>OJJY01000224.1_pt1 | contig 25761 bp, 24 predicted proteins | sample 1596421 | NCBI WGS metagenome assembly OJJY01 (sample SAMEA4350151, study PRJEB24818) | metagenome | biome: human; feature: gut; material: faeces | place: Denmark | collected 2013-09 | reverse complement strand
ACGGTCAGCTGACGCTATGGCGGCAGACGGCGCAGGAGCGCTTCGGGCGCAATCCGCCGTCGCCGATCAAGGAGCTGCTGGCGCTGTCGGACGCGTGGGCGCAGATCAGGGGCAATCTGGAGAATCAGGACAGCAAAACAGCCCTATCCGCCCAGCTGAAACTGGAGGGAATCGGGCTGTTCGGGCGGATGATTGCGCTTCGGCAGGGGATGGGCGCATAGTTACCGCTTGCGGATGACGCCCGGCACGTCCTCGCCAAAAACGATGGCGCGGATGGCGGCAGCCACGCCTTGCGCATCGTTCGTTAGCGTCTCAAATCGTGCGGATGCCCTCACGCGCTCGTTTGCGTTGCCCATCGCGACGGAAACGCCCGCCGCTTTGAGCATACTCAAATCGTTGTCGCTGTCGCCGAACACCATCACTTCGTCCATCGGGATATTCAGCGACTTCGCGAGCGCCTGAAGCGCGCTGCCCTTGCTGGCGCTGCGCGGTACAATCTCAATGTTGTCCCACCAGCTGCTCGTCACGTCCGCATCAGGGCAGGTATCCCGCACAAACGCACGCAAATCGTCCAGCAGCGGCAGATTCTGCGAGAAAACGACCACCTTCACGCAGTCCTGAATCACCGCGTCGATGCCCTGTTTCCGGTTACGGAAAGCGGTGCGCCCGCCCGCACGGTTCAGGAATGTGCCGATGACCACCTGCGCGCGGGAAAGCGGCATGTCGTCCGACGCAACCACCTCGTGAACGCCGAACACCGCGTACTGCACGTTTGCTTCGTCCAGCCGCGCCGTGATGCGATGGACAGTCGGCTGCGGCAGGTGGTGCGCCTCCTGCACGTCGCCAAGCGGCTTCACAAGCGTCACCGCGCCGTTGAGCGCAATGACGTGCATTGGCAGCTTCGCGTCCACGGCAAAAAAGCTCGCGTCGTCCGGCAAACGCCCCGATGCCAGTGCCAGCACGATGCCCTTTTCCGCCGCGCGGCGCAGTACATCCGCCGTTTCCGGCAGAATCAGCGGTTCATCCGTCAGCAGTGTGCCGTCCATGTCGGTGGCAATCAGGCGAATCGGCATTTGTAAATTCATAAAATTCCTCTCCTGTCAGAACGGGCACTTCACGCGGAACGTCCGCCCGTCCAGCTGCGGCAGCGCGCCGCCCGTGTCCAGCGTCAACTGCGCCGCGCATAGGCAGAGCTTGCCCTGCATTTTCATTTGCCGATTGAACGCGCGGTCGCCGTACACGTCGTCGCCCAGCAGCGGATGCCCCAGCGCCGCCATATGCGCGCGGATTTGGTGCGTCCGCCCTGTAATCAGATGGACTTCCACGCGGCTGACCGCGCCCTGTTCCAGTGTTTCATACGCCGTCACAATCGGGCGCGCACCGGGGACGGCGCTGTCATGGATGGTGACATGCGCGGCTTTCGCGTCCTTGAGCAGGTAGGCGCGGCAGGTGGCTTTCGGCGGCTTCATCATTCCGCGCACAAGGCAGATGTAGCGCTTGTCCATTGTGCGGTCGCGGAAGGCGCGCTCCAAAATGCCCTCGGCCTTCTCCGTCTTGGCGAACATCAGCAGCCCGCACGTCTGGTTGTCCAGCCGGTGGCACGCCTTGGGTGCGCGCGCGTCGGGAGTTTGCTGACGAACGTGCCGCGCGGCTAATTCGGTCAGCGTCACACCGCCTCTTTCGTCCGCCTCTACGCTGATGCCCGCCCGCTTGTTGACCAGCAGTACATCCGCATCCTCGTACACGACATCCAGCAACGGCGCGGCCTGCTCCATGCAGAATACTTCCACGCATTGCCCAGCGTGCACGCGCACATCCGGCTTGACGCGCTTGCCGTCGAGCTTCACGTCGCGATGGGAGAACGCCTCCTGCGCCGCGCGGGAGGGCAGTTCCGGCAAAAAACGGCGGATGCAGGCGTCTATGCGCAGCCCCTCCGCCGCAGAATCGGTTTGAAATGTGTATTTCATGATAGCTCCTGTTATTGCACCAGCGCGGCACGGTAGGTACCCCAGCGCGGCGTGAAGGCGTACAGCCGATGCAGACACGCCGTCAGTTCCTTCGTCGGCGGAATCGGCAGCATTGCCCGCACAACCTCCATCAGCTCTGACCACGTTACATGCTGCTTGACCAGTATCCGCAAATCATGCGCGCTGCTTTCCTCCGCCGTTTCCAGCCCCATGCAGCTGTCCAGCAGCGCCGATAGCTGTGCGTCCGTCTCAAATTCCTCCGGCAGCAGGTCACGCGACGCCATCAGCGCCCGTTCGCTCGGCAAATCCGGCTGATACCCCATCGGAAAGCCGCCTTCCCGCAGGATTTTCTCCGGGTCAGCCAGTCCCGGATGCAGCAGAAACAGCTCCCCAGCGCGGTCGTAGTAGAAATCGTTGCCCGCCTTCAAATAGCGCAGCGCCAGCGCTTCGTCGTTCGCGTATGAATCGTGCAGCACGCTTTCGTAGAGCCGGGAAAGCGCCTGTTTCGCGCTCAACATTCCGGACAGGTAGAGCGCCGCCTTCGTGTCCGTGTCGAAGAACAGCAGGCGACTGCGCAGTTCCTGATGCCGCTGCTCGCGCAGAATCAGCGAAAGCGGGGTCATCAGCTCCGGCGGCAGGTGCAGCAGAACGTCCTGCTCGTCCACCTCCAGCGTGCACCAAAGGCGGCGCAGCAGTGATTCAGCGGCGGACAGCTCCTGCCAGCCGTCGATGCGCGCCTGACCTCCGCAGAGAATCAGCCGGACAATCAGCGCATGTTCCGTCTCTGTCAGCAGCGCGGCTTCCACGGGCAGGCGCGCAAGCACGTTCGCCCGCATCTCCCGCAGTGTGTGCAGCACGGGCGACTTTGGCGATTCCTCCGCGTCGTAAGCGCATTGCCACCAGCATTCGGTCTCCCGCTCGTCCTGCAGCGTGAAAATCGACTCGGTTGGGTAGCTCAGCAGACGCGCCTCGCACGCTTCCATCTGCCTTTGGTGGAGCATGGACTGCGTTTTGTCCGCCCAGTGCATCCTTTGCAAATCAAATTCGCGGAGCATGAAGCCTCCTGATACGCAAATAATCGGAAATGCAGCAATTGCTGCTTACAGCTCATCCAGCAGCGTTTCCAGCGAAATGGGGACAAGCAGAATGCCCGCTTCGGGCAGGGCAACCGTGTTTTCCAGCAGATAGAACACCGGGTCGCCGTTTTCATCCAGATAGAAATCCTCTTCCGGATAGAACGCGGCTTCCAGCTCCTCGAACGTCAAGCCGTCATAGAATGGCACGTCGCCGGATTTCATCATCCGCTCGATTTCCGCCCATACCAGCTCGCGCACGCAGTTGTCCGCTTTCGCCGTCTGCCGGTCTTGCAGCCAAGTGTCCACCTTGCCGTCCTGCGTCAGAATCCCCAGCAGGTAGGGCAGGCTGATGATTTCACCCGCGCGGCTGCCGGTCAGCGCGAACACATGCCCGCTGATGGTGGTGGACTCGCTGTCCGGGCGCGTGGTGTGCTTCGTGACGAGAATCGAGAGGTAATCCGCCGTCTGGCAGGTGACTTCATACGTCACGTCGATGATGGTCGCCTGCGCCGCGCCGTCGGTCAGCCCAGCGTTCATCGGCGCTTCAAAGGCAAGGGTGTCATCGGCGGTGTAGGCATAGGTTGTGTTGAACATCGCAGCGATTTCGTCGTCGCCAACCAATTGCGGATAGCGGTAGCGGTAGATGTACGTTGCGGTGGATTCGTCCGAGCCCGCCGGGTAGAGGTATTCGCCCGTCAGGTCGTCGGCAAATTCGTAGCCATCCGCCAGCGCGGGCAGCGCCAGCAGCATCAGCAGGAGAAGCGGCAGCAGATACCGGAATGCTCTCTTCATGCGCGTACCCCCTTGCTCAAATCGGCGGATGCGCTGATGGCGGCAACGTTGCCCTCGCCGACTGCCTTGGCGATTTGCAGCGGCTGACCCGTGCAGTCCCCGCAGGCGTAGACGTGCGGCAGATTCGTCGCCATCCGCCGGTCAACGGGGATGAACGCGCCTTCGGTTTTCAGCCCCGGCAGCAGCGTGTCCGGCGATACGGCAGGGCGGAAGATGAAGATGCCGTCGTAGCGGTATTCGCCCGCATCCGTCACCAGCACCAGCTGATTTTCTTCGCGGCGGATGGCTTGCGGTTTGCCCTCGCACAGGCGGTACGGCGGATTTTCCGGCTGCGCGTGCTGCGCCAGCAGGTAGTAATCCACCTCGGATGCCAGCCCGGCGAGAAATTCCGCTTCTTCGATGCCGCCCGTCCATGCCGACAGCACCGCCACTTTCTTGCCGCGGTAGAACATGCCGTCGCATGTGCCGCACCAGCTCACGCCGCGCCCCAGCAAGTCCTCTTCGCCCGGCAGCAGCTTCGGACGCGCCGCGCCCATCGCCAGCACAATTGCGCGGCTCTCGATGATGTCGTTGCCGACCAGCGTCATGTAGCCATCGCTGTTTGGCATAATCTGCCGCGCCAATTGCTCGATGATGATAACGCCCATGTCCGCCGCCTGCGCCCGGAAGCGTGAAAGCAGCTCTTTGCCGCTGATTTGCGGCAGACCGGGGTAATTGTCGATGCGTTCTGCGCGCTGAAGCCAGCTGGTGGCGGACTGCGCGCACGCGACCGCCGTCGTCAATCCGCGCTGACGGGCGGTCATGGCGCAGCTCCACGCGGCGGGCCCCGCGCCGATAATCAGAAGGTCATAGGAAGCCATACTGTTTCCTCCCCAGGGTTATTGATAGGTATAGCGCGCAATCAGCCACGGCATGGCGCTGTATGTGCCGTATGCGTCGCAGTAGATGCGCAGGTAGTCGCCCACCGCCCAGTCGGTTTTCGATTTGTTCTCAATGACCACGGGGCGGCTCTGACCGTCCTCGCCCGTGTAGACGATGGCTGTCTGCGGCTTGGTGGAGATGATTTCGGCAATCGTGCCGACGACCAGATATACCTGCGAATGCTCGGAGCGGTAGGTGATGTTTGACATCAGCTCGGAGTATTCGGCGGAGTTGTTCAGCGGCCATGCCTTTTTGGTGTACACATCCTGATTCGGAACGTAGTAAATGGTGTAGTCCACGCGCGAAGTCTTGCTGCCCGGATAGGAGGACGTGATGGTAATCGTGTTGTCGCCGATTTTATCGAAGATGGCAACAAACTTGAACTCGCCCGTCGTATCCAGATTCGTAATGTCAAGGTCGGAGTGATTCGTCAGCACGTCCACCGTTGCGCCGGGTTTGGTCGTCGCGGAGATTTCGAGGGTGGATTTGCTCGTTGATGCGTACGTCGTCACTGCCAAGTCCAGCGGAATCTCCTGCACCTCGCGGTAGAGGGTGAGGTCGAGCGCGTTCTCGCGGCAGTACGGCGCGCGGACGCGGAATTTGAACACATTGTCGCCAATGGGCTGAACGGTTGCGTTGTAAATCAGCAGACCGTCCTCACTGACCGTGTCGGAAATGTTCACCTCGTTGACCGTCACCGTTGAACCCGGACGCACCTGCAGCTGCACGGAGTACATAGCGGTTGTTACTTCCTGCCGCATGGATTCCGGTGAAACCAGCGCAATTGGGCTGAGCGGAATGGAAATGTCGTACTCAATGGGGTCGAGCGCCTTCTGACGGCCGTTTGCGGTTTTCAGGAATGCCTTGAGCGTCACATGCATCGTCTCGTTTTCCACGCCGACGCTCGGCAAGTCGCGATACCAGAGGTAATCCGGAATCTCAACCGTCGCGAAGCCGTCCACCACGGGGTACGTCGCCTGCATCGGCGCGCCGACGTAAATCTGCTGCCCGTCCTCGCCGGGAATGAGCACCGTGTGCGCCGCCAAATCATCCACAATGCTGGAAGTGATGGACGCGTTCGACCCGCTGGAGGTGTTCAGCAGCCCCAGATGAGACAGCGCGAAGAATCCGCCGACGCCGACCAGACCCACAACCAGCAGGATAATCAGCACCCGCAGCGTCACCCGGAAGCCCTTGCCGCGCGTGCGGTAGGATTTCATTTCGTTCATGCGCGGCGGGGCGGATGGAATCGTGTTCTCCTGCAGCATGGTAACGAGCGGGTCGTATCCACGGGTGTCCTGCCAGATTTTCGGCTGGGGGACGACGTTGTCCGCCATCGCCGCGCTCTGCGCAGCGGCATTGCGCTCGTCTTCGGGCCCGACCATGCGGACGCGCCCAACGTGCGCATTCATCAGCGATTCGCGCGAGGAATGCATGTGGATGGTGGTTGCACCGGAAGGGGCGGAGCGCATCGAGGCTTCTTCCTTCATCCGCTCCAGACGGCGTGCGCCGCGTACTTTGCGCTCTTTCAGCTCCGTCATGTCCGTGGCGAGTTCATCCCGTTGGTCGCTGGATTCGTCAACGGCGCCGTCCTCGTCGACGTGGATGTACTTCTTCGGCTCTTTATCTTCCTTGCGGAACTGCTCCTGCCACGCGGGTGTTTCGGCGCTTTCTGGATTCAGCGGCGCGCCGCAGCGGATGCAGTTGGGCAGGGAAGCACGGTTCCATTGACCGCATTGGGGACACTTCATGGCGGAAACTCCTTCTTATGTCAAAACTTTGAGGGGTTAGAAATCAATTGGGTCGTCCTCGTCGTTGTCGTCAATGACGAGCCAGCCGCTGGAGAGGAAGTTTGACATATCCTCGCGGCTCATCACCCAGTCCACTTCCTGCACCGCCATGCCCGCGTAGCTGATGGGGTGCACCGCGTCATTCTGCGGGATGCGCAGTTCCTCAATCACGCAGGTGCGCAGCTTCAGCGCCTGCTCCATGGCGGCAATCATGTCGTCGAGCGTCATGTTCGTCTGCAAGTTGTACTTCATGATGACGTCAACAAGGTCGCGCGCCTGATCGTAGGTGAACGTGCGGCACTGGTCTGCCAAGGTGGACATGACCGTGCGGGCACGCTGTGTGCGCATGAAGTCGCCGCCGCCGCCCGCCTTGCGGATGCGCATGTAGATGACTGCCGCGCGCCCCGTGAAGCGGTAAGTACCCGCCTGCGCCATCGTCGGCTCGGTCTGACCGGGGTCAAGCGGATAGCGCCGCAGATACGCCGCCTCCGACGCGTTGACCGTGATGTCCACGCCGCCCAGATAGTCGATGATGTTGGCAACCATCTGGAAGTTCAGCAGAATGTACTTCTCAATTTTGATGCCCAGGTGCTGGCTGATAACCTTGCACAGCGCTTCCGGCCCGGAATTGCGCGCGATGTAGTTGATGCGCCCAATCACGCCGTCGGGGCGCTCCACCAGCGCGTCGCGGATAATCGACGTGAGCATGATGCGGTGCGTCACCGTGTCCAGTGTGACAATCACGATGCCGTCGGTGTTCACGAGTTTGTTTGTCCACTGGTCGGAGCAGAGCAGCAGATAGTGGTGCAGCCCTTCGCGTGGTTCGGGGATGCTGTCATAATCAATCGTCGGAATCGGCTTGGGGGTGTCCGCCAGCGCGGGTGCGGTCAGACAGGGGATGAGCAGACAGAGCATCAGCAACAGACTCATCAGGCGTTTCATCGTGATTCGCTCCTTTGTCAGTAGGTTTCGGCTGCAATGCAGCTTCTTCATTATAGCATTCCTTTGCGCGAAAAGGAAGGGACAAACCGCCCTCCCGCGGATTTTTACATTTTTCATTGCGCGCAGTGACGCGAAAAAAGCTCTCTGCCCTTGCGACAGAAAGCTTTTTCGATACTATTTCCTGCATTCGTCTGCGCCATCTGCTTGCGCCGCGAATTTGGAAATAGTATGATTTACAGCGCCTTTTTAATCAGGTCTTCCAGCGCCGCCTTCGGGTGATAGCCCACCAGCGTGTCCACCACCTGACCGTCCTTGAACAGAATCAGCGTCGGAATGCTCATCACGCCGAACTGCTGGGCGAGTTCGGGGCACTTGTCCACGTCTACCTTGCCGACGACGACGTCATCCGCGTGCGCGGCGGAAACCTCCTCCACCACCGGCGCGAGCATCCGGCACGGGCCGCACCACGTTGCCCAGAAGTCCACCAAAACGGGCTTGTCCTGCTTCACAAAAGAAGAAAATTCGCTGCTCATAAGTTCCTTGGCCATAAAAACACATCCTTTCTCAATGGTAATGTCAGTTTTTGAGCGCGTCTGCGGCAGAAATCACGCGCAGCAGCTTTGGCGCATATTTTCCGGACTGACTGCGCTTCTTTTCCGTCGCCGTCAAGCCGATGAGCGCCGCCGCCAGCCCAATCACACCGCCGATGGCACTGCCCGCCGTCTCGCTCTGCGGCGCAATCAGCGCGCCCAGCAACATGCCGATGAACAGCCCCGCCAGCGGCAAGAGATACGCCAGCGCGGAGGCCTTGACAACCGTCTGTTCGGGCAGTGACACCACTGCCACGTCGCCCACATGCCCTTCGCCCTTCACCAGCAGTACATGCTTCTTTTCGCCGCCGATGCAAGCGTGGCATTTTTCGCAGTCGCCGGGGCGGCAGAAGGTGACTTCCAGCGTGTCGCCGGAAACCGCGGTAATCGTTCCTGTTCTTTCCATGAAATTATCCCTCCTTGCAAGAGATGCTTCATTATAACACAGGAATGCAGCCGCGTCAATCCGCGCTTTCCTGACAAAGACAGTATACCCCGCTTTTTGCAAAGTGAAACCGGCTTTTTACGAAATTCATTGCGCCGTCATGATGCGCACGCCCGATGCGGGAACGCCTGTATGCACCTGCACGAGCGTCAGCACCAGCGCGGTGTCCTGCTCCGTGATTTCCTGCTTTTCCGTCACGATGGTGACGCTTCCATCCGTCACCACTGCGCAGCACGGCGCGAGCTCCGAGGTCAGCAGCGTCCCCTCCAGCGCTAACTGCGCCTGATGCAGCGCAACGTAGGCTTGCAGTTCCTCCGCCGCGCTTTGCCGCGCAGCGCGGTCGGTGTTTTCGCTGCTGATGAGGGTTTCCAGCGCCGCCATGTCGCGCTGATAGGCGCTGTCTCGGCTGATGCGGAATGCCTCCAAGGGCGATGCGCTTGATTCAGCGGATGTCATAGGCAGCGTCACACGCTGCGCCTGCGGGGATGACGGGCGCAGCAGAAGCGCCGCGGTGAGCGAAAGCGCCAGTGCCGCCATCAGCAGCCAGTTCTTTCGGCGGACAAGAAATGTCGGCAGGGATTGCAGCTTCATGGGGCGTTTCCTCCTTTTCGCGGATACACGGCGACGCGGCTGCTGTCCAGCCCAAGAAGCGTCGTCACGGCTTCCTGCAAGCGCAGGCGGACGGCAATGTCCTCCGCGCCGGACGCCACCACCACCGCGCCGCAGGGGTGACTGTCCTCTGTGTAGATGGTTACGCTGACACTGCCCGCCCCCGCGATTTCGGACAGCACGCGGGCAATACGGGTTTCCTCGTCGGGGCTGCTGCCGCTGATTGCACTCACGGACAGCGCCAGCACCACGCAAAGCGCGATTGCCGCATACAGCCAGCCGTCCCGCCGAAGCAGCTCCCGGAAGCGGGTCATGTTCATGGGGCGTCCTCCTGCGCGGATGGCTGGCGCGACAGGGCATCCACCGCATCAGCAAAGGAAAAATCAGCCGTTTCAGACAGGGGTGACGCGGCGGAAGCGCTGCTTTCCGGCTGCGAAAACCGTGTACACAGCGTTTGCAGCGCCGTCAGCCACGAGAGCAGCAGCAGCAGACTTGCCACCAGATGCACCGTGCTTTTCAGCCTCGTTTCCGGCAGCAGAGACAGCAGGAGCGAAGAAAGCAGCGACAGCACCGCAAACCCGGTCAGCGCTTCCATCGTCATTCACCTCGTTATCGCAGCATCATCGTGAACCCGCTGACGGCAATCAGCTGCGCAATCAGCATCAAATACATGGCAGCTGCGGATAATTGCAGCACGAACAGCAGCATCAGCACCTTCGCGAAATCGTGGATGCACCCGGCGAGCGAACCGTCGGATACCGGCTGCATCAGCGCGGATGCGAGCTTGTAGAGCATTGCGGCGGCCAGCGTTTGGCAAAGCGGCAGCACCGCGCGGGACCCAATGACGATCAGCCCCGTCACGCCCAAGGCACTTTGCACCAGCATCCCGGAGCCGACCAGCGTGTCCACCGTGTCCGCGAACAGCCCGCCGACGAACGGGACAAGGTTGTTCAGCGCGTATTTCGCCGTGCGGAGCGTCACGCCGTCAATTGCCGCCGCCGTCACCGAGCGCGTCGTCAGCACGCCGATGAACACCGTGAACCCGATGCCCAGCGACCACACCGCGCATTGCTGCGTAAATTCCGCCAGCCGCTGCACGCGGATTCCGTCGCCCAAATGGCAGAGCATACACAATACCCCCGACGCGACCGCCAGCGGCACGGTTATGCCGGAAATCAGGCTTGTCATCGCGCTTGCCGACGCTACCACCGCCGGCTGCATCAGCGCCGAACCCGCGCTCCCGCCGACTGCCGCCATCATCGTCAGCAGCATCGGCAGCAGTCCCTGCATCCCAGCGGAAATCTGCTGCACCGTCGCAGCCGCCAGCGTGATGTGGTCGCTCAAATCCTGCGTGAGAAACACACACACGAACAGCTGCACGACGATGCGCCCGCATTCGCTGCTTCTGCCGCTGAACTGCTTCAGCAGCGCCCAGAGCAGCGCGGGGGCAATCAGCCGCGTCAGCCGCCAGAGACTTTGCCGCACGGCAGAAAAGAACTGCCGCGAGAGTAAATCGGCGGTCTGCTGAAAGTCGATGGTCATTTCGCCGCGCGCAATGGCGGTCAGCGTCTGCCGGAAACCGCCGGTTTGCGCGAAGGGGTCGTCGTCGGAGAGGGCGGATTCCAGCGCGGCGCTGTCCAAGGCGGATACGATGGTGTCGATGCCGCTGGAAAGCGATTCCGATTCGCCCGATTCCGCCGATGCGCCTGCCGTCAAGACAGCGGCAAGGACACAAGCTGCGACAACAGCGCCTGCAAGACGGGCAATGCGCTGGAGAGCAGCAGCACCCGCCCGGCGAACTCTACCTTCAGCGCAAGGGCTTCCTCCTGCGCGTCCCGGCACGTCTGCGCCGCAAAGTCCAGCAGGAGCGACAGCCCGGCGATTTTGAGCAGCTGCTGCATGAAGCTGTCGTCCAGCCCGCTCATGGCGGATAAAGACGCAATCCCGCGCACCAGCGCCGAGAGCGCCGGAAGCGCCGCCAGCAGCACGATTGCGCCCGCGCCCAGCGATACGCCCCACCCGGCTTCCGGCCGCAGACGACGCAGAATCAGCGCCACCAATGCCGCGCAGACCGCAAAGCCCGCCAGTTTTCCCGCCGTCTCCATCCCGCGCCCTCATCCAAGCTGGAAAATCGTTCGCACGTTGGTGAACAATTGCGACAGAAGCGAGACGACCATCAGCAGCACAATCGCCAGCCCGGCGACCGTCGCCAAATTCGCCAGCTCACTGCGCCCGGAGCTGTTCAGCACCGACGCCACGACCGTCGTGAGGATGCCGACCCCGGCAATCTGAAAGAGCAGGTCAAGCTGCATGGAACTTTCCCCCTTACATCAGGATAAGCAATAGGCACAGCCCGCCAATCCAGCCCAGCGTCTGGTACAGCCGCGCGTCCTTGTCCGCCTTGCGTGCCGCTTTCTCGTGCATCAGCGTCACCTCCTGCCGCGCGTTTTCGACCGCCAGCAGTCGACTTTCGAGGCTGCCGCGGCTGAGCAGGTGCATCATTCGGCTGATGATGTCCTTTTCGCTGATTGCCGGACACAGCCTGTCCGTCAACGCGCCCGGCGAGGACAGCGGCGCACGTTCCAGCGCGTCCGCAAGCTGACGCAGTAGCGTATCCGGCGGATGATTCCCGTCCGCGCACAGGCGGAACGCTTCCGGCAGCGAGTATGCGCACGATGCCATCAGCAGGTGCAAATGCGGCAGCACTTCGCCCCAGCGCGCCAGCCGCTGCTCCTCCTGCCGCAGGTGCGTGGACAGGTGCAGCCCCGCCAAGGTGGACAGCAGCGCCGCGCAAATCGGAAACAGCAGGCGCGTCATGACAAGGGAATCGGGCTGCCGCAGCGGTCGTGCAGCGCGGTGATTTTCCCGCCGCCTTCGCTGGAAAGCAGCACATACAGGTCGAAGCACCGCCGGGAGAACAGGGGCGATAATGCCGGGCGATTCGCCGTTTCCGCCAGCGCCGTTCCGTGCACCGTTGCCAGCACCGACGCGCCGCACGCCCACGCGTCCATCACGCACGCCGCGTCCTCCGCGCCGGAGAGTTCGTCCATAGCAATCACGTTTGGCGCCATTGAGCGGATTAACCATGGCACGCCTTCTATTTTCGGCAGCCCGTCCAATACGTCGGTGGATGCGCCCACGTCCAATTGCGGCACACCGTCCACGCACGCCGCCAGTTCGCCGCGCTCGTCAATCAGCGCCGCTTGAACCGACATTGTATCCGCCATTTGCCGCGTCAGGTCGCGCAGGAGTGTTGTCTTGCCGCTGCCGGGCGCGCCGATGATGAGCACCGACGGCGTTTTGCCCGGAAACAGGGCGGGGAAGCGGCTGATGAGACCATCGGCACAGCCGCGCCATTCGCCTGCAATGCGGATGCACACGGACGCAATGTCCCGCAGCGTGCTCTGTCCGTTTTTGCGCGTGATGTGCCCGCACAGCCCCATGCGGTGGCCGCCGCGCAGCGTCAGGTAGCCGCGCCGGGTCTCGTCTGCGCGCGCGAACAGGCTATGCCCTGAAAGCGCCTCCGTCAGCGCCTCTACCTGCATTTGACCGGGAATCCAGTCGAGCTTCGCCGTCCGCGTCGCTGTTACGAACACGGCGGGGCGCTCGGCGCGGATGCGGATTTCGCGCAGTTCGCCCGGCAGCAGCATCGCCAATTCATCCCGGATGCACTCCGGAAAGCAGGGGGAGAGAAAATCGCGTGTTTCATCCCAATTCATGGTATCCCTCCTATTCAAACAGCGTCAGCCCTAATTTCTGGTACAGCGCCCAATCTACCAGCCCGTTCGCTGAAAGGCTGAATGTTTCGCGCGCTTTATCCACCGCGCGCTGCGTTGCTGCGCCGAAAATGCCGTCCGGTGTTCCGAAATAGAAGCCCAGCGCGCGGAGCTTCCGCTGCACGGCGCGAACCATGCTGGAGCGGTCGCCGTTTTTCAGCGTCCGCAGACTGCCGCCCAGTTCGCCGTACGCGCCGCATTCAATGACAACGACCGTTCCATTCGGTACGCGCGCATAGAGGGCTTCCGCGTCGGCGACGCGCATTCGGATGCACCCGTGGCTGGCGTTTGTGCCGATGGACTCCGGGCGGTTCGTGCCGTGAATGCCATAGTCGCCCCACGGGACGTTCAAGCCCAGAAAGCAGGTGCCGAAACCGCCCATCTCGCCCGCAAAGCGCCGGTTGATGCGGAACACGCCCAGCGGCGTCGGCGTATCCCGCGCGCCGGTGGCAATCGGGTATCGCGCGGCGATTTCACTTCCGCAGAACAGCGTTAGCATCTTCTGCTCCACATCAACGTGGATGGCGCAGACGGTGGAGGCACTCCGCACGCGCCCGGCGAAGAGCGGAAAAATCAGAACAATCAGCAGAATCAGCAGCGAAAGGAGTCTGCGCAAGGGTGAACAGCCTCCTTTCGGGCGCATCTGCGCTTGCAGAAAGAGCATATGGAGCGCAGCGGACAGATAGAACGCAAAGTTTTTACGCAAAAATGATGAATAACTGCTTGATTTTAACACATCACATGCGTTATAATGGAGATAAAGACAGGAAGGTCTGTCTGGACAATACGATTAGGAGGAAAACCGAATGAAGAAGTTTCTTGCGGTTCTGCTGATGCTCGCCATGCTGCTGTGCGGCGCTGCTTTCGCGGAAGACACAGCCCCCGCGCTGACCAAGGACGTTGTGGTGCTCTTTACCAGTGACGTTCACTGCGGCATTGACCAAGGCTGGGGCTACGCGGGCGTGGCGAATATGCGCAACAGCCTGCAGGCGGACAACCATGTGGTGCTTGTCGATGACGGCGACGCGATTCAGGGCGAAACCATCGGCACGCTGACCAAGGGAAGCGCCATCATCGAGCTGATGAACGCGGTCGGCTACGACATCGCCATCCCCGGCAATCATGAATTTGATTACGGCATGGAGAACTTCCTCGAACTGACCAAGCAGGCGAATTTCCCCTACATCTCCGCAAACTTCACCTGCCGCGATGAGCTGGTTTTCGCACCCTACGTCATCAAGGAATTTGACGGCGTGAAAATCGCCTTTGTCGGCATGACTACCCCGAACACGATTACCTCCTCCACACCCGTCTACTTCCAAGACGAGGAAGGCAACTTCATCTACGGCTTCATGCAGGATGAAACGGGCGATAAGCTCTACGCGGCGGTGCAGTCCGCGGTGGATGCGGCGCGCGCGGAAGGCGCAGCGTACGTCGTTGCCATGGGGCATATGGGCATTGAGGAAAGCTGCTCGCCCTACATGAGCACCGAGGTCATCACGCATACCACGGGTATTGATGCGTTCCTTGACGGCCACGCGCACGAGACGATGGCTTGCAACGAAGTTAAGAACGCTGAGGGCAAGACGGTGCTGCGCGCGGCTTGCGGCACGAAGCTGTCCTCCGTCGGCTATCTGCGCATTGCCAAGGATGGCAAGCTGACGACTGGTCTGTACACTTGGACGGTGGACATTGCCGCGCCGAAGCTGCTGAACCTGACGGGCGACGCGGCGGACGCGGTGGCGGCGCAGGTCGCCAAGCTCGACGAAATCCGTCAAACCGTCGTTGCAACCTCTCAGGTGCCGCTCTACGTCAATGACCCCGTCGCGGTGACGGCGGAAGGCACGCCCGTCCGCATCGTCCGCAACGCCGAAACGAATCTGGGCGACCTGTGCGCCGATGCGTACCGCGCGCTGTCCAACGCGGACATTGCGTTCGTCAACGGCGGCGGCATCCGCAAGCAGATTGAAGCGGGCGACATTACGCTCGACGACATTTACAGCGTCCATCCCTTCGGCAACACCATGTGCGTCATCCGCGTGACGGGTCAGCAGGTGCTGGACGCGCTGGAATGGGGCGCGCGCGCTGTGCCGAGCGAAAACGGCGGCTTCCTGCAGGTCTCCGGTCTGACTTACGAGATCCACACGGGCGTCGCGTCCTCTGCTGAAAAGGACGAGAACGGCATGTTTACGCGCGTTTCGGGCGAATACCGCGTCAAGAACGTGATGGTCGGCGGTCAGCCCCTTGAACTGGACAAGACCTACACGCTGGCATCCCACAATTACATGCTGCTTGGCCATGGCGACGGCTACACCATGTTCGACGGCTGCGAAGTGCTGGGCGAGGACATGATGGTTGACAATCAGGTGCTGATTACCTACATCACGACCACCCTCGGCGGCGTGGTGGGCGAACAGTACGCCAACCCATACGGCGACGGCCGCATTGTGGCGGTGGAATAATCAACATTTCCGGCTGGTGATTTCTGCGTTTGCAGGGGTCATCAGCCCCTTTTTTTGTGTCCGGCAATTGTTTTCCCACTGTTTTTTGCTTGACAAGTGCCGGAAAAGATGGTATGATAACCGCAATTCAACAGAGACGCAAGTCTCCACAAGGCTATGAAGAGCAGCAGTAGCCGGGAAGTCGCTTTTGCAGAGAGCCGCGAACAGGTGCGAGTGCGGCAGGCGGACACCGGGGAAGAAACAGCTCAGAGCCGCCGCCCGAAAAGCGTTTGCTTAGTAGGCACGGACGGGGGAAGCCCGTGACAGCTTCGCGCAATCGTCATTTTTGACCGTTGCGATAGAGATGCTCCGGCGCGCGCCGGGGAAATTGGGTGGTACCGCGAGAAGTCTTTCGCCCCATGTGTTGGGGTTGAAAGGCGTTTTTTTATATCTGATACTATTTCCGGATGAAAATGCACCAAGATGCGCCGCAAATTTTTTCTTCTGCCTAACGCGAATGAAATGCAGCGTAGCAGCGCTACGCTAAATGGAATGAGCGGACGGCAGATGGAAAAAGGCGCAAGCAGATGGTGCAGGTGAATCCGGAAATAGTATGAAAAAAGCAAGGAGGATGACCATGAAGCGGACACATTACTGCGGCGCAATCCGCAAAGAGCATATGGGACAGACGGCGACGCTGTGCGGCTGGGTGCAGAATCGGCGCGATATGGGCGGCGTGATTTTTCTGGATGTGAAGGATCGCGAGGGCGTGGCGCAGGTCGTCTGCAATATGCAGTACCTGCCGCCGGAGGACTTCCACCATGCGGAAACGCTGCATATGCAGAGCGTGATTCAGGTGGAGGGCGAAATCCGTCACCGCGACGAAGAAACGTATAACCCGCGTCTGGCGACGGGCGAGGTGGAGCTGCTGGCAAAGCGCCTTGTTGTCCTCAGCGAAGCGCAGCCCCTGCCGTACTCGATGGACGAGGATGCAAAGGTGCGCGAGGAACTGCGGCTCAAGTACCGCTATCTGGATTTGCGCCGTCCGCAGTTGCAGAAGGCACTCCGCTTCCGCCATCAGGTGCAGATGGCGGCGGAAAAGTACCTGAACGGCGACGGCTTCACCTGCATTGAAACGCCGATGCTCTGCAAGTCCACCCCCGAAGGCGCGCGCGATTACCTCGTCCCCAGCCGCGTGCATCCCGGCAAGTTCTACGCTCTGCCGCAGTCGCCGCAGATTTTCAAGCAGATGCTGATGGTCGGCGGCATGGACAAGTATTATCAGGTTGCCCGCTGCTTCCGCGACGAGGATCTCCGCGCCGATCGCCAGCCGGAGTTCACGCAGGTCGATATGGAGATGTCGTTTGTGGAGCAGGAGGATATCCTCCAGCACTTGGAGCGCCTGTTCAAGAGCATCTTTCGTGACGTGATGGGACGCGAAATCGGCTATGATTTCCCGCGCCTGACGTGGCAGGAGTCCATGGATCGCTACGGCTGCGACAAGCCGGACTTGCGCTTCGGCATGGAGATCCGCGACGTGACGGACTTGGCGGCGGAATGCTCCTTTTCCGTTTTTCGGCGCGTGGCGGACGAGGGCGGCAAGGTGCGCGCGCTCAATTGCAAGGGCTGCGCAGAGAAATTCACCCGCACAACCATCGAAACGCTGACCGACCACGCGCTGGGTTACGGCGCGAAGGGCATGGCGTGGATTCTCATTCACGACAGCGGCGAGGTCAACTCCATTTTGCAAAAGTACTTCACCAAGGCGCAGTGGCAGACGCTGCTGACCGCGCTGGACGCCCAAAATGGCGATTTTATTCTCTTCTGCGCCGATAAGTTCCAGACCGTCTGTCGAACGCTGTGCGGCTTGCGCCTCGAAGTCGGTGACATGCTGGGCTTGCGCGACAAGCAGGATTACCGCTTCTGCTTCGTCACCGACTTTCCGGAATTCGAGTGGTCGGACGAGGAGCAGCGCTATATGGCGATGCACCACCCCTTCACCATGCCGTACGAGGAGGATTTGCCTTACCTGATGACCGATCCCGCGCGGGTGCGCTCACAGGCGTATGACGTGGTGCTGAACGGCATTGAGCTGGGTTCCGGCTCGATTCGTATCCACCGCCCGGACGTGCAGGCGCTGATGTTCCGCGCCTTGGGCTTCACCGAGGAAACAGCCCGCGCCCGCTTCGGCTTCATGATTGACGCCTTCAAGTACGGCACGCCGCCGCACGGGGGATTCGCTTTCGGGCTTGATCGCCTTGTGATGCAGCTGCTTGGCGCGGATTCCCTGCGCGACGTGATTGCCTTCCCGAAAGTGCGCGACGCATCCGATTTGATGACGAGCGCGCCGGATTTTGTCGATGCCGAGCAGCTGGAAGTGCTGCAATTGGGCGTTTCGACGGCGGCGGAGGCAGAGAAGCATCCACAGAAAAAGCGTCCGACGATGGCGATTAAGACCGTCGCGGAGCTGGCAAAGCTGTCCCTGACGGCAGAAGAAGAAGTGACAATGGGCGAGGAGCTGGACACAATTCTTGGCTTTGCCGAAGCCTTGCAGGAAGTGGACACGACCGACGTTCCGCAGACGGCACACGTCATTCCAACGGAAAACGTACTGCGCGAGGACATTCCGGCGGCGCCCTTTGACCGCGATTTGCTGCTCTCCAACGCGCCGACGCACACAGAAGACTGCGTGAACGTACCGCAGACATTCGATTAAGGGAGGAATCAGTCATGAAAATTACCCGAATGACGCTGCTGGCGCTGTCCGATGCCATGCAGCGCGGCGATTTGACCTCCCGCGAGGTCACGCAGGCGTATCTCGACCGCATCCATCAGGTGGAGGGCAAGGTGCAGGCGTATATCAGCCTGAACGAGGAAGAAGCGCTCCGTCAGGCGGACGAATGCGACAAGAAGCGGCAGCAAGGCGAAAAGGTGTCGCCGCTTTGCGGCATTCCCGTCGCCGTGAAGGACAACATCTGCGTCAAGGGCGGCAAAACCACCTGCGCATCCAAAATGCTGGCAGATTTCGTATCGCCGTACTCCGCCACGGTCTGGGAGAAATTGCAGGCGGCGGGCTGCGTCCTGCTCGGCAAGACGAATCTGGATGAATTTGCCATGGGCTCGTCCACCGAAAACAGCGCGTTCCACCCCACGCATAACCCGCGTGATTTGTCGCGCGTGCCGGGTGGGTCGTCCGGCGGCTCGGCAGCGTGCGTCGCGGCGGATGAAGCCCCCTTTTCTCTCGGCAGCGACACCGGCGGCTCCATTCGCCAGCCCGCAGCGTTCTGCGGCGTTGTCGGCATGAAGCCGACGTATGGCATGGTCAGCCGCTATGGATTGGTCGCGTTCGCCTCGTCGCTGGATCAAATCGGCCCGATGACGAAGACTGTGGCGGACAACGCGCTTGTGCTGGACGCGATTGCCGGCTACGATTGCCGCGACACGACCTCCATCAAACGCGGCTATACGCCCATGAACCGTGAGATGAAAGCAGGCGTGAAGGGCTTGCGCATCGGTCTGCCGAAGGAAATGTTCGGCGAGGGCTTGTCCGCTGATGTTCGCAAAGCCGTCATGAACGCTGCCAAAACGCTCGAACGCCTTGGCGCGACGGTGAAGGAAGTCAGCATTCCGTCGCTGAAAGTCGCGCTTCCGGCGTATTACGTCCTGTCCTCGGCGGAAGCCAGCTCGAACCTTGCGCGTTTTGACGGTGTTCGCTATGGGCATCGTGCGGCGGAATATGCTGATTTGGAGGAATTGTACCTGAAGAGCCGCAGTGAGGGCTTCGGCGCGGAGGTCAAGCGGCGGATTCTGCTGGGCACTTACACGCTGTCCGCTGGGTACTTCGATGCGTACTACAAGAAGGCATTGCAGGTGCGCACGCTCGTCATCCGCGAACTGAACGCGGTGCTGAAAGACGTCGACTGTCTGCTTTCGCCCGTCGCGCCGACGACTGCCTACAAAATCGGCGAAAAAACCATGTCGCCGCTGGAAATGTACCTCGGCGACATTGATACCGTCCCGGTGAATATCGCGGGCATTCCGGGCTTGTCGCTGCCTTGCGGGCTTGACCGCGCGGGGCTGCCTGTCGGCGTGCAGCTGATGGGCGCGACCTTCTCCGAACCGCTGCTCTACCGAGTCGGCTATGCGCTGGAAGAGGCGCTGGGAGAAATCTGCAAGGAGGCGACGCTGTAATGGCTTGGAAGATGATGGACGGATACGAAATGGTCATCGGCTTGGAGGTTCATGTGGAGCTGAAAACGAAGACCAAAATCTTCTGCGCCTGCCCGACGACATTCGGCGCAGCGCCGAACACGCAGTGCTGCCCGGTCTGTATGGGCTTTCCGGGCACGCTGCCGGTGCTCAATCGGCAGGTGGTGCATTACGCGGTGCTGGCGGGGCTGGCGACGGGCTGCACGATTGCGCGTTACTCCAAGCAGGACAGAAAGAATTATTTCTATCCTGATTTACCCAAAGCGTACCAAATCAGCCAGTACGACCTGTCGCTGTGCGTCGGCGGTCACTTGACGGTGGAGACGGAAGCGGGCGAGAAGCGCATTGGCATCACGCGCATCCACATCGAGGAGGACGCGGGCAAGCTCGTGCATGACCCGGAGAAGGGGACGCTCATCGACTGCAACCGCTGCGGCGTTCCGCTGATTGAAATCGTGTCTGAGCCGGATATTCGCACGCCGCAGGAGGCGGTCGCGTACCTGCACAAGCTGAAGGCGGTCATCGAGTACACGGGCGTGAGTGACTGCCGGATGCAGGAGGGTTCGCTCCGCTGTGACGTGAACTTATCCATCCACAAAAAGGATGAACCGTTCGGCACGCGCACGGAAATGAAAAACTTGAACTCGTTCACGTCCGTTCAGCGCGCGATTGAGGAGGAATACCGCCGGCAGGTGGAGGCAGTCAAGAAGGGCGAAGCGATTGTGCAGGAGACGCGCCGCTTCGACCAGACCACGGGCAAAACGTCCTCCATGCGCCGCAAGGAGAACGCCAACGACTACCGCTATTTCCCCGACCCGGACTTAGCGCCCATTGTGCTGAGCGACGAAGTCATTGCCGGGTGGCGCAAGGAGCTGCCGCAGCTGCCTGATGTGCGCAAGGCGGCGTACATGGCGGATTACGGGCTGACGGCGTACGCGGCGGAGCAGCTGGTCTCCAGCAAATATCTGGCGGACTACTTCGAGACGGCTGCACAGTCCACCACGGCGGTCAAAATGCTGGCGAACCTGATGATCAGCGAAGTGTTCCGCCTGCTGGATGGCGAGGATGCGAAAATCCCGCTGAACCCGGCGTCCTTGGCGAAGATTGCGGACATGACGGAGCAGAGCCTTATCAGCGTCGGTACAGCGAAAAAGACGATAGACGCGCTCTGGGACACGCCCGAAGACCCGGAGGAATACGTCACCCGCATGGGACTGATGCAAATCAGCGATGAAGCGGTGTTGGCAGAGTACGTCCGCAAAGCCATCGACACGCACCCGGAGATGGTCGCGGGCTACCGCAAGGGCAAGCTGACGCTGAAAAACGCGCTGATGGGCGTGGCAATGGGGCTTTCCGGCGGCAAGGCGAACCCGGTGGTGCTGCAAAAGCTGATGGACGCGGCGCTGGACGCATAATGGCAGGAAGGAATTACGCAATTCATGTCAATCGAAAAGGTACGCGCAGCATTTGCCGCGCAGGGGATTGCCGACCGCATCCGTGAACTCGATGAATCCAGCGCAACAGTCGCTTTGGCGGCGCAGGCGCTGGGCTGTGAGCCGGGGCGCATCGCGAAAACGCTCTCGTTTCAGGGCAAGGAGCAGCCGATTCTGGTTGTTGCGGCGGGGAATGGCAAAATCGACAACCACCGCTTCAAGGAGCGCTTCGGCGTGAAGGCGAAGATGCTCGCATCGGAGGAAGTGCCGGAGAAAATCGGCCATGCCGTCGGCGGTGTCTGCCCGTTCGCAGTCAACGAGGGCGTTGAGGTTTATCTGGATGATTCTCTGCGCCGCTTTGAGACGGTGTTCCCCGCGTGCGGCAGCAGCAACAGCGCCATTGAGATGACACTGCCGGAACCGGAGCGCTATTCCGGCGCACTTGGCTGGGTGCATGTCTGCAAGGACACGCAAGCATAACAAAAAGACCACGCATGACCGATTTCGGTGCGTGGTCTTTTCGTATGCAGGGAATCAGAAAATCAGGGAATCAGCAGACGTCCGCAGCTTTCGCACTCCACAATCTCGCCGTTGGCAGACGTGACGCGGCTCAGCACCGCCGACGGCAGCGACATATTGCATCCGCTGCACTGGTTGTTAATCAGCCGAGCGAGCGGCGGCGTGATGCGCTTCTTAATCTCGTGATAGCGTGCCAGCAGCTCCGGCGAAATGCCCTCGCCCTTCTTTGCGACGATGGCTTTCTGTGCCTTCAGGGCAGCTTCCTTTTCCGGTGATTCCTTGTCGTACTGCTTCTTGAGATTATCAAATTCTTCCTTCAGCTTAATGGCATCGCGGCGCAGGCTGCGTTCCTTCTGATCGTAATCGTTGGCATCCTTTGCCATGCGCTTCATTTCCTGCTCATAGCTGCCAATCGTCTCCAGAAAGCGGTTCACTTCGCTCAGCAGCGCCTTCGTATCATCCAGGTCTGTCGGAGGATTCTGCTCGAAGCGGCTTTGCAGGTGGCGCAGCTGTTCTTCGCAGCGGGTAATGGCATCGCGGATGGCATCCTTGCGGTCAGAGAGAATTGCCACCTGTTCTTCCATCTGCTTGTACTGCTTCTGCTTGGCGTTGAACTGCGTGCGGCAGGTATTCATCTTCTGGCGCAGCGGACTGCGGCTCAACTCCTGTTCGAGCTTGTCAGCCTTGCGGTCTTCCACTTGATACTGCCATAACATAGCAAGCTGGTCCATAAGTACCTCCTTGATAAACAGCGTGCCGGAGGGCACGGACGGTCACTCATACGCGCTGCGTTCGGAGCGCGAAATGTGCATTTTCCATTGTACTATATCCGGCGCATTTTGTAAAGCCTTCATGAGCGCAAAAATACCGGGATTTTCCGTGGCAAAGTGTCCCGCCTCCAACAGCACCACGCCGTGGTAGGATGCATCCAGCGCAATGTGGTGCTTCACCTCGCCTGTGAGGAAAGCATCCGCGCCCATGGCGTGCGCATCCGCCCACTCGTCGCACCCGCCGCCGGAGCAGAGACCGACGCGGCGGATGAGCGCGTCCCGATGCCCCATCACGCGCACTGTGTCGCCTAACTGCCGCGCGGCAAAATCCGCGAACGCTTCCGCCGTCATCGGTGCGGATAAATCTCCCACGCGCAGGAAGCCATCGCCGACGATGTTCTCCAGCCCCAGCAGTCCCGCCAGTGTGTCGTTCATGCCGCCGGGCGCTTGGTCGAAGTTCGTGTGCGCGGCAATCAGCGATAAGCCGTTTGCAATCAGCCGAATCAGCAGATGCCCCTCGTAATCCGTCTCAGTCAGGCGCTTCCGGGCGGAAAACATCAGGGGATGATGCGTCACAATCAGGTTCGCGCCCGCTGCCAGCGCATCGTCAATCACGCGGTCGGTCACGTCCAGCGCAAGGTGGATGCCCGTCACTTCCGCCTGGGGATTGCCCACCAGCAAGCCGGAATTGTCAAAATCCGCCTGCGTGTCAAACGGCGCAAGCGCGTCAATCAGCTCGTAAACCCGCTGTACCGTCAGCATGGCGTACCCTCCAATTCCGTGATTTTTCGTTGATAAAAGTCGATTTCCGCCGCAATTTCGCCGCGAATCCGGCTTACATCACCCGTTGCGGATGCCAGCCCGGTCAGGCGGTCAGCCATCACCTTGATGCGGTAGCGGCAGTAGTCCAGCAGCATTTTCGGCGGATTCTGCACCCACAGCAAGCGTCCGTAGTGCACTTCCTCCGCCGTCCAGCCTTCCGCCTGACCCGGTTCGGCGCGCCAGAAGATGTAGAAGCGCCCCGCCGCTTGGCAGAGTTTCTCCTGCACGATGTGGTAGCCGATTTCAGGCAATGTCCGGCGGACGAGCGGCTGCTCCGTATGCGAGGACAGCACCAGAACCGCCCCGCGTAGCTTGTCAGCGCCGCTAAGCAGCACCGTGCGGATGGTTTCGCCGCCCATGCCCATCATCGACACACACCCGCAAGGTTCGGTCAGCGCATCCAGCCCGTCGGCGAGCCGCACATGCGCGCGCTTCGCCAAATGATGGCGGCGGACGCTTTCTTCCGCGTGAAGAAGCGCCTTCGGGCTGACATCAGCCAGAATCATCTCTTGGCAAATGTTGTGCGTCAGCAGATAGCAGGGGAGCAGCGCGTGATCTGTGCCAATATCCGCGCCCAGCGCACACGGCTCGTACAGCTGCGCGGCGAGGGATAGTCTTTCGTCGAGCATAACGCCTCCCAAAAACGGCCCTGCCGCCGATTCGTGGACAGAGCCGCAAGTGTTATTCCGTATAGTAGTCGCGCAGTTTCTTGGAGCGGCCGGGGTGGCGAATCTTGCGCAGTGCCTTCGCTTCAATCTGCCGGATGCGTTCGCGGGTGACGTTGAACTCCTTGCCAACTTCCTCCAGCGTGTGCGCCTGCCCATCCTCCAGCCCGAAACGAAGGCGGATGACCTTCTCCTCGCGCGGGGTCAGTGTGTGCAGCACTTCCTGCAATTGTTCGCGCATCATGGCGTTGGATGCCACCTCCGCCGGTGCGGGCGCGTTCTCATCCTCGATGAAGTCGCCCAGATGGCTGTCCTCTTCCTCGCCAATCGGGGTTTCCAGCGACACCGGCTCCTGCGCAATCTTGATGATTTCGCGCACTTTGCTCTCGCTGATGCCCATTTCCTTCGCGATTTCCGCGGGTGTGGGGTCGCGCCCCAGCTCCTGCGCCAGCTGACGATTGACGCGAATCAGTTTGTTGATGGTCTCCACCATGTGCACGGGAATGCGAATCGTGCGCGCCTGATCGGCGATGGCGCGGGTAATCGCCTGCCGAACCCACCACGTCGCGTAGGTGGAAAACTTGTAGCCCTTGGTGTAGTCGAATTTCTCTGCCGCTTTGATTAAGCCGAGGTTGCCCTCCTGAATCAGGTCAAGGAACTGCATTCCGCGCCCGACATAGCGCTTGGCGATGGACACAACAAGGCGCAGGTTCGCTTCACTGAGCTTCTTTTTTGCCGCTGCTTGCTCCTCTGGCGTGCCTTCCGCAATCTGCTTTGCCAGCGCAATTTCTTCTTCGGTGGTCAACAGGGGATATTTGCCGATTTCTTTCAAATACAGGCGGACAGGGTCGTCGGAACTCACGCCGTCGGGGACGGACAGGTTAATCGTGTCAATGGGGGTGTCCTCGCTGGACTGCGCGGGCTGCGGGTCGTTTTCATTGATGACGGTCACGCCGAGCGCTTCGAGATTCTCCAGCACCTTGTCCAGCTGATCCGGCTCGATGTAGAGATCCATCAGGCGTTCCATAATCTCCTTGTAGGTCAGCGTGCCCTTCTTCTTGCCGTATTCATAGAGGTCATCAAGCCGCTTTTGGCGGCCATCCGGGTTTTGTGTCAAGCGGAATCCACTCCCTTCAGCCCAACAGGGAATCATCAATCCATGTAGTCCACCAGATTCTTGGACATGTTCGGGCGCTTAATCTTGCGCAGCGCCTTCACCTCAATTTGGCGGATGCGTTCGCGGGTGACGTTGAACGCCTTGCCAACTTCCTCCAATGTACGCTGCTGACCGTCATCCAGCCCGTAGCGCATCCGGATGACCTGCTCTTCGCGCGGCGTCAGCATGTGCAGCACATCGGAAAGTGTCTGCTTCATCATGCTTTCCGCCACAATCTGGGAGGGCGGCGGCGTCTTGTCGTCTTCGAGGAAGTCGCCAAGGTGGCTGTCCTCCTCCTCGCCAATCGGGGATTCGAGCGACACCGGCTCCTGCGCAATCTTGATGATTTCCTGCACCTTGCTCACGCTGATGCCCAGTTCCTTCGCGATTTCCTCCGGACGCGGCTCACGCCCCAGCTTCTGCTGAAGCTGGCGGTTCACGCGCACGATGCGGTTAATTGTTTCCACCATGTGCACGGGAATGCGGATGGTACGCGCCTGATCGGCAATCGAGCGGGTGATAGCCTGCCGAATCCACCACGTCGCATAGGTGGAGAACTTGAAGCCCTTGGTATAGTCGAACTTCTCCACTGCCTTCATCAGACCGAGGTTGCCCTCCTGAATCAGGTCGAGCAGACTCATGGAGTTCTTGCTGCGCCCGACGTACTTCTTGGCAATCGACACGACAAGGCGCAGGTTCGCTTCGCTCAGGCGGCGTTTCGCCTCGTTGCGGATGGCGGGGTCGTCACTTTCCAACTGCTTGGCAACTTCAATTTCCGCTTCGCTCGTCAGCAGCGGAATGCGCCCGATTTCCTTCAGATACATGCGCACCGGGTCGT
>OJJY01000208.1_pt1 | contig 26834 bp, 29 predicted proteins | sample 1596421 | NCBI WGS metagenome assembly OJJY01 (sample SAMEA4350151, study PRJEB24818) | metagenome | biome: human; feature: gut; material: faeces | place: Denmark | collected 2013-09 | reverse complement strand
GCCGAGAGAAAGCGGAAACAAAGGCAGAGATGTCACGCTTTAGAGCCTTTCAAACCCGCATAAATCAAGGCTTTTTTCGTGGGTGTCAAAGGGTACGCGATACATTTATCCTTTTCCCCCGGAAACGGCGTTTTAATGCGTGACAATACGCCAAAATCAACCCGAACACAGGGAGGTGATCCTATCGCTGATTATATCAGGGCAGACACGCGGCTGCCCGCCTATCTGCCGTATCCCCGTTTCCTGCTGAAAATGGAGATTTCACAGACCGCCAAGCTGCTGTATTCGCTGCTGTTAGACCGTTCCACCCTCTCCCAGAAAAACAAGTGGCTGGACGACGAGGGCAGGATTTATATTATCTATCCCATCGCGGAGATAGTAGAAATACTGGATAAAGGCAGCACCACCATCAAGGGGGCGCTTAATGAACTGGACACGGCGGGGCTGTTGGAACGGGAACGGGGCGGCTTCTCCGCACCGAACCGGCTTTATGTCAAAGTACCGCCAGTGCCACAGGTACAGTTTTCAGACCAACTGATGGCCGGAAGTCCGCCCCTCATAGAGCCGGAAAACCGTCCTACTGATGGTCAGAAAACCGACCTTATGATGGTCGGAAAACCGTCCCCTAACCAAACTACTATAAACAACCTTACAGAGAGCCAAACAAAGGGAGTGAGTGGGGGGCCGTCCGCGCCCTATGGCCGATATGGAAATATTTTTCTGTCACAGACCGAATACGACGAGTTGCAGGCAGAGTACCCTGACAGGCTGGAACGGTTCATCGAGGAAATGAGCCGCTACCTTGCCGCCAACGGGAAAAGCTACCAGAACTATGCCGCCGCCCTGCGGATATGGGCGGGGAACGACAAAAAGGAAGCCCCTAAAAAGGGCATACCAGACTACTCATGCAAGGAGGGCGAGAGTTTATGAAGAATGAAATCAACGCGGTTTTGGAGAATATGACGACCACCATCCCGGAGCCGGAGGACTACACCGGCGAGGACGGTTTACTGTACTGCGGCAAGTGCCGCAAGCCGAAAGAAGCCTATTTTGCGCCGGATAAGGCCGCTATCTTCGGGCGCGACCGCCACCCGGCAGAGTGCGACTGCCAGAGAACCGCCCGCGAGGAACGGGAAGCCGCCGAAAAGCGGCGCAGACACCTTGACACCGTGGAAGAACTGAAACGCCGGGGCTTTACCGACCCCACCATGCGGGACTGGACTTTCGAGAACGACAACGGCAGGAACCCGCAGACCGGGCTTGCCCGCCGGTATGTGGAGCATTGGGAAGATATGCGGACAGACAATATCGGCTGCCTGTTCTGGGGCGGCGTAGGCACCGGCAAAAGCTACCTTGCAGGCTGTATCGCAAACGCCCTCATGGAGAAAGAAATCCCCGTCCGCATGACGAACTTTGCTCTTATCCTCAATGACCTTGCCGCCAGCTTTGAGGGGCGCAACGAGTACATTTCCCGCCTTTGTCGTTATCCGCTGCTGATCCTTGACGACTTCGGCATGGAACGCGGGACGGAATACGGGCTGGAACAGGTGTTCAATGTGATTGACAGCCGTTACCGCAGCGGCAAGCCGCTGATCGTCACGACCAACCTTACGCTGGACGACCTGCACAACCCGGAGGACACCGCCCATTCCCGGATTTATGACCGCCTGCTTTCCATGTGCGTCCCGGTACGCTTTACCGGCGACAACTTCCGGCAGGAAACCGCCAAGCGGAAAATGGAGAGCATGAAGAAACTGATTACCGACTGAAAGGAGTATTGCCTATGGCAGATAACAAGCAGCACGACACCCGCACCACCCGCCGCCCTGACTGTGTGACGGAAATCCGCATGGGCAATTCCGTCCTTGTCGTGTCCGGCTATTTCAAGAAAGACACCACAACCACAGCCGCCGACAAAATGGCGCGGGTACTGGAAGCGGAAGCCGCTGCTACACAGGAGCCGACTTATCCGGCGTGAACCGGGGCATGGAAAAGCGGCCATGCCAGGGAGCATGACCGCTGGAACGAAAATCGGAAGTGCTTTAGCAATTCTTAATCTCATTCTCTATAAAATAATTTGCAATTTCAAAGGCTTTTATTCTTCTCTTTGCCAATGTGATTTGTGATTTATAACGCTCGGAATTATCCTTTGATTCAAATGTTTTTACTGTTTCTCTTAGCTTGTGCAGAGTTGAATCAATTTGCCTTTTGGCCGCGGTTAATTCATCTATTGTATACTTCATGTTTTCTCCTTTAACTTCTGATTTTTTTGTTAAATCAGAGTATACCACGGAGTTATGAACTTTTCTACTGCAAATATGGGACGACAACCCATACCATAAAAATCGGAAAATTGAAAAGCTGTAAAGAAGCAAATTTAACGCTTTTGCCGCTGTACAGCCCCCGCCGTTCCGTGGTACAATGAAACCACGGAATAGTGGGGCTGGCTGTCGGAAACGGAGGATTTTATGTTAAGACAAGCCACCCAAAACCTCATTACCGCCCTTTATCCGAGATTGTCCCACGAGGATGAATTGCAAGGCGAGAGTAATTCCATATCGAACCAAAAAAGGATACTCGAAACCTACGCAAAACAGAACGGCTTTACCAATCTGCGCTGGTACACCGACGACGGTTTTTCCGGCGCGAACTTCCAGCGGCCCGGATTTCAAGCCATGCTTGCGGACATTGAAGCCGGGAAAGTGGGTACGGTCATCGTCAAGGACATGAGCCGGTTAGGGCGAAACTACTTGCAGGTAGGGTTTTACACGGAAATGCTGTTCCCTCAAAAGGGAGTGCGTTTTATCGCTGTCAACGACAATGTGGACAGCGCAAACGGCGGCATGGACAACGATTTTACCCCTCTGCGAAATCTGTTCAACGAATGGCTGGTGAGAGATACGAGCAAGAAAATCAAGGCAGTTAAGAGAGCAAAAGGCATGAGCGGCAAGCCCGTTACCAGCAAGCCGGTCTATGGCTACCTCATGGACGAGGACGAGAACTATCTCGTTGACGTGGAAACCGCGCCGGTTGTCCAGCAGATATACCAGCTTTGCCTTGCCGGGAACGGCCCGACCAAGATTGCCCGTATGCTTACGGAGCAGCAAATCCCTACGCCGGGAACGCTGGAATACCGCAGGACGGGCAGCACCCGCCGCTACCACCCCGGCTATGAGTGCAAATGGGCGACGAACACCGTTGTTCATATCCTCGAAAACCGGGAGTACACCGGCTGTCTGGTAAACTTCAAGACGGAGAAGCCCTCTTACAAGGTCAAGCACAGTGTAGAGAACCCCGTAGAGAAGCAGGCCATTTTTGAGAACCACCATGAGCCTATCATAGACCGGGAAACATGGGAGCGCGTGCAGGAGTTACGCAAGCAGCGCAAACGCCCGAACCGCTATGATGAAGTGGGGCTGTTCTCCGGTATGCTGTTCTGCGCCGACTGCGGTCATGTGATGTACCAGCAGCGGTATCAGAACAAGAACCGCAAGCAGGACTGTTACATCTGCGGCAGCTACAAGAAGCGCACCCGCGACTGTACGGCGCACTTTATCCGCACCGACCTGTTGACCGCCGGTGTCCTCTCCAATCTCCGGCAAGTGACCGAATACGCCGCCAAGCACGAGAGCCGCTTTGTGAAGCTGCTTATCCAGCAGAACGAGATCGGCGGCAAGAGAAAGACCGCCGCAGCCACCAAGCAGCTTGAACAGGCGCAGGAGCGCATTGCCGAAGTGAGCCGCATTATCAAGCGGCTGTATGAGGACAATGTGAACGGCAAAATCAGCGACGAGCGTTTCATGGAACTGTCGGCAGACTATGAGCAGGAACAGCGGGAACTGAAAGACCGCGCCGCCGCTTTGCAGGCCGAACTGGACAAGTCGCAGGCCGCCACCGTCAACGCGGAAAAGTTTATGGGTATCGTCCGAAAGCACCTTGCCTTTGAGGAACTTACCCCCACCCTCTTGCGGGAGATGATTGAGAAAATCGTCGTGCATGAGTGCAGTTATGACGAGAACGGCACCCGCAGGCAGGACATTGAGATTTATTACAGCTTTGTCGGCAAGATTGACTTGCCCGAAGCCTAACGCCCGACCTATCCGACACAGCCCTAAGTGCCGGATAGGAACGGCAAAATTTTTTACACTTCTATTGCTTCTTTATCGCACATCAGTAAAGAGCCAGGGCATGAAGCAGTTCATGGCTAATTAAAGGTAACAAAAAGAAAGGAAAAGCACAATCCAGACGGTATCAGCGGCAGGTTACAAGAATAAATTGTGATTTCACAAGATTGGTGTTATAATAAGAGAAAAGTTCCTGCCGGGGCAGCCGCCCCGGTGGTATGGATAGAAAGGCAGGAAAACAATATGCACATCAGCTATAAACCACTCTGGCACACACTGTTAGAGCGTGATATGAGAAAAGAGGATTTAAGGCTTGCCGCTGGTATGACAACAAATATGATTGCCAACATGAGCAAAGAGGGAAAGCACATCAGCATGGATACATTAGCCCGTATCTGCGAAACGCTGAATTGTGAGATTACCGATGTGATTGAGTTAGTACCAGACGAGCCTGCTTCCACAGGAGGTAAGGAACATGAGCGAATTGAAACCAAGAATAACGGAAAACGGAATTGATTATATCCTTGTCGGAGATTATTACATCCCGGACTTGAAACTGCCGGAGGAACACCGCCCTATCGGAAAGTACGGACGGATGCACCGGGAATATTTAAGGGAAGTCCACCCAGCCAGATTGAATACATTGATACTGACCGGGGAATTGTGGACATATCTTGCAGACCTGAACGAACAGGCACAGGAACGGTTAGACACCATCATGGAGCAGATGAAAACTGCCGAGGGCGTAACCGAGGAATTGAAGCGTACCCACCAAATGGAATGGGTGCAGCGTTGCAATAACATTCATAACCGGGCAGAAGAAATTGTTTTGCATGAGATGATTTATTCATAACGGGAGCAATTAAATCGGAGGTATATAAGATGATTGAAATTGTATTTGGTGAAAGTGCCTGTGGAAGTTTGAAAATTGCCCAAACTTACGGCAAGGGAAAGTATAGAGGAAGTGCTGTTTCAATATTTATGAGGCATGAAGACGGGAGTGTTCCATCTTCAGATGAAATGAAAAAAGCACAGCTTCAAGCACAGGAACAAGAACGCATTGCTTGGGAGAATGCTATTCCATTGGGAGGCAAGAGCTGTGATGTTTATTGTTTTGATATGGCTCTTAGTGTGGGAGATATTTCTGATAATGGAATTGGCGAACAGCGGAAAAATGTTTTCAAGAAAATGCTGTCTGTCTGCTTTGTAGAGGATTTAGATTATCAGGTTGAAGAAAAAATACAGAAAATTAAAACTACATTGACCTCAGTGATTGAACGATATGTAGCTGGGGAAGAAATTCGCATTTGGTATAGCTATAATCCAGATGAGCTTTGTGGTATGTATTGGCTTATGAAACAACTTCAACCCTTAAACTGCCAGACAACAATTTATTTGGTTAAGTTACCTACATGGGAATATGGAAAAGAAAATACTATGACATCCAAAATAGCATGGGGCGAGGTCTCTCCTGGCGAATGGGGAAACTATATAACTCTACAAGAGAAAGCTAATCCTGTATTTCTTTCAGCTTGTGCTATGAAATGGAATCAACTTCAAAATGAAAATGCACCTTTGCGTGCAATGTTAAATGGTAAATTGCAAAGCGTTTCAGAAGATATATATGATAGTTTCATTCTTCGTGAAATTGCGGAACAGCCAGAGCAATTCAAAATGGCTATTGTCATAGGTAATGTTTTAGGAAAATATCAACTTGGAATTAGTGATGTATGGATTTCCAATCGCATTGATAAAATGCTTGAAGATGGTGTGTTGGAAATTATACAGGACGCACCAAAGGGAGAAACAAATTATCGCCGAATATTAAGAAAACGAATGAAGTAATAACCACAGCACAAACCGCTGCTACATGGAATCCAACAAACCATGCAACAGCGGTTTTCCTTTACCGTTTTTTCCTCTGGTTGATAGGCGTTCCCGTTTTCTTTGATTTTTGGAGAATCCGAATAAGCCAGCGAAATTCTTCATCTGACAGATTTTTATAGTTGATACCGAGCTGCTTGCAGTAAAGCACTGCCAGTTTTTCCAAACGGCTGCCCTTGAAATTTTCGACCGCTTCCAGATTTTCTTTCAGTTCATTGGCAACAGTGGTCTGGGGCGCACTCTCACTATCCTTTTTATGGGTTTCCCGAATATCACGGATAATCAGGTTTAGGTCATCCAGAACCATGTGGCTGAAATATTCATCATCACTGATATGGGCGGCTTGCAGCACTTTCAAATGTGGGTCATCTTCGCCAGGGCGATACCGTTCTATGATTTCATGTCGGACAGTATCGACAAGGGTGTTGAGGTTTTGAATCTGCATGGTGGCAATCCCATCCACATAAATCTCAATGTCCGCAAGAAACTTGATAAAGTCCTTATGGGTGGCAAGTTCGCAGAGCAGACGGTTGTTGATCCGACCGCTTTTCAGAAGTGCAACCATTTCATCGTTCAAATGCAGCTCCGTCAGTGGCGTGTTGATCTGCTCCCTGTTCTCTGTCCGGCACAGCAGATAATCGACGGAAACCCCATAGAAGTCTGCCAGCGTGATAAGGTTGCCATGATTGATTTCCTTAAAATCTTCTTTTTCATAACTGCCAAGGGCTGATTTAGAAATACCCGTTAGTTTTGATAGTTCTTCCAGATTTAAGCCTTTGTCCTTGCGGAGTTCCCAAAGGCGTTCCTGTATGCTTGTTGCTCCTTTCATGGGCACACGCTCCTTTCCAACGGTTTCATTGCTGCCGCTTATCTGGATTATATCACACTTTCCGTAATCGTGGAAATTTCTGATTTTTACCCTTAATTCCTACTTTGTGGACATACGGCACAGGGCACAAAAATGTTCTATGATACAGGTAGTTCATCGATGGATTATTCCAATCGAATGACCAGCCTGTGTGGGATATGCTTCCCCGGCGATGTAGCGCCATGAATTTTGGCAGGGATATGGAGGAACCCTGACCGAAACGAGCGTACCAAAGGGAGCGATACGCCGCTGTGAGATTCAGGGGAGGAACGACACCGGGGAGAACTGGCGAACTGACACCGAAATGATACCGAAACACGACAATCTGATAGGGGGATAGTCTACCCTATCGCTGATACTTCGGGAGATTTTAAGCGGCTCTATGACCGTAATTTTGCCGAAAATCGCCCCGAAACCATACACAAAAACGGGAGGAAGCGCAATATGCCGAGAATGAGCAAAAAGAGGAAGCATGAGCTTTCCTTTTACCTCAATGACCGGGGGCGTGTCACTTACAACGAATTATGCCGGAAATGCCAGCATGGGTGCAGGCAGAGCTTCCGGGCGGTTGTGATTGACTGCCCCCGTTATTTATCCAAACGAGCAAAGAAAAAGGAGGAACACACCGAATGAATTTTGAATTTATGACGATAGACACACCATTGCCGCCCTGTATGCCATTTCCCAGAGCGTTGACAGGATTTCCAGTCAGCAGCACCGCAAAGGTCATGTACTGCCGGATGCTGGACGCTATGCTATCCAAAGGGCAGGAGGACGAGAACGGAATCCTGTTTGTCTGCTTCCCTGTCACAGCCCTTGCCGCAGTCCTGTCCCGCAGCTCTATGACGGTCAAGCGTTCTTTGAATGAACTGGAAACCGCCGGACTTATCATGCGGGTGCGTCAGGGCGTGGGAGAACCAAACCGGATTTATGTGCTGATACCGGGAAAGGAGGACGCTGCCCTTGCCTGATACATCAAAGCTGGAAAAGCTCAACCGGGAGCTGGAGAAAAGCGAAAAGAAACTGCGGAAAGCCATCAATGATGAAAAGGCATTGCAGCACCAGTTGAAGCAGCTTACCCGAAAGGAACGGACGCACCGGCTCTGTACTCGTGGCGGTATGCTGGAAAGTTTTCTGCAAGAGCCGGAACGCCTGACAGATGATGATGTCATGCTGTTGTTGAAACTCATTTTTCACAGGCAGGACACGCAGGAACTATTGAAAAAACTGCTGGAACGGGAGAAGCCGGAAACCCCTTAGTTTACTAAGGGCGCAATTATACACCACCCAGAGGTTGGTGCATTGCGTTCTCCGAAGGCTCCTTGCCGGAGGGCTGTGATTTTCCGCAGTCAAGGTCTGCTCCAAATCATACAGGGGACGCTACGCTTCCCCTGCGCTGGCTGCCGCCAGCTACCCTTTTGTGGACTTGCCATCTGGGGACACCTTGCGTTGCAAGCTGTTCCCAGCCGATAAGTTTCATAAAATATAATGCAAATGGAAAGCTAACTTGACATAAAAGAACTATGTGATATAATGGAAGCATGGAAAGTTAACTTTCCATAAGAGAGGAGGATGACATGAAAAATCGCCTGGAAGAATTACGAAAGCAACGAGGCATAAAGCAAGAAGATTTAGCAAATGCATTGGAAGTATCACGACAGACCATCGGCTCTTTGGAAAACGGACGCTATAACCCATCTATTCAGTTGGCATTTAAGATTGCCAGATATTTCAACATGAGTATTGAAGAAATTTTTATTTACGAGGAGGATTGATTATGAAAAAAAGGTTGTTGATTTTAATGACAGTTACAGGAATGATTATTCTACTGGGAGGATTGCTAACATACGGTTTGGGAGTACATGAAATAATACCTGTGCCACGTCCCGACTTAATAGTAGTAGGTACATCTCTCATTGGAATTTTGCTGATTGTATCTGGTGTGTGCGACTTGTTCGTTAAGAAAACCAAAGAAATGGAAATAGAGGAAAATGACGAGAGAAATATTTCGCTTAGTAATGCTGCTATGGCAAGTGGCTTCAAGGTAATGAATGTTACGATTGCTGTTTCTATTTTTGCTTTGATTTTCACCGGATATATGACAGTAGTCCCATGTTTCACTATTATTGGGGCTTATGCTATTGGACAAATTGTATTTATTGTGCGACTTTGGTACTTGCACAAAACTATGTAAATGTATTACTAAATACCCGCCGCCCCCAGCGGCACAACAAGCAGGAAATCTGAAAAGGTATCCTGCTTTTTCTATGTCCAAAAACGGAAAGGAGGAACACAAAATGCCCTGTCCACACAACGAAATCTCTATTGTGCAGCGCAGCCACCGCCAGTCTGCGGTTGCCGCCGCTGCTTACCAGAGCGGCGAAAAGCTGTTCTGTGAATATGACCAGGAAGTAAAACACTACCCGGAAAAGCGTGGTATCGTCCACAATGAAATCCTGCTCCCGGCAAACGCTCCCCAGGAGTACACAGACCGCAACACCCTCTGGAACGCTGCCGAAGCTGTTGAGAAGCAATGGAACTCCCAGCTTGCAAGGCGGTGGGTGCTTTCCATTCCCAGAGAGATACCGCCCGACCAGTACGCCGCCCTTGTACGGGATTTCTGCCGCCAGCAGTTTGTTTCCAAAGGAATGTGCGTGGATTTTGCCATCCATGACAAAGGGGACGGAAACCCACACGCCCATGTCATGCTGACCATGCGGGCAATGGATGAGCGTGGGAAATGGCTTCCCAAGAGCCGCAAGGTCTATGAACTTGATAAGAACGGGGAACGAATCAAGCTCCCGTCCGGCAGGTGGAAAAGCCACAAGGAAGATACGGTTGACTGGAACGACCGCAAATATGGCGAAATCTGGCGGCATGAATGGGAGGTCATCCAAAACCGCTATCTGGAAGCCAACAACCGCCCGGAACGAGTAGATCTCCGTTCTTACGAAAGACAGGGGCTTGATATTATCCCTACCGTCCATGAAGGGGCTGCTGTCCGGCAGATGGAAAAGCGTGGGATTCAGACGAACATCGGCAACCTGAACCGAGAAATCAAAGCCGCCAATAGTTTGATGAAGTCCATCCGGCAGCTTATTAAAAATCTCAAAGGCTGGATTGCGGAGCTTAGCGAAAAGCGGAATGAACTGCTTGCCCAAAAAGCTGCGGAGGAAGCGGTCTTTCTTCCCAATCTGCTGATGAAGTATATGGAGATACGAAAGGCAGAACGGAGCAGCTGGACACGGGCGGGACAAAGCCGGGGGACTTCCAAAGACTTAAAGGCAGTCAGCGAAGCCCTGTCCTATCTCCAGAGAAAGGGACTTTCCACCGTGGAGGATTTGGAAAACTTTATAGAAACGTCCGGGAAATCTGCCGCCGACTACCGAAAGCAGATGAAGCCAAAGGAAACCCGCAGCAACGTGATTGACGCTATCCTTGCCGCCCGGACGGACTGTAAGGAATGTAAGCCCGTTTATGAGAAATACCAGAAGATATTTTTCAAGAAAACTAAGGAAAAATTCAAGCTGGAACACCCGGAGGTTGCCCGGTTTGAGAAAGCCAGTGCCTACCTTGCCAAGCACCCGGACGATAAGGACAGCACGAAAAAGGAGCTTTTGCAGGAACAGGCGAAGCTTGTGGACGAAATCGCAGACTTGAAAGTACCGTTGACCGAGGTGCAGGAAGATTTGAAGAAGCTGTGGGACATCCGCTACTGGGTACGGAAAGCCACACCCGGCACAGAGGAAAGCAAAGAGCCGCCCAAGAAGCAGCCCCTCAAAGAAGTCTTGCAGGATAAGGCTGACGAGAAGAGAGCACAGAAAAACGCCCCGGCGCAGACGAAACACAAACAACAGGATATGGAACTTTAACAGGCACTTGCCATTTTCAGATTGAGAATGATAAGTGCCTTTTCTTTTTTACAAGGAGGAATTGATTTGAATGTATTTGAAGCTGTGAAGCAGTCCGTTACGACAAGACAGGCTGCGGAGCATTACGGAATCCGGGTAAACAGAAACGGGATGGCTTGCTGCCCGTTCCACAACGATAAGACCCCCAGCATGAAGCTGGACAAGCGTTTCCACTGCTTCGGATGTGGTGCAGATGGGGATGTGATTGATTTTGTAGCTGCCCTGTACGGGCTGGGGAAAAAGGAAGCCGCCGCACAGTTGGCGAGTGACTTCGGGCTTGCCTATGAGGACTGGAAGCCACCGGGCAGGGCAAGGAAGCCCAAGCCCCGGCAGAAATCCCCGGAAGAACAGTTCCGGGAAGCAAAGGCACATTGCTTCCGTGTCCTTGCCGATTATCTACACCTCTTACGGGTATGGAAAACCGACTATGCCCCGCACTCCCCGGAGGAAGCGTTTCATCCCCGGTTCGTGGAAGCCTTGCAGAAGCAAGCCCATGTGGAATATCTGCTGGATGTGCTGCTGTTTGGGGATACGGAGGAAATCGCTTCACTGATTACGGAACATGGAAAGGATGTGATACAGCTTGAACAGCGAATGGCAGAGCTTGCCGCCGCAGACGCAGCAAGAACTAAAAAACACCATGAACGCCATGCAGCCGCCCCAGAGCGTTGAGGAAGTAAAGGCAACTCTGGAAACCACCGAGAAAGGCGGTGTCCGCCAGAGCATACGGAACTGCCTGACCGTATTCCAGCGTGACCCGGTGCTTGCCGGGGCAATCGCCTATAACATCCTGACCGACCGAAAGGACATCATAAAGCCCATCGGTTTTCACAGAGAAAGCACAGCCCTGACCGATACAGACATGAAGTATCTGCTTCTCTATCTGGAGGAAACCTACGGGCTGACCAGTGAGAAAAAGATTGAAACCGCCATCGGGATTGTGGCGAATGAGAATAAGTACCACCCCATCCGGGATTTTCTGAACAGCCTTGCATGGGACGGGACGGAGCGCATCCGCTTCTGTCTGCGGCACTTTCTGGGGGCGGATGTGGACGATTACACCTATGAAGCCCTAAAGCTGTTTCTTTTGGGGGCGATTACAAGGGCATTTAAGCCCGGAAGCAAGTTTGAAATCATGCTGTGTCTGGTAGGCGGTCAGGGGGCTGGAAAGTCCACCTTCTTCCGTCTGCTGGCAGTCCGGGACGAGTGGTTCTCCGATGATTTGCGGAAGCTGGACGATGACAATGTGTACCGTAAGCTGCAAGGTCACTGGATTATCGAAATGTCGGAAATGATGGCAACCGCAAACGCCAAGAGCATTGAGGAAATCAAGTCATTTTTAAGCCGACAGAAAGAGGTTTACAAGATACCCTATGAAACCCACCCAGCAGACCGCCCCCGTCAGTGCGTGTTTGGCGGCACTTCCAATGCCCTTGACTTCCTGCCCCTTGACCGTTCCGGCAACCGCCGCTTTATCCCCGTCATGGTGTACCCGGAGCAAGCCGAGGTTCACATTTTGGAGGACGAAGCCGCTTCCAGAGCCTATATCGAGCAGATGTGGGCAGAAGCGATGGAAATTTACAGAAGCGGCAGGTTCAAGCTGGCTTTCAGCCCTGCCATGCAGCGGTATCTCAAAGAACACCAGCGGGATTTTATGCCGGAGGACACCAAAGCCGGGATGATACAGGCGTATCTTGATAAGTACACCGGGAGCATGGTCTGCTCCAAGCAGCTCTATAAGGAAGCCTTGAACCATGCCTTTGACGAGCCGAAGCAATGGGAAATCCGGGAAATCAACGAGATTATGAACCAGTGCATTTCTGGCTGGCGGTACTTCCCGAACCCAAGAATGTTTTCCGAATATGGCAGACAAAAGGGCTGGGAGCGTGAAAACCCGGCAACGGACTCCGGCAACCCGTCTGAAAAAACGATGGACGGTTTTGTGGAGGTCACAGAACAGATGGAGCTTCCGTTCTGAAAATGGCAGCCCGTTGCACCCCCTGTTGCTATCCCGTTGCCGAGCCGGTTGCCGGGGAAAATCCCGAAACTATCGGCTTTTCTCCCCTATGACAACCAAAACAACAGAAAAATAAAAGAAAAGTATAAATAGTAACCATCGCCAGATTGAGATTGTTTGCAAGGTCTTTTGAAGCCCGTTGCCGGACTTCGTTGCCGACACCCTCTGTCTGGCTATTTTCATGTATGGAGGATAACTGCCTATGGCAAAAAACAAAACAGAGATTCATGTTACAACGGTATTTGACGGGGAACTGGACGCCACCGATGTGTTCGTCAGCCTGATTTCCCAGAAATACGGCAAAACAAATGCAAAAGAATATCTTGCTAAAAAGAAAGATTTGAAGTATAATGAAGATGAGGTTCAACAGAGCCAGATACCGTCTGGATTGTGTGGGTAAATGGCTATGATGAACGAAATGGAATACAGAACAATCGGTTCAGCACTTGCCGGGGGCTATCGTGCGGCGGTCTATTGCAGGCTGTCAAAGGACGATGACCTGCAAGGCGAAAGTGCCAGTATCGCAAACCAGCGTGATATGCTGGAAAAATACTGCGAAAAGCAGGGATGGGAGGTTGTGGCAGTCTATCAGGACGATGGCTTCACAGGTCTTAATATGGAGCGTCCTGATTTACAGAGAATGTTGAGAGCCATTGAGCGCAGGCAAATCAACCTTGTCATCACGAAAGACCTCAGCCGACTGGGGCGTAACTATTTGCAAACAGGGCATTTGATTGAGGACTTTTTCCCAAGAAACGGTGTCCGCTATATCGCCATGAATGACGGTATCGACACCCTGCGGGATAACAACGACATCGCCCCGTTCAAGAATATCCTGAACGAGATGTACAGCAAGGATATTTCCAAGAAAGTCCATTCCTCTTATCTTCTGAAAGCGCAGAAAGGACAGTTTACCGGGTGTCTTGCCCCGTTTGGGTATCGGAAAGACCCGGAGGACAAAAACCATCTGCTCATTGACGAGGAAACCGCCCCGATTGTGCGGCTGATTTTCGGATATGCCCTAAACGGTCATGGTCCGAACTATATCCGCAGACGGCTGGAGGAAGAAAAAATCCCCTGCCCCACATGGTGGAACCGGGAACGGGGGCTTCGCAATACCCGCACCAAATGGGAAAAGAAAGACCCGGAAAACGGGCGGTATATGTGGGACTTTTCCGTTATCAAAGACCTTTTGATGAATCCCGTTTACACTGGGGCGATTGCTTCCCAGAAAAAGGACTACCGTTTCAAAATCGGCACGATTGGGGAAAAGAAGCCGGAGGACTGGATTGTAGTGGAAGGACAGCATGAACCGCTGATTGACCGCATGAGCTTTGACATTGTGCAGAACAAGCTGAAATCCCGCCAGCGTCCGGGGCAGACCAATGAAATCAGCCTGTTTGCCGGACTGATAAAATGCGGCGAGTGTGGGAAGTCGCTGACGATACGCTACACAAACGCAAAACATCCCCAGCGGATTTACTCCTGCAAGACCTACAATGCCTTTGGAAAGAACCACTGCACCCAGCACCGGATTGATTATGACACCCTTTACAGTCATGTGCTGCGGAAAATCCGGGAATGTGCCAGAGCTGCCCTGATGGACGGAGAAGCGGTTGCCGACCGCCTGACCAATACCTGTGAAGCCGAGCAGCGGGAACAGCGGGAAGCAATGGAACGCTCCCTTACAAGGGACGAGGAACGGATTGAGGTTCTGGACAAAATGGTCATGCGGCTTTATGAGGATATGATTGCAGGGCGTATCAGTGAGCAGAATTTCAACACCATGCTGGAAAAGACACAGACCGAGCAGACGGAGCTTAAAACAAAAGTGTCCGAGGGCAGAAAGCGGCTGTCCGATGAAGTCCAGCTTGCCAATGACGCAAAACAATGGGTGGAAGCCATTCAGGAATACGCCAACATCACAGAGCTGGACGCAGCCACCCTCAACCGCTTAATCAAAGAAATCGTCGTGCATGAGCGCATTGACGAAGATAAAACAAGACACATTTCTATCGAAATTCATTTTAATCTCAAACCCATCCCGGAGGTGGAACAGGTCACTGCCTGACCTGTCCCGCCGGGACGGTTCTCTAAAAAACACCATATAGATTTTTGTACGCCGCCGCCCGCCATCGAGCAAAGTTTTACACCTAATTGGGGATAAAACAGCTGATGGCAGGCGGCGGGGTGGCGCTGATTGGCACCACCCTTGTTCCGCTGCTGTCCGGTCTGTTCGGATGATCAAAGCACCATCTTTCACCCGCTTCCGGAGGATAACGGAAGCGGGTTCCGCAGGAGGGATGTCCTTTGAATTTCATCTGGGATAAAATCACGGAATGGCTGAAAGGGCTGCTGGTCAGCGGCATCATCAGCAACCTGTCTGGTCTGTTTGATGCCATCAACACCCGCGTGGGCGAGGCGGCGGCGGTCGTCGGCACAACGCCGCAGGCATGGCACGGCGGCATCTTCCAGATGATTCGCAGCCTGTCGGAAAACGTCGTTGTGCCGATTGCAGGCATTATTCTGACCTTCATCATGTGCTTGGAACTGATTCAGATGCTTATTGACCGAAACAGCCTGCACGACTTTGACACCTTCCTTTTCTTCAAGTGGATTTTCAAGACCTTCGCCGCAGTGCTGATTGTCACCAACACATGGAATATCGTGATGGCGGTTTTCGATGTTGCGCAGAACGTCGTCAGTCAGGCATCGGGCATCATCATCGGCGATACCGCGCTGGATGCTGCCGCGCTGCTTGGAGACATGGAGCAGGCGCTGATGGCAATGGAAATCGGCCCGCTGTTCGGGCTGTGGTTTCAGTCCTCGCTGATGGGCATCTTGGCGTGGGTGCTGAGCATCTGCATCTTCATCGTCATATACGGGCGCATGATTGAGATTTATATGGTCACATCCATTGCGCCGATTCCGATGGCGACGATGGTAAATCGGGAATGGGGGCAGATGGGCAGCAACTATCTGCGGTCGCTCTTTGCGCTGGGCTTTCAGGCCTTCCTCATCATGGTCTGCGTCGCGATTTATGCGGTACTCGTGCAGGGTATCAGCGTCGACAGCGACATCGGCACCGCCTTGTGGACGTGCATCGGCTACACGGTGCTGCTGTGCTTCACGCTCTTCAAAACCAGCAGCGTCGCGAAGTCCGTGTTCAATGCCCGCTGACCGCTCATCCCAAAACAGCAGCAAAGGTTTCTGGGACAGCTTATCCACACTGCATCCACAAGCAATCCACAAGAAATCCACAGACACTGCAAAGACTGTGGAAAACAGCGGCGCAGGAAACAAAACCTATGCGCCGCAGGAAGGAACAATAGGCAATGGCATATGTCTCGATTCCCAAGGACTTGTCGCGCGTCAAGTCCAAGTTTCTTTTCAACCTGACGAAGCGTCAGGTTGTCTGTTTCGGGCTGGGGGCGCTGACGGGCGTTCCCGCCTTCTTTCTGGCGAAGGATGCGCTGGGTGTCAGCCCTTCGGTGCTGCTCATGATGCTGCTTATGCTGCCGTTCTTTTTGCTGGCGATGTTTGAACGGCATGGGCAGCTGCTGGAAGTCCTGATTCGGCATTTCATTCAGGCGCGATTCGTGCGTCCGCGCATCCGTGTCTGGCAGAACGACAATTTCTACAAAACGATTGACCGGAGTATCCGCAATCAGCAGGAGGTGCAGAAGATTCTTCGTGGCAAACAAAGAAAAAATCAAGCTGACAAGGGCTGAGAAACGGCAGCTGCAGGCACTCATGCGCAGCCGTCAGCAGCGGAAGAAACCGCCGCATTCCGTGCAGGAGACGATTCCGTATGAGCGCATGTGGCCGGATGGCATCTGCCGCGTCAGCCCAAGTTACTACACTAAGACTGTGCAGTTCTGGGACATCAACTATCAGCTGGCGCAGAACGAAGATAAAAGCGCCATCTTCGAGGGCTGGTGCGACTTCCTGAACGCCTTTGACAGCAGCGTGCACTTGCAGCTCTCGTTTCTGAACCTGACAGCGAATGCGGATGCCGTTGAGCAGCGCATTCTGCTTCCCGACAAGGCGGACGGCTTCGACGCAATCCGCCGCGAATACACGGAAATGCTGCAAAACCAGCTTGCCAAGGGCAGCAACGGGCTGAGCAAACGAAAGTACCTGACTTTCGGCGTGGAATCGGAAAACTACCGGACGGCAAAGCCGCGTCTGGAGCGCATGGAGACAGATTTGCTCAATCACTTCAAGCGCCTTGGGGCGGCAGCCGCTCCGATGGATGGCAGAGAGCGCTTGAAGCTGATGTACGATATGTTCCATCTGGATGCGCAGACACCGTTCCTGTTTGACTGGAAATGGCTTGCGCCCACCGGACTGCGCACGAAGGACTTTATCGTTCCCTCTTCCTTCAAATTCGGGGAGCGGCAGCGTTTCGACATGGGCAGCAAAGTGAGCGCGGTCAGCTTCTTCTCCATTCTTGCGTCCGAACTCAATGACCGCTGTCTGGCGGAGTTCCTCGCAATGGATTCCTCCCTTGTGGTGAGCTTTCACTTGCAGGCGATTGACCAGACCGCAGCCATCAAGGACATTAAGCATAAGCTCACGGCGCTGGATCAAATGAAGATTGATGAACAGAAAAAAGCCGTCCGTGCTGGATATGACATGGAAATTCTGCCGCCTGATTTGGCTGCTTACGGCGGCGAGGCGAAGAAGCTGCTGGAAGAATTGCAGAACCGCAACGAGCGCTTCTTCTTGGCGACACTGCTGGTGATGAACACGGCGGACAACTACCATCAGCTGGATTTGAACGTGAAGCAGGCGCAGAGCATTGCCTTGCAGCACAACTGTCAGCTGATTCCGCTGGACTACCAGCAGGAGGATGGCATGGTGTCCTGCCTGCCGCTGGGCGAGAACCAAATCCAGATTCAGCGCGGACTTACCACTTCGGCGGCGGCGGTCTTTATGCCGTTTACAACGCAGGAATTGTGTCAAAACGGCGCAGAAGCACTGTATTACGGCTTGAATGCGCTGTCAAACAACCTGATTATGGTGGATCGGAAACAGCTGAAAAATCCCAACGGGCTGATTCTGGGCACACCCGGTTCAGGCAAATCCTTCTCCGCCAAGCGCGAAATGAGCAATGTCATGTTAGCCACGGACGATGATGTTATCATCTGCGACCCCGAAGGCGAATATGCACCGCTTGTTGCGCAGTTCGGCGGGCAGGTCATTCAAATTTCGCCGACCAGCAGCAATTACATCAATCCGATGGAAATCAACCTGAATTACAGCGACGATGACAACCCGCTGTCGCTGAAATCGGATTTCATTCTGTCCTTGTGCGAGCTGATTGTCGGCGGGCGGGACGGTTTGCAGCCCATTGAGAAAACGGTGATTGACCGTGCTGTCCACATTGTGTATCAGCCGTACCTGAATGACCCGCAGCCGGAAAACGTGCCGATTCTGGAAGATTTGTACAACGCGCTTCGTCAGCAGACGGAGAAGGAAGCGCAGACGCTGGCAACGGCGCTTGAAATCTATGTGACGGGCTCGCTGAATGTGTTCAACCACCGCACGAATGTGGATGTCAACAGCCGCATGGTCTGCTATGACATCAAGGAGCTGGGAAAGCAGCTGAAAAAGCTCGGTATGCTGATTGTGCAGGATCAGGTCTGGGGGCGCGTGACGGCAAACCGCAGCGAAGGCAAGTCCACCCGGTATTACATGGATGAGTTTCACCTGCTGCTTCGCGAGGAGCAGACCGCTGCTTATTCTGTTGAAATCTGGAAGCGATTCCGCAAGTGGGGCGGTATCCCGACGGGCATTACGCAGAACGTCAAGGATTTGCTGGCCAGTCAGGAAGTCGAGAACATTCTGGAAAACTCCGACTTCATCTGCATGTTGAATCAGGCATCCGGCGACCGGGAGATTCTGGCGAAGAAGTTAGGCATTTCGCCGTATCAGCTATCCTACGTCACGCAGAGCGGCGAGGGTGAAGGGCTGCTGTTCTACGGCAATGTGATTCTTCCATTTCAGGATCATTTCCCGAAGAATACCATGCTGTACAAGGTGATGACCACCAAACTGTCGGACAAGGCAGTGCAGAATGAACATTAAACACAGGAGGTGCATTCCATGACATATGGTTTGGTGCTGGGCAGCTGCATTTTCTGCACCGTACTGACGCTGGCGGTGTACGCACTGCTGCGTGCGGCAGCGGAAGCAGACCACGGGAGCGAGGAAGCGTATCAGCGGATGCAGCATAAGGAAGGGCGGCGCTGATGGAAAAGGAGCGCCATTGCGGCACATCCCGCTTGCAGTTCAGCAAGGAGGAACAGATGCAGGCAGTACGCGCCGGTCAGCCTGAAAGAAGCCATTCGCCGCTGCTTCACCAAGGTATTCATGCAGCCTATGTCCAGCTCCATCATCAGGCGGCAGAAGTCAATGAAGATGAGAACAGCGCTGTGCAAGCCGCGCTGACAGCAGACGACATGCAGGAAGAAGCGTTCCGGGCGGCGGCGCACGCGGGGAAAGCCCCCAAGCGGCACAATGCCCGCTGGCAGCAGAAACGCGCCATCCGGCAGGAGTATGCAGCCGCAAAATCTTCCCGCAGGCCAGCCAATCGCACTGCCCCCGCACCGAAAGCAGCAGCAAATGCAGTTCCCAAAGCCGAAAACATCAAGAAAAGGCTGCGCCAGACGTTTGCCCGCCATCCGACGGCTTGGGCGGTGCTTGCGCTGGCGGCGCTGCTCCTTGCGGTGATGAGCAGCCTGCAATCCTGTACGCCGCTGGCGCAGTCGGTGCTGGAATCCATCGTGATTGGCACTTATCCGGCGGAGGAAGCGGACGTAAAAGCGGCAGAAAGTGCGTATGCCGACATGGAAAGGCAGCTCAAAGAGGAAATGAGCAATTACGCCCGCAATCATCCGGAATATGATGAAGTGAAGGTGGATGCAGACGAAATTTGGCACGACCCCTATGTGCTGATGGCCATCATCTCCGCCTGCTTCGATGGACAGGACTGGACGCTGGAAACCGCTATGCCGGTGCTGGACAAATACTTCAAGCTCCAGTACATCGTGACAGAATCCGTAACGAAAGAAACACGATACCGCATGGAGACCGAGCAGCGGTACAACCCGGAAACAGAACGCATGGAGACGGTGACGGTTCGCGTGCCGTATGCTTATACAGTCTGTCATGTGCGGCTGGAAAACAGGAATCTGTCGCACCTGCCCGTTGTCAGCATGAGCCATCACACGATGGGCATGTACGCGCTGTACATGGCGACGCACGGCAATATGGAGGGCATTTTCCACGGCAATCCCTACGCTGCCCCGCTCAAAGACCCCACATTGTACGACATTCCCGACGAGACGCTCGCAAGCAGCCCGACTTTCGCCGCACTCATGGCGGAGGCGGAAAAATACATCGGCTATCCGTATGTCTGGGGCGGTGCATCGCCCGAAACCAGTTTTGACTGTTCGGGCTTTGTCAGCTATGTATTCACCAATTCCGGCGTATACAATACGGGCAGGCTGGGCGCAAAGGGACTGCGGAGCTTGTGCCGGAACGTTCCGGCAGCACAGGCAGAACCGGGCGACGTGGTGTTTTTTGAAGGCACGATGGGCGACGGCGTGGATGGCATTACGCACTGCGGCATTTATGTCGGCAATGGCATGATGATTCACAGCGGAAGTCCCATTGGTTACGCGAATTTGAACGATGCTTACTGGAAAAGTCACTTTCATTCGTTTGGGCGGATGCCCGGTCTGTAATTTTCGGGGAGTCCAGCGCATGGACTCCCTTTTTCCTACCCACTTTTTATCCACATTTGAAAGGAGAACAATATGCAGAGAAACATGAACCGTTCGATTCCCGCAGGGGAAGCAATGGATATTGCCAAGCAGGTGCTGCTTGCGATGCTGATGCTGATTCTGCTGTCTGTGCTGATTCCGGCGCGGGCAGAAGAAGCGGTATCCCCGATGATTGTCAGTGAGACGGCGGACAGCCCGGAATATCCGGCGCTGGAAGCAGAGGCGAACATTCCCGTCATCACCTCGGAGGGCAAAAGCAACGTGAAAATCGCCGGGGTCAAATCGAAAAACAAGCTGGTGCGCTACACCATCCCGGAAACGCTGCTCCGGGCGGACGAAAACTTTCTGGCGCTGATGGTGGAAGCGGAAAAGTACATCGGCTATCCGTATGTATACGGCGGCAGCAAGCCGTCCACCGGGTTTGACTGCTCCGGCTTCGTGTGCTGGGTGTTCCGTGAATCGGGAGTCTATGATACCGGGCGGCTGGGTGCAAAAGGGCTGTATTCGCTCTGCACGGATGTCAGCCGGGACGAGGCGCGTCCCGGTGATTTAGTATTCTTCACGAAAACGATGGGCGCAGACGTGAAGGGCATCACCCATGTGGGCATTTACGTCGGCAATGACATGATGCTTCATGCGGGCGACCCGGTTGGTTTTGCGGATTTGCAGAGCGACAAATGGGCGAAGAAAATCTATGCCTTTGGCAGACTGCCCGTTCAGCAGGGAGCGCAGGCGAATGAGTGAACCCAAGAAACGCTATCCCGCAGACCGCATCAAGCTCCATGCCCTGCTGGAACGGAAGGAAAACGAGCTGTGCCGATTAACCGAAGAGGTCAATCAGCTGCGTGCGCGCGTGAAAGAAGCAGACCGCACTGCCATCAATGCCACCTGCGAGCTGTATGCGCTGACACCGGAAATGCTCTCGGCGTTCCTCCGAACGAAATTCGGCACGCAGGACAATGCCTCTGAAATCCCCGCTGCCTCCCAATTGCCCGAAGGAGAAAATGAATGAAGCGAAAATTGAAACAATGGACAGCTGTCCTCTGCCTGCTGATGCTGCTGGCGGCGAGCCTGCATCTTGCGCGGGCGGAAAGCGCGCCGGCGCAGGAAGACTGCGCCCCGTACCGTATTGTGCTGACAGCCCCCGGCGGCTGGAACCGCAGCAACAGCGCCATCATCACGGTGAGCGTGAAGGACGAGCAGAATCTTGGCTGGTACCAAATGGCGTACCGGATGAACGACGGCGACTGGACGGACTGCGAGCAGCTGTTTGACAAGAGCAAGGCGGAAATCGCGGTGCATGAGAACGGCATGTTTACCTTTCGCATCACCGACCCACACGGGCATACGTTTGAAGAAAGCATCCGCGTCGCCGTCATTGACCGAAGCGCACCGACCGTGAAAGCAAGCATCACCGGGACAACCTTGCAGGTAGAAGTGCAGGATGACTTATCCGGCGTGGCAGGTGTGCAGGTCAACAGCATGCTTTTCACCGAGCAGCAGTCGGGGAGCATCATCCGGATTGCGCTGGATGATACGCTGGCGCGGTACGACACGCTGTCCATCCGCGCTTTCGACTATGCCGGAAACTTCTCCGAGCCTGTGCTGCTCAATAATCCCTGCTGCGAAGATAACTCGCGGGTGACGGCTGCACCGACCAATTCGCCGAAACCGACGAAGCAGCCTAACGAGACAAAGCAGCCCAATTCTACGGCGGAAATCACCGTCCCGCCGACGGCAACGAAGCGTCCGAACGGGCTGGGCGGCTCGCTGATTTACGTCAACGAAGAAACTGCACCGACAGCAGCGCCGACACAAGCGCCGTCCCCGACACCAGTCATTCAGTACGTTCCTATCGGGCCGGGAATGCCCTACAAGGCGGACGGCAATGCCCATACGCTGGATGTGTTGTACAGCGCTGCGACCAACAAACAGTTTATCACCCTGCAAAGCAAAAACGGCAGCACCTTCTACCTCGTTATCGACTACGACAAGCCCATTGACGAAGCTGCGGAAATGTACGAGACATACTTCCTTAATTTGGTGGACGAGCGCGATTTGCTGGCGCTGCTGTCCGATGAAGAGAAGGAAGAACTGCCGACCCCGTCGCCCGAAATCATCTATGTAACGCCTGTTCCCACGACCGTACCGATGCCAACTGCCGTGCCAGCTGTGCCGGAAAAGGCGGGCAGCCCCGATCGAATGACGGCAGTGCTTGCGCTGGGCGCTATCCTGCTGCTGGGCGGCGCGGGCGCTTTTGTGCTGGTGAAGTACCGTAGAAACAGCGCGCATCATCGGGCAGACAACGATTTTATGCTGGATGACGACGACGAAAGTGCCGAATAAGGAGGAGCCGCATGGAATTGTATATCGCAGAAAAGCCCAGCGTGGGGCGCACCATTGCCAGCGCCATCGGCGCAAACGAGCGAAGAGACGGCTATTGGGAGGGAAACGGCAGGATGGTCAGCTGGTGCATCGGACATCTGGTAGCGCTGGCGATGCCGGAAGCGTACCGCAGCGATTATCAGCGCTGGCGTTACAGCGATTTGCCCATTCTGCCCGACAAGTGGCAGTACAGCGTCGTCGCAGAGACGAAAAAGCAGTTTGAGCTTCTCCGCCGCCTGATGCATGACAGCCGCGTGACGAGCCTTGTCTGCGCGACCGATGCAGGACGCGAAGGCGAGCTGATTTTCCGGCTGGTCTATGCAATGGCAGACTGCCGGAAGGAGGTGCGCCGCCTATGGATTTCCTCAACAGAAGAAAGTGCGATTCGCCAAGCCCTTTGCCGGATGAAGCCCATGCGCGACTATGATAATCTTTATCGGGCAGCGCTGTGCCGCGCACAGGCGGATTGGCTGATTGGCATCAACGCCACGCGCCTGTATTCGCTGCTGTACGGGCGGCCGCTTCCGACGGGGCGCGTCATGAGCCCGGCGCTGGCGATGCTGGTGCAGCGGGAAGCGGCGATTGCTGACTTTCACCCCACGCCATTCTTTGCCGTAAAGCTCGAAACTGACCCGCTTGCCGCAAAGTCGGAACGCATGGATGACCTGACCGAAGCCCGTACCCTGCTGGAATGCTGCAACCAAGCGCCGTATGCAGTGGTGCAGAAGATTGCGCGCAGGCAGCGCAGCGAAAATCCGCCGCTGCTGTATGATTTGACCACACTTCAGCAGGATGCCAACTGGCTGTTCGGCTTTACTGCCCAGCAGACGCTGGATTACGCCCAGAGCCTGTACGAGAAGCAGCTGCTGACCTACCCGCGCACGGACAGCCGGTATCTGACGCAGGACATGCAGGAAAAACTGCCGGAACTGGCTGCCCGCGTGTGCCGTGCGCTGCCGTTCGCATCCGCCTTGGAACTGCACCTGCATCCCGAACGGGTTGTGGATGACAGCAAAGTCAGCGACCACCCCGCCATCATCCCAACCGCCGCAATGCCCGCTCAGACGCAGCGCATCAATGCCCTGACGACGGGCGAACGCGACTTGCTCCACCTCGTCTGCACCCGGCTGCTGTGCGCGCTGGAAGAACCTTTCGTGTATGAAGAAACAGCCGTCACGCTGATGTGCGGTGCGCATGAATTTGGGGCAAAGGGCAGACGGATTATCCAGATGGGCTGGAAGCGCATTTGGTACACCTTCCGCGGAAGCCTTGGCGGACGGATGAACGAAGAGGAGAAGATGCAGGAAAACGTCATCTCGGCTGACCTTGCAGAAGGCATGAAACTGCCGATTCTCCGTGCATCCATTGAGGAAGAAAAGACCACCCCGCCGCCGCATCACACCGAAGCTATATGCTGTGAAAGGGGGATAAGAAATCGCCCATAGAAAGGAGAGTTTTTCAATGAAAGCAAAGAAAACGGACAACGGCAAGATAACCGCACTATACGAGCGTCTTTCCCGCGACGACGACCTCACAGGCGACAGCAACAGCATAATCAATCAAAAGAAACTGCTTGAAGATTATGCAAGGGAACATGGCTTTACGAATTGCGTCCACTTTACCGATGACGGCTGGTCTGGGGCAAACTTCGAGCGTCCGAACTGGAAACGCATGATTGCGGGAATTGAAAGCGGCGAAATCGGCTATGTACTGGTAAAGGATTTAAGTCGTGTCGGCAGAGATTATCTGCAAGTGGGATTTTACACAGAAGTCATGTTCAAGGAGCGGGGCGTCCGTTTTATTGCCATAGCAAACGGAGTTGACAGCGACAAGCGCGAAAGCAGCGAGTTTGCCCCGTTTTTGAATATTATGAACGAATGGTATGTGCGTGATAGCAGCCGAAAAATAACAAGCGTTCTCCACGCAAGAGGAATGTCCGGCAAGCATACAAACAGCCATTGTATTTATGGCTATAAGAAAGACCCTAATGACAAAGACCACTGGATTATCGACGAGGAAGCCGCCGAGGTAGTACGCCGGATTTACCGCATGGCGTTGGAGAGCAAAGGCCCGTATGAAATTGCCCGTATCCTTGCTTTGGAAAAGGTTGAAAGACCGTCCTATTATCTTGCACAGCGCGGCGTGGGGAAACATCAGTCTAATTTTAACCCCGCTGAACGGTACACATGGCGTGGCGGCACAGTTGCCGATATTCTATCCAAGCCGGAGTATATGGGGCATACAGTAAACTTCCGCACCTATAAAGAAAGCTACAAAGACAAACGTTCCAGAATGACACCCAAAGAGGATTTAGTCATTTTTGAAAATACGCAGGAAGCAATTATTGACAAGGAAACATGGGAGCGCGTTCAGACTTTGCGAAAGACAATCCGTAGGACAGATACCATAGGCACAGCAAATCCCTTAACAGGCTTGATGTTCTGTGCTGATTGCGGGGCGAAGATGTATAACCACAGGGGCAAGGCTGGCAATGCGCGGGATTGGGCAGGGCGACCAACTGGAAAGAAACGTCCAGACCGCGACGAATACAACTGTTCCCGTTATGATTTAGGCAATCAACACTTTGATGATTATTGCACCACACACCTTATCCGTACTGCCGTTGTTAATGAATTACTGCTTGAAGCGATAAAGGAAGTTTGCGACTATGCACAGAACAACGAAGCCGAGTTTATGGCGCAAGTCTGTTCCGCTTCCGAGGACAGACAGGCAAAAGCGGCTAAAGCTATCCGACAGAGGAAACAGCGCAGCGAAAAGCGCACCGACGAATTGAGCCGCTTAATTCGCAAGCTCTATGAGGACAATGTAAATGGGCGGCTTTCAGACAAGCTCTTTGAACAAATGTTGCATGATTTTGAAGCCGAGTTAGAGGGCTTGACCGATAGTATCACACAAGACCAGCAGGAGCTTGACCGCATAAGCAGGGAAACCGTCAATGCCGAGAAGTTTCTTGCCCTTGTCAAAAAATATACGGATTTTTCCGAACTCACCCCCGCAATGATAAATGAGTTTGTTGAAAAAATCCTTGTTCATCAAGCCGAGGGCAAAGGCGCAAGCCGTACACAGGAAGTCGAGATTTTCTTTAACTTTATCGGCAAGGTAGAAATCCCGCGCAAAGAAATTGAACTAACAGAGGAAGAAAAGGCAGCATTAGCGGAACAGGAACGACGCAGGGCGAAGAAAGCCGAGTATAACCGCCGCTATATGGAGAAGAAGCGCAGACAATGGAAAGAGCAACAGGAACGGGAGAAAGAACAGCAGGAAGCTCTTGAATTACCCGCTGCTTCCACCGAGAAAGGAGAACGCATAGCATGAGAATACTCATTGACAATGGCAACACCCCCGCCGCCCCGCGCCCGTATATCGGGCATTACGGGCGGTTGCGGAAAGCCTACCTTGAACAGTACCGCCCCGACCTCTACACCGCCCTTGTCGCAAATGAGAAGCTGCATGAGCATTGCGCCGAGATTGACGAAGCCGCCCGGAGCCGGATTGACCTTATCATGCCGCAGCTTGCAAGGAGCGCGGGAGCTACCGAAGCACTCAAAGCTACCGACCCCATGAAATGGGTGGGACTGATGAACGCTTGCAGGGCGCAAGCGGAGGAAATCGCCAAGTTTGAGCTAATCTATGTTTGACGGTCAAGAGCCGGAAAAAACAGAAATCTTGCGATAACAGCCGCCCCGACGAACCATTCCCTGTCCGGGCGGTTTCTATTTGAAAATCCTCATTTTCCCCAAGTCAAGAGCCGGGAAAAACACCCGAAAAATGCCCCTATTGCGTAACAGGGGCGCAGAAAGGAGAGTTTATGAGAACAGGGCTTACGAAGCA
>OJJY01000182.1_pt1 | contig 29426 bp, 61 predicted proteins | sample 1596421 | NCBI WGS metagenome assembly OJJY01 (sample SAMEA4350151, study PRJEB24818) | metagenome | biome: human; feature: gut; material: faeces | place: Denmark | collected 2013-09 | reverse complement strand
TTCAATAATAACATGATTTTTTGTTATTTCTCCATTATAAATTTTTAATAATAATTCTTTTTTATTCATTTATTTATCATCTCCTTTTCTATAAATTAAATCTTTTTCATTCCAATTCTCATAACAAGATTTTAAATACCATTGTATTTTATATCCTGTGCTTATTCTTGAATTTCCATTATCATAATCATTGTGACATCTCATACATAAAGTTACTACATTCTGCTCTATTCCTAATCCCCCTTGACTTCTAGCAATATAATGAGCATTTGGCATTGCATAAGGACTACCGCATATAATACAACAATGATTATCTCTTTCCCATACTTTTTTCTTTACTTTAGGACTTATATCACAAGCCTTGCTTCTTTTACTCATTTATACCTCTCATTCTTTCGACAATCGTTTTTAAGACATTTTTATACCAAAACCATAAAAGTATATTACTTTGTATTTTCCACCTCTAAATTTTTATATAAACCAATCACATATTTTATTCCTCTTGCTTCTTTTGCCTTATTATTTAATAATACTTTTCCTGTAGAACAATAATATACAATAATATTTTGACCTTACCTTATATTAAATTGTCCTGTTTGGATATTTTTTAATTCTGCATAAATGCCATTTTTCATAAATTCTTTTTTTGAATATTCGATTCTATCAGGTGTTTTTGCAACTCTTTTATCGTGTTTTTCTTTATAATAAGGTTTTACATCTTTCCAATACTCTGACATTTCTGACATATTAAGTCATCTCCAATTCTTTTAATTTTTACTTTCAAATAATGAATTAATTTCTTCTGGGGTTTTTGTTTCAATTCCTATTGCTTGGCAATCTTGTACTACACCATCAATTAATTTTGCCATTTGCTTTTTGTTATAAGAGCTTGAACCATAATAAGCATTTATAGGTATCTTTCCGTTTTGTTCTATATCAACTATATCTACAAACCAAGCTACACCTTTATCTTGCCACATCTTTTTAAATGTCTCAACATTGTCTTTTTCTATTTCCCAATGCCTAAATATGCCAAGCTCTTTTACTCTTTTTTTATATTCTTCTATTGTGTTTAGATTCATTTCAAAACACAATTTGCCTAATAGTTCCCAAAAATAAGCATTAGCTTTGTTACTTCTTTTTTCTTTATATTCATCTATTTGATATAATTTTTCTTTATCTAATTGCCATAAATATTTTGCTATTTCTTCTGGTGTTCCTATCATAAATTACTCCTTACAAAATATAACTTCTTTTTTATCTGCATTACATTCGCAAGCTACTTTTCCTGTATGATAATATACAAAACGTTCTTCTAATGTTATTTTGCTATAATCCATTTTAATTCTCCTTTCTTGATTTAAAGTCTGATATAATTTGCATATAATCTTTTATTTTTATTTCATTTGTTGAAGTATATCCATATTGACTTAATATAAGCTCTACTACTTCATCTTTTATTCCTGCATTTTCTATTGATTTATTTAAGGCATCTACTTTTGTTTTATCTATCACTTTATCATCATCTTGTTGCATTATTGCATTTTGTACTTCTTCTGCACTTGCTATTGAAGTATCAATTCCAAATCCTGCCATTCCTAATGCTCTACCAACGGCACTTGTTTCGCAATTTTCTATGTAACTTGTTTTGTTTATAAATGAGCTATTTTCTTTTTCATAAGCTGTTCCTGTTCCTAATATTACATTTTCATTTCCTACTGTTGCTTTAAATATACATACTCCATTTTCATTGCTTAACATTTCTGTTTGTATTGTTCCTGTTGGATAAACCATTCTAAATGCTTTTATTCTTTGATTAACTTCCGCATAAGCCTTTCCCTTTACATCTGTTGTTTTTATTGTATCATTTGCTTTTTTTAAATCTTCAAAATTAATATTCATTCATAATACCTCCTAAATACTATATTATCTAAATCAATTAGTTCAATGTAATCCATATTATACCTCCTCATATTGATTTGTTAGTTCATCTAAATAATCATAACTTCCACCCAAGCTATCTATTACTGCATATGCTATTTCTAATGCGTCTTTATAATTTAAATTTGTTGTTACTGTTTTTGTTTGTATATAATATGTTATTGGATTTTTAAAATCATTATTATATTTGTAACTTGTTTTTTCTATTCCTTCCATATTTCTTAATCCTCCTATCCGAAATATCCTGTTGTACTCATCCAAGCTATTCCATTTGTTGCTATTTTATAAATTAAAATCCCTGTTGTTAATACACTTGCTAATATTGTAAAATTTCTAAATGCTTTATCTGGGTTAAACCTCATCTTTCTTTTTTTCATTTTTATTTCCTCCTTTCAACTTTCTGAATTTATTATACTACTTTTTACTACCTATTGTCAATACTTTTTTGAAACTTTTTTAAAAATTTTTTAAAGTTTTTTTACTAAAACTCTAAATTCACTTTAAATTCAACAAAAAAAAGACAAATATTAAAAAATATTTGCCTTTTGCGGTAAGATAGATAAACTTATAAAGCCAAATTTGTCTTTACATTTATAATATAACATAACTTTAAATTAAATTCAATACTTATTAGCTAAATATTCTTTCACTATTTTGTTAATTGAATTATTACTTAATGCTACTAATTCACAAACATCTTCATAGCCAAAAGTTTCATCATTATTTTGATTTGTATGTCCATTTTCATATAACCAAACATGCATAAGCTCATGTTTTAAAGTCAACAACATATCTTTAAAGTTTCCTTTTTCTATATATATAGTTCTATCTTCATAATGCGAACGACCCACATAATTCTTTTTACCTTGTATTTTATCAACATCATATATTGTATAAATATGATTATTAATTTCAAATTTACATACTTCTTCCATTTATTCTCCTTTGGAAGCGATGGTGGGAATCGAACCCACGATACAACTTTTGCAGAGTTGGAGATTGCCACTTTCCTACATCGCTATATAAGGCTCTAAACGAGCCTATAATCAATTTTATTTTTCAACTAATTGTTTTATATAACTATAATTTTCTTTTTCTTTTTGAGCTATTTTCATAAGCATATTTTTATCTTGCTGGTTAGTTGCCATTTCAGATATATCTTCTAGTTTTCTATATTGTTCTCTCATATCTTCCATAGTCATTTCTAACTCCTCATAATAATCTCCACCTCTATAGTTTCTATAGTTGCGATAGTCTCTATTATTTATTTTGCCACCACGTCTATCATAGTCTCTTGTTCTGTAATCATCTCTATAATTTCTATAATCAGAGTCTCTATAACTTCCATGTTCCATTTCATCATAATATCTATTATCATAATCCCTGTAATTATCTCTATAGTCTCTATTATCATAATCTCTCATTTCATTCATAATTTATTCTCCTTTCTATTTGACAATTTCAGTAAAATATTTAAAAATTTTTCCCTCTTTGGCATCTTCGTCTTTTATAAAGTCAATAGTAAATCTTGCATATCCTTCTATGTCTTCTCCAAATATATCTTTATAGTCATTATAACCGACTATTTAAAACTACATAAAATTCTATTAAATCAATATTGTTTACATTATATCTATCTTGAATTTCTCTTGATTGTTCTAAAGAGAATTTTTCGCCAAATGGTCTCATATTGTTTACTATTTCTTCTGCCATTGATTTATTAAGGTGATTTCCATAAGCCATTTTATAAAGTTTCATTTCAAAATCTTTATAGCATTTTTCATCATAATCTTTTATAATTTCCATTGTATCTTCTAACATGTCGGACAACTCCTGCATATCTTCTATTTTACCGTTATCAACTATTTTTTCAATATATTCTTCTATATCCAAAATTATTTACCTCCTTTCAAAAGAGTTATCAATTCGTTATTTTGGTCTATTATTTTATTAAGTAAATTATCTTGGTGTGCTAAATACTTCATTAAATCCGTATTGTTAAAATCCTCTATTAATATTAAAAAGCTAAATATTTGTAACCAATTTGAAAAATTTTCTAAATTGTTCATGCTAGTTTCTCGATACTTAAAGATGGATTGTTAAATGTTACTGGATTTTCTGAATTATTTTTTATTGTAAATATATCACAACAATTGCAAGGAACTTGAACTAATATTTCCGCTGCAATGTTTTCAAAAGTATCTACTGTAGTTCCAGGTGTTTGCATTTCTCCACCTATTATGTTTTCTCCTGCATTTGTTATATTTACTGTTATTTGTCCTGCTACTGTTGGAGATACATTCGCATTAAAATGTATTTCATATATACCAGGTTTTGTTATTTCAAATATTCCACTATTTAAAGTACTAAAGTTAAGCCAACCATTACAAGCTCTGCAAGAATTTGTCCTTACATTAGTTCCATCAAATAATACATTTGCTCCTGCATTTACTACCTGTGCGGGATTGGTTGATATAGCATTAATCATTTTTATTTCCTCCTTTTATAAAAATAGAGATAGAATATATCTATCTCTTTAAAAATTAAAGCAAAAATCACATAAGTGAATATAGATAATATCTAAAATTGCTTATATTAAATTAAATTGAACCATTAAAGTTTCCGCAATTGCATCCACCGTTGCAAGTAAATATTGGTGTTCTGCCATATACTGGTGTTGTTGGTACAGGACAGTTGTTTAATCTGTTATACAATTGGTCAACTTCATTTGCAAAACCTTGTGAAATAAATGCGTTTTGTGCTGTTTGACTTGCTCTTAAATCAGCCATTGACAATTCTCTTTGTAGGTCTGCAATTTTATCGTTTTTAGCTTCAACTTGTGCTTTAACTCCATCTAATTCTAATTGACACAATTTATCAAGAATAGCTTGTGTATTAGATGTAGCATTTGTGATAATATCTCTTGTATTATTAGCATCTGCGAATCTTGTAGCATTTCCTTCATTTTGAATTATGTTTTGTGTTTGGCAAGTTGCTAAACGGTTTGCACAACAACAGTCTGCAAATTGTGAACCTAAAGTATTAAATCCTTGTAATGTTGCTATTTGACTATTAAATGCTTGTTGCATATCAGCCATTTGTCTAGCATTAGCTGAACTTTCAGCATTTGCAAAACCTGTATTAATAGCCTGTGTTACACTTGCTGTGCTATTACATAATTGATTAGTAAGTCCGTTTACTCCGTCTCTTACACCTTCAATTTGGTCGCTAACATGTAATGAGTTAAATCCGTCGTTAGTGTTATTCATGATTTCTTTTTGACCATTAGATAGCCAAGCATAGTCATTATTGAATCCATTTCCGAATCCACCATTACCATTGTTACCCCAACCTCCAAATAGAGCAAGGATAATTATTAGCCATAACCATGAACTGTCTCCACCAAATCCGCTATTGCCATATCCACCTCCATATACAGGGTATGGATAAGCAATTCCATTTGAGCCATTACTTGCATCAACGACTGCCCTCACATCAGATGGTGATAAATTATCTCCCATAGCTTTTCTCTCCTTTCTTTTAAAATATTTATAATAAATGTTTCACAAGAAACAAATTATTACCTATTTCATATTTTGTAATTTACTTAATAACTCATTCGGACAACCATAAGACTTCATTTGATTTAATAAATTCTGTTTTTGTTCAGGATTTATACTGCCAAATATTTGATTTACTAAATCTTGTGGATTATTTTTGTTTTGCATTAGATTTTGAGCGACCTGAAAGTTTTGTGGTAACTTTACTTTCATCTGGCTCATTAAAGTCTGAATTATTGACATCGGATTCATTTGAAATCATCTCCTTCATTTTTTCTAATTCATTTCTTAACATTTGAATTTCTTTATCTTTAGGGTCAATCTCTATTATTTCTTCAAGACTAAATGTTCTTATATCTCCATTAGTATTTTTTATCCAAAGTGTATTTAGTTCTTTATTTAGAAACACTCCTGTTTTCATTACAAATATTCCTTTAACTTCGTCAATGTTATTTACATATTTGCTTTCTAATTCGTTGTTATTTGGATTAGGTGCTAACTGGAAGTTCTGTGTCAAATTCGTCGGAGTTGGTTGTTGTTGCATTTGATTTTGATTTAACTGTTGCATTTGTTGCATTTGTCTATCTATTTTTTCTCTCATATTTTGTAAATCTTGTAAATTTTGCATATAATATTGATTATTATTGTTATAAAATGGATAATTCATCTTAAATACCTCCTAATTCTTTTTAAAATTAAAAATAAGCCATTTTAATATTTAATCTATAAAATTACATTGCTAAAATATAAAATTAAAATTTACCCTATTCTCGACTTAATTTCTTATCAATTAAATCTAACTTATAAAAAATAAGAAGGAGGTATCCGAGCAAGACTTCTCGTGTACATACTTAAGTCTTCTTTTTTCATTTCACATACCCTCCTTCCTTTAATTTTAGTATAACTAAAAAAACCAGATATAAATTATCTACTTTTTATCATTTTTTTATCACATAAAAAAAAGAGTTCTAATTACAGAACTCTTATTATCTTTTTCTTTATTTGTTTTATTATTCGACTAACTGTTGCTGTTGATATATTTTCTTCCATAGATATTTTTACTATTGTTTGCCTTCCTTTTCTATCTGTTAGCCTATCAAATACTCTTTGTTGTATCTCATTAAATCTTGCATTTTCGTTTATATAATCTAATTCCTTTTGAGTAAAATCATATTTCATAATATTTTACCTCTTATCTTCTTGTTCTTCTTCCTCTTTGTCTATATATTCTTTTTACAGTTTTTGTTTGTCTAGCTCTTGCCATATTTTATCACTCTCCTATTTGTTGCGTAATAGGTGCATTATCTCCTTCTGTATCTGCATCTTGTGTATAAGTTGAATATTCTTCATTTGTTGGTGTATTTAAATACCCTACAAACAATGCTATTCCACTTAATATTATAAATAATTCTACCATTGAGATAATAAACCACCTTTTTGCGTTTGATTTTAATTCTTTCAACATTTCTGTTGCTAATGTTTCTTCATTCATAATATCTACCTCCTTTTTAAAATTATAACATTTTTTTTTTACTTTGCCAAATTTTACGAAATAAATATTATAAAATTTTTGAAACGTCAAATATTATTTTTATTCCTAACCCTATTATTGTAGCTATGATTGTTTTCCATAACCAACTTTGGTCATCTTCTAATTGTTTTATTCTTTTTTCAATAGGATTAAATTTTAAATCATCTATTTTATCAGCTGTAATTATTTTCTCATTTATTATATCTATTTTTTTATCAATAGCTTGTAACATTTTAGTAGTTTCTGACATTTCTTTTTTTATATCTTCTACTTCTTGTTTTAACGCATCAAATTCTATTTTATTTACAAATTCTTCTGACATTTTCAACTCCTCTTTAATCACAATTTATTATTGTCACGATTGTAAACTATTTAATTCCATTAACCCATACTGCAAATCCAGTTTTGTAATTGTTTGTGCCATTTACTCTATATATTATTACAGGTCTGTCATTAAATAATCCTAAACAATCGCATTGCTCTCTAGGGTCAAGGCTTCCTATATTTATTGAACAGTTAGTGTTAGCAAATATATTTTCTCTTGTTGACCCATTTTGATATTTATTTGTTATATTTACATCTCCAGTATTACGAACTCCTCCGACCCATCTAGCCCATCCTATTTTATAATTTCCAGTATTTCCTACTTGGTATCTTACAAGTGGTCTTCCGTTAAATATTCCATAGCAATAACATCTTTCCCTAGGATTTAAACTTCCTATTCTTTTTGTTAAATTAGTATCTGCATATATTATCTCTGATGTACTTCCATTTTGATATATATGTCCTTCTGCTGGAGTTGGTGTTGGAGTTGGTTGTGGTTCACTTCCATCATAGTATTCTTTAACTATATTTAAAAATCTTTCCCAACCATAATCTAATGTTCTATGTGGACAATACTTTCCTGACCAACTTTGATGTGTTCTTACTCTATCTATTCCCCAACCATATTGTTTTAATAACATTGCTATATATTCTGCTGCTAATCTTTCTGCTTGGTCAAATCTATCTCCACCTGATTTACTATAACATATTTCTATTGATATTGATTTTCTATTTCCTGTACCATTTCCACCATCTCCTGCATTCCAAGAATTTCTATCAAATGGTAAACCAGTTACAACTCTTTCATTATCTACTGCTGCGTGGAAAGATGTTTTCATATTATTCCCTAACATATATGATATTTCTGCCATAGCAGAAGCATCATTTGCTGTATTATGTACTGTTATATATTCTGGTGTCATAGGGTATGGACATTTTATTGAATATTTACTTGCAGGACAAGTTACATTAGTTATTTGCATCTTCTATGTTACCTCCTTCATATTCAATATCTAAACTATTTTCAGCTATATTCTTTTGATATAATTCTTCTGAAAATTCAACTGTTTCTTCAAAAATATTATCTTCCATTTTATTTTTCCTCCTTTATTGATTTGTCAACATCATATCCTAATGCTGCAGTTCCAGCACCACCTAAAGCTACAATTATTTGTTGCATTGTTGATTGTATATCTATTTCTGCTCCTGATACTTTACAGCATATATAAGCCACTAAAAATGTAATAACTCCAACAAATATATTTTGAATTGGTATAGGTAATGTTTCATTCCATTTAAACTTTTTACTTAATAAACCTAATATATAAGTTAGTAATGTTGATACAATATAAATAATTAAATTAATCATAGTATAAACCTCCTTTCCTTATCTTTCTAATTCTTCTTGTTCTTTATTTTCCTCCTTTATGGTTTTAAACCAAGTTTTGAATACAACAAAGCTAATAAAATAGCTATTACTGAATAAAATAAATAATCTAATAACTTATCCCATTTCTTTCCTTTGTTCTCACTATCTTGGTTTATTTTACTATCTAACTTATTATCCATTTTTTTCTATTGTTGTTTCTAATTTACCTATTCTATAATCCATTTTTTCCATTATAGAATAAGTCTTTTCAAGTTTGTCAAGTCTTTTATCGTGGTCATCTATTCTCTTTGTATTTGACTTTTCTCGCTCTTCCAGATGTGCTACTTTTTCAATTAATTCTGTATCTTGCATTTTTACGCCTCCTAATCAACATAATAATTTATATAAAATGCAATTTGCCCTTTTTCAAAAGTCTTTTCCGCATCCCAATTAAATAAAAGGACTCCTCCTTTAGTATTAATTTCACAATAAACTGTACTATAACCTCTCGAATATGGATTAAATCTAATTGGATAAGCTGGTTTGTATTTGTCTGGTAATGTTCCAATTATATTAGCCGCAAATGCTTTTAATGTTACATTTTTTTCTGATACTGCCCTTATAAATACTTGCTTTCCTATCATCTTATAATAACATCCATAATCTTCATTTAAATTTTCCCAATCTTCATCCTCTGCCTTTACAAACTCTTCATACACTCCATTTGAGTTTCTGACATATATCGAATTTTTATCTTTATTAAACCACACCTTTTCACCAGCAACTGGTTCTTCTGCTCCTACGAATATTTCGGCTCCTGCTTGGTCTATTCCATTTTCCATTTTATTTAAATTAGTTTGATTTATAGGTGTCTTTGTACTAGGTAAGTTCTCCCAATTTACTCTTTCATAAGCCATTTTATTTTCCTCCTTTTAATTTTTCTATTTCTTTCTTTAGTTCTTCTATTTCTTCTTGTTGTTCTTGTATTGCTTTACAACATACTGATACAAATGAATATATTTCAACACCATTTTCTTTTCCTTCATTATCGAGAGAAGTTATTTCATTAGAATATTCATAATCTTTTCCAATTACAAATCCTATATGTTTTTTATGTTCATTATCTTCATCTTTAAAGTTGTATTTATATATCTCTATATTTTTTATTATATTTAATCCATTTTTTAATTTTTCAAAATTCTTTTTTTGACTTTCTAATGATGTAGGATTAAAGCTTCTTCCATATACATCTCCACCAAAACTTGCATAATTTTCACTAATAAAAGTTTGCCCATTTCCACTTAATAAAATTGCACCAGCTTGATAATTACCTCTTTTACCTTCATTATTTTCAACAATTAAACTTTCGCTGGTCACTTTGGTTGTAACCCCTGTCGTATTATTAAATATTCTAAACTCATAATTATTTGAATTTGAATTTAATACTATGTTTCCACCAGTTATATTAGCACTACTACAAGTCATATTCCCATTTTTATCTACATTAAAATTTGTACTTGCTATTTTAATATTATCTCCAGTTAAATTTATAGTCTTTCCGTTCAATTTGATTTTGTTTGCATCTATTGTTACCGCTTCACTAGATTGATTAATTTTTGAAATAATTTCATTGTTTCCCACCTTCTTTGATACAGTGCTTGTTATACTATCTGTTGTTTGTTTTATTTCTGATTTTGCTTTTGATAACTCTTGCTTTGTCGAATAAGTTTTAGAAACTGAACTAGTTATACTATCCGCTTTTTGTTCTATTTTGGAATTTACTTCACTAGAAGTATCATAATTTTCTAACTTCTTATTAACAGAACTCGTTATTTCATTTGCCTTTAATGTTATAGCACTATTCATTTGATTTGTTGTTGAATAATTTGTTAATGTTTGATTTACTCCTAAATTAATTTCATTTGCTTTTTGATTTATTCTACTATCTGTTTCGACCTTTGTATAAAATTGTGTTGTATATATATTTTTTGCCATTAATCTTACATACAAATAACCAAAATCATATCCAGGTAATGTTATTGTATAGTTTCCTTCTCCTAGTGTAATTGTTGGATATGGATAATCTGTTGTTATTTCTGTTCCTAAGGCTCTTACTGTTCCATCTGCATTATATGCACATCTTTTTATTACCTGACAAGTTTGACTTTCATAATTTAAATAAAACTCATCGTATACTGTGTCGCTATATCTTAATAAATCATCTGGCAATAAATAATCAATATTTTCTGTTTTTGTTGTTCCATCTTCTTCATAAATCCTTGTAAATCTTATTATTCTGTTAGGCAAGTATTGTAAGTCACTTGGATATAAATTTTCTCTAGGATATAAGTAACTTATGTTTGTACTTGTTGGATGTACTTTTATCATAATAGGTTCAGACTCGTTAACATCTGTTAATTCTACTTCTGCTCTATCACTTTCCCCATAAGTTGTTATATCTGCTATATCACTTATTTTAGAGTTTAATTCATCAACTGTCTGCGTTATTTGTGATATTTTATTGTTTTGTTTTGTTACACTTTTTACAACACCTTCTATTTTTTGATTTTGTTTATCTACAATTAAATAAGTCTTATTAATTCTCATATCTGTTTTATCTGCTTTAGAATAATCTGTTTCACTTTTTTCAGGCATATCTGTATGTATTATTTCTTCTATCCCTGTTGTTACATTTACTTCATCATTTAACATTAAACATTGATAAGTATTTTCTCCAATTCGTACATTATATAAATCTCCAACTTCATAATACAATATTCCTGTACTATTAAAGTCATTTATATAATAATATAGTCCATTTAAAGCATTGTATATCCCTTCTAAGTAATCACTTCTATTATTGAAGTTCATTATTTGATTATCAACAATTTTTATTTCAACAGGATTTTGTGGCAATGGGCTAGGATAATATACATTATCACTTTCTCCTGACCTTGAAAGAACTATAGTGTTTATTGCTCCATATCTTTCAGCAAAGTTTACGTTGACATCTTTTAGAAATTCTTCATCTATTGTATCGTTTGTTTGCGTTGGATATTTTACTTGTATTTCGTCATTTTCATTTAAACAAATTATACTTCCTGTTGCCTGTGCTATTTCATCTAAGATATCTCTATATGTATACTCTTGTCCTAAATATAATTCACTAGGTATTTTCATATCTTGATTATAAAATGTTGTATTAGCAACACTTAATCCTATTTTATTTCCTAATGCTATCAAATAATCTTTTATCTTTATTGGATAATCTACACCTAAATCTTCGTTTTGTTTCATAGAATATAGCATTTTGTCATAGCAAGTTAATTTATATGTATTTGTATCTTCTTGTTTTTCTGATTTATAAACTACATAATTGCCATAATTAAGCATTTCATATTGTTCATTTACTTTTATTCCTATTTGACAGTTTATTATTGTATTAAGAGGTATGTCAACAGAAAGCTCTATGTCTAGTTGTTTCATTACTGATTTTAATAAATCTGCATTATAATGCGGTGTTATTGAATATATTTCTTCTTCTAATTCTGTATTATTATAGGTTATTACACCTCTTAATTCTCTACCTAATTCTGTCAATTGATTTTTAAAATCAATTGTATGAGTTTTCATTTATAACCTCCTTTCTCTAGCAATAAATGTACAATCAAAACTATTATTTTTTGTCATTATTTGCTTGTTTTCGTAGTTCCAATCTCCTGTATATGTTGATATTGTTTTGTTTGAGTTTGTATCTGGGTCATAATATGTTAAGCTTTGAGTTCCACTATTTAATATAGGTGCAATAATATTCATTTCTGCTTTTGTTAATTTTCTAAATGTTAATGTTATTTTAGGGAATATTCCTACTAATGTTCCACTAAACTTGCCTTTCAAGTTTCTTCCTGTATCACTTCCCCATAACTTATTATATTCGTATTTTGCACTTAATAAATATTGCCCCATTGATATTCCATTTAATCTTATACTATCTGCATTAATAAACACTTCTATCAAACCCCCTAACTATTAAACGCAAATTCTTGCTCACTTTGTACTTGTTTTAATTCTCTTCCTATTACTCTTCCATTCATTTGTGTTATGTTTGTTAAATTAACTAATACATGTCTTCCTATTTCTCTACCAAGTTCTGCCATTGCCTGTTGGTCTGTTAATGGTACAACACCTTCTCTTCCTGCTTCTCCACCTATTGCACTTCCTAACATTGTTCCTTTGTTTGGCATATTTATAATTCCACCTGTTTTTAATCTAGGTAAATTAAATGTTGGCAATGTACTTAAATTTATTCCGTGGTACTGCATTAATAACACTAATTAATCTATTTATTGTTCTTATTGGACTATTTAATACACTTTCAATTGTTCTTAATACTGCGTTCACTATTGTTTTAAATATTCCCGCAACAGTATTAGCTCCTGTTGTTGCAAAATCCCTTACTAAATTCCAAGCCATTTGAAGTACTGTTTTTGCAGTATTACCTATCCAATTAAATATACCACCAAATATATTTTTTATGCCTTCCCAAGCCTCTCTCCAATTTCCTGTAAATACTCCTTTGATAAATTGAATAAGTCCATCAAATATTCTTTTTATATTAGTAAATGTCATATCAAACCAATTTAGTATTAATTGTAAGTGTTTAACAAAAGTGTCATATATATTACCTATTGTATCTCCAAACATATTATGTACCCAATCGGATTTTCCTTTTAGCCAATCTATTCCGTTTTGTAAAAATGCTTTTATATCTTCCCAATGTTTAATAATTAGACCAACTATTGTTATTATTGCACCTGCTACAATTAAAGGCACATTTCCTATTAATATTCCTAATCCTACAATTGCAATTCCTATTCCTTGAATTACTTTTCCAAAATTCTCCCAACTAGGGTCTTTTAAATATTTTAGTAAAGATTGTATAGTATAAACAATTCCTGCAACCATTACTCCAATTCCTAATGCTTGTATTCCACTAGCTCCTAATTTTATTGCTATTAGCCCTCCAGCTATACCTGCTAATGTTGATAATATTTCGTCTTTATGGTCGATTATCCATTGTAACCAAGCTGGTGGTTCTCCTTGCATTGCACTTAAATCAAAGCTAGGCGTACCTCCAGCTTTTGTTCCAGTGTCTGATTTATCTGTTAACATATTTATTTCATCAAATCCTGCTAGTTGTTTCTTTATTTCTTTTACTGCTTTACTTGCTCCACTCGTTGCTTTTTTCATTTTTTGAAAGCTTTCTGCACTACCTCTACTAAATAAATTAATACCAAACCAACCTTGCATTATTGCGTTTATATATCCTAATAATTTCGCTGCTAAATTTACTATCCATTGTAATACTGGTGCTATTGCTTGTGTTAAAGCATATCTTATATATTCAATGTTCGCAGCATATTGTTTATCATATCCTGCTAAATCACTTGAAGCTCTTCTCAATGCCATGAATACACTTCTTATTCCAAATATTCCTAATGCTAACCTTGCAACATGTTTTACCGCACCTTGTATAGAACTTCCTACATTATTAAATCCTGACTTTAGCTTTTCAACATCTGCTACTTGTTTTTCTATTTTTACATTTTCTATTTTTTGTTTATATTCACTTACTTTTGCATTTATTTCATCGTATCTAAACTTTGTTTGTGCTACTTTTTGTTCTATTGCTTCTTGCTTAGTTAAAGCTTTATCAAATTGTGTTCCTAATTGTTCTAATGAACCATAAGTACTTTGCAAATCTTGAAATGTTGTAAACTCTTTTGGTGTTGCCTGCCCTGTTGACACTTTATTTTGTGCTTCTTTTAGTCTTTGATAAGCATCTGCTAAAGCATCTGCCTTTTGTCTTGCCTCATCTAGTTCTTGTTGTTGACTTCCTAATTTTGCATCTATAATAATTTTTTTATCTTCTTCTTTTTTCATTTTCTTTTCTAATTGTGATATTTGCCTATCAAATTTGTCTGTATCTAATTTAGTACCTATTGTTATCTCTCCATCCACTTTACAACCTCCTTTCTAAATTTCTATTCCTAAAGACTTGTAAAATGCTTTTGCACTTTCTTCTTGCTCTTTTGTCATCTTAACCTCTTCTTGTTTACAATATTTTTGTTGTAATAACTTTTGTGCTTCTATTAGTTTCTGTCTTTGCTTATTATCTTTTATTTCCTTTGGCTCTTGATTTAATATGCTTGTTATTCTGTTTAATATACAACAATTACCAAATTCACTTGTACTTAAACTTTCTAAATCATTATAAAAATCATACCAATGCAAATATTCTAATTCGTAAGGGTCATATTTATAATCAAATTTAAAGCTTGCTTTTATTAAACCAATACATTTATTAAAATCTAGCTCGTATTTCTCTTTATTTTCATTTTTAGGCTCTTTTTTATCGTTACCTAATAAAAGATACTTCATACCTAATTCGAGTAGCTTATTTTGGTTTTTACAGTCTAATCCGTTCTTCTCCAAATAATTTATAAATAATTGCTAATGCTCTTTCATATTCTCCTATGGTTTTATCTTCTGCAATATTATTACATTCTAAAGCTACTCTAAAATCTGTATTGATTTTATATAATTTATCATCTACTTTGACATATTGTGGATTATTCAATTACATCATCTCTCTTTGCTTTATTAGAATATTTTGCCATTATGTCCTTTTTAATATCTTCTGCTTTTATTTGTAATTTAGGAAGTATTGCTTTTTCTATTATTTCATCTATTTCATCAAGTCTTGCTAAAGTTAATTTTCTACCATTTAATAACTTTTTAACTCCATCTTTACCTAAAAACATATCATATATTTCAGCTTCTTTTTTGTAAAATTCGTTTGTTGCTTTTATTTTGGCTTCTTCATTTGAGCTAAATAGTTTCTTGCCTTTATGGTCTTCTTTTTTATCAATTATTGTATATTGATTTTTTAAATATTCTCTATTCTTCTTATCTGCTTCCATCATATCTTGTAAAATCAATAAATAATCTAAATCTCCTAAATTGAACTCTAAAAAGTTTCCTGTATCATTTCCTTTTTCATCTTTTATTTTTAATCTTAAAACATCTTTACTTTCTTTTAATTGAATAATATTGTTATCGCTTTTGACATTTATCTCTGCTTCCATAACTCAATTCCTCCCTTTCTATTTATTAAAAAAAGGAGTTAGAGGCTTTTCCTCCAACCCCTTAAGCAGGCTATTATATAGTTGGTGTAAATGTTGGAACGCCATCTGTAATTGTTACAGTTCCTTCTGTTGGGTCTCCATCATAATATAAATCATATTCGATTTCTTCTCCTGAATAGCTTGTAATTGCAACTAATCCATCACTCATTTTAGCTGGATATGTTACACTTGAACCACTTTCTGTTCCATTCCATGTGTCTATATCTAATATATGTGTTTTGTAATTTAATTTATCTCTACCATTTGCAACAAATTCAAATGCAGGGTCGTTTTTGTAACATTTTTGTTTTACAGAACCTTGTTTTTGATTTGATGTATGGTCATTTCTTGCATTATCCTCGATTATCCACTTTTCTGTATCAACTTGTGGATTATATGCTGTTGCATATTCATCAACTCCAACTCCAACAATTGCCCATGTTCTTGAATTTCCACTTGGTGTTGTATCTAAAAAAGTTAAAAATTGACTTCTTTTTATTTTTTCAATAGTATCTGGTATTACTGCTAAACTCATTATTTTCACTCCTTTACTCTCTATATTCTATTTGTATTTGTATGTCAAACTCTGCCGTATTAGTATTTGCTCTATTTAATGTTCCACAATTTAAACAACTTATGCTTTGTATTCCATCTATATCTGGTAAATCATTGCTATCATTCTTTTGCTTAATTATTCTTTCAAAAGTTTCGTAAAATCCTATGTTTTCTATATTAGTCATTGTATCAGCACTATAATTCATTCTACTTCTAAATGAATATACATCTCTTTTTAAAAAGTTACCTATTATCCATTGCTCTGTTGTTGGATTTACAGGTATTTTATCTAACGAATAATTATTAGGCTCACTACTTAAAAAGTTTATATTCATTTCTCCATATTGTCCTATTAATTCAGTTATTATATCCATTAAATATGCTCTTAATTTAGTTACTCTTAAATTACTTACCTCTATTGACATATTCTTGCACCTCTTTTATAACATCATTCATTTCAGCACTAACCATCTTTTTATCCCAATATGAACCAGTTCCGTGGTGTTGTATAATTTCTTACTGGACTTCCATGTACTTCTCCAATATATTGAGCATGAGCATAAGGGCTTTCATAAGTTATATAATCAACTCCTTTGTCAACTATATTTCTTAAGTTTCCTATATCTTTTGGTACATACTTATCCATGTGTTTATAACAAGTATCTGTAAAGAATCTTTGTACTCTACCTCCGAGGATTTATTCCTAAATCAGCTTTTATTTGACTTATAGGCTTCATTTTCATTTTATTTTCCTCCTAAATGAACGTGTGGATTATTTCCATATTCATTTATAGTTATGCTTGTTACATTATAAAATTCTTTGCCTTGTAAATCACTTTGCTTTTCTATATTAGGTTGTATGCCTATTGCTATAATATCTCCAATTACAAATATGTCTTTATTGTCTACATATTTCATTGGTATTCTTATATTTACATCATTAGCATTTTCATATCCTTTATTGATAGAACTCCCTTTTCCTCCAAAGTGCCATACATCTTCAAATACATATCTGTTCCATACTGGCAATTTATTATTATCTAGTGTTTTGTGATAATAAGTTATACTTCCATTTGTTATCATAGCTTACACCCCACAATATAAAAGATGTTCATTATTTACAATTACTCCAAAAAGATAAGTTGAAACTAAATCTTGAAGTACATCTATTTTACCTTCTATTAGTTGAGATATTTGATTACTAGATATATAACTAACTGAATAACCATCTGTGTTTTCACTTGCTACTCCACTTTGTGCTTTTTGTAAGCTAATATAATAACCTTGTAATGTTTGTATCATTTTGTTTTCTAGCATTTTAACTTCTTCTGGAATTTCATCAGCATTTTTTAGTCTATTTTGTGTTCTACTATCTATTATTCTTCTACATTCGTATTCTAATTCGTCAAAAGGCACTTTCTCTAATGTACCTCCTAATAACGCATATTCTTCATAACTTAAATATTGATTAGTAAAATCCATTATCTAGTGCCTCCTTTATTTATTATATTGTTGCTGGTTTTAATGAAGCAAATGGGAATCTTGTTGCTGTTTCATTTAAAGCATTTACTGGGTTTGGAATTTCCCATCCTAATCTCATAACAACTCTTAATGCAACCATATCATCTTGTGCTAGGTTGTAAAGAATTGAACCATCTGTATCTTGAATTACAGCTTGGTCTAATATTTTGTATGTTACGTCCTGTCTAATTGCATATACAGCTTGTGAGAAGTCTCCAGCTATTAGTGTTGATTTTGATTTATCCCATACACCATTGTCCATGAATGCTCTTCTTATAGAACCAATTTCTGTTGTATTTAGTGGTTGTCCTGTTGTATCTGTCATCATTCTGAATTTACCTTTTAATCCAACTCCACCTAATATTCCGTTTACTTCATATCCTGACTCTTCAACTTTTGTCATAACATCGTTGATGTCTGAATAAAGTTTTCCTGTTTCAGTTACTTCTGCTCCTGCATCTATTACAGATGGAACTAAACCTTTTCTCCAATCTGTTGGTTTATCAACTCCAAAGAACATTGCATTGTCTATTTTCTTAGCAAATGCTTCTACTATTCTTGGTCTTACTTCTGACCATATATCAATTGAACTGTCATTTAATACATTTTCCTTTATAGGAACTATAACTGCTAATTCTGCAGCATTGATAAATTTCTTATCCCATGCCATTTTAGTTGTATTTTTTCTACCATTGTTTGTTGACTCATCTACGAAATAAGCAACTGGTAAAGAGTCTAATACTCTTAATTTTGTTTTATCACTTGTCATATTTGGTAATCTTCTAAACATTGATAAAGCTTTAGAATCTTTGATTACTCCTTCAAAAATTTCATTTGCAACTTGTGTCTCAATTAAGCTATCTACATCTGTTCTTGTAATATTTGCCATTTTTCTTTCCTCCTATTTTTTAATTATTTCTTGCACCTCTTATTAAGTTATTCATAATATTTGATGTTGTTTGTGGTTGTGTACCACCATTATTCAAACTTGGTGCTGTTTGTGTTTTGGTTATTACTGTCTCGCCAAAATATTGTGGATTATTCTTTTTATAATCCTTTAAAACACTTTCAAAATCGTTAGTGTCATTTACTAAACTCATAACTTCACTTGTAACAAATTTACTAAATTCTTTTTTACAATTGCTATTATCTACTTGTATTTGAGCTTTTAATAGCTTTATTTCATTAGTTAAACTTGCGTTAGTGTTAGTTAATTCGTTTATTTTTTCACTATCATTTTGATTTGTTTTTTTCCAGTCAAGAAATTCTTTATATTTGGCATCTTTTTGCCAATCACTATTTGCTTTTTTTACTCCAGCATTAAATGAATTTTGAATATCTTGTTCTGTATATGTTTTTTCAGGTTTTGCATCTCCTGTTTCTCCATTGTTTTGGACAATGTCTTTGTTATCTTCTTCCATAACATTTTCTCCTTTTTTATAGTCATAAGTTCGACTTTATATTCCGCTTTTGAGGTGCGTTAACCTTTTATTAATATAATTAATAACTAATAAATAAAAAGAGCCTAGAAATTAATCTTGGCTCTTTGGCTCTACTATTATTTTATTTATTGGTATCTTTTTTTCTTCTTTGCAACTTTTACAGTATAAATACAGATATCCCTCTTTATATCTGCAAAGTAATTTTCCACAATTACATTTTATATCCATTTGTTACCTCACTTGCATTATAACACACTTTTTTAATTTGTGCAACTTATATTGAACGCCTATTTCTTCTTTTTGGTTTTTCTTCTTTTTTTTCTTCCACCTCTTCTATGTTGTCTAAAGTATCAACTTGGTCTTTTAAGATTTTAACTGCCTTTTTCTCTTCTAAAAGTTTTGCTCTTTCTTCTGTAACATAATAAATTCTGTTTTTGTCTATAAACTCGCCTAAATCTGCATCATTATATCCTGTCTCTAATATACATTGAACTTTTACTAAATTCTCCATATTTTACACCTCCTTTCAAGTTATCCACAAAGTTATCCACATTTTCCACATTATGTTTTAACTTTTTTATATCCTGACACCTGCATTCTTTGTTTTTTAGGTAATAATCCACTTGCTTTGCATAAATCATTATATTTGCTTGTTAATAATCTTATTTTATTTTGACTTTGTTCTACTAATTCAGTATCTCCACTTGCTCTCGCTAATATTTGAGTATCTTTTTGTTTTCTTATATTTAACTCTATTCGCCTTTGTAACTGCGTTCCGTTCGTACATAGTATAATGCTTACCCTCAAACTCAAAACCGCTTAAATTTGATTCTCGTATGTCATTTAATTGCTTATCTGTATATTCTGGCTTACTTACTCCTAAAACTATACTAAATATTTTATGATAGCAGTTATATTCTCCAATATGTCTTTTATCTGCTCCATCATATTTATTGCCTTGATAGTCTGTTGCTATTTCTCCATTTTCTAGTTTATCATATTCTTCATTACTAAATTGTCTACCGCTGTATATCACCGATGGTCTGGAGCTGGATGCGAGTGCGTTGATATTTCAATTCCATCTGCATTGTATTCTTTTCCAAATCTTCTACTTGTTTCATTATTTAATGCTCTCATTCCATCTAATATATTCATTCTAACTGCACTATCTAATCTTCTAGTTCTTCCGCTTTCATATTGTACTAAACCGCTTCCACCTAGTTCTTTTAATGTTTGCCTCATACTAGAATAAAAGTCTTGTTTACCTTGACTTATACTTAATATTGCTTTGTCTATTGTGTCTTGATAAACTTGTTGTAATTGCTTAAATGTTCCATCTTGTATAAATCCTATTACACTTGTATTTGATATATTTCTATACATATCCGCTGTTATAGTTGCTAAACTTTTAACCATATTTTGCAATGCTATGTCTTTACTATATGGAATATAATCAATGTTTCTATATTTATAAAATTGTTTTGCAAATTGTTTGTTATTTTTTGCTACTTCTTCAAATATCTTATATATATCTTGCACATTCTTACCACTTACTCTAGCAAGTTCTTTTGCTATTTCGTTATAAGTTCCGCCCGATATTTCAATATTTGTTGAATCTGATAGGCTTGGCTTGGTGTTAATGTGCTTATTTGTTTTATTGCTTCGCCTATTTTTTTTAGTATATATGTATTAGTTTCTTCTATTCTTGTTGTTAAATGTTCTGCTAATCTTTCCTCTACTTCTTGCGATAACATAAGCTACCACCTACTCTTCTGCATTATTTGGTATTAATTCATCAATCGTTGGCTCACTTGCTTTTATTTCTTCTATTGCTTTTTTAGCAATTTCAGGGCTTTCGCCATAAATCTTTGTTCTATATTCAACTTTAGATAAAACTCCTGCACTTAATTCTCGCAATGCACGATTGCTTTCTTCGTTTTTATCCTCCACCACACTATCATCAAATTGTATTACCATGTCCTCTGTATTTAAGTTATATTTACCAAATGTACTTGATACATAACATATTGCTTTTACTAAATCGTATATTGCACTTTCATAGCCTATTTGTAATTTCTTCATTCTTCTTGCCATTTTACTATTACTTGATATAACTGCTGTTGCTGTACTTAAATTAGTTCCATCAAAATGATAATGATTTTCTCCAAATCCAACTTTATTTCCTAAAATATTTAAACTTGTATTTAATGCTCCAATTTGTTCATTTACCCTTAAATTTGTTGTATCAGATTGAATAAAATCATCTTTATTTGCTCCTTTAGGTAACATATAGATATCAGTATCATTAGGGTCAAATACTAACTTTTGTTCTCCAGTATCATAATTAAACATTTCCGCACTTGCAAATGTTCTTCTTCTGCCATCTTTTACTTCATTCTTAAATGCGTCAAAGTCTATATCAACTGTTTTCATTACATCTATTGCATTAGCATAATGAGGTATTCCAAATGGACTGTCGCTAAATAAATTATTAGTTAATAATGGTTTAAATGTTGCAAACCATTTTATATTTGATTGTGTATCAAATTCATTTTCTGTTCCCTCTTGTCCTAATACTTCTGTTAGGTTTCCGTTTGTATCACTAAATAAATGATTATATATAACATAATTACCTACGTCATTTAACTTATGCACTGATAAAACAATATACTTTTGCCCTTTTATATATTGAACACTACCAAATGCACACTCTGTTATTCCTGTATTATCCCAACTTAATGGAAATATCCAATCTATATCAACTATATTTACCCTTGTTTTAGCATTACTTACATCTAATGTCATTCCATCTTCATTTTTTATTATATCATAAGCACTAACAACTGCCATCTCTGTTCCTAATGCCCCTGACTTTTCTATTAATTGTGTTATTGTTGTATATAAATCTAAACTATCTATTAATTCATCAAATTGTTTTTGTGATTCTTCATTCTTTAATGATATTTCACATTTTTCACTCCACAATATATCTGCCCAATCTTCACTTATCTCTTTTGCCATATTTAAAGTGAATCTCTTTTTATTTACTTTTCTTTGTCCGTTATATATAAAATAATTGTGGAAGCTTTTAACATTGCCGAGCATACCAACTCTTCCATTGTTCTATATATGTTTTTATATTGTCTTTTACTTCTGGATTATAATTGTAATTATCTTGTAAAAATTTTTCTAATTTCATTTTACATCTCCTTTACATATTGCCAATGATAACCACCAGCAGTTTTTCTTATTTTATTACAGGCTTCACAAATATGCCTTATTTTTAATTCAATTTCTGCTTCTGTTACACTGTTATATATTTTATTAGTTTCTATGCAAATTACTTTTCTTCTTAACTTACTTGGCTGACCTTTTTTTGCAATACTTATTTTGTTTCTTGTTTCTTTAGAGAATTTTCTTCCTTTAAAAAGCTCTCTTAACTTTTGTCTTTGCTTTTCAGATACAGTCTGTCCTTTATGAGCTTCGCTTAATTTTTTTCTATAATCATTGCTCATTTTTTTGCCTTTATTCCAAGCTTCTCTGCCTTTGCTTGTTTCACTTATTTTTCTTCTTGTTTCTTCTGTTATTCCATTAGATACATTTCCACCATTTAAAATATTATATCCATATTTTTTAATATTTGACTTATATTTCTTAATCAATTCTATTTCTTTTTGTTCTGCTTCCTCTTTACTTAAGTTATTGTATAATATTTTATGTTCTATATTATCCCAGCCATATTTTAATATTGCATTTACTAAATAATCATTATTCTTATATCCTCTTCCGTTGTTCCATCTATTCTCTGGTTTTTGTTTTGTTATTCCTATATAAACTTTATTATTAGGAAATATATGTATATATACTTTATAATTATCCATTCTTATCACCCATATATATTATACACTATTTTATCTCAAACATCAATTTATCATAGAATGAAAATACACTATACTCAAAGGCATCAAGACTATCTATATCAGAAGTTACACCATCATCAAGTCTTACATTTTCTTTTCCGTTCTTCCCATACTGCTCCTTTATAAGCATCTATCATATAATTACAATTTTTTAATATGTATCTTCTATTTTGTGCCATTAAGTGTAAGTCTAATTCTATTCTATCTACTATCTGCCCTTTTATACAATCTTGTACTCTTAAAGGAATGCCTTTTTGTTGCAAGTATTTATTCAATCCATAAGTTAGAACTTCTCCTAATGCTCCGATAATCTCCAAATGCGTGAGTTACTTTGTTGTATTTCGCAACTATTCTATTATAAAATTCTTCAAACTTTGCATAAATATCTTCTGGTGTATGTACTCCCTCTATTGTCATCTCATCTATTGTCCATACTTGCTTAAACATTTGAGTTATACCTGTCGCTTTAAATACTGTCTTTGATTGACTTGCTCCATAGTCTATTCCAATAGATATTATCATAAATCTTATAGGATTTCCATATTCATCAACTGCTTCATCTTTTATAAACATTTCAGGGTTATTTGCAAATTGTTTGTATATAATTCCTTCTGCAAGTACCCATAAACCTAATATAAATCTTTGATAATATACTTCTCCCATGCTTTGATATTCTAGCTTTAAATTGTCAAAATATTCTTGATTTTCTTTTTTTAGAATCTCGTTATCGTCAAAAGTAAAATGCCATATTTTTTTATCTATTTCTTCATTGTCTATTATATCTAACTTTACCCAATGAGTTGGTGTATCTGGGTTTGTTGTTGCATATAGTTTAGCACCTTTCATACTTAATCTTGATAATAACATTCTATAAAAATCTTCTGGTATTTGTGTTAACTCATCAACATAAGCTCCTGCAAGTGTCATTCCTCTTATTTTACTTTCTGCTCTATCATCATTTGCACCCTCTAACCATATTCTTCTACCAAATAATGTTCCACTCTTTTGACTTAAACTATACTTAAAATTATCTCCAACTAAATCTTGTAATAAGCCTAAACAATTTCTTTTTAATGATGTTATTGTTTTTCCTGTCATTAAGAACTCGCTATTCTCTGGCATACTTCCAACAAATACAGCCCATTTTAATAATGATACATAAGTCTTACCACTTCTTACACTTCCAGTTAATAAGTTTATTCTTCTATCATCAGATAGCATAAAATCTATTTGCTTTGGATTTAACATTTCATTTAATGTTTTACTCATTATTTACTTTCCTTTGCTTTATTTAATGCTCCTATTAAATCTCCTAGTATTCCATTTTGTGCATTGTGTTCTACCTCTATATTATCTCTTTGTCCAAGATATTGTTTACCTAAAAAGATTGCCATTGTTGGATTCTTTTCTGCAAGTTGTAATTGATACCTTCTTAATGCTATTTTACCGCCTTCTTTTTTTTGCTCATAAATAGTAGCAAAGTCACAACCATAAGTCGCCTTACACCATCTTATTAGTGTATCTTTACTAACATCAAACCAACTCATTATTTCTTTTTCAGTACATTGCATTTTACATAAATTTTCAAATTGCTTTTGGTCTATTTTTATTTGTGCTTGTTTTATTTGTCCCTTTGCCACTATATCACTTCCTTTTTATCTTTTATTTTTCATTCTTTGTCTGTATTTTTCAACTAATCTTTTAGCTGCTTGAACATCTGCTCTTTCTGGATTTCCTTTTGATATTTTCAACGCTTGTTCATATTGTGTAGGTTTTCTTATTTTACCTTGTTCAACTAATCTATTATATTCTTGTCTTAATTCTGCTCTTTTATTGTCATATTCTCTAGCTCTATTTTGTACTAATTCTATTTGTTGCTTTTTCTGTCTATTAGATACGTGTTGACTGCCTATGTGCATACCTGCTTCTGCATAACCCATAAAAGCATAACCTTTTGAGCTTAAATATTCTTCCTCTGTCATTACTCTTGGACTACTTGAACTTCCTCTACCGCCCATGTTTATCTCCTCTTTCCTTTTCTAATTGCCAATAATCTTTGCTCTTGATAATTCTTTGCTTCAACTTCTGCTATTCCAACAAGTCTATCTGCCCCATATTTTCTTTCTCCAACATAACCACTTTCAGATGACTTTGTTGTTACATTAAATGTCTTCCCTGTTTTAGAAGGCTCTATTTTTGTTATTTTAGCGGTACTTCCAAAGTTATACATTATTATATCTCCAACTTTTAAATTGCTTGTCTTTCTTGCATCTACTTGTCCTACACTTTGTAATTGTATCTTGCCATCATAAGCCCTAATTGAACTTGAACTACTTGCTCCTCTTCCTCCCATAACTTACACCTCTTTCTTAAATTTTTCTGTTACTTTATTTTCATAATATTTTACTTGTATATCTCCATAGTCATAATCTAATTTACCGCCCATATACTAATATTGTACTTGGTTCAATTTCTTCTATCATTGCGCTTACACCATCTTGCCATATCTTTAATGCTTCTTTGTTTCTTTTTACTCCTATAGTGCTTATACTTACTATACTTCCTTTTGGTATGCCTTTAAATGCAAATTCAAAAGTTTCTTTTTCTGCCCAACTTATTGTAGGTATTACTTTTATTCCTTGACTTTGATAAAATTGTCCTATTTGTCTGCTCCTGTATATGTTCCATATCTTCATAGGCATTGGCATATCTAAATATAAACTAAAATCTGGACTAAATATACATTCATATTGCTTTAATATATCTATATAATCTTCAGGTTTGTTCCATATTCTTTCAAATTGATAATCATCTAAATAAAAATGTATCCCTACATTCTTGTCTTTACTTGTTTTTGCATAATTGAATCCTATTATATCATTTGGTATAAAGTTGTCGTTTTGTATAACTGGCATTTGCCAAAAGTCATTTGTACTGTTTTCAAAGTCTATTAAGTCTAAATTATAAGCATCATTTGTTTTATGCCTTTCATTTTCTTTAAATAAGTCTATTTTGTCTATATCAAAGCCAAAATCTGTCATATCTATATCTAATATGTCATTCAATTCATCAAATAATAATTCATCATCAAATCCTGTTGACATATTTAATTTATTATGTACTAAAATATATGCTTTTTTCTGCTCTTCTGATAAATGATTTAATCTTATACAAGGTATTTCTGTATAATTAAGTTCTTTTAAAGCGGAATATCTGCCGTGTCCGCTCTATTATTACATTGTTTTCATCTATTGCTATTGGATCATTAAATCCAAAATCTTGTATAGACTTTTTTATTTGTTCTATTTGCTTTTTAGGATGTCTTTTTGCATTTTTAGAGTATGGTTTTATTTCTGCTATATTTAATTTTTCTATCTTTAATTCTTCTTGCAAAATAACATCTCCTTTTTATCTTGATAAATACATATTACATTCACTTAATTGTTTTTGTAATCTATGTAAACATTTTATATATTTAATTTTTGTTTTCCTTTTGAATTATTTATATGCTTCTTTATTTCATTTATTTTATCTATATGTTCTTGTATCTTTACCATAGCTACTCCTTTAATTTAATTTTATAGCTTTTTCTCCTGTAAAGTTTTCCCATCTTTGTATTATTACATCTATGTATTTTGGTAAATATTCCATCATGTAACAGCTTCTATTTAATTGTTCGCAAGCTATAAGTGTTGAACCACTCCCACCAAATAAATCAACAACAACTCCATTTTCATTGCTTGATATCTGTATTTCCTGTGAAATCAATTCTACGGGCTTTGGTGTTGGATGATTAGCATTTTCCTTTTCTTTGTTTACTCTTGAATACTCTAAACATCTTGAATAATTTACATTTTTTAAACTATTATGCCAAATAGCATTTTTTCTAAATAATAATAGATATTCAATATCACATCTATGATTATCTGCAAGTGGAAAAGCTGCAGGTTTTTTCCAAACCAATATATTTGAAGCAAGTTTATTTTCTCTTGCCCATAAAAGATAATCTAATACTAATTCTTTATTGCAAAAAATATAGGCATTAAATTTATTGTTTTCAAATACTGTTGGCAAAACTGTTAAAAATTTTTGTGGTTCGAAATCAGAAATAAATGCAATATCTTCCATTGTTTTTTTTAGTTGTTTACCTATTATATCTTTAAATCCACCTTGTATTTCAATTTTATAAGGTGGGTCTGTAAATACCATATCGGCCTTTACACCATTCATTAATTTTGCGACATCTTCTTCTTTTGTGCTATCTCCACACATTAATCTATGATTCCCTAATTGGTATATATCTCCTAATTTTGCTTTTGGTTCTTCTGGTACTTCTGGAACTTCATCTTCTATTATTTCTTTTTCTTCTTCATCTTCAAAATCTAAATCAAATCCAAAATCTGACATATCTATATTTAATATATCATCTAATTCTGTATCTAATAAATCTATATCCCATTCTGCTATTTCTGCAACCTTGTTATCTGCTAATCTAAATGCTTTTATTTGTTCATCTGTTAAATCATCTGCATATATACAAGGTATTTCTGTTATTCCAAGTCTTTTAGCTCCCTCAATTCTTGTATGACCACAAACTATTACATTATCTTTATCTAATATAACAGGATTTTTAAATCCAAATTGTTTTATGCTTTCCATAACATAAGGAATAGCTTCTTCATTCTTTCTTGGATTTTTCTTATATGGTTTTATACTATTAATATCTACATACTCTATTTTTAATTTATCCATTTAATCCTCTTCTTTTCTAATTATCATTTTATTTTTTTCTAGTATTTTTACTAATTCATTGCATAATTTTTCTTTTTCTTTATCTGATAAATTAGGACTATGTACATTGAATTTTATTTCCATTTAATCCTCTTTTCTTTCTATAAACACAATGCAATAATATACTAGGAATCGAACCTACTTATATGAGTTTTCCTGCTCACTCGTTACACCAGTTCACGATACTATTTACCAAAATAGATAAAATTTTCAGGAATTGAACCATTTTATATTATTGCATTCTATTTATAGCTCATTACTCCTAGAACACGAATAAATCGTACACGTTAAAACAGATTAATAAGCTATTGGCTCCCAAGAATAGACTCGAACTACTATACCTAGAATCAAAATCTAGTATCCTACCATTAGATGACTTGGGAATATAAGCTATTAACTAGGATATAGTTGAAAGTGAGTTGTAATATCAACAGAGCCTAGTATGTTAATATAATCTATATTTTAATAAAGGGGCAACTAAATTTATTATCTATGTTCTTTACAATATGACAAAGCTGTGTCTGTTTATTTTTACATTCTGAACAATTTTGCTCAATAAATTCTGCTAATTCTTTTTTTTGCATTTTTAATTTGTATTTTTTCTTTTCCTCGTATTCTCTCATTATGTTTTCTGCTATATAACTTTTTCCCATAATGTTTTCCTCCAACTACATAAAATTATATCATAGATTTTAATTTTTTGCAACTTTCCTTGTATTTTACTTCTAATTCTCTGTATATTCTTCTTAATGTTCTATATTTATTTTTTAATCTTGTAATTGTATCTTGTAGTTCCATTTTTTCATCTTCAAAATTATAATATTCTTTCATAATTCTACTATATAATTTTTCTTTTGATTCATAATCTTTTATTTCCATATAATTACTATTATATTGCTCTAAAATCCATTCTAAATCATTTTTAATATCGTTATCAGTAATTTTATCTTTATAGTCAATTAAACGCCTTATTTTGTCTTTTTCATAAATCATAACATTTTTTCTCCTTTTAAAATATTATGCCTTTTCTTTAATGTGTTTTATTTCTCCATAATTCTTTGTATTTTTCCAACTTTTAAACCTGTTGCATTCTTCTTTTGTATCTACTTCTTTACAGAAAAATCTTTTACTACAACATTGACATAGTTTAGTCATTATTTTTTTTCCTTTCTGATAGAGTTTATTGCTTTTACTAATTCGTTGATTTTATCTTTTACTTCAAGCCAACCAAATTCATCAATATTTTCTGGTAATTCTTCTATCTCTTCTGTATTATCTTCTAATA
>OJJY01000161.1_pt1 | contig 31637 bp, 29 predicted proteins | sample 1596421 | NCBI WGS metagenome assembly OJJY01 (sample SAMEA4350151, study PRJEB24818) | metagenome | biome: human; feature: gut; material: faeces | place: Denmark | collected 2013-09 | reverse complement strand
TAAGTGAATTTCCCGGATGGCCGGGGCGCACGATGCTATCCTCCGGCGGCTGGGTGTCGGCGGATGAAAACGGGAATCTGCTGCGCGTCCGCTGCCAAATCATCGACGATGCCCCCTGCGGCGTGGACATGCTGCTGCAATTCACGGGCACTTGCCTGACGGTGCAGGCGCGCAAATCCTTCGACCCGGCGACGAACGCGTATGAGGGCGTGGCGACAGGGTACGCGGAGTGAAGGGACACGAACCAGAGGCTCACCTGAAAGGGGAGCTGTCAGCGCAATCTGACTGAGGGGTTAGAGCGGCGGGGGACAACCCCTCCGGCGCTGATGCGCCACCTCCCCTTGCAGGGGAGGCTTGGGTTCTTTTCCGCACAGGAAAAATCCATATAAATAGGAAACTTTTCGTTTAGAACGACTTCAGGAGGAAAGGCGCAATGACGGACGAACTGTACCTCCCCGACCAAGGCGACGGCAGCTACCGCAATCCCGTGCTGTGCTGCGACTACTCCGACCCCGACGTGATTCGCGTCGGCGACACCTACTACATGACAGCATCCTCGTTCAACTATGTGCCGGGGCTGCCGATTCTGACCTCGGCGGATTTGGTCAACTGGCGGCTGGTGAACTACGCGCTGCCCAACATCCCCGAACCGGGCTACGAAATCCCCCGCCACGCGTGCGGCGTGTGGGCGCCCGCCATCCGCTGGCACGATGGATTTTTCTACATCTATTACGGGATGCCGGACGAGGGCATCTACATGGTGCGCGCGGCGGATGCCTGCGGGCAGTGGGACGCGCCGAAGCTCGTGCGGGCGGGCAAAGGGCTGATTGACCCCTGCCCTTTCTGGGACGACGACGATAGGGCGTACGTCATCCACGCCTACGCGAACAGCCGCATCGGGTTCAAGAGCCGAATCGGTATCTTCCCGATGAGCGCGGACGGCACGCACGCCATCGGCGAGGACAAATTCCTGTTCGACGGCACGGCAAATCACCCGACGATTGAAGGCCCGAAGGTCTACAAGCGGGATGGCTGGTACTACATCTTTGCTCCCGCGGGCGGCGTGGCGACGGGCTGGCAGACGGTGCTGCGCAGTCGGCGGATTGACGGCGAGTACGAGGACAGAATCGTCCTGCGGCAGGGGAACAGCCGCGTCAACGGGCCGCATCAGGGCGCGTGGGTGACGGCGGCGGATGGCAGCGACTGGTTCATCCACTTCCAGAGCCGCGGGCTGTACGGGCGCGTCACCCACCTGCAGCCGATGGCGTGGCAGGCGGACGGCTGGCCGATTATCGGCGAACCCGTGGCGGGCGAAACGTACGGCACGCCGGTGGAAACGTGGCGCAAGCCGTCACAAACGCATCAGCCGCCGCTTTCGCTGCAATGCAGTGATGATTTTGCGGATTCGCTGGGGCTGCAATGGCAGTTTATGGGCAATTGGCGCGCGGATTTCTATGCTGTGGACGGCGGATTGACGCTTGCCGCCCTGCCCGCGCCGAACGGGATTTTGTGGAACTGCCCGCATGTGCTGACGCAGAAAATCGCCGCGCCCGCCTTCACGGCGGAGGTGACACTGGATGCCCGCGCGCTGCAAATCGGCGAGCAGGCGGGCTTCGGGCTCATCGGCGGGCAGTACGCGTACATCGCCCTGCGGCGGACGGCGGCGGGGATGCGACTGGTTTTCGTGCAGTCGGACGGCGAGGCGCATCAGGAGCGGGTGTGCGAGGAAATCGACGCGCCAGCGGAGCAGCTTGCCCTGCGGATGGTGCTTCAGCCGACGGGGGACGACACGGCGCGCGCGGCATTTGCGTATCAGCATCAGGGGGATTGGCGGCGCTTCGGCGAGCCGTTCAGCCCTGCGCGGCACACATGGGTCGGCGCGCGGATGGCGCTGTTTGCGATGTCGCTGGACGGCGAGAACCACGGCGGCGCGGGAAAATTCGGGCCGTTCCGGGTGACGAAAGCATGACGATGTAACCTCTTGCTGCAACTTGACGCGGCGGATGCAACGAGGAAAATCCGGCGCACGGGCGAAAAGGGAGCCTCAGGGGCGGGGAGGGGCGAATCCGGCAGCCCCTGAGGCTTCTGCAAGTGCGTTTTTCCGGCGAAAATCCGGCGCATCCGCCCCATTTTCATCATAACAACAGAAAATTTCAACCCACGCTCCCCGCACGGGGAGCGACGGCATGTTCGCCGCTGGTGACGATTTCAAAATCATTTCAACCCACGCTCCCCGCACGGCACGGAAATCAATTTTCAAATTGTGGAAAATGTGCTATACTGTACGCATGGACAGAACAACACTGATCGACTTCTTTGAGAAAGTCGAGACGAACGAGGAGTACAACGGGTACTTTTGCAGCATCGCGGAAGCATCGGAATTGTGGTGCTGGGCAGCCTGTGCGGGTTCAGGAACGTGAGCCAGATCCATCATTGGGCGGAAAATGTGCGCGTGAAGGAATTTTTGAAGGAGAAATTCCAAATAGCGCATATTCCGTGCTACTTTGGGCTGTTGACACTCTTGAAAATGGTAAAGTCTGACACGCTGAACCAATGCATGATGAAAAGGGCTTCACAATTCTTGCCAGAGAATAGAAGGAAAACAACCATTTCGCTGGATGGCAAGACGATTCGTTCTGCCGTTGACAAGAAAAACATGGATAGCCCACTGCACATTATTAGTGCGCAAATCTGTGAAATTGGCGTTACGCTGGCTTCCGAAGCCGTCGAAGACAAGAGCAACGAAATCCCGGCGGTGCAGGAGCTGATGAAAAAAATGGACATTGAGGGCTGCCTGATTGTCGCGGATGCACTGAATTGTCAGCAGAAAGCGGCAGAAGCTGTCGTAGCGGGAAAAGCGGATTATCTGCTGGATGTCAAGGCAAATCAGCGCAATTTGGAAGAAAAAATTGCCGAATACGTCAAGAATGATGACCTCCGCGGTCGCATGGACAAGAAGCGGACGGTGGAAAAGAACCGCGAGCGGATTGAAATTCGGACGGCGTACACGACCGATGATGCTGAATGGCTATGCGGGAAGGAAAAAATGGAAGGGGCTGTGCTGCATCGGCGCAATCCGAAAGGAAGTCGAAGTTGACGGCAAGCGCACCGAAGAGTGGCACTACTACATTTCCAGCCGCAAACTGTCGGCGGAAGAACTGCTTCATCATGCACGGATGGAGTGGGCGGTCGAGTCGATGCACTGGCTGTTGGATGTTCATTACGGTGAAGATTACTGCCGGATTGCAAACAAGACAGCACCGCAGAATCTAAATGCGCTGCGCAAATTTGCGCTGTCGCTTATCAAGCGCTACAAAGCGCAGACAAATTCCAAACGTCCGTTGTCACAAATTATGCTGGATTGCCTGCTGGAACTTGACCTTTTGTGTGCGGTCTTAGAAAATTGATTTCTGTGCCCCGCACGGGGAGCGACGATTTACAAATATCCAGGGCAATCCCGCACAAAGAAAAAAGGGCAACCAATGGTACTTCGGCTACAAGGAGCACATCGGCGTGGATGCGGACAGCGGACTGGTTCATACGTTGGAAACAACAGCCGCCAATGTGCACGACAGCAACAAAGTCGTCGATCTTCTTCAAGAAACGGAGGAGGAAGTTTATGGAGACAGCGGGTATCTGGGCGCAGAGAAAAAGGAGGATGCCATCCTTGTTAACGACAAAAAGCAGCCTATTCGGTATCTTATCAACAAGCGTCCGTCGCAGCTGAAGAAAGCAAGCGGCGAAAAGTTCGAGCTGCTCAAGGCAATCGAACATGCGAAATCCTCGGTTCGTTCCAAAGTAGAACATATGTTTTGCGTGATAAAGAGAATTTTTCATTTTTACAAAACACGATTCCGAGGACGGGAAGAACTGCATCAGCATTGCTGCACACTGTTTGCACTTGCGAATTTATACCTTGCTCGCAATCGAATGAAGGTTGTGTAACGAGGTTTATTTCGCGCACAAACAGTGCGCTTGAATTGCGCTATTTCTCGAAAATTTTGGTCAGCGGGGATGACGTGGATGGTTTGGGCGCAATTATAAGGGGTATTCTAAGATTTCTGCCCGTTCGCTCCCGGATAGAAAGAGTCGGCATCTTGAGGATTAGCAGCGATTTGCAAGTCGGAACCATCGACTGCAAAAAGGCGATAGCCGTTATATGTTTTTTGTTCGCAAATACGGTCAGTAAAATGATGAAACAGCGATTCAAAAGCCGCAGGGAGAATTTTAGCTCTTTGCTGAATAAAAGCAGAAGTCGTAGGGCTTGCTGAATTCAAGTCAAAAAAATCCATCAGCTCACGATTGAGCGTTCCGCCCTGAAAAGACAAAATGGCAGCAACTACCTTTTCAAAAGGGAGCTTTCGGTTTCGAGTATTGTCTTTTCCCGGATTTCGGGAAAACTTCTGCTTTTCCGCAGCAAGTTTCTTAATTGAATCCGCCAATGTTCGCTTGACACGCCTGATAGTCACACATCTCACTCCTTGTAGTTTTGTGTCACAGTGGACACTTCCTAACTACAAGGGCCTCTTTGCTTACTTTGGTAAGCAAAGAGGCCGCACATTTTTATCCTTTTGTCAAGTGCTTTGCAAAAAAAATCCTCCTATGCGATTTTTCTACTCGCATAGGAGGTGGGTGGGTTAACTAAATGACATTGGCGTTCCTACCGGTATCGCCTTTTCTTTCATATGAATCATCCCAGGGCAGACCAAACGAAGAACACCCAGAATCTGGACAGGCATGAATTGATAACGAAAAAACAATTATATGAGGTGACGAACAAAATCGCCACCTCGTTTTGCTTTTCTACAAACCTATTGCATTTCTTTTTTGCCTGAGTATAATAACATTATGGGATTTGAAATCCCATATAGGAACAGAGGTGCTGATATGAGAACAAAGAATCAAGAAACTCTGGACAGGATATTGAAGTTCGTAAACAAGTACTATCAGGAGCATCACAGTTCTCCTACGATCAACGATGTTGCTGAGGGCGTTGGCGTTGCCAGATCCACTACGCATCGCTACCTTCAGGAGCTGAGTGACCGCAACCTGATCGATTACGGCAGAGGTATCTTGTCTGCTCCCCAGAGCGCCAAAATGAAAACGGCCTATGTATCCGCCCCGTTAGTAGGTTCTATTCGCTGCGGCAATCCGGAGGATGAGGAAGAGTCGATTGAGGAGTATGTCAGCCTCCCGGTCTCTATGTTTGGCAAAGGAGATTTCTACATTCTCCGCGCCAAAGGCGATTCCATGGTGGATGCCGGAATCGACGAGGATGATCTGCTTGTTATCGAGCGTAATTGCCCTGCTCTCGAAGGGGATATAGTCGTTGCGCTGGATGAGGACAACCAGAATACGCTGAAGCGATATGCCGGCTACGACGAGGACAGCGGGTATTACATCCTCGAATACGAAAACGAGGAGCAGTACCCGGGCAAGACCGTAAAGCTGCGAAGCTTTCAGGTACAAGGCGTTGCTCGGCACGTAATAAAATCACTCTAAACAATAATCTTGATTCGATGGGAGATGTGTTGTTTTGAATGCAAAAGATGTGAAATGCCCCATTTGTGGCACAGTCAACAGGAGTCTCGATTTAGATGAGACCGACGGATGGATGGAATGCGAGAGCTGCCATAACGCTGTTCAAATATTGAAGTACGCTAAAAGCAGGCGTGTTCCGGTATATCAGATGGCGGATTGCAATCTCCTCGTTCCGTTGAGCAAAAAAAGATAAAAGGAGAATGGCGATGCTGGAGGATTGGACGATTTACTCTTGGTATTGCCCAAACTGTAAGACGCAGGTAGCGGGGCTAAAAAACAAGAAAAATCAAATCAGAGTTATTTGCACAAAGTGCGGTGTTGAAATGGTTCGCACAGTTGTGAGCAGGCGGCATGATGTGATTGATATGTACGCACCGGCAGGAATGGAGCATAGTGACTTGGAATTGAGGGAGCATTGATATGACGATGTTAGAGGCTTTTGTAAAAGAGCGCAACGAGGCGCTGTTCAGCCTTGACCGAAAGAAGATTGAGGCCTACATGATCAAATATGGAGAAACGGAAATTGCGCAGACACCCGATGTCGTTTTCTGGGCATCCGTGTACAAGGCCATTTGCGGCATCAAGGATGCGCCGGAAGCCATTGTGAATAAGGCAACAGCATGGCTGCACGAGCATGGCATGAGCCCTAATCTGGCGGGATGCTGCCTGAAGAACATCGAAGCGAGTTCCTATAACAACTGAATCAACGACATCACGACGGAACGGTCGGGCTGAAACAGGGCCGTGCTAAATCCGCTTCCAGGTCACTTGATCGTGGGCAACCGCCCGAACATGAACCGGTAGTTATTCCAGACATACGTGAGAGGCCACCGGCAAGGTAAGACACTATAGTTCTATCTATAGGTCTGCCTTGTCGGTGGCTTTTTGTGTTTTTCACCGACATCACAAATACATATTCGCAGCCTGAAGTACAAGGGCCAAGGATACAAATACGCTGATTTCAAACTCTTTTGAAAAAGCAGTATGGGTACCCTTAGATTTTTGCGCCCTTTTTCAGGCAGGCAGCATCGGGAGTCCTTTTCGCCAGCGTAGTTGTGTCCTTTGGACCGCAGCAGGCGGAAAGGACTTTTTATGTGCGATCAGTGGCTCTGCTATATCGCTGAATACCCGTGATCTCTGAATTTTTGACTTTCACCCAAATTCAAAAATTCAAAGGAGATTACGACAAATGGGATTTAATTATGGACTCGAAAAGAGAAAGTTCACCGAGGAGTGGAAGAAGCTCTACCGCGAATATAAAGCTGCCGGCATGAGCGAAGAGGATATTCAGAATATCTATGCGTTCGACCTGAATGTGTTCAGGAAAAACAGGACGGAGTTCCAGCGCACACAGCCCCTCTCAGAAAGCTCCTGTGACGACGGAACCGAACAGGGTGAATCTATGTCTGCCCTATTAAAAAAGTTCTCCAGCGCGCTTTCTGTGTGCGACAAGTATTCTTTCCAAAGTGACCCCCGCTTTGCGTGGGTTGATGAAATGGAGAATGACGAATTATATCGGAAGATTATTTCTCTGCCCAAAAGAGATATGGACCTGCTGACGCTGATCGCATTTGAAGGATATTCACAGCGGGAGGTTGCAGAAATTCGCGGCATTGCCCCCGCCGCGATTTGCAAAAAAATCGCAAAACTCAAAAAAATTCTGTATGGGGGTTAATTTTTGCCCGTTTTCGTTGCCTACCAAGTGAAGGGATTATTTCGAAAACAAAGGAGCAGCAGAATATGAACCATTTGAACGAGAAGAACTCCGTTTTGAATAGACCGATGTATCTGTGCCTTTGCCCGGTTTGCCTTGGTCAGTTCCTCGACACAGGAATCTATAAGATCGTGCGGGAGAATCACGGACAAGCAAAAGAGCGCTGTGATTTCTGTAATTATCGCAACGGGTACGATTTCATCATCTACTCCAAAGCGGAAAAGAAAGATGAGGTGGCAGACGAATGGCAATGAAAAAGTCTGAGCTGAGAGAACTGTACTTGATGATGTTTCCGGAGTATCCGGACATCGTGAACATCACTCAGCTCCAATCAATGCTTGGTATCAGCCGCCATCTTGCCTATGAGTTGATCAATGACGGGTATATCAGAGGCCTGAAAATCGGAAATGCTTTCCGGATACCCAAGGTCAATGTCATTGAGTATGTCATGGATCAGGGAAAAAGTGCGATTTGAACTCTGTTTTGATGATCGCATATTTGAGTATCTCCCACCGACCGAATAAAATATAGATGTCGGTGGGAGAGGCCTGTATACAATTCAATGATTCCGGAGGTAATAAAAATGGTATCAGGAACTCTTGCGCTGAAGAACGGCTACTATTATGCCGTTCTCAGCTATCAGGACGCAGCAGGAAAACGCCATCAAAAATGGGTATCGACAGGATTGCCCCAAAAAGGCAATAAGCGCCGGGCAGAACAGGAGCTTATTCGTATTCGCAGCGAATTCGAGGTTCCTCGGGTTGCCGGAGAACTAAGCTCGAATATGCTCTTTGCAGACTATTTGGATCAATGGCTTGAGATTGTCAGAGCGAGAATCAAGCCCGCAACATTCGGCTCGTATCAAGGAATGGTCAAAAGCACGATTGGCCCGTATTTCCGCAAAAAGGAGCTAACCTTGAAAGAACTGGAGGCTCGGCACATCCAACAGTTTTATACGGAGAAGCTGAAAACCGTTACGCCGAATTCCGTTATCCACTATCATGCGGTGATTTATCAGGCTTTGAAGTATGCGATGAAAACCGACATGGTACCGCAGAATGTTGCCATGAAGGTGGATAGGCCGAGGAAGAACTCGTTTCAGCCGACATTCCTTGATGCGGAGCAAATGCAGAAGTTGTTCGAGATTGTCAAGGGAACGCGGCTGGAGCTTCCGGTTTTGGTTGCTGCGTTTTATGGACTACGCCGTGGCGAGGTGCTCGGGTTAAAGTGGGATGCGATTGATTTCAATCGCGGAACGCTGACCATCAAACGAACAGTCACTGAAGCAACGATCGACGGTACCATGAAGATCATCGAGCAGGATTCTGCTAAAACCAAATCGAGCATGAGAACGCTTCCCCTGGTGGGGAGCTTCCGCGACTACTTTCAAAAGGTCAAGGAAGCGCAGGAACTCAACAAGAAAGTTTGCGGCAATTGCTATAACTACGAGTACGACGGTTATGTCTTTGTGAATGAACTGGGAGAGCGCATGCGCCCCAACTATTTGACGGAGTACTTTCCTAAGTACATAGCAAAACACGGGATGCCGAAGATGCGGTTTCATGATCTTCGCCATAGCTGCGCCAGCTTGCTGCTGGCCAACGGCGTGCCGTTAAAGCAAATCCAAGAATGGCTCGGCCACTCGGATTTCAGCACGACCGCTAATATTTATGCCCATCTCGACTACAGATCCAAAATATCCTCGGCGCAGGCCATGGAGCAGGGAATGCTTCTTCCGAGGTCAGATGATTTCGGGAGCCGCTGGGAAAATGTAACCGAGCAGGGGAAAATAACAGAACCGGATTTGAACCCGGGCTTTTGACTAAAAAAGCACGCTGTTCTAACGCAAAAACGGCCAATTCTAACGCCGTTCCAACGCGAAAATCGGAAAATTCAAGGAGCCGGACAAAAAAGGAAAGTCCAGCAAACCCTTGAGTTTACTGGACTTTTTTTGGCGGAGAGGATGGGATTCGAACCCATGTGCGATTGCTCGCAAACTGATTTCGAGTGTTTTATCAATCGTGGAAATTAGCAGAAAATCAGGTGCTGAACTGGAAGTTGGCATACCCGGAAAATGTTCAAAAATCAAGTGTTTCTGGACTTCGCAAAGGCGGCAGGCAAGCAGAGGCAAAGGATCGAAAAATGTACGCTGTTCTCTCCGAATTTGGAGACAAATTGGCAGTTTGGAGAGAAAATTGGAGAGAAAAGAACGAGAACAGCGCGCAACGCACACCCGTCTGGTGTTGGTAAAACAGATGAGGTGATATGCAATGAGTCAGAACATCGACTATAAAGCGATTTTGAAGGCGTATCCAGAGACGATTTCGAAGGAACAGCTCTATAAACTGTGCCATATCAGCAAGCGCATGGCGAAGTTCTATCTTGACAATGGGATGATTGCTTGCACAAATACGGGGCATTCCACGCATAAGTACATTATCCGAACGAGTGATGCAGTGGCATTCCTTCGGGATAGGGAGAAGCATCCTGACAGGTATCGTGTTACAGGAGTAGGCGGAGCGGGGCGTGAGCCGATTGTGCATCCGTCCATCAACTATGATCAAGCAGTTATGCGAGCGTATCAGCGGCTTTTAGTTCGGAAAATCAGCGTGTATCCAGACTTGATGACGGCGGCGGCGATTTCCCAGTTGACGGGTTACTCAAAAAAGACCGTTTTGACGTGGGCAAGTCTTGGAATGATTCGCTGGTTTAAGAACGCTCAGCAGCAATATGCACCAAAAGAATTGGTGATGAAGCACCTATTAAGCAGGGAGTTCCGCGAAATTCGCAATAAGAGCGATACGCACGAGGAATGGATTCGGGAACTTATGGAAAATATGAATACGAAAAAGAATCAAAAGTAAAAGAGATGTTTTCTGGATGCACTGCGCAGAAGGACGATAGCGCAACGTTAGCAATGGATTGGACTCCTTCAATCGTGTTTCTTCGTCTGCTTGCCCTCCGCCCAATGATTTGACAAGTGGACTGAGAAAAAAATATCGCCGGCTATTCCGTCCGATTGACTTGCTATTTCCAGAGATAGATGGTAAAATCAAAGTACACTGAGGTTCAATATCCTTTTGAGGGTTATGCGCAAGAGCAGCCTCGGTAGTAATGCTTCGGAAGGGAGTAGGTAGCATGGCTTTTTTGAACATTCCGAAGGGAAAATCCGAATTTGAAAAGATCCGTAGAGAAGGTCTATACTATGTCGATAAGACAGGGCTGATTGGTGAAATACTCAAGTCGTCCGGTACGCAAGTTACATTAATAACTCGCCCGCGCCGCTTTGGAAAGACGTTAGGAATGAGTACGCTTGAGTGCTTCTTAGACATTCAAAAAGATAGCAAAAGTTTGTTTGAGGGACTGGAAATTTCAAAGCAAAAGGATATTTGCGATGCGTGGATGAACCAGTGGCCTGTGATGAGTTTGAGTCTTAAAGCAGTTGAGGGAAACGATTTTTCAACTGCGTATGAGCAGTTTGTTTATGAAATTGGAGAACTTTATAAGAAACATGAATATCTGATGCAGAGCTCGGTGCTGAACGAAGAAGAAAAGAAGCTGTTTTGGAACATTGCGTATAAGCATGCGGGAAAGGTTGAAGTGATGCGGTCACTTCAAATTCTCTCAGAGTTTCTGAACAGACACTATCATAAAAATGTAATTCTTCTCATTGATGAGTATGATGTTCCTATGGCAAAAGCAACCAGCAACGGCTACTACAAAGAAATGCTTGAAATCATGAAGGGATTTATGCAGGCATTAAAGGATAATCCGTATCTTCAACTTGCCGTGGTTACTGGATGCTTGAAAATTGCAAAGGAGAGCATTTTTACAGGCACAAACAATTTCGTCTCGAACACAATTACTTCGTCTCACCTTAACGAATACTATGGATTTGTTCAAAGCGAAGTGGATAAAATCCTTGAAGATGCAGGCATCAAGGGGAAGGAAGAAGTCATAAAGAAATGGTATGATGGCTACCGTTTCGGTGATGCCGATGTCTATTGCCCTTGGGATGTGATGTGCTATATTGATGATTTGCAGAAAAATTCCAATGCAGAACCAGATGAGTACTGGAAAGATACGAGTGACAACGCAATCATTCGCTCGTTCATTGATTATGCCGGCACAAGCATTACAAAGAAAATGGAAACGCTGATGAGCGGCGGATATATCGTACAGAGAGTGGATGAAAATCTGACGTATGACTATTTGCACTCATCTGAGGAAAATCTATGGAGCATGATGTACCTGACGGGCTATTTGACACGGGTCAGAGATGGTGAAATCAATGAAGCTCTTCCGGATAACATGGTGGCACTGAAAATTCCGAATTTGGAAATTAAGCAGATTTTTGAAACAGAGGTCGCTGAATGGTTTGAGGAAAGTGCTTCTAAATGGAATAAGAATGCCCTTTTTGAAGCCGTGTGGCGTGGCGACTGCGAAAAAATCACAAGGGAAGTGAGCACACTATTAAGGCGCACCATAAGCTACCATGATTATGGAGAGGATTTTTATCACGCATTCCTGAGCGGTATTTTCGCTGGTGCAGGATATCAGGTGGATTCAAACAAGGAACATGGAGAAGGTCGAAGTGATGTCGTTGTCTGCGATACGATCAATGGCCGGGTGGCTATTTTTGAAGCGAAACGCGCGATGACATTAGGCGATTTGGAATCTGCGTGTGACAAGGCGCTGCGGCAAATTGACCAAAGAATGTACTCCAAGGATTTTGAAGATGAGTATGACAGTGACCACATTCATTGCTATGGCATTGCGTTCTATAAAAAACGCTGCTTCGTAAAGAAAAAGGATTGAGTATTTTCAGCCCGTCAGCATACTGTGAATAACACGGTGTGCTGGCGGGCTCTTTGGCATTTCAGGATGAGTTTCTACCTATTATAATAAGTACATTCTGCGGTGGGGCAAAGAATACAGTGCTTATTCGTTGAGAAGCCAATCAATGAGGTTCTCGGATTTGATGCCGTCATAGGAAGTATCAAGTCCCGGCTCAAGAGATAACACGATTTTTTCGTAGTTATCACGAATGCTTTGCAGCGGTGCGAGTTCACGCTTGCGCACGTCCTCGCTCATCATGGACTCCGTTACCTGAATATACTTTTTTTCGTCAGCTGTCGTTGCGATGAAATCCACCTCGCCATTGCCGATTTTGCCGATTGCTACATCATAGCCACGGCGAAGAAGCTCAAAGTAAACGACATTCTCGATGGCGTGACCGCTGTCGCGATTGCGAAAACCCAGTAAATAATTGCGAAGTCCGATGTCAACGATATAGTATTTTCCGAGCGTGCGGAGGTAGGCTTTGCCCTTGATGTCAAAGCGTTTGATTTCATAGAAGAAGTAGCTCTCCAACAGCGCATTCACATAGGCTTGTACAGTATGTGCGCTGGGGATACCCTTGCGTTTATCATCGTCCAAAAGCCCTTCGTTTACCAGTATATTACCGATGGAGGCAATAGAAACGCTGGAGCCGATATTATCTGCAAGGAACAGGATAATCTTGCGAAGCAGCGCAGGGTCTGTGATTTGCTTTTGCCCTCTGCGAGTTTCTCGCTCCAGAATATCGCGGATTACGACTGTGGAATAGATGCCATCAAGAAGTGCCAGCACCTTTTCCTGCTCCAAACCAACATCAGCAATGCCGGGCATCCCGCCGAAGCGCATATAAGCAGCGAAAACCTCTCGCAACTCATAGCGTTCATTGTTTTTATCGAATACCTGTTTGCGAAGCCCGCCAAGCGCACTTTGCGTTTCACGAACATCAAAACCATGAAAATCGAGAAATTCGCGGAAAGAGAGCGGCAGCATTTTGATTTCTACGCACCGTCCGGAGAGATAGGTGGCATACTCCGAAGAAAGAAGATAGGCATTCGACCCGGTAACATAGATATCGCAATCAAAGTCCACACGGAAAGCGTTTACTGCATCTTCCCATGCTTTGATTCGCTGCAGCTCGTCAAAGAAAAGGTACATCCTCTTTCCGGCGATGATGCGCTCTTTCACATATCGGTAGACATCGTCAGCACTCATCTTATGAAAATCAAAGGACTCAAAATTCATCTCGATAATCTGCTCCGGCAGAACACCGGTATCCTTCAAATGCTGAACCATCAACTTTAACAGACTGGACTTACCGCAGCGGCGAATACCGGTAATAACCTTGACTGGTTCCGTATCCTGAAAGCCAATCAGCTTATTCAAATAGCTGTCGCGCCGTCTAAGTTCATGAGAATCTATCATGTGGTACACCTCCTGTATCATTAGTATAGCACAAATCGGCGAAAAAATAAAGCAAATGCACTGCAATGCAAAAACTTTTAACATTCGACCGACTTTGCAGCGCTAATCAACAACAGTCAGTGGATACTATGCGCAGCGCGGTATGCTGGGGTTCATTTGCGTTAGCCAGAATACAAAGATTCACGGCGCATCTTGGCGCATTCTCATTTGAAAACAGTATCGATTGATTTGTATTGGGAATACAATCGCATGAAAACGTAAAAAAATTCCGATTTCGGAATACTGTATTGACTTCGAGAATATTCTGTTCTATAATAAGAGATACTTCTTGCAGGAGGTGTATTCAGTGGTAGAGCGAAAAGAGTATCTTGACGAGCTGATTGGCTGGAAGGACGAACAAGTTATCAAGGTCGTGACCGGCATTCGCCGCTGCGGAAAATCTACATTGCTGGCGCAGTATCAAACTTGGCTCAAGGAGAATGGCATTGCAGATGCGCAGATTGTTTCGATAAACTTCGAGGAATTGGAGTATGAGGAACTGCTGGATTACAAAAAGCTGTACGCATATCTGAAAGAACGGCTGATTCCCGAAAAAAACACCTACATCTTTCTTGATGAAATTCAAAAGGTTGCTGACTTTGAAAAGGTCGTGGATAGTCTGTATGTGAAGCCCAATGTGGATATTTACATCACCGGCTCTAATGCGTACATGCTTTCTGGCGACCTTGCCACGCTTCTGACAGGGCGCTATGTGGAGATTAAGATGCTCCCGCTTTCGCTGAAAGAATTTCTGACGATTACAGGGATGGACGAGGAGCGTGGATTTGCGGAGTACTTGAAATGCGGCGGACTGCCTTACGTTGCTCGGATGGGGCGCACCACAGCAAAAGTGGAAACCTATTTGGAGGGCATCTACAATACCGTTATCGTGAAAGACATCGAAGATAGGCAGGTGCGGCGAGAAAGCGAGACGAGCAAGCGGAAAATCACAGACATTGCACTGCTGAAATCAATTGCCAAATACCTTGCAAGCGTGGTGGGCAGCCCTGTTTCTATTCGCAGCATTACCGACTATCTGATTTCTTCCGGCAGAAAAGTTTCTCCGAATACGGTGGATGATTATGTGGATGCGCTGACAGAATCATTCATATTTTATCCTGCTGAGCGCTTCGACATTGTGGGAAAACAGCTTCTGAAGGTCAACAAAAAGTTCTACATTGTTGATCTCGGTTTGAGAAACCACATTCTCCCCCGCAGAAATTACGATTTCGGCTTCACGCTTGAAAATGTAGTCTATTTTGAGCTTTTGCGACGGGGCTATCAGGTGATGATTGGCAAAATCGGAAGCACGGAAGTTGATTTTGTGGCGGAGAAGCATGGCGAATACAGCTACTATCAGGTAACAGCTGATATGACGGCACAGGAGACTTTTGACCGCGAAATGCGTCCATTGACACAAATCCGCGATAATTACGAAAAAGTAGTCCTCACATCAGAACGCCTGACAGTAGGAAACTATAATGGCATTCGCGTAAAGAACCTTACAGACTGGCTTCTTGGAAAAGATAGCTGACATCATAAATATACCCTATCGGGGATAAAATGCATATCGAATGCAGAATTATACCCGATAGGGCTCTTTTTCTTTATGCAAATACAGCGGCACGCTCTATCAGCAGTGCAATGCAGGCTTGCCGAATATCATCGGGAATTTCAGCATGTTCGGCAATAGAAATCAGCACGTCAACCTTTTTAATCAAATTTTTAATCATCTTTTCAGCAGCAGCGGACGACAAGTGGCAGGCTGCTGCTAACGCAAAGAAATCCTTCTTGCGCAAGTTGCTCTTTTTGCCGTTCAACGCCAAAGCGGTTTCCTCTGTGTCATTTGATACGATGTTTACAGGAAGCATATCATACGCGGGAGACAACATAAATTCCTGTGAGCCGGGGGCAGTTTCAAGCAATGAAAAGTTTTTCAAATGCATATCGGAATTTCCCACCAGAAAAGAAAAAACAATGCGAATAAAGAATTCTGCCATATCTAACCCTTTTTGTGAAGACCATCGGTCAATGACTTTGGCACATCGTTCATAGGAACTTTGGTACTTGTCATTTGTCAACCGATAGGTTAATTGACAGAAATCCTCCATAGCTAACAGTCGAATTGATTGATCTGGCAGCACCATGCGGTCAACACGCTTCGTAATATAAGCATATGTACCATCTGATTGGATGAGTCCATGTGGTACTGTGGTGATGCCTGCTGCATCGGCCATACACATAATCATTTGCTCTGCTTCTGGCAAGGCACGATACTCATTCGTCTGCGGCTTTAAAATATATCCGGATGGATAACCAACTAAAGTTAGGCGAGCTTTCTCTTCTTTGGACAGGTGCAGCGACAATTTTTTTTGCACACCCGGTACAGTGTAGCCCTTACTGATTGTTTCATTTGCAATCCATTCTAATGCTTCGTTTGAAATGGTGATTTCAGGTAATCTGGCAGTTCCAAAGAAATGTTTGATGCAGGAGTGATGCCAGCCGCAGGAGGCAACTCCTTTATTCTTGATGGGCTTTCCACAGCAAAGGCAGATCATTTGCGCACCTCCTGAATGGTTACATTGCCAATCGTATCACGACATGCGACAAGCAGCAAACCAAAACGGTCTTTTCGATTAAGTTTCCAGTTGCGCGTGACAACATTTAGCAGCCACCCTTCTGGAATGAGACCGTCGAAGAAAGAAAATAGTGTGCTGGAGTCATAAGGCACATCACGCAGCGGAAGAGTCAGCGAAACTGCTCTCGGATTCTCGCTGCTTAGATAATCTGCATCATAGGCAAAGCGGTAGCCATCTTCTGTCTCAGAAAGTGTGCCAGCATAGCAATCTTCGACATAAACAAATCCTGTTCTAAATGCGTCCATCAGTCTGTTCCCTTTCTGCCGGGGACGGCTTCCATGCCAAACATAGCAAGTGCTATATTTACTTTGTCCATGCGGACAGTAGGCTTTCCCTGCTCTAATTCACGAACAAAGCGAAGTCCAAGACCAGAACGAACAGCAAATTCTTCTTGCGTGAGTCCTGCAGCCTTGCGGCTTTCGCGGACAAACAGGGCAATCTTGTTCACGATAAACACCTCCAAAGGCTTAAATCATCACTATATTTTATACCCAATCGGGGCGAAAGTCAATAAGAATGGTGGAATTATACCCGATAGGGATTGCACAAATTCGTGACGGATAGAGAAGAAAGACAAGCCCTGTCTAAAAACGCGGATGCGAACTCTACAAAAGTGTGCTAAAATCATATCGTCGAAAGATGCAGAGAAGCTCCCGTGCACGGCGCGAGGGGCTTTTTTCGTACCGTTCGATAGAAAAAAACGTGCGCCAAAGAGACGCAAAGAAAGGAAATGTATGAGCAACAAAGAAAAACATCGAGAATAGATTCAGTTTCCGCTTCGACAGAGACTGAAACGCCTGTGTATGCGCTTGGCAACAGCAGGTGAAACTATCCGCGGAACAGTGCAGCAGATAGCGGGGCAATCATGTGCTTCCAAGGAGAAAAGCACAATCATCACTGTCATGTCTAAAAACGCGGATGCACACGCTACAAAAGTGTGTTAGAATCATACCATCGAAAGATACAGAGAGGCTCCCGCGCACGGCGCGATGGGCTTTTTTCGTACCCTTCGATAGAAAAAACGTGCGCGAAAGGAGCGCACAGAAAAGAAAGGAAACATATGAGTAACCAAGAAACCAATCAGGAACAGATTCAGTTCCCAGCTCAGCAGGAACTGAAACACCTCCGCACCCGCTGCGGCAAGGTGTACGCGCTGGGCAACAACCGTTTCCGGGCGGTGGTGCAGACCACGCCGGTGCACGAGTACGACGCGGCAACGCACCAGTGGGTGGAACTGTCCGCCGAAAAGCGCCAGCAGATGGCGGCACAGGCACACAGTCCGATTGCGACGTTCGCGGATAATTCGGCGGATTCTGCCGCGGGCATCCTCGATACCTACGTTAAGGAAGGTTCGCAGCAGAACTTTTCGCACGACGAGCGTCTGTGGATCAGCAACACGAATTACTACGGCAACCGTTTGACTTACTTGAAGGTCGTGGATTTGCCGCGTCTGGGTGCGAATCACTTCATCACGTCCGCAAAGTTGTGCGTTCGCAATGTCTACGCACCGACGGCAGATACCGCTATCATGTGCACGGAAGTGCTGGAGGACTGGAATCCGGAGACAATCACCTATGACCACCAGCCGGATGTCAGCGGCGTGTATCAGGACTATTGCCGCGTGCTGAAAAATCAGTATTCGTGGAAGGAGCTCGATGTCACCAGCCTTGCGCGCAAGTGGTATTTGGGCGACAATCACGGCGTTCAGCTGAGCGCGCCCGAAAGCGAAAGCAGCTTTTCGCAGCTTCATTCGAGCGAAACGGCGAATCAGCCGTATTTCGTATTGGAATATGCGAGCCTTGCGGGTCTGGAGAGCTATCTGACTTACGACCATCAGTCTGCTGGTTTGGCAGGGACTGGCAGTGTCAGTCTTGTCAACGGCAACCTGATTTTCTCTCACGCGGACACGGCAATGAACGGCAATCGCCTGCCCGTCTCGATTACGCACTATTACAATTCTTGCGACAGCGACAAGGACGAGTTCGGCATGGGCTACGGCTGGCGGACTTCGCTGCATCAGACACTGCACAAGGTGCTGCACAACGGCGAAGTGGCGTTCGTGTATACGGACGGCGACGGCACGGAACACTTCTTTAAGAAGAATAAAGATGACCAAAAGAAGTATTCCGACCAATCCGGTTTGTCTCTGACGCTGGAAGTCGGGGACGAAAACATCACGATTACCGACAAGGGCGACAACGTCATGACGTTCCCGATGGTATCTGACACGCCAACGGAGGAAGTGCCGGAAACCGCGAAGGTGCTGATTCAGAAGATTCAGGATGCGGTCGGCAATGAGGTTACGGTGACGGCTGTGGCGGACGCTCCGTTGAAAATCGCATCTGTGACGGACGGCGCGGGTCGAGTTACGACATTCCATTACATGGATGGTCGGTGCGACCGGATTCAGACGCCTTGGCAGAATGAAAACAGCTGCGTGCGCTTCAACTATTATAATGAAGAAACGCTGTACATTACGCACGAAGATGGTCGCATGAGCAAGTACGAATACGCGCTTGCAAACGGCTACCATCTGCTTATGTCGGCATCTGCAATTGAAAAACATGTTGACCAGCAGCCGGATAAGAAGCTTGCGGACGTAACTTACAAGTACAGCAACACGAACGCCATCGACGGACTGCCGCACTGCATCACCCACGCGACCGTAACGGGTACGAAGAACGGCACGACGCTGACTGCGGCGAACGTCTCGTACACCTACGGCAATCACATGGCGCTGGTTAGAGATGAAATTTCGGGCAAGACGCTTCGCTACCATTTCAACGATGACGGCAACCAAACCAGCGTGGATGACGAACTGGGCTACGCGATGTATACCCGCTACGACCGCACCGACGACAACGCAAATGCGCCGATTAACCATGCAACGGAGCGCTCCCGGATGCAGCGAGTGGTGCGCAACCTTCTGCTCGACCCGATGTGTGAGGAAAACAGCAGCGTCTGGGAAAAGAGCAGCAGCGGCACGATTACGCGCGACCAGTCTACGCGGCAGTTCGGTCTTGTTTCGTATCGGCTGACGATTTCTGCGAATAAGTCGGCATATGTCCGTCAGGCAGTGACGCTCACGCCGGGCAAGTCGTATACACTGTCGGGATATGTCCGCTCTGGTGGCCCGCGCGGTGTGATGCGCGTTGCGTACGCGGTGGGTAATGAGACGTTCACGTTGGATTCCGAACCGGGCAAGGTCTGGGAAAAGACGGATAACATGCCGTATGAGCGTGTGTCTGTGTCCTTCACGCTGCCGGAGAACGCAGAACCTGAGGTTTACTGCATGGCGTACTGCGACATGCAGAACGGATTCGCGGGCGGCAGCTGTTGGTTCGATGCGATGCAGCTGGAAGAAGGGCTGACGCTGAATCATTTCAATATGGTTCAGAACAGTGACTTCTCTGTGACCGGCACGGATGGCAAACCGAAGGCATGGACGATTGGCAAAAACGATGCGTCGTATGTTGAAGTGCTGCCTTTGGACGCGCCGAAGGATGAATTTCACGCACCGGACTGCTTGAAGCATGACAATACGCAGAAAATTCGTCTGGCAGGTCGCTATGACCGCACGGTAACATACTACCAGCAGTTCCGGCACTACGGCAAAATCGGCGACCGATTCACGGTGGGCGGCTGGTGCAGTTCGTTCGCGAAGAAGAACGATCCGGACAACTACATCTACTGCCGAATTACCGTTTTGTTTACGGCGGGCAACCCGGACAACGCGAATTGCTACTGGGCGACGGGCGGCTCGGCGGTGTTCAATGCGGAAGAAGGCAACTGGCAGTTCGCGAGCGCGGGCATTGTCGCGCCCAACAACTGCACCTACATCCGTGTGGTCTTGCAGATGAATCGGCAGATGAATTTCGCGGACTTCACCGGCATTTATCTCTACCCGGAAGCGTTCGGGACGCAGTATGTTTATGACAAAAATGGCAACTGCAAGACGCGGAAGATGCTCTACGGCGGTCAAGAGAAATCCGAATTTGACGATGCGGACAATCTGACGAAGCATACCGCCGCGGGCCGCACGGTGTCCAGCACCTTCCATTACGGCGAAACGGAAGAGGAGCAGAAGAAGCATCTGCTGCTGAAAAGCATTGCGCCGCTGGGCAGCGTCAGCACGTTTACTTACGATGCGTTCGGGAATCCGCTGACGAGTCAGGTGCAGAATGCGGATACGAATCCGAGCTACTTCATCCGCGGCGAAACGACGTACACGAGCGATGGCAACTATGTCACGGAGCAGAAGGACGCGCGCGGCAAGATTGTGCGCACGGAAATCGACCCGCAGCGCGGCACGACGACGAGCGTGACCGATGCGAAGGGGCAGACGGTGACGTATGAATACGATAATCTGCGTCGAATTGTAAAAACTTCTGCAAAAACGGGCGCAGAAGCAGGAATTCCGACAGTACATAACGAATATACCTATGACGCAAAGCGTGGGAATCTGGTCGAAATCCGTCACAATACGGACGGGGACGCCGCGAACGACGTGGTGTACAGCTTCGAGCAGGACGCGCTGGGTCGCCAGACGGCGGTCAAGGTCGGGAATCAGACCTTGTCGCAGAGCCAGTATCAGAACGATCTGACGAAGCCGAACTTCGGCACGCTGATCGCGACGACATACAGCAACGGGGCGAAAATCAGCAGTCGGTACGACGACTTCAATCGCGTGACGGGGGTGGTGTACGGCGAGGAAACCGCGCCGCGATACGAGTACGACTACAACGCGAAGGGTCAAGTGGCACGAGTTCGCGACAACCTGCTGAATCGGACGACGCAGAGTGAGTACGATTTGGCGAATCGCCCGGTGCGTGTGAAGACCGCAGAAGCTGGTCAGCATGTGTACACGGGACAGGTCGCATACGACAATGTGTACGGCAACTTGAGCGAATTCACGGAGAAAGTGGGTGAAAATCGACAGGAATTTGGAACGAAATTCGGTTATGATGACGAAAATCGTCCGACGTCGCTGACATACAGTGCGAGCGGCAAGGAAATCGGGCAGAGCACGACGACCATTGACAAGCTGAATCGGACGACGTTCTCGGCGGTCAAGCTGGGCAGCAAGACGTTCACGAGCGAGTACCATTTCGCGGCGGGCGGCTATGGCACCGGCAGCGTGACGAATCTCGTTTCGTCGATTACCCAGCCGGGGTGCAATTGCGGCTACGGCTACGACGACAACGGGAACATCGCGAGTGCGACGCTGAACGGCAAGTGGACGGGCTACACCTACGATGCGCTTGGTCAGCTGGTGCAGGTCAACGACCACAGCGATACCCGCTCCGGCGAAAATGGCACGACGTGGAAGTACACCTACGACCTCGGCGGCAACATCCTGAAAAAGGAACGCTTCGCCTACAACGATACGGCGACTCCTCTGGAAACTGTTACCTATACCTACGGTGACGCGAACTGGCGCGACAAGCTCACGGCGGTCAACGGGAACTCCATTGCCTATGATGCGATTGGCAATCCGCTGCATGACGGAACGTGGACGTACACTTGGCAGAACGGCCGGCAACTGCAAAAGATGCAGAAGGCGGGCGTGACGGCTGAATTTGTGTACAACGCGGATGGCTTGCGCGTGCAGAAAACGGTCAACGGCGTGGCGACGAAGTACACGCTGCACGGCAAGAATGTTGTGCATATGACTTCCGGCACGGATGAACTGCACTTCTTCTACGATGCGCAGAACCGTCCGGCGGTGGTGGTGTACAACGGCACGGCGTATGCGTATGTCAAGAGCTTGCAGGGAGATATTCTTGCAATTCTGGATGAGAATGGCAATACCGTCGTCAGCTACGGCTACGATGCGTGGGGCGCGCCGCTGTGGTGTATCGGTGAGCTGGCGGAAACGCTGGGCAAGGTGCAGCCGTTTAGGTATCGCGGGTATGCCCTCGATGAAGAAACGGAACTCTACTACAACCAGAGTCGTTTCTATAATCCTTCCATTGCGCGCTTCATTACTGCTGATACGACCGGTGTCCTCACGGCATCCCTTAAATCGCTAACTGAAAAGAATCTGTTCGCGTACTGCGATAATAATCCAGTTATGCGAAAGGATATTGATGGTGCATTTTGGGATACCTTCTTTGATATCGTTTCTCTTGCGGTTAGCGTGTGTGAAGTAATCGCAAACCCGACCGACCCTTGGGCGTGGGCGGGTTTGGCTGGCGATGTTGTTGACCTTGTGCCCTTTGTTACAGGTGTCGGCGAGGTCACCCGTGCTGTAAAAGCTGCAAATAAAGCTGGTGACGTGTTGACCATTCAGAAGGCAGCAGACTTTACGGATGATGCTGCTGATATCATTAAGGGGTTAGACCGCAGTTCGGGTTTTACAAAGTCCACTCGCAGCGCTGGCACTCAAATCCATAAGGGATATAAAGTCGGTATGCCTGGTAAAGAGTATGACAAAATCAAAGGTATTCGTATCGACTATCTTGATATGGATAATAAGGTAATCTATGAATTAAAGCCTTTTAACCCGCGTTCAGTTAAGCAAGGCGTTCGCCAGCTTGAAAAATATAACCAGAAGCTGGACGGTGAGTATAAGATGGTACTCGAAGTGTACTAATGTCCTTAGTAATCATTGTTGAGGTGAAAAAAGATGGAAAAGAAAGAGTTTCTTACTATCTGCGATTCGACATTGAAAGGAATTGGTTTCATTAAAAAGGGTGGTGCATATTATCTTATCCACGGATCTGAGTTAGTTGGTGCAGTATATTTGCGAAAGTCTAGTTACGGATCAGTTTACTATGTCGAATGTGGAATTGCAATTCATGGATATAATGAAGCATTCCCATTCCCAAAATATCACGATGTTGATATCTCAACTCGCTTTCAGTTTCCCTTAAAAGTGCATCTGAAATATGATCCAACTGCTACACAGGGATATTCTGTTGATCTTGAACGCAACACAGCGGAGGAAATTCAAGAAGGCATAATAAAGGGTGTTAGAGATTGGTTGTATCCAGCATTATGTGGAGGCAAGCAATATCTTCTTGATAACTGGGAGAAGTATAAATATCACCACCTGAGCGAGAAGGTATATGCTGCACTCACAGAATGGAAAACTTCTGGGAACATGCCTGTGAAACAGAATAGTGTGTAAATTTTTCCTGGCGGAGCTTCGAAAAGAAGCTCCGCCTTTTTCTATGCCTGAAAATTTTCTTCATTTTCGCGTTTCAGAAACTGAAATTCAGGCAGTCTGGAAAGGCTTGCAGGAAAATTTCTTGCAAAAGCAGGGAAAACCTCTTCATATAGCGAACACTATTCTTGCCCAGTGGCATTGTTGCAATTCCGGATGAGAATGGCAATACCGTTGTCAGCTACGGCTACGATGCGTGGGGTGCGCCGCTGTGGTGTACTGGCGAACTGGCAGAAACGCTGGGGAAGGTGCAGCCGTTTAGGTATCGCGGGTATGTGTTTGATGAGGAAACAGGGCTGTACTATCTGCGGAGCCGGTACTATAATCCGCAGTGGGGACGGTTTGTTAATGCGGACTGTATTTATTCCGCTAACTGCTTTGCTTATTGTGAAAATGCTCCCATAGCCTTCTTTGACGAAGATGGCATGAAAATGTCCCTTAAAATCGGTTTTGATGATTGCGATTTTGTTACCCGTCTCATGCTTGGTGGCGCTGGTGGTGGGTTTTCGTATTCTGGAAGATGTGAAGACATTTGGAGCGGTGCATCAATAAGACGGGCAGCACTTGCATATGAAGAACGATGGATTAATAGCCCTTATAACATCAACGTCGAAACATACAAGCCTAATCTGACACCACCTACAACTCAGGCAGAGCCAGCATTACATCGACCGTATATACGTCAAGCAGTTCGCAGAATCGTTGAGGGCAGAGCCAAACGTACTACGGATGGCAAATTTATAGATCCCAATACTGGTAAAAAGATTATAGGAAAGTATCACTTCGGACATAAATCTGGCGTGGAGTTTTGGCGGATGCTCCGATACGCGATAGAACATAAAATGACGCAAAGTGAATTTAATGACTTTTGCAATAACCCGGATTATTATCAAATTGAAGACCCGATGAGCAATATGAGTCATATATTTGAATGTAGGGAGGCATACGATGAAACAGAATTCATGCATCGCATTAATTAACGAGATTGTGCATGATATGTCAGATTGTTTTTTTTCAAAAGATATATCCGAAATGTCGGAAAATAGAATAATTCATGAGATACAGAAGGTAAACGATGTGAATTGCACAGACAAGCATGGTGGTACACTTCTTCATTATGCCGCAGCATACAGAATGAATAAAGTACTTGCATACTTAATTTCCCACGGTGCAGATATCAACTGCCAAGATAAGAGAGGTGAAACACCAACGAATATTGCTTTGATGAATGACAATCCAAGCGGAGCAGAGCTATTGCTGCAAAATGGAGCCAATCCAAGCCTGCGTGATAAGTGGGGAAACAATGCATTAATGAGAGCAGCGCATTATTGTCCAGACTCGGTGTTTCATATGCTTTTAGATGCAGGATGCGATCCCAAAGAACAAAATAATTATGGTGTTTGTGCGCTTAACATTTTTGAGGCGTATCCAAATATTTTGAGTATTTTAAATGGAAATGAAACGCGGTGAATACATAATATGACGCAATCGGCAATCCGCTGAGCGACGGAACGTGGACGTACACTTGGCAGAACGGCCGGCAGCTGCAAAAGATGCAGAAATCGGGCGTGACGGCGGTTGTGTACAACGCGGACGGGCTGCGCGTCCAGAAAGCGGTCAACGGCGTGGCGACGAAGTACACGCTGCACGGCAAGAATGTTGTGCATATGACTTCCGGTGAGGATGAGATGCACTTCTTCTACGATGCGCAGAACCGCCCGGCGGTGGTGGTGTACAACGGAGTTCCTTATGCGTATGTCAAGAGCTTGCCGGGTGACATTGTAGCACTTCTTCTTGCCCTGATTTGCAAGAACTTACTGACTTAAATCAGTTACAACCAGGAATGGAGATTTATCAAGGGACAAGTCATTGCGGTTTGGTTATCATGTACGATTTTGGAGATGGAAAAGGATACCGACTGGCAGTGTTTCAATCTACTAGTGTGGCAAATATAGCAACCGAAGCGAAAACAATCACTACAGCCGTCTTCATGGATGATTCTAATGCAGGGCCTAATATAACGGCTTTGGATGAAATTGGGCATTGGGATGCGTTTGGTCATCCGGATTACACGAAGGGTTCAGATGCATTTATGCTTGATCCGAACAACAAATGGTATCTGTATAAGTGATTTTACATAGAATGAGGTGATCATCATGTTTTTCAAAGGTATTAAGAATTTGATGGTTGTATTTCTATTTGTCTTTCTGCTTTGCCATCAAACATGCTTGACCGTCATCTGCGAAGAGAATTCAGCACAAGTCTATCCGCACCTCATTTTCCAAAATGGATATTATGGATATGTAAATGATAGCGGAAAAATAATAGTTCCTTGTCAATGGGAAGATGCAGGTGAATTTCGTGGCAGAGGCTATGCATCTGTAATGATAGACCGTCAAACGCAAGAATATGGAATAATTGATATAAACGGAAATTATGTAATGCGGTTTATTGGTGGCATTGAAGAAGGTCAAAACGGTGTATACTGTGGCGGTATGCATACAGGTATATATTGGCTTCAGAATGAAGAGGGCGTGGGATTTTTTGATGTGACAACTGGATATTTTTCAGGATTTATCTTTCACCGAAATCAAGATATATGGTATTGTTGTGAAGAGTCTGATCTTGTGCGGGTGTCCATCGATGGAACATACTATGGGTATGTCGATACAACAAATGGAGAACTTCAAATTCCTTATGTGTTTACCGGCGAATGTTTTAGCGGTTTTGTTGGTGGATATACTATTGATCAGCGGGATGACACATATATTGTTTTTAATGAAAAAGGAGATATTGTTCCGCTTCCAGATGAACTTGTTCCTGTAAGCTTAGGCGATTTGATCACTGTACGCGACAAAGAAAGTGGTCTCTTTGGATTTGCTGACTATAACGGGAATTGTATAATTTCCCCACAATACGAGGATGTTTCCACGCATTTGAATGGCTATGCATCTTTTTTACAAGACGGGAAATGGGGACATATTGACAGAATGGGCAATATATGCTGTTCTCCTAAATATGATAATGAATACTGGTTCAATGGAATTTCTTTTGCGGTAAGTCTGGAACAACAACCTTTACTGATTGACGAAGACGGTCATACGCTTCGGGAATTTGACTGCCATTCCGAATTGTCCTATTTTACAAATGAGCTAATTCTCGTTACAAATGACGAAGGTACAAGTTTAATCAATCGGTTGGGAACAGATATTATCGAGCCAGAGCGGAAGTTATTCATTGATAGTGAGCGGGGATGTAATGTATATGAACAGCTAATAATAGTCAAAGACCAACAAGAATGCTGGGGATATGCCGATTTATCCGGCAATGTGGTATGCCCCTGCATATGGGATTCAGTATCACCGTTTTTTAATGGTTGGGCGCTCGTTGAATCAGAGAAGAAAGCGTTTTATATTGATCATTCCATGCATATCGTATTTACGTTCGAAGAATGTGACACATTACTTCATCGAGTGCTTCCTTCGCACTGCTGGATATAATGGGGCAGAACACGGTCACGGAGCAACATTTGCTGCACGCCTTAGTAATGGTATGCTCACAATCAATCATGCTGCAGGAACGGAAGAAGGAATTCTTTCGGAGGACATTACGTATGAAGAACTCTGTCGCCGCTTCGAATATATCGCGTGGCCAGCTGGTCTCGGTACACAGGAGGAAGCTCCGACTCTCTGGCGTGTCAGAGATGAACTTGATGATTTCTACGAGTAAACCGTGATTCTTGTTTTTACCAACTTATCATTTTGCGCAAAAGGGGTGTAGTGAATGAAATTAACTATTCTAAGTTTTTTGATTCTGTTCTTCCTTTCTAACACCGCAGTTTCAGAAGATATAACTTATACAGAAGGCGATTTTTCTTACTACATGACCAATGAAGGTGCAGTACTGGTCGACTGGGAAAATTCAGGAGAGAAGTTGCCGCTTTCTACATTGATAGTGCCCAACACTCTTGGTGGAAAGCCAGTAATTGGAATAGGCTCTGGGACGTTTGCCTCCAGTCAAAGCGAGCCTATTACTGACCCTCTTGAAATTGTCATCCCTGAAGGTGTTGTTTTCCTCGAAGACGACGCATTCACGGATTGTTGCGAGGCGAGCATCATTTGCTTACCATCCACTCTGGAAACAATTTCCGAAGGAAGTATGTTTCATGTCAAAGCGGAGATTACATTCCCTCAAGGCAATCCGTTTTATGTCATGAACAAGGGATTCCTCGTTGATACACGTTCAGAAACATTGCTGTATTCCTCTCCATGTAGTTCAGAAGAAGCAATCCCACCGGTTATGTATCTGGGTGAACAGTGCCTTGATAACTGGCTAACTGATAAGACCGATGTTGTATTACCGGATAGCATATCTGCAATCGGCACTGGTGTCTTTTATGATCTTCCTGATTTGGAAAATGTAGTTTTGCCTGCAAAGCTCGCCACTTTGAGCCCGTATAGTTTCAACGCAACAGGAATAAAAGAACTTGCTATTCCATCTACCATCACTCAAATACCTGCGTATTGTTTCGTTACCTGTGCTTTTACAAGCATCAGTATCCCGAACGGCGTTGAGTATATAGGAGAGTATGCTTTCTATTACAATTGGGAGCTGACAGAGGTTACACTTTCTGAGTCTGTTCAATTTGTTGGCTACAATGCCTTTCCGGAAGAATGCAGCATTATCACAGTGAACCCTGCCACTCATTTTGAAACTTTGGATGAGTATCAAGTTCGAGATCCGAATGGCGAATGGTGGGAGTAAGTGGCATATCCCATAACAAATGAACTAACACAACACGTCAATCGATAGTTAAAGCACTGAAGTCCCTTGGTCATCCGGCATTGCCGGGTGGCCTTTTCTGGTGCGCCCGGCAAGAGCAACAACTAAGTGGTGAGAGACCACAACGCGCTCGGCAGTAGGAAGCGTTAGCCGAAGGCAAGGGTGTCCATCGTGAGGTGGAATCTGAAGGAAGCCGGATGTCAGCAGGAAAAAAATGCTGGCGGGCAAACTCCCGAACCGACGAACAGAAATCACATAGAAGGCCGTACAGGGACGGACGAGTGTGATAGACAACACGAAGTCCAATGCTGCCCGAATCCCGTGCGGTAAATGTGGCGGTTACGTGGGAGGAAAGCTGTTGCGCTTACCCGGGGAGGTCTTGCAGACGGGAAGTAGGAGAATCCGAAAGCCGTAGTAACAACGAACTGCAAGAAGTCAGCCGAAGCCATAGTGCGTACACCGCTGAGCAAATCACCTCGACCGGCGAAATTGAGCAGCGGTTCCGCTTGAATTGAGCAATGGGACCGCCCGGATTGAGCAGCCCCACCGCTCAGGTTGAATATGGACAGAACAAATCAGTCAAGGTATCATAAATATAGTCGGAGTCAGATGTCCTGCAAACCCTTCCGCTTGCGCATGGATTCCTTGCCTCCAATGACCACGGTGTAAGCATCGTGGACGATTCGGTCGCAGATGGCATCAGCCAGCAGTGGGTCAGACAACTTTTCCGGCCAGCCCGGAATGTCAAACTGGGAGCAGAAGATCGTGGAGTTTCGCTTGTACCGGGACTCCACGATTTCCAATAAGTCCCTGGCTTCCGTTTCTTTCAAAGGGTACAGAAGCCATTCGTCAATTATGAGCAATGCGTACTTCTTGTATTGGGCCATGAGCTTGCGAATCGTACCGTTGCCCCTGGCAATCTGGAATTCTACCAGAAGATCCGGGAGCCGGATGTACTTCACCGCATAAAACCGTCTTGCGGCAGCCATGCCCAGAGCGCAGGCGAGATAGGTTTTGCCGCTGCCGGTAGCTCCCAGCAGGATGATGTTGTGGTGCTCCTGAATGTAGTTGCAGGTGCTGAACCGCAGCAGTTCCTCCTGCTTCAGTCCTCTGTCGGGCAGATACTCCACATTTTCCAGACAAGCTCCCGGATCCGAGAAGGTTGCCTGCCGGATCAGCTTGTTCAGATGGTTATTCTTTCGGGCATTCCATTCCGCATCCACCAAAAGACCGAGCCGGTCCTCAAAGGTCATGTTTTGGAACTGCGGATCGGCAAGCTGATCCTTCAGGGCATTGGCCATAACACTCAGCCGCATTTCACGCAGCTTGGATACCGTTGTTTCAGTCAGCATCACTTATTCCCCCTTCCGTAGTAGTCAGCCCCACGGGTGAAACCGTACTGGGAAGAGGACGCAGTAGCCGTACTCTGCTCAGGGATGGCTTTATCCTGGCCGGATGCCAGAATAGCCTGAATATTCTTGAGAGAAGGGCGGGGTGTGTATTCCAATGCCCGTTTGCAAGCATTCTCCAGCCGTTCCGGAGTGTACTTGTCTGCCAGCTTCAGCAGACCCATGCAGGACTTGTAGCCCTGCTGTTCTACTTTGTAGCTGCCGAGAATAGCCCGGACAACGACCTGCGTGTTGCTGCCGACCTTACCGGCCCAGTGAATGAACCGTTCACCGTTCCACTGGACATACTTCTGGTGCTCTGGCGGCATATGCGCCTGGATCGTGCTGTATTGGTTAAACCGTCCGTACAGCCTGGGATGGGAACAGATTCGGTTTCCACCGTAGAAAACCTCTACCGTGGATCTGGTGAGCCGGACATCTACTTTCTGCTTGATGTACTCAAAGGGAACAGAATAGTTCATGCGCTCCACGGAAATGTGGCAATTTGGTCCCACCGTTGCCACTTTCCAGATGGCCAATTCAAAAGGTCTGGGCGGCAGAGGGCGCAGGAAGGGCCTCTCTTCTGCAAAGCTGCTGGCCCGGCTGCCTTCCCGCTTCTGGAAAGGTTTATGGTTGAACGCCTCCAGACGGTCCCAAATCGCCTCGTTCAGTTCCAATAGGGACAAAAACTGGCGGTTCCGCAGAGCGGCCAGTATGAAGGTGGAGATGATACCGACAGTACCCTCAACAGCAGCTTTATCCTTGGGAGCGCGGACTCTGGCAGGCAGAATTGCCGTGCCATAATGCTCTGCCAGCTCCTGGTACGATTTATTGAGAACAACCTCATCCTTCCCATGCTTTTGCACGCCGGTTTTCAGATTGTCGCACTGGATGATCCGTGTAACGCCGCCAAAGTATTTGTAGGCATTCACATGGGCAGTGGTCCATGAGTCCTGGTTCATGGAGAAAAAGGCTTCTACGTAGCTGTAGCCACTGTAGGGCAGGGTTGCCACGAACACATAGGCCGGGATAATTTCACCGGTGTCTGTGTCAATAACAGCGGCAGTATCGCCGGCCCAGTCCACCTGCATAACCTCGCCGGGCTTGTGGTTCAGGTGCATGGTGGCGTTTACCTTTGTCAGATAGTCCGCATAGTACTTGTTGAACTGGGTGGACTGGTATGGAATCTCACCCGCCGCCCGACACTGGTCGCAGTATTCCAGCCACAGCAGATTCAGGGTGATACCGCTGCGCTGGAGTTCCTTGTGGACATAGGCGTAGTCCGGCATCTTGTAGACAGGCTTCGAGGGGCTGGTCGGAAACAGACGCTCTGAGAGCTGCTTATCCGACATTTCCTCCGGCAGTGGCCATTGCAGGCCGCAGTTTGCTGCCCGTTGCAGGGTTGCTGCCACAGTGTTCCGAGCTCACTGGCAGCTTGACGCGATCTCGGTCTTGTTGAGTCCCAGACTATGGAGTCTGAAAATCTCACGGTAATTGGTCATACAGGTGACCTCCTTGTAGATATTTACACCGCAAAATGCGATGCATATCTACATTTTACCGCAGTGCTCAACGACGGCGGCAAGCGTGCTCAATTCCGCCGGAATGGATGCTCAATTTGAGCGGTCGTGCTGCGCAATCTCGCGCGGAATACTCATCTAAAAGCAAGCATTTCACTTCGTTTGTCTGTTTATTGGTAAGTTTCAGGTGAAAGGGAATATCAAACGTATTGGAACGCGGCAGGTTCAAGCCGGAAGCAATACCGGCACTGCTATCTTTGATACGAATCAGAAACGACCAGCCCTTTTCTTGAATATGCGCGAGGTTGTTGTAGGCTTCATAGCCCCTGTCAGCCAGCAGCAGGACGTTTTTCGCCTCAGAACGATCTACCATGGAAGTTAAAGCGGCGGATTCGTCAGTTTTGCGGCTCTTCTGGATGATTGCATCAACATAGATATGCTGGAGCAAATCGTACATGGCGTTTATATGCAGCAAATTATAAGATTTCTGCCCGTTCGCTCCCGGATAGAAAGAGTCGGCATCTTGAGGATTGGCGGCGATTTGCAAGTCGGAACCATCGACTGCAAAAAGGCGATAGCCGTTAT
>OJJY01000154.1_pt1 | contig 32758 bp, 25 predicted proteins | sample 1596421 | NCBI WGS metagenome assembly OJJY01 (sample SAMEA4350151, study PRJEB24818) | metagenome | biome: human; feature: gut; material: faeces | place: Denmark | collected 2013-09 | reverse complement strand
CGGCAACCTGTTCGAGAAACTGTTTGGTCGTCTGTTCGGTGAAGGTGAGTTCCAGCAGACGCGGGGATTGCGCCGACGGGATGAGAGTGAATCCGCTATAGTCCTGGCCTGAATCGACAGCGTTATTTTGTACGGCGGTCAGTGCATTCATCAGAAGCGATCCTCTTATGAGATGTAGGGTGACATGGCGATGCTCATTTCGTAGCCATAATCTAAAAATATCTACATTTCTGAAAAATGCGCACAAATGCGCCATATTGTTTTCTTATTGTGATCAAAAACAACAAATTGGTAACATTTAACGTAGGGTATTAAGGCAAAGTGAGACAGGAAATGAATAACTAAAGCAAGAGGTTAGGGGGGATTACCATCAGAGAACAGATTATCTGGTCGATAAAAAACGGTAAATGGCTTCACTGCAAAATGACCGCTAGTAAACTAAACATATTATCTGCCCCGTTTTAGCGGGGCAGATATAACATTAAATTACAAATAGAGATAGTTCAGCGGTTCTCCTGTTTTCCCTAAAAGAAGAGCGCTACGCCCAGGAATATTGATATTTAGAGTTCCGCCTCTAAGCATAAATGCTTTACCAGGGGGGATAATTTTTCGGGTATTATTAATAATAATGTTAACGCTATTACTCCCCATGTTTTTATATTTTCCAGGTTGCAATTTGTTAGGCCAGGCACCTTCAACTTCTTCGTTTCCTTTATTTATTATAACTAGTCCATCATGAGGAGTGTGATTAATGTTCACAGAATCCCCACGACTAAAGGCCAGAACGTTTTTAGTTGCAAATACACCCTCAAATGCACTCCATATTCCTGCTTTATCTATATATAATGCGTGGAATTCATTGTAGAGCTGCTGATAGGTAGAGCAACCTTTATTAAGCCACGCCTCACCGCCGACACGCGTCGACCCATCATAATTTTTAATTTCAGTCGTTGATTTTAATACTTGGCCATCCCAGTAAACTAAAGGCCTGCTGAACGGGAGAGCGGCCATATATGCCATTGCTAATTGTTCATCTTGTTGGTGGTTAAATAGAAAGTCATTGAAAAGATTGCCATTATTAGGAAAATCGTGGTTAATGTTAATCAATATCCGTCTTTCTGATGGGATGCTTGAGATTGTGGAACCCGGTTTTGATGCAAGGGTTTGGAGATCGCCACCAAATGAAAAAGCTTTTATCGTCTTCATGAGCAATGAAAAATCAATGGCGCTTAAATCATCTCTTTCATAAAGCAGCGATGACATTTGTTCTTCATCCAACTGACAAGTTACCAGATATTCCATGTAATTCATAACGGCTTTTTCATGATATTTTGGGTTAAATAAGTTAGTATTGTGTAATCGCTCATTATAATTTTTAAGCGGTGGGGTTATTGATCTTTCTATTTGTTCATGTTTTGAGTGTTTTGCTGCATCGTAACGTAAACCTCGTACGCCATATTTTCGCATTTCACGAACGTATTGATTTTGCAGCATAATAACCTGGTCACTTTTGGGGGTTGTTTTAGGCATTCCATTTAAACGCTTTTCTTTTAATGCATGGAGGTTTTCCCATTCATCCTTAGAAATATTATCTTTACTTGCTTCGAAGTCTTTTGCAGTGAGATGTATATCTTCTGGATGGATTTGTTTACGTTCTTTTGTTACTGGATCTATAGTAAATGGAATCAAAACCTGACCTTGCCAATAGCCAGGGATACCACCTTCTATATCTTTACTGATCTTCGCTCGTATATCAGCAGAGGGATAATCCAGGTCATTTTTACCACTACCCCCGATTCCCATAAAGTTAAAGGTATAATCAGGAATGATATCGATACCAAATTTTTTAGCATCTTTAACCAATGCGATAAAATCCTGCAAATCTCCCATTGGATTGTGGATGGTACAAAGATCTTCGGGCTGATAAGCGTGAAACCAGTAACCTTTTTCTTCTTCGGGAGTTTCTGGTCCGTCGGCACGGAAAGTTGTCACTGGAGGGATTTGTATATACCCATAATGGCAACGTGCAAATTCAGACATATTTTCTCTGATTTGCTGGTAGGTGGCATTAAAAGCATGAAGAATCGCTTCGCCAGGTTTTTTGGGGGTGATGATTTCACATTGTGATTTCTGAACAGCAGTAAGAGATTTACGCTCAAGTGTTTGCCGTAGATGTTCTGGATTGATTAGTATTTTAAATGTTTCTTGCTGTCCGGAAGGTGACGTCACGTTAATATTATATACATCGGCTGCCAGCTCATAGTCAGGAATGTTAATAGCATATGCAACATATTTATCTTTTGGGGAGGGTTTGTCAGATATAATGTGGGTGAAATGTTCAGCAGGACCATACTGGTGAACCCCCTTGTTATCTTCTCTTTCATTCATTGTATCTCTTTGATAAATCCATGTTTTTCCTTCTCCTATCCTGTCTGGCGCTGTAATACTACGCTGTGCAGCTTTATTCAGTTCACGGTAAGTTGTATCTGGAAAAAGGGAAATTTTATAATCGTTTTTTAACAGATCATTAATGATTTTTTCTGCGTGAAAAGTTGATATAATTTCTCTGTCTTTTAAATCCTGAGGATAAACTCCACAAGCATTAATAATATTTGTTACACAGTTTAGATATTCTAATGTATTTAATTTGGAATTTAGATCCCCGTCAGTAATGTTCCATGATAACAATGTGGGGTTGTCGATAGGTAAATTTCTTGGTCCTGGTTTTATAGAAAACATAATAACGTTCCTCTAATGGTAGAGTAATATGATGTATACGGAAACATAAAAATGTTTAATTGTTGTGAAAGTAATTGCAAACAGATGTCCTATTTTTATCCAATATTTATATGGAAAAGGATAATGCTTAAATCTGTTTTTTTAATTATCGATGTGGTCTGGAGAGGCAACTGTCAAAAATCGCTCATACGAAACTAATTATTAGCAGAATAAGTTCTATAAAAGAATATATTGCTATATGAAGTTTATTTTTATGGAGTGAAAAGTAACAGATATCATAATGATGCGAAAACTCTTCAGTTAATGTAATAAACTTATATTATTAGATACAAAATCATTACAAAGTATCATTGAATCGATGATAACTATAGATAGTGTTAATTATTAACATTTGCTTGTTGACTGCGAGTATCGACTTTGCGAATGGAGGCGATGTCGGGTTTTATGTCGCATGTATTGACGACCCAGGATGGATGAGAACGCATAAAAATCTGTTATTTACATCATAAGATCATCATGTTTATTGCGTGGTTTATAAGTATTGTTATTGCATACTTAAGGCCCTTTAGCTCAGTGGTTAGAGCAGGCGACTCATAATCGCTTGGTCGCTGGTTCAAGTCCAGCAGGGGCCACCAAATCATCATTCATGTATCAGGAAGAGTTAAGGGTACAAGGGGTACTCGATGGCGGTCTATATTTCATGACTAACGCCATTTAAAGGAAGAAGTGCGGTGGGTGGTTTCGAATGAGGGCTGGTGTTTTGGTACGTGGCACGCCACTGCAATGTATTTATCCATCAGTACTCATTCAAAAGTACCTGGAAAAAATGCCCGCTATGCCAAGCGGGCAAATTGCTTACATGTGGAATTAAGTAATTAACGATAAAGCCAGAGTATTATCATTTATTATACCCATTCATTTAATCAGGTTAATTACTCAAATCACTGAACTATTCTCTGTTCGCTCACTGATGATGAGTGAGTACCACAACCAATGTATGTAGAACAATGCCGTAGAGTAAGGATGAAATGTCTCTGCCACGCCTTAAACATCTACTACTGACTAGAACACCCGCCGCAGGTAGATGAGTTTTGTGAGCGTTACAGGAGCATGGCTATGCTCATTAATCAACGCTATTTAGATATAAATTTCTAACACTCGAAAAACGATTTTCACTAATAAATTATAACGGGTGGTTTTTATCATACAGCGAAATAACCTTTTGTTTATTAAATTTAACATTCCTGTGCTAATTTAATTAAAAGTTCCATGCGTAGCAAGTGAAGCAGTTAATGTCAGCAATTGTCTCAAATGAGCGATTTTTTATAGTGACAAACAATAATAACATTAAAAATAGCCATGTAGACATTAACTGAGGAATAGAAAATGTTAATTAATAAAAGCAACGGATTTAACGCTAGCGCAGTTTGGGGTAGTGGAAGTTATAATGAAAATAGATCTTCTAAACACATGGAGCTACTAGCTCATAGTATTGTAAAATTAATTTGTAAGGAAGCTGCATCAGAGACGTATCGCGGTGCTCTTGAAGTTTTACAAAAAATAATGTCTGAATGTATATATCATGAAGGCAACGCCTTTGTCATTATGGGAGCTGGAGAACAATTAAAACGTATTAAATATGATGTTGATGAAAATAACTTAAAGGTATTCAATGTACACTTTGATAATAATGAAGCGTTAGTTACTGATGGTGAGCCTGACGTAGTATGTTTAAGCAAGCAGGTCTGGGAAAATCTTCTCATTAAACTAAAGCTGGAGAACAAAGAAAATACGGCTTCTGAAGTTCATGAATCAGCGAATAAAGGTGAGGTTGAGCAATTAGTTGAATGCTCTAAGAGAAATGAACAGACCCTTTTCGATAATATAAGAAAAAGTGATTTTCATGTTGGTTCACTTAAGCCAGGTAGTATGAATAGTGTTATTTTAGAAATGCCACCAAATGTCTGTATGGAACCACGTAATTCATATGAAAACAAAATAGATGAGGTTTCATCTTTGTCAGAGCCAAAGGAACACACCATAGATATTCAAGAAAAAACAGATGCGTTTGTGAAGAAGTTCAAGGGGGTATTATTTGATAAAAATACAAGGTCTTCAGAGCTTCTGTTTAATTTTTATGAATGTTGCTATGTGTTTTTACCAAGAGCGCAGCCTCAGGATAAAATCGAAAGCTATAATTCAGCACTGCAAGCTTTTTCCATCTTTTGTTCATCTACGTTGACACATAATAATATAGGCTTTGATTTCAAGTTATTTCCAGAAGTCAAGCTGTCTGGAGAACATCTTGAAACGGTATTCAAATACAAAAATGGCGATGATGTCCGGGAGATAGCCAAAATTAACATTACTCTCCAAAAAGAAGAGGGTGGCTTATATAATCTACGTGGATTGGATTTTAAGGGATGCTTCTTTTCTGGACAGAACTTCAGTAACTATGATATTCAATATGTGAACTGGGGAACGTCATTGTTTGATGTTGATACTCCGTGTATTTTTAATACGCCTGCTAACCATGAGAGTTATGAAAAATCATTAAAACCTGTAAGCGAAAACGGTTTAAATGGAGTCTTATCTGATCGTAATAAAAAAATAAAAATGATCACGGGTGTGGCACCATTCGATGATATTTTATTTATGGATGATGACTTTGATGATAACTCCCCTGAGGATGCTCCCATTGAGAATAGTCCTGTTGTGAATAGTCCCCTTGTATGAAGTTCTAAAAGTAGTTTTCAATGATAAATAAATGGCTATTTTTACGAAGAGATAATAACGTAGATTTAAACAATATGTATTATTGATTGAGTAAATGGGATTATTCTTCACACTACATCCATTTTAGTGTCACTACCAAAGAAAAAGGGGCTACGTTTTCATGTAACCCCTTGATTTATTTGGTGGGCTGGCAGTGACTGAATTGGTGCTGTAATTGGTTGAAATATTTCATCTAATGTCTGGTTCAACTTTCCTTAGCTGCCTGAAAGTTTTTTGATCTTACCCAGCAATAACAGCGTTACGGTGCACCACGCCTGACTGAAGAACTGCGTGCTCAGGGTTACCACTTCAACGTAAAACTGTGGCAGGAGGTCCGGTCTGAAAAAACTGCACAGGACATCATCGGCAGGGAACGCACTGGTAGTCTGTAAACTGAACCGACTGGGGCGCAGTATGTGGCATCTTGTCGTGCTGTTGGAGGAGCTGTGCGAACGTGGTATTAACTTTCGTGCTCTGGCCCAATCTATATTTGCCCAACAATGGGGGGACGGAAGCTGTAAAAGTAAAATAATCTGCGATCTCAGATTTATTGAGTGATTTTTATGTGAGCAGAAGATATTCATCAGAAACGATTATGTAAATCATTTTATTTTGCCGACTGCCTGATTGTCGAAAGAAAAGAATACGCCCGTGTTTCCTGAATAGATTGACTTTTTTATCCAACCACACTTCAGCGCACTGCGTTTAAAAAATGCCTCATTCTTATGCGGAATATCATCATTTCATCATGATGTCTTTGATGAGCGGTGAACACAATACACTTGCGCTGTCTCTTCAGGATGAATCCCCTGGTCTGGTGCCTGTGGGCTGATGTTGCAGCAAAGCTAAGGTCGCTTAAACGCTACTCAGTATTCACTTTTCAGAGGATGAAATTTATGAACAGGACCAGTCCCCATTATTGTCGCCGCTCAGTACTTTCCTTATTGATATCTGCCCTGATATATGCCCCGCCCGGGATGGCGGCCTTTACTACTAATGTTATTGGTGTGGTAAACGATGAGACTGTAGATGGTGTCCAAAAAGTAGATGAACGAGGTACAACAAATAACACTCATATTATCAACCATGGCCAGCAGAATGTTGAAGGCGGGGTATCCAATGGAAGTATTATTGAATCGGGTGGATATCAAGATGTAGGAAGGCATAATAATTTTGTGGGGCAGGCTAATAATACAACCATTAACGGGGGCAGACAGTCAATTCATGACGGGGGTATTTCCACAGGTACGACAATCGAGAGTGGCAATCAGGACGTTTATACAGGTGGTATCAGCAATGGAACGACAATTAAGGGTGGTAATTCACACATAAGTGGGGGGACTGCGAATGGAACAATCATTGATGGTGGCAGCCAACGAGTAACAACTCAGGGGCATGTCGACAGTACAACGATAAATAAGTCTGGCTCTCAGGACATCACGCAAGGAAGTCTGGCAACGAACACAACCATAAATGGTGGTCGACAGTATGTTGAACAGAGCACAGTAGAAACAACAACCATTAAAAATGGCGGTGAGCAAAGAGTATATGAGAGCCGTGCGCTGGACACGACGATTGAAGGCGGAACTCAGTCTCTGAATAGTAAGTCAACGGCAAAAAATACGCAGATCTATTCTGGTGGCACGCAAATTGTTGATAACACCAGCACCTCGGATGTTATTGAAGTTTATTCCGGTGGCGTGCTTGATGTTAGTGGTGGTACGGCAACAAATGTTACCCAGCACGATGGTGCAATTTTAAAAACAAACACTAACGGTACGACGGTGAACGGTACGAATAGTGAAGGTGCATTCTCCATCCACAATCACGTGGCAGACAATGTGTTGCTGGAAAACGGTGGTCATTTAGACATAAACGCATATGGTTCGGCAAACAAGACGATTATCAAAGATAAAGGAACAATGTCAGTTTTAACCAATGCTAAAGCTGATGCGACCCGAATAGATAATGGCGGGGTTATGGATGTTGCCGGAAACGCGACAAATACCATAATTAATGGTGGCACACAGAATATTAATAATTATGGCATAGCCACAGGCACTAATATCAACAGCGGAACGCAAAATATCAAAAGCGGCGGGAAAGCTGACACAACAATTATATCCTCCGGGAGCCGGCAGGTTGTTGAGAAAGATGGTACGGCAATTGGCAGCAATATTAGCGCCGGAGGCTCGCTGATTGTCTATACCGGCGGTATTGCACATGGGGTTAACCAGGAGACGGGCAGTGCTTTAGTTGCCAACACGGGTGCAGGGACTGATATCGAAGGATACAACAAGCTCTCTCACTTCACTATTACCGGAGGGGAGGCTAATTATGTTGTGCTGGAAAATACCGGCGAACTGACGGTAGTGGCTAAAACCTCGGCGAAAAATACTACCATTGATGCTGGCGGTAAGCTGATTGTCCAGAAGGAGGCTAAAACAGATAGCACCAGACTTAATAATGGCGGCGTTCTGGAGGTTCAGGACGGTGGTGAGGCTAAGCATGTTGAGCAACAATCCGGCGGCGCATTAATTGCTTCCACGACCTCCGGAACACTTATCGAAGGAACCAACAGTTATGGTGATGCTTTCTACATCAGGAATTCAGAAGCTAAAAATGTAGTGCTGGAAAACGCTGGCTCATTAACAGTCGTCACTGGTTCCCGGGCAGTTGACACGATTATTAATGCCAACGGCAAAATGGATGTTTATGGAAAAGATGTTGGCACTGTACTCAATAGTGCTGGCACCCAAACAATATATGCCAGTGCCACTTCTGATAAAGCAAATATCAAAGGTGGCAAGCAAACGGTATATGGTTTAGCCACTGAAGCAAATATCGAAAGTGGTGAACAAATTGTTGATGGCGGGTCAACAGAGAAAACACACATCAATGGTGGCACGCAAACCGTTCAGAATTATGGTAAGGCAATCAATACCGATATCGTCTCTGGCCTACAACAAATTATGGCAAACGGGACAGCGGAAGGTTCCATTATTAATGGGGGTTCACAGGTAGTTAATGAGGGCGGTCTGGCTGAAAACTCGGTGCTTAATGACGGCGGCACACTCGATGTGCGGGAGAAAGGCAGCGCAACGGGGATACAGCAGAGTAGCCAGGGCGCTTTGGTTGCAACCACCAGGGCGACGCGGGTCACAGGAACACGCGCGGATGGCGTCGCGTTCAGCATCGAGCAGGGTGCGGCGAACAATATCCTGCTGGCAAATGGCGGCGTGTTAACCGTGGAGTCAGACACCACTTCCGCCAAAACACAGGTCAATACGGGCGGACGGGAGATCGTCAAAACAAAAGCCACTGCGACAGGCACGACGCTCACCGGCGGTGAACAAATTGTCGAGGGTGTGGCGAATGAGACAACAATTAACGACGGCGGAATACAAACAGTTTCAGCTAACGGAGAGGCAATAAAAACAAAGATCAATGAAGGCGGAACGCTGACAGTCAACGATAATGGCAAAGCGACAGATATCGTCCAGAACAGCGGTGCCGCTCTCCAGACGAGCACGGCTGACGGTATTGAAATCAGCGGTACTCACCAGTACGGCACTTTTTCCATTTCCGGCAATTTAGCGACCAATATGTTGCTGGAAAATGGCGGTAATTTATTGGTATTAGCAGGTACCGAAGCTCGCGACTCCACGGTTGGCAAGGGTGGGGCAATGCAAAACCTGGGTCAGGACTCCGCCACAAAGGTTAACTCTGGTGGGCAATATACCCTTGGGCGGTCAAAAGATGAGTTTCAGGCTCTGGCCCGGGCAGAAGATCTCCAGGTCGCTGGCGGGACGGCAATCGTCTACGCAGGTACGCTGGCGGATGCATCGGTCAGTGGCGCGACAGGAAGCCTGTCGTTAATGACGCCACGGGATAATGTTACGCCAGTTAAACTCGAAGGGGCGGTCCGGATTACCGATAGCGCGACATTGACTCTGGGAAATGGCGTCGATACAACGCTTGCCGACCTGACGGCTGCCAGCCGGGGCAGTGTCTGGCTTAACAGCAATAATTCCTGTGCAGGCACCAGCAACTGCGAGTATAGAGTAAACAGTTTGCTACTTAACGACGGTAATGTTTATTTATCAGCACAAACAGCAGCGCCTGCCACAACTAACGGTATCTACAATACGCTGACAACCAATGAACTTTCCGGTAGCGGTAATTTCTACCTGCATACCAACGTTGCAGGCTCCCGGGGCGATCAACTGGTCGTCAACTACAACGCCACTGGTAATTTTAAAATCTTTGTTCAGGATACCGGCGTCAGCCCACAGTCTGACGACGCGATGACGCTGGTGAAAACAGGGGGAGGGGATGCTTCGTTTACGCTGGGCAATACCGGCGGTTTCGTTGATCTTGGGACCTATGAGTATGTCCTGAAAAGCGACGGCAACAGCAACTGGAACCTGACCAATGATGTCAAACCCAACCCGGACCCCAACCCAAATCCAAATCCGAAGCCAGACCCAAAACCCGATCCAACGCCAGACCCAAATCCAAAACCAGACCCGACTCCCGAGCCAACGCCGACACCCGTTCCGGAGAAACGCATCACGCCTTCTACCGCAGCCGTACTCAATATGGCAGCAACATTACCGTTGGTATTTGATGCTGAGCTAAACAGTATTCGCGAGCGGTTGAACATAATGAAAGCGAGTCCACACAACAATAATGTCTGGGGGGCGACGTATAACACCCGTAATAATGTCACCACCGATGCGGGTGCCGGGTTTGAGCAGACGCTGACAGGAATGACAGTGGGGATCGACAGCCGTAATGATATTCCTGAAGGAATTGCCACGCTGGGCGCTTTTATGGGTTATTCCCATTCACATATCGGTTTTGATCGCGGAGGACATGGCAGTGTGGGCAGTTATTCTCTGGGCGGCTATGCCAGTTGGGAACATGAAAGTGGTTTCTATCTGGACGGTGTCGTGAAGCTGAACCGTTTTGAAAGTAACGTAGCCGGTAAAATGAGCAGCGGTGGAGCCGCCAATGGCAGTTACCACAGCAACGGGCTGGGCGGTCACATTGAAACCGGGATGCGATTTACCGATGGTAACTGGAACCTGACGCCGTATGCATCGTTAACGGGGTTCACCGCTGATAACCCTGAATATCATTTATCCAATGGCATGGAATCGAAATCAGTCGATACCCGCAGTATATATCGTGAACTGGGTGCAACGCTGAGTTACAACATGCGTCTGGGGAACGGTATGGAAGTTGAGCCGTGGCTGAAGGCGGCTGTGCGCAAAGAATTTGTCGATGATAACCGGGTGAAGGTGAATAATGACGGTAATTTCGTCAATGATTTGTCGGGCAGACGTGGAATATACCAGGCAGGTATTAAAGCCTCATTCAGCAGTACGTTAAGCGGGCATCTCGGGGTGGGGTATAGCAACGGTGCCGATGTGGAATCCCCGTGGAACGCGGTGGCTGGTGTGAACTGGTCGTTCTGACCATCAACGAAAAAGCCCACATCTGTGGGCTTTCATGTCGCCAGGAGCCGCGGCTCCTTTGCGTATCCTTTTTTGTCTCCTCACCGTCTGGTCGGTGTCCTGCTGAGACTGCTAACTTCCTGTTTTTGTTGGTGTTGTCCTTACACCGTCCAATCATGATTGGCTGGCGTCCCTGTAACTAGATATCTATTTGATTGAATTTTCTAGATAACTGCTGTTTCTGACTTTACCTTTGGTTCTATAAAGGAACCATAAATCGTAACGGCATAAACCCCTGAAAATAGTCCGTTAGCGAACTGTATCAAAAAATATCAAACCTTTTGGTTCAACTTCCTGATGGCATCTGAACTCATTTCATTGGTCTTCCTTTAACATGTCGATTACGTTTGCTACATACATTAAGTCTAATGCCTGTTGGAGATCGTTATGAAAAACTGGTCAGTTGAACATACGAGAGAGGTGAAGAAGTGGCTGGATATAGATACATATCGCGGATTCGAAGAGCTTCCGCTTATACACCTCTACCATGAATTGCTGGCAAGGACATTGTTCTTCAAACCATATCATGAAGAATTTGAAGCAGAAGCCGTAAGGCTCTACATCGACAGGATCTTCACTGGAAAGCCCTTTCTCATCACAGAAAAGCATCTCGGCTATCTCACAAGAGAGGATACTCTTTACCAGCCCCCGCACTTCTTTTTGACGACAACCGAAAGACTGGCTCAACTCAGCATAGTTGGATTACGGAACTCACTGTTTTTTTGGGATGGAAGCGATGAGTATTCTGTTAACAGAGAATTCCTCGATAGCCCTGTATCGGAAGTTTTGCCAAAATTGTTCAGGGATACTGTCATGGTCGAAATCGACCTAGCAAACGGGACAGATGAAGAGATCGCTGAATCCCTAAAGGCTGCACTTCCTCAATGGCGTAAAGTGCGTGGCATAGAACCAGATGTAACGGAAGCTATTCGCTTTGGTTATGGAACGATTAAGAAAATCATTAATTACAGACTCATTCCCATGATCGACATTCTGGTATGGTCAAAATTACATAAAGTACGTATATCAGAAGACCGCCTTTCTCGCCTGTTGTATACAGATGACGATGATGAGATCAACACTCGCCTGAACCACCAAATCAGGGATACAGACAAACCTCTTGCTTTGAAGGCGGCGAGTATACCTTTTATTCGCCAGTTTAATCTGTTCATCAACAAGAACAGCCATTTGAAAAAGATCAGAGTTTCAGACGTGATGAAAATCGCTGATTCTGACTAAGACCAACCTCCATTAGCTCTGGCGTTCCCAGCTTCGGTCTTTTTCCTGCTGATTCATTTGTATAGTCATTTCCATCAAAACGGCACAGAGGAAACGACTATGAATCAGCACAACACCCGCCTTATTCGTTTACCAGAGGTTCTGCATCGAACTGGATACGGTAAAGCTTGGATCTATCACCTCATCAACCAAAATCGTTTTCCTTCCCCCGTTAAAATCGGTGCGCGCTCTGTTGCTTTCATTGAAAGTGAAGTAGACGAATGGATTCAATTAACTATCGAAAATTCAAGAAAGCATGTTGCCTGAAATAAAATGACAGTCTTCTTATTTATGAGGATTAATTATCAGATTTGTAAAGTTTAAATCTTAAAAAAATCTATATTTAACGTAATTCTTTACGTTTTTTCTGGCAGAGCTTTTGCTATATGGCTTAGAGATGGTTTTCTTAATATCGGGTATGGATACGATTAACTAGCCGTACCTGTTTCTTTCACGTGAAAGAATTTTTTTAAGCATTTAAATTCATTATAAATAAAGCTAAATATAACAAAAAAATTTGCAAAATTTAAATTGATAAAATAATGATAAGTCGTAGTGATTATTAAATGTAAAGTTTTTGGAGGGCTATTAATTATTTATGTCATATAAAATTAAGAAATTTTTGATGAGTAATGGTGAAAGAGGGTGTTTGATTCTCGATAAGGAGACACAATTGCCAGTTTACTATCAAAACCTTTATCTCACAACGAATGTTAGAAACAGAAGTGCGACCGCATCAACGATAGAGATAGTCGCAACAAATCTACTTATACTAAGCAATTTTCTGAAAAGCAGGAATATAAATATCATTAATAGGATTGAAATCAAGGGGTTCTTAAGTGTAGCAGAAGTAGATGACTTGATACGGTATGCAAGGCAGAGATTCGATAAGCAAAAGATTACGAATGTAAGGGTGATAAAAATGGAACAAGTTGTTCAGTTATAGGATTCATGTTTTTTCGAGCTATCTTAATTGGCTGTGCGGTTTACTTCATTCTATTAAGGGAATTCATGCTAGATATGAAGTCGAGAGTTTCATCGAAAGTATTAGAGCACATCTCCCGCGAAATAAATCACTTAGCGTGAATAACAGAAAAGATAAATCGCTAAGCGAAGAACAAATAAAGACACTATTTAAGCTATTGGAAGTCGAAGGAAGCCAAAATCCTTTCCAGAAGGAGGTTCAGGTGAGAAACAGGCTCATTTTTACCTTACTATTGAATTGTGGTTTAAGAGCAGGAGAGCTATTAAATCTAAAAGTTAATGATTTCAATCCCAGAGGTTATACACTTAATATTTTCAGAAGACACGATTGCATTGAAGATCGAAGGCTGAATCAACCTTTAGTCAAAACTGGTGAAAGGGAAATCCCATTGTCGGACGAGTTAGCAATGGAGATTTTGGATTACATAAATAACTATAGAAATAAATACACCAAAAAGAAGAAGCATGACTTCTTGTTTGTTACACACGGTTCATGTAAAACAACAGGGGAACCTTTATCTGTTTCCGCATATGAAAAGATAATTTCGACTATTAAAAAATCAAGTCCGGTATTAAAAAATTTATCAGGTCATAAACTGAGGCATTCTTGGAACTATTTCTATTCAAATGAAATTGATGATTCGAATTTAGACATCAGCCGAAAATCAGAGTTGAGGTGCTATCTCATGGGATGGTCAAAAGATTCAAAGATGTCAGAAAATTATAACTTCAAACACATATCAATAAAAGAAAAAGAAGTTATTGAAAGGGTTTATGACTCTTTAAGAAAAATAACTAAGGAGGTATGAAATGAAAACAAGAACATTAAAGAAAGATAATAATTTATTTTCAATGATGAAGGGGTATAGCTTCAGGATTTCTGATAATAAATGGCAATTAGATATAAATAATTGTGTTTACCCACATAAGGTTGCCGATAAAATGCCAGAGTCGATGCGTATTGGTTATCTTAATACCTTGGCATATTTTTCGTCTGAATATAGCGCAGGCTACATAAAGAATATAAATCACATCTTTAGCCAATGGCTAAGATTGATGGATCTTGGAATGATTAATTCCAAAGCGGTTTATCAATTTAATGTTAGCTTAGGCCCTGAGAAAAACTATAAGCTAAATTCAATAAAGAACTTTCTTAGTAAATGGAAAAAACTCGGTTATGAAGGAGTAGATAACTCAGCTCTAAGAATGCTGGAAAAAATAACCATTAAACCTAATTTAACAGGGGAAGCCGTTAAACGAAGAGATCCGAATAGTGGACCACTAACGGAAGAAGAGCTGAAAATCATACTTGAAAGTATCAGAAAATTGTTGAAAGAAAATAAAATCCCTCTGTTTATTTATTGCTACGTTATTCTATTAGCAACAACGGGAAGGAGGCCATCACAGCTAACTTCGTTGAAAGCGAAAGATCTCATAAGAACGGAAGAGGGTTGTTTTCTAAATATACCGAAAGTAAAACAAAGGAAGAACTTCAGAAGTGAGTTCAGCATGATGAGAATCGACGATAACCTGTATGAGGAACTTATAACCTTGATTGATCTGAACCAGAAACATATCGAAGGTAGGGTCAAGAGGAATATTAGTCATTTAAAAAATGAATTACCTATACTCATGGACATTAAACAATATGTATTAATTGATACTGGACAAAGTTTAGATACCATCATGATAACTGATTTTTTACATATGAAGAATTCTTTTATCTCAAACAAACTAAATAATTTGACTACTAAATTCAACATTAGGTCATCAAGTAATAACGGTCCTATACGGATTAATGCAAGACGATTTAGGTATACCCTGGGAACTCGTTTAGCAAAGGAAGGTGCATCAGTTGAAGTAATCGCTAAAGCATTAGACCATAAATCTATAAACTCATCAGGGATATACATAAAAAATTGTCCAGACAATGTTCATGATATAGACAAGATGCTTAATCCTTTTTTTGAACCGCTATCAAAGATATTTCTTGGAGAAGAACAGTTAAAAAACAAGAAGCTCTTTACTGAATATGTTTTAAATTCGTTCGAGTTTTTTAATGGTAAAGACGACCAAATTGAATGTTTCACTTGTAAAAACTTTAGAGCCTGGAGTTCCCAATGACCAATATAATCTTATTCGAGCCAGCCAATACTAATAATCCGAGTTCAAATGTTGATGAATTTATTGAATTTTGTAAGAGTAATATTTTAAACTCGAAGTTAGCGATTTCATGGGAAAGCAATGTATGGAAGAGATATTATAGATTCAATAAGTTTGACATGAACAATAATCGAAATAGCAAAGATAGATTAGATGGTAGTTTCATTGATTTTGCTAAAGCTTATATGTTGCATATTCACTCGTTTAACAAGTCAAAGTCAAACCAAAATACTTTGTCAATGTTGAAAATCATTGAGTTTGTTTTATTGAAATCATACGGAGAAGCTAATATTATCAAGTGTAATAATATCATATTTGATGAATGTGCAAGGTTAGCATCAGCCAAATATTCAAAAAAACAAGCAGTTGGAATTGGTAAAGAACTTGAGAAACTATGTTCATTCTTAACTGGAAACAGAATGACGACCTCATCATACTTTTTCTGGGTGAATCCGTTAAGGCATAAAATAACTCAGAGCTGGAAAGGTTATGAACCTTCACTCGAAGGACACTCAAAACTACCAGACATAAAATCCGTAATAGCTATTGCTGAGATTTTCTCAAAAGATGAAAACCAATTGTCTACAAGGGACATTTTCACTACTTCTGTTCTTGCACTACTCATGTGTGCTCCTGGAAGAATTTCAGAAATTTTAAGTCTTCCAGCGGATTGTGAGTTTACTGAAAAAGATGACAAAGGCATTGAACGATATGGTCTAAGATTTTTTTCAGCAAAGGGTTATGCTGGGGATATCAAATGGATTCCTACAGTAATGGTCCCTATAGCTCAAAAGGCGATAGCCCGATTAAAAAAACTGTCCAACCATGCAAGGTCTGCCTCAAGAACAATGGAAGCCCAAGGCACTGAGTCATCCAAATATGCACTCGTTACCACAAAGCCTCAGAATTTTCCTTGGTATGATGAAGAAAAAAGAATTAAATATTCAAATGCTTTATGTCTTTTATTTGACAGGCAACTGTGTCAGAAGACAAGAAAAGATTTTACATCTTTTTTCAGACCCACGGCTGATTTTTTTAGAATGGATATTAATGCTATTGCAAGTATTAAAGGCACAACGAACCTGTTCAAAAGACACGGCTATATCAATGAGGATGGTATTCCCTATTCTATTAGAACTCATCAATTAAGGCATCTGTTGAATACTTTTTCTCAAATTAATGGCATGGATGAGTTTAGCATCGCTCGATGGTCTGGAAGAAAGTTGGTCTCACAAAATGTTTCCTATGATCACCGATCACACTTACAAATGACTAAGCTCATAAGAGAAAAAACGACAATCGAGGCAAGTAATAGCCATAGAAAAAAAGAAATAGCTATCATGGACATAACCGATTTCGATTCATTGAATGATGGAGCTGTGCTCGTTACTAAGCATGGTTACTGCAAGCACTCATATGCTTTTGACCTATGTGGTTATTATCCAATACAAGACTCTGGAAAGGATGATGACAGACTATTGGTAATTCATAATAAAATTATTGAAAAAACGTATCATGATAAAAATGATGGGAATGTCAATGCTGAAAAATGGTATGATTTTCAAACTAAAATTATAAAAGGAGAATAAATGGCTAAACATATTACTGGTTATGATGAAAAAAACATAACAAATGTTATAAATAACTGGAATAAAGATGAGAAGCTAACCTGGGATGCTTTATGCGACAAGTTAGTAAAGATCATTGGTAAGAGACCTTCAAGACAATCTTTAAGTAGTCATGTCAAGATTTCGGATTGTTTTAATTCAAAAAAGAAGACTCTCAAGTTTGGTATTAAAGAAAAATACTCAATTAAGCCTGCTAATTTAGAAATCGCTTGTCAGAGAATAAAAAGGCTCGAAACTGAAAACGAAGCTTTGATAGCATTAAATAACAGATATTTAGAGCAGTTTAAGATATGGCTTTATAATTCTCATTTGAAGCAAATAACAGTTGAAGAGCTTAATAGCCCCTTACCTGTAAAAGATATTTAAATATAATTTGATAGGTTTTAACTATTGACATGATCAATAATTATGATATTTCTTTAATTGTCAGGAAGACAAAAATAAATTGCAAGGATGCATATTATGAAAAAAATAAATATTAATCTCATGGAAAGGTATCTTCTTCTCCTTGATCGATTCGTTGATAAACTTACGGAATCAGGTTTCTCAGAGCAACGAATTATAGAACAATCATATCTTTTTTGTGCAGGATTTTATATCAAATACCAAAGTGGTATCGAAAAAATGACCTTCTCCAACAGGGAGGTTGTTTTAACCTTTCTGCTACTTTCATATTATAGTCATATAAATAAACTGGATGATGATTTGATCAACAAAGAGCGTATGAAGCATGTATGTTCTTCATTGATTAACTTTATAGTCAGTAATGGTAGCCGAACAGAGAAAGTCTATGCTAATGAGAAAAGGAAATATGAGGCTTCGACCCTAAAAAGATCGTTATCCATCAAAGAGAAGAAAAGAAAATATGGATTGTGATTATTTTAAAAGCCCGTAGTAGGAATCTACGGGCTAACTCTTTGTTGCTTATATTTTTTATTTTTTTACTAAATCGATAAGATTTCTGATTTCATGATCAAATCTAGCGCTTCTTCTTTTAATCCATTTGATACAAACGAAGCTTCCGATCCTTGAAAGGAAATATGTGAGCCACATATACTTGTGCTCATCCCACACATATCCATCTTTAAAGCCCCAAGGCAATGTGAGAAATGAAATAAGTGCAGCAGCACAAAGTAAAATGAAAACAATAGAGAATAGTTTCGAAACAGGCATTGCTCTGTAATACGATGCTGTAGAAGCATTATGGAACAGCATTGTCAGAAAAGCGGGGATGACAACTTTTTTCCTGTTTAAGTTTACTTCATGTTCTCCCGTGTTGTTATTAACGATAAGTACATCTTTATACACATTATACGAACCATCCACACTATACTGGCGAAGCTCGTATTTATAAATAGTGTGTGAACTTCTGAAGGGGATACCATAGTCGGAAATCTGCTTCTCATCCCCAGCGTCGGTTTTTACCCAGATCTGATTATTGCTTGGGTTGGAATTAATGACAGTGCCAGAGAAAGTCTTAACAAACGTGTAAGTTTCACCAAACAGATCAAACTTTGGGGCTGTAATCTCTGCTTTCCGGCGATCAGAAAGACCAACATTGACTTCTTCATTGCGGCGTTTCGTGGTGGAGATGCTCATACAAGTTCCTTTGTGTTAGATGTTAAATTCATATTCGATGTATGAAGAAATCAGGGACTACAGATGAGATGGTATCTGCCATTTCAAAACCTGCATGTTAGTAGAATACGTAAATAGGCTAGTTAAATCAGTCTCTTATATTCTTTGGTGTGAAATCACATTTTGACTGGGTTTACAGGAAAGGCAAATCACTTGTACCGATCGATTAAAGATTAATGATAGATAAAGGCTATCAACAAAAGAATATCGATCGGTATAAACGATCAATCTATTGGCCTGTATCTATCAAAAAGGCTTGCCAGCCCTACATTGAAAGCGAAGCTCTGTGCGATTTATGTGGTGTTTCAATGGCAGTTTTGGGGGGTGATGATGTTATCTCTATCATTCTTACGCCAGTGATGGTTTTGTGTTTTCGAGGGCGTTTAAGGGAGGGGATTTTGAGGTTTTTCAACATACGATAAATTACATCGAGGTAGGGGATGTATTCCAACCACCTGAACGCTGACACTGCATAGCTTCGCTTGGGCGCTACTTTTAACGCTTCGGTTGCTATCGCTTCTTTGTTAGTTGCAACAGCTTCTGGAAGAAGCGCTTCGACAGAAGCGATAGAGTATTCGTCCTGACCAGTAGCTCGTTTATCGAGGATAAGTGCTTCTATGGGGCGGTTAACGTATTCTTTCGTGGTTTCAGGAGCATCTGTAGTTATGGCCATATCATGAGTTGCACTAATAGATGTTTCTCTTACAGATGATTTCAGTTTAAACAGGAAAGCATTATCACGTTCCTGTTGGTAGTCGATTCTGCTTTGCAAGGCAGACCAGGAATACCCTTTTCCCAATTGAGATGCTTTGAAAGCAATCCCGTTGTATTCGAATGAGAAGCCGTTCATGCGTCCAGTAGAGGCAATGTTAGGGATTGGCCTGATATTTTGTGCCACAAGCTGTTGCACGAAGTCGGTAATCGATTGCCTGGTATCAAGCAGTTCGTTAAGGGCGTTTTGGATGATTGCTTTTGGGCATAGCTCACCAGTTCTCTTTTCTATCATCACCTCATTACGGGATTTTTTGAGCTTCGGTTTAGCTGAGGGCGCTGCTGGAGATGCTTTCGGTCCTTTGGTTCTTGTTAGCTGGTAGTCTTGTTCAAGATCCTGGATGATACGGGTGCTGATAAGGTTCTCATTTTTACCTAAGTAGAGCTTCCCCGAACTGAGTTCGATGCGACTGGCGATGATATGGATGTGCTGGCCGGCCGCATCATCATGAAGGACATAGCATCTGAGGTGCGTTTCAGAGAAGCCCATTCGGGACATGTAATCATCAGCAATCTCTGACCACTGAGCATCTGTCAGCGCTTCGTTTTTCGGCAAGCGAAGCGAATTGTGCCAGACGGGTTTAGCAAGATCCGGGCGAAGCGCTTTAGTCGCATTGAATTCTGCAATCAACTCTCCGGCATTGCTTCCATCCATATTGCCACCAATCACTGATGGGGGGGTTTTATGATGCGAAGCTGGCCTCAATGCATAAAACACTACGCCAGCGAAGTTCTTACCTCGCTTTATCTTCTGCATCCCCTTCATGGGAAGCTCTCCACAGGTCAGCGGTAATTAAATGCAAGCGAAGCTCTGAGACCTGGCGCTTTACGGCGAAGAGTTCAGTTTGCGTCAGAGGGCTTTCATAGCTCTTGCTATCAAGATGAGCCACAAGCTTGTTTAGCTTCTGCGAAATCTCACCAAGGGTTTTCCAGGCTTCAAAATTGATGGCTGGAACGACAGCTGGGAGTTTATTAAGCAAAGATAAGCGAAGCCACTCGCCTTTACGATGACGACCTCGTTTCTCATTGAGAAGCGTTAGCTCTTCATCATTTAATCTGACACTGACGCAATGAGAACGAAGCTGGTTGTATGAGAGCTTCGCTTCGTTAACGCTTCCATTACGGGAATGCTTACTTACAACGATCTTATTAAAAGTATCACTTTCGACCATATGAACTCCTTTTCATATAATTAAATAAAAGCATATTCCTTATGCTTAATTTATTTATATGATAGATTCGGATAATGTCAATGTAGTGTCTTGATTTTGCTTTTGATTTTTTTCAACCGAAGGGCGAAAAAAACAAGGGGAACTCGAAGAAGCAGCGTAGCGCTTCGATGAGTTAGCCCTTGCTTTTAATTAGTATCCGAAAAGTTATTTAACTTCAAAAAATATAACTAACAATCATAAACAATAGGTATATATTATTTCTTTATATATAAATACGATTATATTCCATTTGGTTATTAATTCTAAGTTGTGAGTCTTGTTTGCTTGTGTAACCATATGATTTTAATTGGTTATATTAATAAGGGTTAACGAGGAAATATATTGACATATTTTCCGCTAAGCTATAAGTTAATATAAATTATCTCATATATTTTCATGTCAATCGTCAATCGATTTCGGCAATTTTACAAAAGCGACTGAATATAATGGACAAAGACAAAATTGAATTGATTATTAAGTCATTAACAAGAACTGATAGCTATTTGAACTATGCAAATACTAAATCTACCATATTGCTAACATTGGCATCAGCCATATTGACGATCGTTGGAGTTAATCTGTCAAAGGTGCTTCCTGAAAAACTTTATGAATTAAGTTATTTATCGTTGTTTTTCTTTGTGTTATTTTTAGTAGTAGGAGTTTTATTGAATGTTGCTTCTATTATCAAGTCATTAGGTTCAATAGCACCATTTATTAAGGCAAGCGAAAAGGAGAACAATTTCTCGTTTGTGGATATTGTTCATTACTACAAAGATGGGATTGATTATTTCAATAAGTTATCTGAGACAAAATATTTAGATTTAGGGCAACAACTAGCAATTCTGAATTACACTTTGTCCAATGGGTTAATAAAAAAATACAATGGGCAAAAAAGATCAATTCTATATTTGAAATTATCCCTCATTTCCTTTTTTATATCGATATCAATCCCTTGGGTAGAATTATCTTTTGGGTTATTCAAGAATGAAGAGAATAGTGTGATAGTCTTAAGCCTTATCATTATTTTCCTTTTGTTGATTATTGTATTCATGGTATGTGTCATTTATTACTTGCTGCTTATAGGAAGAAAAACAAAATGAGTATTAAGAATTTATATAAAAATTTAAACTCTGACATGGAAAGTATAGCTAAAAGAAATAAGAGTGATAGTTATAATTTTTTCACAAAAAAATCCTTCGACTCTGCTGGGATGGAAAATTTAGAACCAGTGTGGGAAGATGCAAATGACATTTCTTTGGAAAGTTTTAATAAAACATTGTATGAAAGTGTGAATTCGGAAAGTGCCGTCGTAAGAAATGGTATTACGCCACTAAGAGATTATGACGCTGTCCGTGGGCTAAGAGAAGCTTTTGGTAAGCCTGATCGAGAGGAAGAGCCTGCGATTGGAACACATCCTGACTTTAAAAATTTGGAGACAAATAATATAACGCAATTTGGGTATGTGGTTACCATGTTTATGGATATTATAGGCTCGACTAAACTTGGTCTTTCATATAGTCCATCTGATGTTTTTCTTTTTAAAAACAATATCATTAGCGGTTTTATTGAGACTATCAATGCATTTGATGGACATGTGCATAGAATTATGGGAGATGCTGTTATGGCTTTCTTCCGAAGCAATGAAAATGAAAACCTTAATACATTAGAAAATAGTGCTATTGATGCTATTAACTGCGCAGCATACTTTATTGAGGTAATGAATGAAATCGTTGTTCCACAAATTAAAGAAGTCGCTGATGAGAATATTGGTATTAGAATTGGCATAGATATCGGTGAAAGTGATTATGTGTTGTGGGGGAACTATGGTATCCCTGGCATTAATGAAGTAACTGCTACATCATTCTATGTAGATATAGCATCTAAATTACAGCACAAGGCACCCAAAAATTCTATAATGCTTGGGGAAAGTTTAGTTAATAAATTAGGGCTTACTATTAAGGATTATCTGGATTACAAAATAAAAGATAACGAACCAGATAGATATGTTATTGATTACACCTCTAAAAATAAAGAAAGATTGCGATATCGTCAATATTTACTTAATCAGGAAAAATACTTTTCACTTCTTCCTCATGGTATTATATCCTCCCGTATAAAAATTGAAATCACATATAGTAGCGACGAGTTTGGTTTTTCAAATAAAAAAACTTATAAAAGTTGCGGCTCTGTAATTCCAAAAAATAAATGGGTTAAGTTTCATGCTATTTTTTCTGAGGGTTATGGAGAGAACTATGATTCGCTTAAATTCAAGTTTCGTGTTGTAAATAATGGAATTGAAGCCAGTAAAAAGCACGACTATGACAATCATGAAACTGAAATAATAAAAAAAGCTCACGAGAAAGAAGATGGGGTATTTCATGCTATTCACAAAGAAAGAACTTCGTACAAGGGACTTCATCTTATGTATGTTTCTGTGATCTCTAACGGAAGAGTGATTGAGAAAGAGGTTCCTTGTAGTATATTTATACAGTAATTATGATGGTATTTACAAATACTACAAAATAATATTTCCAAATAAAAATATAAGTTTTGTTTGAAATTGAATCCCATATATATCCAAGAAATGTTAATCTTGAAGTTTCTTGGATATATTCTATAAAGAACGATATAATCCCATTGTTTATTGTCATATATTCAATCACGTAAGTATATATTTCATTTAATCTACTATCCAATATTGAAATTCTATAGCTGTTTGGATGTTAATGTGATGTCATGAAAATAAATTTGAAAACTTATTTATTAGATGCTATTAATCATGAGGTGAAATAATTATTGAAGAGGTAGTGTTATGAATGTAATAAAAGATGTTTGGACTATTATGATTAATTTTAAATATATAATAATCACTGTTGTGTTATATTCCGTGGCGTGTCTATATGGCTTGATAATAAACTTTTCTGATACGGCTAACTTGCCAATGAAAGCTTTATTTGGAACTATTTCTTTTTCATTGATTATGTTCTTGCCGATACTTTATAAATGGATCTACATATCGGCAAGAAAATTAATTAATAATTTTGATGATTAATCATTGGTCTAATTGTGCTTAGGGTCTCTTTTCGAGTTTGGATATATAGTAACAATTGTTTTGGTAAGGGAACAAACACCTATATAGCTAAGAATTATAATTGAAGTAATATTATTATTTAGTACTATGGAGTCAAAATAACTACCTCCAAGAGGTTTAGATATTGCCACAATTGATACAATTGCTACTGATGCCGTCAAGCCAATGTCGCATACCTTATTTATAACGGCTCTCATTTCTGGAAGCCAGTAATAAATCATGGAAAGTACTATTGATATAACTATTGGTGGGAAAAATAAGAATGTCGGTGAGAGGGTTTGTGAGATTGTTATTTTAACAAGATATACTGTTGAACATAATATCACTAAAAATATTATAAAAAAAGTAATTACAGAGCTAATCAAGAACCTTTTAACCGACATTCCTAAAATAACGTTCGGTTTTATTTCTTCGGTTTTTACCTTTTGAGAGGGGGTGTTATTATTTTCTGGATTTTTAGGGTTGATATTTTTCACTTGCGTAATATCCTTCATAATATTTCCTTTCCTGACACTATTTCAATTAGTCGTAAATGAATTTATAGCATAATCGCCCAGTTTAACCTAGTCTGCCGCAGACCATGTAAGCATCCTAATAGTCGATAGGATATAGTTCATAGGTCTAACAAATTTTAACCTTATATATCAATTAGTTAATTGACAATGGAAAGTGCTGATGTATCATTCGCTTGTAGTTTCTGATTTCTGTTTGCGTTCATAAAAATTGCACCCATACTTATCTTCACATAAGAAGTTAAATTTTCATCCTCACCCCCACCAGCTCTCATCTTTCTAGGTTGCTCAAGGTATTGAAAGTGGGTGTAGGCTTCCTTGACATCAATGATGTCAACGATACCGGCCAACGCTTCTTCGAATAAGTCAGTATAGAATCCTTTCGCATTGTGATTACTGAAGGCATACATCATCATACTATGAGCCACTAACAACTCTTTGAAACCCGTGCGTTTTAACGTCATGTTAGCTTCTTAGCTGTTTGCCGGTGCAAGCTGCATATGATAATCAGAAAGCATTATTGATTATCATAGGATAAGCAGCATCATTTTTCGGAATCACCATTCAGATGCTAACATCTTGTAACATATTTATTAAATGGTGTATCCTCATTTCTATAGGAAAAATCCGCTTTAAAGCGGTTGCTGATTGTGATTATTAGTTTTGTGGGGCAATGGCAATGTGCGAAAGGGTGTTAAAAAAAGATGTTTATTCTGAATGGGTTATACGCAATAGCCTGTACTGGATGACTTCGCTTACTCAGTGGAAACTTTGTGAAGATATATCCTCTTGGACAATCTCTTTTGAACACGATAGTCCTGAATGCCTCTATGAGTTCGAGAGGCTGCTGAATGATTACACTTTGCGAGAAAAACTACAGCATAAAACTGGGGCGTTGAGAGATTCTATTGTCCATAAAGTGCTTCGCAGTGTCGATGAAAGGCTATCGTAATGGAATTGATGCCATTCAATTTTGACAGATTGCCTAATGGACAGGTGTTTATAAGCAACCTCGCTGGTTTTCATCACTTCATTGATGAGCAAGAGCTGCTTGATCTTTCTAATGAGCAAATCAATGCGGAGCAATCAAACGCACTAGAAAGCAAGCTGTTCATAACCAACGAAAGCTCATCAGGTATTGCTCCCTATGCTTTAAGTTCTGCTTTTGCAAAACGATTGATGAATGAACTGGCGATCAGGCCAATTTTCATGATTGTGCCCACATTACGTTGCGACCATACCTGCAAGTATTGTCAGGTCAGTAGAGCTTCAGTGAACGCCTCTGGTTATGATCTAGATCCCGATCTCATCCCTGATATCATTTCGACTATCAAAAAACTATCGACACCACCTTACAAGATAGAGATACAGGGTGGAGAGCCACTCTTACGGTTCGATTTAATTCAGTCTATCTATGAGCAATGTACTGAAACGCTGGGAAGCACTGATTTTGAGATGGTGATAGCATCAAGCTTGTCTGTCTTGAATGAGGATATGCTTGAATGGTCGAGAGATAGGAACATAACGTTCTCTGTTTCGCTTGATGGTGAGGAAGTTGTTCACAACAGTAATCGAATTCTTGGTCATGGGCTTGCGTACAGTAGAACGGTGTCAGGGGTAGAGGCTATCAAACGGTCTTTAGGCGCTGGTCGCGTTGCAACGGTTACTACAGTTACTAAAGATCTCATTAGGCATCCTGAATCAATTGTCCAGGCTCACTTGTCTCTTGGCCTCAAGGATATGTTTATCCGACCTGTTAGTCCCTATGGGTTTGCACAAAAAGCATCGTTCACATTTTCTATGGAGGAATACTTCAGTTTCTATGCCTCGTTGATAGATGAAATCCTTAAGATGAATAATGAAGGGATAAGGGTTGTGGAACATTCGGCCTCCATTCATCTGAAAAGGATCTTCAATCCTGGCTTTAGTGGTTATGCGGATTTAAAGTCGCCAAGCGGGGTCGTGCTTAACAGTATTCTTTTCAATTATGACGGTCGAGTATATGGTAGCGATGAGAGCCGTATGTTGCAGAAGGTGAACCCTGAAACGGAGTTCAGTGCGGGTGAGGTTAAAACGCTATCATTTTCTAAGAGTCCTTACTATAACGCAGTGTTGAGTTCATCGTTCAATTTTGCTCTGCCAGGTTGTGATACATGTGCATATCAACCATTTTGCGGTGCAGATCCATGCCAGAACATAAGTGTACAGGGTGAGCCTGTTGGTGATAGGAGTCGTTCAACGTTTTGTCAGTATCACAAGGGGATGTTCAGGTATCTGATGAACTGCATCTCAGAAGGTGGTCCGAAGGCTGAGATGCTAAAAGGATGGGCATATGTCTGAGGTTATTAGGAACGATATCTTTCATTTTGCTTCAAAAAAGAATGTGCCCACGGGGTTCTATCGGTTATGCAAACAAAAACCAATGAACCCTTTATTCTTTTTGCCCAATTTACTGGTAGTTGCTGAAGGCAATAATGATGCCATTCAACCATACTTTGATTTCTCTGTTATTAGCACTGAATTATATGAGTCAATTGAAGATGGAGATATTGGGATAATCAACAATGGCAATATGATACGCGTAATTCTGTCCCGCAGAGCCAATCATAATACTGTCTTAGTAACGGAACGCTGCAATAACTTGTGTCTGTTTTGTTCGCAGCCACCAAAGAAATCAAATGATGACTGGCTACTTACCCAATCAGCTCTTGCTATAGCTTCATTTGGTTTGGATGGAGTTGTTGGGGTCAGCGGTGGAGAACCTTTGCTGTATGGAGATGATTTCCTTCACTTCATTGATTTTATCATCGAGAATTCACCAGATACTGCTTTGCATGTTTTAACAAACGGACGCAAATTTGCTGATATCAACTTTACTCAGGAAATGGCAAAGCGAAGCAAAAAGATCAAAATCACCTTTGGTATCCCGCTCTACTCATCAAGACCACTTGTGCATGATCATCTGGTAGGGAGTGATGGCGCATTTAATGAAACGGTTAAGGGGTTAATCAATGCAGGAAACTCAGGGATTAATATCGAACTTAGAGTTATTCCGACACTGGCTAACTATACAGAATTGGATGATATTGTAGACTTCGTTGGCCGAGTGTTCTCCAACATTAATCAGATTTCCCTTATGGGGCTGGAATCTATCGGTTGGGCACGAAAGAACTGGTCAACAATCTTCATTGAGCACAGCAGTTATAGTGAGAAAATAACCTCCGCCATAGACGCTGCACACAGGTCAGGCATACCTCTAACAATTTTTAATTATCCTTTGTGTCATCTTCCTGAAAGAGCTTGGGAGCTTGCTGCTCAGTCGATCTCTGATTGGAAAAATTACTATCCGAAAGAATGTGATGAATGCACTCAGAAGTCTTCCTGTGCTGGTTATTTCAGTTCCTCAACAGGCCGTTTTCATCAACCACCGAGACCAATTTTATGAAAAAATTTAATTTTGCTGCTCTACTTCCGGGATTTTTGGCACTCAATAATTCTGTATGGGCAAGTGATTCATCTACCGGAGCAAGTGATTTGCCTGGTATGACTCTTAATGAACATGATTTAGTGATAGCCCCACTTAACACCGAAGTTCCATTCTACATTGCAGGCCATCGCAGTCATAGCTCCCATCGAAGCCATAGTTCTCACCGATCATCATCAGGTGGTGGGTACTATGGTGGCAGCACTCCTTATTATCCAAAAACATACAGCTCACCAAGCTCATCTGGGTCTTCAAGTTCAGGAACAAGTTCCTCATCGTCCTCTTCCTCTGTGCGTTCGCTTCGTTCTAACGACAATAACAACTCTACTACTACGAATTCTGTTGGAACTACAGAAGCTAACCGTGCAAGTAATGGGCTGACTTCTGGTACAGAGAAGCGTAAGCGCTTAATCATGCGGGTTCAATTCGCTTTGCTGGACAAAGGTTATTACAACGGGAATATTGACGGCATAATGGGGCCTTCCACAAGGCAGTCAATAAAAAATTATCGCATTGCGAACGGACTACCAGTGCCCTCAAGTGAAACCTTGGATACACAGTTGTTAAATTCATTGAGTATTTTAGCTCGATAAATCAAGTATATTAAAAATTTTTCACTTTAACATTAACTTGTATGAATATATATTTCAGAGGCGATTAAATGTCAGTCAGCTATAACATATATAGAATGCCATATAAGAGTCTTCCAGAATTGACAAAAAAAATCATTAAAGAAGGGCTTGTCGAACAAAAAACTATTCTACATCAATCTTATCAACTCAAATTTTATTTTTCTGATAAGTTAAAAGGAAATGAAGTATGGTGGTGGGATGTTTTTAGTGATTTCTTCAATGAAGAAATTGAAAAGCCTCATAATATATTCTATTTTGGCCTGCTAATAGGATTTAAAGAAAAGGACCCTGAGAATTGCTATCTTATCAGTCTTGGTAAATCACATTTTTATCTCAGCAAGTTTATTGAAGCAGACTTTGGGCTGAATGTGGCAATGCGTATAGCTAATGATGAAAATATTTTACTCAAGAAAAGCAGATTCTTTTGTGGGGGAAAGAGTCAGGAGGCATCCTCATACTCACAGTTTGTTCAAGGATCATATTTTCCTGGCGAATCCATCGAGCATCTCAAAACAAAAGCTAAAGAAACTGACAAGTGGGGATGTAATAATATAACTTTTTCTGATTCAATTCAGCTAAGTTTGGATGGTGCCCCTACTGCATTAGTCGATGTTTTCAATGATATTGATTCTTCGTTGGCAACCAAAGAGAAAATCGAATTTCCTAAATCGGAAAAAATCACTGACGAGTCAAAGATAGATGAGCTTGATAATTATCTACTTCAATCGATCATTACAGATGATGCAAAAGTTATTATTGATGAGATTCAATCTTTTGGTGCCTCTATTGTAATTAATAATTCTTTGACATTTTTTAAATTGCACACAAAAGTTGAGGGGAGTGGGAAGTATCTTCAATCATCAGATAAAATTAATGACATAAAAATAGCAGATGTAAAGAAATTCATAAAAAATAACGATATAAAAGATGTCAATAAAGTTTTTGTTAAGATAACTAATGAAAATAACAGTGGTCATACAGCCTCGTTAAAAGAAATATTGAGCATTACTTATAGCGAGGGCAGTGAGCACTTCTTCCTTAAGAGGGGAGGATGGAGTCGATTTAACTCTGCTTTTATGAAGTATTTGTCTACTTCTTTAGCCAGTATAAAATTTGAGGTTAAAGATGCTCTTAAGGAAGACGACTTCAAAGTATGGCAAGCTGAAAAAATAAAACAAATCGCAGAAGGAACTTCTAAAGACAAATTAGAATATAGAGAGTATTATTTTAATGAAAAGATGTCTGATGAGAAAGGTTATATACTTCTAGATCGCCAGCTAAAAAAAATACCATCCTTACGTGATAATGGCAAGGACTACAATGTTGAAGTTGCAGATCTTTATAAAAATGGAGAGATTATTGCTGTAAAGATATCAGATAAACCGCATGATCTAATTTATAATATTGAACAGTCAAAAACTACAATTCAAACTATAGTAAGAGGAGTAGTAAAATTTGAAGAGACAATTACTGATGTGGTTTTATGGATCTCAACTACTACAAAAGCTAAAAAATTAATTGACATCAATTCTATTCAATTTTTATTAGCGGTTCAAACTTGGAAGGAAGTTGTTGAAGGATTTAATCTGAAACCAAAGATATATTATTCACATCACGACAAACCCCAAAAGAAAAAGGGAAAGAAAAAAAACGTATCTTAAATCTCAACTTAGAATTGGTTATGGAGAAAGATATCAGGCTATAGCGTCTCAGTATCGCTCCAATATTGGTGTGGATTATGTATCACCGATACTACCAAAATTATTATGTTTTAGGTATGGTGATTTACCGCCATACCTCTTTTGTATTTATCATCGCAATGATGTTGTTTACTTTTGTTTAAGTCTTCTAAGCTTCATACTTTCTAATGAGAATAATAATAGAGTTGTGCTGTATATAAAACCAGAGTTAGTCAATAACTTTAAATTTAATGCTTCAGGATTTTCACTGAGAAAATGAAAGGCATAAACCAAGTATACAGCTAAAGCAGCCGTTCCAATCATTGGTCCAATATCGCCTTGATCATGAGGTTCGAGGTTTACATTGAACTTAAAAATTAGCCATTCAAACCCCCAGGTTAAAAAAACAACTAATATCATCGCTGCAAATAATTTGGCGATGTTATCTGCTGATGGATTCATTAGAACTGATTGTTCCTGAAAAAATTCACAAAGTGAGAGTCCAAAAAAAACAAAAAAAAGGGGTCTGGAACTAAATTTTTCAAAAACTTTGAATAAGGTTTCCATTTTCTGCACCTTCAGGATTATATTACATTAGCTATTATTATGCTTAGGCTACCAGAGTATTCAATCTTTGAGCTTGAACGTAATCACTCCACCATTGCATCAAACTTTGTCGCTCTATCAGATATTCTGCACGATTGTATGCTGCGATAATTTCATCTTTTTTTGAGTGGGCAAGTGCTGCCTCAAGAACTTCAGATCTGAACTTACCGGATTCTTCTGCCGCTGTTCTTGCAATAGAACGCATACCGTGAGCTACAAGCTCGCCTCCGAACCCCATTCGGATTATAGCTGCGTTGGCTGTTTGTTCATGCATATGATTAAGAGGCGCTTTAATGCTGGGGAAAACCCATTCTCTATGTCCACTTATTGATTTCATTAATTCAAGGATGTGCAAAGCTTCTTTACTCAAAGGAACTTTGTGAGGCTTTTTCATTTTCATAAATTCAGCAGGGATGTTCCAGATACTGTTGGTTGTATCAATATCAGACCACCTTGCGCGAACGGCTTCACCCGGACGAACCCATGTCAACAATTGCCATTCAATTAGCATACGTGTTTCCAAACGGATTGACGCATTCGTTAAAGATGCCATAAATCTTGGCAATTCGCTTGGGGGAAGGGCAGGCATATTTTGCTTTTTTGGTTTACTGAATCTTTGGCCAAGGTTGTCAGCCGGGTTGAACTCAATAAGTTCTTCAGTGGCTGCCCACCGGAAAATTTCATTCAGACGTGAAATGATGCGGCGTAGCGTTTCCAATACGCCTCGTTGCTCAATAGGATCAAGGTGTTGTTTTAAGAGCTTAGGTCGGATCTCATTGATAGGGACATTACCCAGACCAGGAAAGACATTTCTCTCTAAGCTGCGCCAGATGTCTGCTGCATGGTCTTGTGAGATACCTGATGTTTTTACCTTCTCATCTAACCATTTCCGCGCTACGGCTTGGAGAGTGTGCTCAGTAGCACTCTTTAATGCCTTCGCCTTATCGTTGTTATGGATTTGGGGATCAACACCATTTGCCAGAAAGGAGAGATATTCATCACGTAAGGCTCTGGCTCTTGCAAGGGTAAGGTGAGGATATGTCCCAAGGCTCATTTTGGTTCTTTTCTTGCTCACTGGTACTGCATACCTGAAATACCAATTTTTCTTGCCTCCTTTCGCCAAAGGAGCGATTCGTAGAATCAGACCATCACCGTCAAACAAGTTGATTTCTTTATCGGCTGGCTTAGTGCTTTTGATTTCAGTGTCAGTGAGCTTCTTAGCGATTTTTGCCATTTGGGACCCTCGATTTTTGGACCCTTCTTAGTGGGTCCCATTCAGGGTGCCATAACTCGTAGTTCTCAGCAATTCTCACTGGACGACAATAGACGTAAAAAAGCCCGCAGAGCTTGTGCTGTGCGGGCTTAGTAGACTTCATTGAACTTCAAACAACTAAAAAGTGGTGGAGCTGGCGGAGTTTGAATAAATATTGTATTGCTTTGATTTTTAATGATTTTGTTTAATTCATTTTTTGTGCGTATACCTAATCGTATACCAATGGCTGTAAGTTAATGTGAAATGAAAGCGCATTTTTACTTGGATTGATGCTATATCGTACAGGAAAAAATTTTTTTTTCGAAAGAACTGTTCACACTGTTCACCTTTCTGTTTTCTCCTTTTATTTCAGTATGATAGGTGGTGAATAATGGGTGAGGGGTGAACATTCGATTCTTCACCTCCGGCATTCTGCCTGTGTGACTCGTGCAGGGGATTAATTTCCCGTGCTGAAATCACACAGTGAGAAAAAAGTTTTTTTTGATTTGATTGTTCACACTGTTCACCTTTCGTTTTTCTCTTTTAATTTCAGTGTGATAACGGGTGAATATACGGTGAAGGGTGAACACTGGATTGTTCACCTTCGGGGGATTCAGGGATAAAAAAAGACCGGCAGATGCCGGTCAGGTGGGTCAGGCTGTTGCTGGGTCGTCACATTTTGGCAGCCAGTCGCCGTAGCTTTCCTCTTTCAGCGTCAGGTTGGTCTGTATCCCCTGTTTGGTATGGCGCTTCTCGTAATTCAGCCCGTATTCCTTCAGCATCACCGGCAGCC
>OJJY01000144.1_pt1 | contig 34213 bp, 27 predicted proteins | sample 1596421 | NCBI WGS metagenome assembly OJJY01 (sample SAMEA4350151, study PRJEB24818) | metagenome | biome: human; feature: gut; material: faeces | place: Denmark | collected 2013-09 | reverse complement strand
AACTATCTCAGTTGACTTTTCCTGACATATAGTGTAAAATGATTTATAATGTCATAAGTGTAACCATTTCACAGAATAGCACATCACCAGTAGGAAGCTGACCATATTCTTGTAGAAAGGCCGAGGCTGCTGAAAACGCTGTCTCTAGCGATACCATGAAGAAAACTGATGATAATATCATACAGAACGAGGATACCGAAGTCGTTGTCGGCGAGGTCATGAGCCAAGAAGAGGCTTCTGCAAAGACCAGAGCGCTGCTGCGACAGGATTCGACTAAACCGCCGTTCGGCTCCTACATCACGAAGAGCAATGAACTGATTCAGAAGACGAAGTATTCTTTGCCGCGTAATGAGCAGAAGATTCTTTTTATGCTGCTTTCTAAAATCGACCAAAAGAGCGATTTGGATGCATCGAAATACTATACCATCACATTTCAGGAATTCTCGAAACTGACTGGCGTTAATATGATGCGCACCGGATACCGTCCGCATCTGCAGCAAACGGTTGAGAACCTCGAGAACCGTACCTTCTGGGTGCCGGATGGTCCGGACGCCATCAAGTCAGTTTCTTGGGTCAGCAAGGGTTCTATTGTAAACTTCAAGGAAAAGACCATCAAGATGCGCTTCAATCCGGATATCTGGCGGGACATTGCGCAGCTGACCAGCAACTATACTTCCTATAGCATCGAATATCTTCTGATGATGCAGAGCACCTATTCGATGCGTATTTACGAGATTATCCTTTCCTACGATAATGGAAACCGGGATTACTCGTATAATAACGGTTTGATTTTCGAGCCGGTAACCGAGGAAATCCTGCGCAAGTTCCCGGACAAACGTAGCGAACTCGTTGGTTACAAGTACAAGATGTTCGACATTGAGGAATTTAAGGGAATGCTTTCAATGCCGTCCAAGGATGAAATCAATAGAAGCCAGAACCGCAAAAAGACTAAAAACGATACGAGCAGCGAACCAAAGTTCAGCCGTGAAAAGACAGTTGCGGAGAAATATAAGGTGTTCTCTGATTTCGAGAAGAATGTTCTGGCTCCCGTAAAGAACGAAATCAATGAGATGACGGACCTCTGGTTCGACTATGTACCTGTAAGAAAACGCGGCGTTCGCAAATACGAGTATCTTTATATCTTCATCAAGTATAAAAACGCTGAAGAGATGAAGAAGGTTAGAGCCTTCCACGAAGAGCATCAGAACTTCGAGAGCGAGGTTGCCAGAAAACCTCGTAAAGCCCGCCGCGTAGTAAGCGATGAGACGCTCGAACAGTACAATCTGCCGTTGTCTGATTCTGTGCTCGGTATGAGTTACCGCCTTGCCCGAAACGAAGTAAAGGCAAAAGCACAGTACCAGGATTACGAAGAGAAACTGTCCGCTAAGGAACGAAACATCTTCAATGATGTCTTTACGATTCTCGGGCGAATCCTGACCAATACCAAGAATCAGGACCAGGCAGAAGAAGCTCTTGTTGCGCTGAACCGAATTATCAAAGACAACAACGGTTTGAAGACTTGGGCTTTTGGAATATGCTCGAAGTACAAACACATGCTGGAAGCGGACGGGGGAACCAAGAGCGCACATTATTACCGTAAGGTGATTTTCAACGACCTTGTAGAGAACTCTGCCGCAACGATTGCTTTCGGCGAGCAAAGCCTTGCAGCACTCGAATCCGGCACAGCACCTAAAACGAACTACCTCGCGATGTTCGATGATGTATGATGATAGCCCGCCGATTGGCGGGCTATTTCTTTTGCAGAAAATAAATCACAGCAACACGAACGCAAGTCTTTGAGATTTCTTGTCGCAAATTTAATATTTCAAATCGGCAGGAATCGTGTTGACTTTACTTCTTTGCATGTTATAATTAAGACATTGAGTGTTGTCGCATTTTATCCCAGACTTTTCTCCTTGATGGCTTTTCTCTGAAATTTAAGAGCATAGCAACATGTACGCAAGTCGCAAGAGGGGAGAGACAGCTGAAAACAACTTTCTGCGGATTTATAGCAACACAGACCGGAGTCTTTGACACTTCTGCATTCAGAACGGAAACGACATAAGTGCGAATCACAGCAACATGTACGCAAGTCTTACGCAAAACGAGGTAAATGAAATGGCTGCAAAGATTATCACAATCGCCATCGAGAAAGGCGGCACGGGCAAAACCGTCACAGCCTCCAACCTGGCATATCTGATGGGGGAGGACGGCAAGAGAGTTCTCTGCATCGACACCGACCCGCAGGGCAACCTGACCAGTGCGCTGAGTGACGGTCAGGGCGAGATTGCTGGCGGTATGTACGACGGCAAGGCTCTGTATGACATGTTCACTGGTTTCCGTTATACCAATACTAAGGACTATATCACGGAGACGGAATACGGCGATAATGTCCAGATGATTCCTGCCAGTTCTCAGACACCTCGTATCAACCAGAGAATGCCGGAACTGTTTGAGGATGCTACCATCATTGCAAAGAAGGACAGTTCTAAGCAGATTGCCAGCATTGCTGATTTTCTGTACTATTTCCTGAGCCAGGTCCGCGATGAGTACGATTATATCCTCATTGATACCCAGCCAACCCGCGACTCTCTGCTTTTGACGAATGCTATCAACGCGGCGGATTATGTTTTGATTCCTACCATGTGTGAAGCAAACTCTCAGGAGTCCGCTTTCCGTACCTTTGCGCTCTGCAACGAGCTGTGCAATACGCCGGGAAGCCGTCTGAAGGGGGTAGGGGTGCTGCTTACTTCTGTCATGAAGAAGGCTGCTGCGACTCGTCTGATTCGTGCGCAATGCCAGGAGGTTTTGGGTTCCTCTCTGTTTAAGTCTGAGATTCCCCATAGCCTTTCTGTCGGTATGGCTGTTACCAACCACCAGCCAGTATGCTTCTCCGCTGCTAAGCAGCCGGTATCCATTGCTTATAAGCAGGCATACAAAGAACTCAAAGAGCGTCTTGCGAAGCTGGAGGTGAAATAAGATGGCTCTGACTAAGAAGAAGGGGACTAAGGCAACGCCGAAGCTGCCGGACATAAATGCCCTGAAACAGGTAAACAGCAATGATGCTGGTGCTTTCTATAACAATCTGTTCTCGGCACAGCATAAGGTCGAGTATGCAAACAAGGATATTGCTCTCTCGAATATCCGCACGAACCCAGATAACGAGATTTTCCGTAATCTGGACGAGGAAGATGATATCCGAATCCTGTCAGAAGATATCAAGCGCAATGGGCTGATGCACAACCTCGTTGTATTCCCGACCGAGGAAGAGGGGAGAGAGGTCTATGTACTTCTTTCCGGTGAACGTCGTTTCCGCGCTCTGAAGTATCTGGAAGAGCAGGGGGATTCCTCTTGGAATGTGGTGCGCAACTGCAATGTGATTACCACACCTCTTACCGCAAATGAGAAGAAAGTCCTTCTCTATAGTGCGAACCTTCAAGTTCGCGGCGGCTTCGGCGATGAGGCTGTTCGCCGTCAGGCAATCGCTGAGTTCATCAACTGCCTGCAGCTGGCTCCTTATAATATGAGTAGAGAAGAGGCTCTCGGTGCGACCAAGACCGTAAGTTCCGTCAACCCTCGTACCATCGAGCGTGATGCCCGTATTGAGGATAAGCTGCAAGGAGCTTTAAAGGAGCTTCTTAACGCGAAAATTCTTACCCGCAGCGAGTGTGAGACCTATCTGCGCTTTGAGGACGATAAGCAGGAAGAAATTGCCAAACGCTTTGTTGCATTGAGTAACATTAACTGCTATGGTGATGACTCCGAGGGAGCAGGGAAGAACCACATCGAAGTGATGCGAGATACCCTGCACGACACTTTCCGTGAATACCTGTTTGATGTACAGCGGCAGGGGACAACAAAGGACTACGATGCTGCCTACGAGAAGGCTTTGCAGTATTTTGATGAAAACATCAATGACCTGAAAGCAAAGGCGGAGGAATACGGCAAAGCAAAAGAGTCCAGCTCTGCCGAAGAGGTAGCAGCCATCGAGCATGCCGGTCAGAGAGAGGCTGCTAGGGATTTGGTGAAGAAGGAACGGGATGTTGCCGAGAATAATACCAGCATCATCCAGAAAGCCACTCCGCGCATGGTGAAGAAACTGCAGCAGGCATATACCAGCAGAAACTTTGTCAAGGCTCTTCGTGGCGTTTCTAAGGAATCCCGTGAAGCTGATATTGCAGCCTTGAATGAGGTCATCGATATCGCAACAAAACTCAAAGAGAAGATTGAGTCTATCGAATGAGGCAAGTGGCAACGATGGAAAACGACAAGACAAGAATCCTCGTTCGCTTTCGACCGGAAATTTCTGAATGCTTCGAGTTACAGGCAATCTATGAGGGATTGCGCGTTGGCACCATTGCGAACCGGGTTCTGCGTGAGGAAATCGAAAAAGTGAGAAGGGCAGGGAAGGGGCATATCATAACCCGAGATTCTGCTGAGTTCGAGGAATACGAAACAGCAGGGAAGGGGAGTGACCCTGTTTATGTCCTCCCGAATGCCAAGGAAGTTATTGCATATATGCCGGACCAGGCTCGCAAACGCGGTACGAAGGTCGCCAACAACAAGCAAATTTCCTTCTATCTGACAGACGATGAGATTAAGGTCCTCAACGAAGTCGTGTATGCGCAGGATATCCGTATTGCTATGGATTGCGGAGAAATCGTGACCTATCGGTTTGCAATCCTGGCACTTCTTTTAAACGCTCCTGAACTCGCAAGAAGAGAACCGATTGCGTGGCATTGACACTGCTCGGTCACAGATGGGGCAGGGAAGGGCACAGGCAAGCCCTCTGATACTTAGGGGTATAACGACCCTCGTGCAGACGAGAAACCCGCAGAGGCGCGTTTCCGTGGCTGTGAGAGCGAGCACCCAATAAACAGTAAAGAGACAGATACGATTCCAGAGATTCTGGGAAAGCGTCTGTCTCTTTTTGGTGTGAAAGGGGATACCGAAAAGGGGGCGACATTTTTTCAAGAAGGGTAGGGGACTGGCGACCAATGTGGATTGTATAGGAATACTTTGTGAATTTCGTAACTATGTTGCATATTATAAACTCATAGCAACAAGAACGCGAGTTTTTGCGAAATTGCTGAAACGCTAGAAGCGGCAGAGAAGCCACCGGATACTCGAAAGCTGCAGTGATTAGTTTCGGCCTATGATACTTGTACTCTGACACAATTCCGTTCTGGACTAAGCTGCCGCGTATCAGTACACCGCGAACCTGTAGGTCTGTGCTGTCCGTTAGCAGCATCGGTTCGAGGTCGAGCAGCGTATCAGCAGCGGTAACACCAACTGCCAATCGTATGGTGACGCAGCAATACATCGCGTACAGAATGGTTTGTGTTGTACAGTTTGTTCGCAACGAGATATCTGTATGTCGTTGTTCGCTCTCGAGCGCTTACAAACGCGCAATTTCGCGGGTTGACCACAGCTGTGTACGCAATGGACGCTGTATCGTCTATAAAAGCGGAAAAGTCTTATAAACTTCCCTATATTTCGCTAAATCCATATTTAGCGAAGTTGCATATTGCTCTTTTCCCCACACAAAAAATAGCCCCGCTGACGAACAGCGAGGCTTTATAAGATGATTAGAACTGATAGTTTGCCAGCTTGCGAACGAGTTCTTCGCGGGTAGCCAAATCAGATGTGGCACCGCTGATGACCGTCCAGGTAGCCGCAGTTGCATAGTCGCCGGTAATAGAACCAGCCTGCACCCAGTTGGCAAGCGAGCGCATAGAGTTCACGTTGCCATCGGTGGCACCGAACCTTGCACAGATTTCAGCGATTTCCTTGACGAAGGCAATCATCTGCTTCAAAGGTACGGTATCATCGCATCCGGTCATGCCGCGAATACGGCTCTCGATAACAGCCTCAGAGGGCGTGACCATATCCATGATGATGTGGTGGCGGTCAATGAACGACTGGTTCAAAGGCCGGCAACCTTCCAGGTCGATGTTCAGCGTAGAAATGATGATGCAGTCAGGATGACGATGCAGCATCTCACCTGTCGGCAGGACCACGCAGCCAGTCTCATCAAGCAGACCGTTCAGACCGGGCATAACAGCAGGACGAGTAATCAGAGACGGTTCCTGCAACTCGCAGACCCAACCGTTACGGATGGCGCGAACCAGAGGGCTCTCCACATACTTGAAGCCGTTCTTGCAGGCATCCGCACAGAGGCTCAGCTGCTTGCGGAACAGTTCTGTCATGCACTCAGCCTCGGTAGCATCCGGCTTAGAAACGCCCGTGATAGCCATATATGCGTTCACAGGGTCAATGCTGATATCGGTGGCGCTCGGCAGGTTCTTGAACAACTCGGCATTGATGCTCTCAGAAGTTGCAGAAGAATCGACAGGCATCATGTCGCCAATGAAGTTGTACATCTCAGTGCCTGCATTGCAGGTAATGAAGGTGTACGGCAGACCCAAACCGGCGGCAATAGCACGCGCACCTGCAGTCTTACCGACAGACGGGTCACCGCGCAGCATGACATTCGTCATAGGGCGCTTAGAACCACGAGTTTCGGCAATCAGATGGCAGACGGCAACAACCTCCTTAGGCAGGATATATTCGTCGCCAATCTGCGGGACAAGACCCTTCTCTTCCTCGGACAGAACACGATTCTTATCCGCGAAAGCACCAACAAACTTTCTGGTGGACTTGAAAGAAGGAATCTTAGACTGATTGGTAGCTTTCAGGTTCATAACCTTGAAAGTGCCATAAATGGTAGAAGGAACAAACTTTGCACTTCTCACCTGCGTTTCAGTCAGGCGGCGCAAGGAAGTATTCGAAGGTGAAGCGGGATTCAGGTCACCGTTCTGCATAGCATCATGAATCGTACCGGACATCTTACATGCGAGTTTCTGGCGAAGCTTGTCGTTTTGCTCAGGCGTGTTGCAATACCGTGTGAAAGCATTCTCGAAACCGTCGATATTCTGGAGGAACAGACCCCACATTGCAAAGAAGAACGGCGCATAGCCGACTCTTGTCACATCAACGGAACCCATACCGACAGAGGCACCGAAATACCCTGTCGTATTATCGTAGCTGAGGCAAAGCGAATTGCCGGTAGGTGCAGACGGTGCGGATGCCAGCGTAAAGCAGTCGTTATAGACCCATTCAGCAAGGCAGTTACCTGTTTTGTTGACGGAATATGCGCCTACCGTGATACCGGCATTTACCATCTCGGCGCGGCACAAAGCTTTTGCGAAATCCAGAAACAATAAGCCTTGCGAGCAAAGATTGGTATTCTGAAACGGGGCTTCCTGATAGATGGAACACGCATCTGGGTCGTTTATGAAAGCCGAGCCATCATAAAGACCCTTGTCCTTTAGGTATGCGGGAATTGCGGAAGCCTGAACATTTGCCATGCCGGTAGCACTCCACATAGCGGAAGAAGAAACTTTAGCCATTTTTTGTACACTCCTTAAAAATTATGCCGGAACCTTTCAAGAAGAAAAGTCCCGGCGTTGTTATGATGATTTTAGAATACGCCCGTATAGCCTGATAGCGCAGCTCGCGGGGTCTTGGAATTAGAACGGCAGGTCATCCTCGTCGATATCGGCGAAGTCGTCACCCGTGTAGTTGCCGTAGGAAGGCTGTGCAACAGCAGATGCAGCAGGAGCAACCGGTGCGGCGGCAGGAGCAGCCTGAGCGGGAGCAGCATTCGCGGCAGGAACAGCACCATTCTGAGAGGCGTTCTTGCGACTTGCGAAAGATGCCTTCTCGACCCATAACGTATAGGAGGTGCGGTTCTGACCGTCCTTGTTCTGGTACTGGTTGCTGGTCAGCACACCGACAAGCATGATGGGGTCACCCTTATGGAAGTGAGCGGAGATGAACTCGGCAGTTTTGCCGTTCGCGGCGCAGGACACATAAGAAGTGGCGTTCTCCCAGTTGCCGTTCTTCTGGTAAGAACGGTTGCTGGCGACGGTAAAGGTAACCATCGTGCCGCCGTTCTGGGTGTTGCGCGTCACCACATCAGCAGTCAGATTGCCCATCAGCAAGCCTTCGGAAAAGCCGCCGTTGACATCGTGCTGTATAGTGGCTGCGCTCAGATAGTCATAGAACTTCTTCTGACCATCCTTCTCGTAGTGGCCGGACTCGAAACGACCGGAAACCAGAACGCTGGCACCCTTGGTAAGCTTGGCACGCAGGGTGTCGCTGATGAACTTCTTCGGGGCGCGGACAGGGATGAAAGACGCATCCTTGTTCTGACCACGGTTGACAGCAACGCGGAAGCTGACATATGTGTTGTTGCCGATGTTGAACTCCTCTGCGTCTGCAGTCAGATGACCGATAATAGCGAAATTGTTGACGTTAGTCATGATAATTGTCTCCTTTCAAAAGACGAAATTTAAAATAAAAAAGCAGACCCCTATGTGAAATAGGAAGTCTGCCTTTCGACAAATTGTGAATCGTACGAGCGCAAAACGCCTGAAGTAGAATGGTATCTATCGTACAATACCTATTCTATTCGGTTCGCACACCTCGTCAAGCAAAAAGAACAAGAAATTTATACGATAGACGCATGGTCTACCAGCCAAGTATAGACCTTATCGAACAGAACACTCTGGTTGAGAAATTCCTCACCGTAATAACTCTTTGCCTGTTTGACAGAGAGTTCATCGTTGCCGAAATAGACGTTCACATCTGCGTCCGTGACCTTGATGTGCTGCTCCTCGGCGATAGCCTGGAAGATAAGCAGGCTCGTGACGCTGTTCTTGATTTGGTCGTTGTAGGTATCGAGCAGAGCATCCTCAGACTCGGCACCTACCTGCTGCAGATATTCCTCCTCGGAGATATTGTAGCTGGCTGCAATCGCCTTGATTTCCTGACGATAGGACTCACGCTGGTCATCAAGGATACTCTGGGGAATCTCACCAACCGTAGTGTTGTCGATGATGTAGCTGTAAACCGCAGTCTTCAGAGAATCGCGCTCGTAGGTCTCGGTGTAATACTGCTTCAACTTCTCGACGGTATCTACCGCAGAACCATCACTCAGAACAAAGCCATCCTGTGTAGCAATATTGTCCTTCACATTCTGGTCGGTCAGCTTGATTTCATCGACTTCTTTCAAGGTGATGCGGAAAACAACATCCTGACCGGCCAGCGCAATCTCATTGCCTTCGAGGTCAGTGGTGGCAGGGTACTCGTCCGGGAAAGTCACCGTGATGTCAAAGACCTCACCGGCGAAATGTCCAATCAGCTGGTCCTCAAATCCGGAAACAAAATACCCTGCTCCAATAACGATTTTGGAATCCCCTGCCGTGCTTCCGGTAAACCGCTCGCCGTTATAAGTGCCCTCATAATCGACAACGACCTCATCGCCAGCCTGAGCGGAGCGTTCGACTTTCACGCGGTCACCGTAGCTGCTTGTAATCTGGCTGATAGTAGAAGTCACAGAGGCATCCATATCCTTCAAATCGAGTTCGTCGCGGGGAATCTGGATGTTGGCGTAATCAGCAGGTAGAGTAACCAGCTTCTTTGCCTTGACACCCTTGAAATAACCGTTCTTTTTCAGACCAACACCGTAATCCACGGTGACGGTCTCGGTAGAGGTCTCGGGCGTAGCGGATTCACCGGTTGCAGTCTCCCCCGTTGCGCTGGACGAAACAGTAGAATCGGCAGCGGGAACATCTGCCTTCTTGCCGCAGCCTGCCAGCATCACGCTTGCAGTCATAACGACACTCAGAATCATTGCGATATTTTTCTTGTTCATGCGATATAATCTCCTAAATTGCTATTTATTGAAGTCCCAGAACAGAGGTCAGCAGGTCAGCGTTGTTCGTGAACGCCATGACATTGCCTTCATCGGACTCGATGAGATATGCCTCGGTATCATTCACATTCGCATAGTCGCTGTGCGTGACAGCAGCGCCGCTCGCAGTCGTCCCGGCATCATCGAATGCGATGGTCTCGGAATCATAAGAGGACGGGGTAAACTTGACCTCGCCGTCACCGCTCTTGATAAGCGCCAGACCGTTCGAGAAGGAAGCCTCGCAGCCATCGGCAGTTACGGCAACACCATTGAGCGTGATGTTACCGGACCCCTGTGCGGGGACAGCCTTTTCGAGCATATCAGCAACAGCAGTGCGTACAGCTGCATTGCCTTCCTCGTCACCGGCAGAACGAGTACCGACCACGACCAGCACCTGACCGTTTCCGGCGAAGCGCATACCCGAGACCGTGAGACTCTCATCGGTCTGCTCCTCTGCGTACTGGGCAGCGCCGGTATAGGAATCGGCAACCATACGCACAATGTAAGTGGCACCGTCCTTCTCAAAGGACAGGCTCTTGCCATCGTACTGGAAGGTCTCAGCGGCATCCACAGGAACAACAGCACCGGTCCCATCCTCAGCCTGAATCAGGACATTGGATGCTCCCATCGCCCACCGGCGACCATCAGAGGTGAGTGCCGTAGACGGGGCGACCGCAGCCTGCTCGGTGAACGAAGTATCCTCTGCGACATTTCCGGTCACAGAAAACGAACCGCCCACAGCGGGAATCGAGGACTTGTCAGCATTCTTGTTCTGAACCATCGTCATACCCATCACACCGACTGCCGCGACCATCACGGCGAAGCTAACACCGAGAATAACATTGCTGCCGCCCTTCTTAGCGGGCTTGGCAACCTTTTTGTCACCCTCGGACTTCTTATCTTCCTTGACCTCTGCCTTCTCGCCATTCTTGACCTTGTCCTTGGCAGGAACATCTTTGGTCTTGGTCTCGGATTTCTCCTTATCGGGAGCCTCCTCAGCCTTTTCAGGGACAGAATCCTTCTTCTCGTCAGGAGCGGCGGGCTCAGATTTAGGAGTCTCTTCTTTCTTCTCCTCGGCGGTATCTTCCTTTTTCTCGGCATCAGCAACCGGAGTCAGAGAAGTGGCAAACTCCTCTTTCGGAGCTTTGATTTTCGTCTCGAACTCTTTCGGCTCCTGCGTAGGAGCAGCGAGACTTTTCTTGGTCTTTTTACTCATGTGTTTTCAATCCTCCTGACCATCAAGCGCGGTTAAAGCAGGCAACACGAACATTGTACGCATCACCCAAGCAGGTATAGACGATAAGTTCTGCGCTGCCCCAAACGACAGTGCCGTCATCTTTCTGGAGCGCATCATAACCTGTCACATCGTTGTGACCATTGAACGCATCCACGCAGACATAGTTGATTTGCTGTCCGCCCGGCGTGATGACATATGCCGTAGACCCAACCGCCACGGAAGTCAGCGATTCAAGTTCGTTGTCAGCCACGATATTGCTGCCGCCATCCTCAGGACGATGCGGGAAAATCGCAGCACTGTCGGTCCGGTTGCAGGTATCCTGAGATGTGTTGTTGTACAGCGCGACATCAATACCCGCAGCAGGGATATACAGCCGTCCGCAAAAATCCGGATAGTTGTAGTCGTCCGCAGACCTGTTGGCGGGATTTTCCTGCGCGGATTCCTGAGCAGTGCCATCCGGCTTCTTCTCTTCGCTCTCTTCCTTTTCAGGTTTAAGCTTTGCCTCGATTGCCCCCAACGGACCCGCAGTGCTGACAGTTGCGTCCAGTGTCCCGACTTCCGTGTTCAGGACCTGTGTACCCAGAAGCTTTGCTTCACAGGTATCAGAATCAAGAGCGGATGCAAGAGCCGTTTCCTCCTGCGCAGCAACAACGGCTTTCGTCACCGTCTGCGCAGCTGCCTTTTGCATCTCTGCTTTTTTCTGGGCCGCATTCAGAGCCAGCACCGAAGTCAGCAAGGCTGCGACACTCAGAAGCAGTGCCGCAAAACTTTTCAAAGTACCCATGATGTTCCTCGGTTCTAGGTTAGCCGTTTTCCGATTATGGTTGAGAGTTAAAACGGTCCAGAAACGCTGCTCAACCAATTTCCATTATTATCCGTTCGCAAGAATGTGCAAGTGCCGGTTTCAATTCAGGAATTTGCCGTAAAAACGTATCAAATACCATCGAAGCGCATCTGCTCGCCCTCCGAATACGGTTCTGGTTTCTTGGATTGATTTGCTTTCTTCTTACCGCCGCCTGAACCTTTCGTGGTTCTGTTCTGAAACCCTCTACCGAACAAAGAAGCATCATTGCGGTTATCCGCTTCCGGTTTCTTCGCAGGAGCAGGGGCAGGTGCCGTAGCCGGTTTGGAAGTACCAGATTCTGGGGTTTTCGGCGTTTTCGCCTTTGAGGCTTTTACAGGTTTTTGTTTAGGCGCAGGCTTTTCTTCCACGGGCACAGGATTCTCCTGTTTCGTAAAGGCGTTCACCTTAACGGGATTCTCTGTATCAGAAGGAGTCTTATCTTTCTTTCCGTTCTGGTCTGACTCCATCCCTGCCGGTTTCGGCGCGATTTCTTTTTTGGCGGGCGGTTCAGAGTCGGTTTCTGCAGATTCTTGTTTCGGTTCAACAGAAAGTTCAGGCTCCTCAGTCTCCAACTCGATTTCAGCCTCGGTGTCAGGCTCATTCTCAGGAACATCTTCCGCCAGCCAGCTATCCATGTCGAAGGAATCAGAATCGTCTTCGTCCTCCTCAATACCGGACGGGTCGAAGGTAGTTGGTGTCGGCAATGTTGCTTCCAGTGCCGCGAGTTCCCGCTCCAATGCCGCAGCATCGTCTTCATCATCAGAAGCTAAAGCCGCTTCCTGTTCAATAGAGACAAGCGCTGCATCGGCATCCTGTTCAGGGTCAGCAGTAAGGCTCACTTCCTCCGCATCTTCGTCTATGATTTCAGCATCCAGAGCGAGGGTATCGTCTGCTGCCTCATCCGTGTCCAGAGAAACATCGTCCAGAACGGGCAAAACGGGCTCGTTTGAGGCTTTTGCGGGCTCAGAGGGTAACGACACCTCTTTCGGCTTAAACGCAGGATTTGACGCCTCAGGCTTTGTCTGGTGGGGCGTGTCCGGGATGGACTCGACATCCGTGGGTTCTGGCGGCTTGCTTTCGGCTTTCTGTTCCGGTTTCTTGGGCGTTTCCGGCTTAACCGTTACAGGTTCCGGCTCCGGTTCAGCTGTGCCGTACTTGTCCATGATGTTTTGCAGGATGATGGATGCCGCTGAAGGGACTACATCCGTCTCCTCATTACCGTTTTTTGGCGGTTCTTTCGGGCGTTTGATGAACTCGCAGGCATCATCCCATGCAGAATCCGGCAGAAACGGGATGTTGATGTAAATAAGTCCCGTAGCAGCCAGAATCAAAACGACCGACACGGTAAAGCTGACGGAATACAGCAGCAGAGAAAAGAAATACAGTGCCGCCGCCACACTTCGAGCCGTGCGGCAGATGGTTTTTACCTTTTCTTCCTGTACACCTTCCAGGTCAACCGGCGCATACTTATCGTGGTGGTTTTCAAACAGGGCATAGTATTTCTTGCCGCCGATTTTATACTGATGCAGGGATAGACTTAACGGCTCGCCTTTGCTTGCCGCAAATGCCGCTTTGAATTTTCGTGCTTCTTTGCGGGAAAGATGCACCGCCACATAATCCTTGCTCCCCTTGGCATCGAGTTTTAAGGCAGTGTTGCCGGATTCGGTCACAACGAGTTCAAGTGCGGAGGCTTCTACTTCTTTGCTATGACGGCGGTACTTCCTTCCCATAGAAACCACATCGGTAAGCGAACGCCTGTCCTTCGTCACCTTGAATGCAAAAACAGAGCATACCAGGCATAGAAGGAGTGTTGTTGCAAAGTTCAAGGCTCATCATCCTCCACATCCGTTTTGCTCTCAGTCTCCGATGACGCCGATTCCTGCTTCTCAATTTCAGATTCTTGTATCGGACGGTTCTTTGCACGGTGTAACAGCCCCTCTTTCTGAACATTCGCCTTGACGGAATTCTGTTCGATTGCGACAAGGTTATCCTGCGTCAGACGTTCGCCGTCTCCGGCGCAAAACAGCATATCGTAAAGCGCTCCGATATGATATTCGCGGTCACGGGGCTTTACTTGCAGGAAGATATCATATTTGCCGTTCTTATCTAGATACTCGCCATCTTCATTCACGGGGATGAACCGCCATGTTTCCATCGGTTCAAATCCCGCTCTTGATTCATCCGCATTGACCGCCAAAGCCGTTACCTTGATATACTTGTCGGCTTTGCTGTTTTTGAGCATTGTTAAAAATTCCACAAGGAAGTATGCCGCAACCAAGACTCCGGCACCGAATGTCGGAAGGTTTTTCGTGTACAGAGCCAGAAAAGTTCCGACGAAAAAGGACAAGCATGCGGCGATTATAAGCTTTGCCTTTTGCGCATTGAGCATATCATTCATTTTTTTTATAAAACGAGAGCCTGTCCGATACAGTATCAGACAGGCTTTAGAGCATCTTGATTTGTAGTGAAGCTGCCCGCCCGTTTGACCCCTTTCCTAGAAATCTGAATTTCAGAGTGCGGTTACTGACCGGAGGTCAGGGTGAATCCGCTGCCGTCCAGCAGGCTTTTCAGGTTTCCGTCTGTCAGGTTAGCGCTGGACAGCGGGACCTTGTATTCGCGGCCATCAGCGGTTCGCACCGTAGCGTAGAACTCGATGGTGACATCACCGCTCAGGTCGATGCCATTGAGGGCATTCTCACTGGTGCCGCTGCTCTGCTGCAGCTGAGGCTGGCTGACTGTCGGGGCATTGCCATCACCCGTGTTGGACGGGATAGGTGCCGGAACGCCAACCTGTTTGCCGGTCACAGCAGTCAGGACATTGTTCACACCGTCATAGACGGCAGGAACATAGGCATATCCCAGCGCACCGCCGCCGATAACGGCAGCAAGGACCACGGCAACAATGACGCCAGCCCTAGACTTCTTCTTGGGCTTCTCAACAGGCATATTCCCGTCAAAGCCCTCACCCTGCACCTCAGCAGGAGCGGATTTAGCCTTACCACGCTTCTTGTCGGCATGGGCATTCTTCTTGTCCTTACCTTTCCCCTTATGGAACATCTGCTTCTTGTCCGCAGCGTTCTGCTCGGCGGCGGGGTCCTGTGCCAAGGGTGCAGGAATATCCTGTGCAGGCATATCAGCAGGAGCATTCATCTGCGTATCATAGCCCTGCTGGACCGGCTCGTTCTGGTACTGCATTTCAGGAACGGCTGCGTTCTGAGGCATGACAGGCTGCTGAGGCTGTGCGGGCATCTGCATCTGCGGCTGGTAGGAAGGCTGCGCAGGCTCCTGAACCTGCGCGGCGGGCTGCTGGACCTGTTCCTGACTCGGCTCGGGCTGGGTCATGCGGGGCTTTGCGGGAGCCATCCGAACGATGGTGGATGCAGGGTTCATGGCCTGATTCTTAGCGATGAGGGCATCGACCACTTCCTGCTTGACCTTGCGCACCGTGCCATCCGGAAGGATGACAGAACGGTCTGCATAGACATTAACCTGAATTTTTTCGCCGTTGTAGGTCGTAGTGACCTTACCAACGGGCTGACCGAGATTCTGTGTATTGTCCATCTTGAATATCTCCTTTTTATGAAAAGCTAATGGAATCTGAATATCGAAGCGATTGCATTTGCCGTACCCTGCATCAGGACATTCCCCGCAGCAGAGAAATACGGCAAAAGGAATCCACGCTGAATGTGTCCCGTGGCAGCACCAATGGCAAACCATGCAGCGAAGCCCAAGAGCAAGAGCCAGATAACGGCATAAAAGACAACGCCGAATCTAGCAAGGAAAATCCAGAATCCGCCGGAATCCGATTTCCGGTTATTGCACTTGGGACACGATGCCGTGAGGTTATGAAGATTATTGATGTTGCCGTCCGGAACCAAGACGCGATAAGCCCGGTGCTTGTTCGCAAGGCTAATAGAAACGATATGGTCCACCTGCATCGTCTTTTTCAGCATGATGCGCCCGCAATAAGGACAGAGGTAATACTTGCCCATGAATCCGGGATGGGCTCGAATGTATTGATAGCGGTAGTCGTCCGACCGCTCATATTTCGGTTTTTTGGACATGGCCATCACTTACAAGAAGTGGATTTCGTCCAGGGATGCTCCGGCGGCTTGCGGCGGGTCGGGAATCCTTCCGGAAGGTGGTCCGGGAACTTCAACCCATCAGCCTGTGTACCGCTGTTCAGTTTCTCCCACTCATGCACCCAGGCAGAGAATTCCATGCCGTGCGTCTGCTCCCAGATAGAGAGGTCACCATAAGAGATGCCTCCGAGATTAGAAAGCTTGGCACGCATGTTGAGTTCTGCTGCGCTGGTAGCGATACGATTGTTCTCTTTCATTTTTGCTTCCTCACGTTTCGTCTGTTCCCGCTCCATTTTGGTCCGTGCGTTACTGCGCTGGGCTGCATTGCGGCGGTTCTGGTTATAGCATACAGGGCAATAAAGGCGATTCCCGCGTGCTTCGATAGGTGCTCCACAGATTTTGCAGTGTACGATTTTACCAATTTCGCTTGCCATAGAATTGCTCCTCCTTTTTAAGAGCAGTGGTTGAATTGTGTACAAAATACAACCATGAATTAAAGTGTGATTCAGGAGCCCCATGCGTCATTCCCACACATGAGGTTCTACGGACTATTCACAAGCGGGATAAATCCAGCCGGAAACATGGATAAAGTGCATTAAATACAAGCATGAATCAGTGCAAAAAAAGTGCAGGAAAGAAGCCTTACTGTAACAGAGACAGTAAAGATTCAATATCGCAGCCCCATAATAGCGCTGACAAGGCGGTAAACGCTCGATGCTTCTTCTCCGAGAAGTAACTGCTGTTGATACCGACCTGCTCAGCCAGTTTGGCTTCATCTGTGCCGTTTGCACCATACTTCTCGTTCACGACAAGCATAAGTACATCGTACAATTTAGAATCTCCGGGGAAATCCTTGACCAGCTCAATAGCACCCCGGATGAGCTGGGCGTACTGGACAAGCACCTGTGCCTGATGGCATCGCGCATCGCTTTCCAGTGTGTTGCCGCCCTGTGCGAGAATCCGCAAAGACCGGTTCTCGTCAGCAACGGACGGATTGACGATTCGGGAATATTCCCGCAGCAGCACCTCGGTGTTATGGTAGAGGTAAGCAGCTTCTGCTGTTTTTGCTTCGCCCTCATTCGGTGCTAGTTGCATGACTAAAGGTTTGATGGCGTCTCCGGCAATCGCCGTAACATCCTCAACGATAGAATCGAAGTTGTTGCGGATAGTGACTGCCGTAACAGGGTCGCTGTCAAGAATCGAACCCCTGAGCATCGCCATCGCAAGGCTAATACGGCTCGGCTTGCTGGCTGGATTCATGAACACAGCCTTGTTCATTGCCTCATCAATCTCATCCACCAGCTGCTGGCAGCGGGCGAAGAACAGCTTTCTCATTTCAAGGCGAAGCTGAGGCTTGCACCCGCCCATAGACGATTCGAGGATACGCTGGATGTTGCTCATCCGCCAAACCGATTCATCCTCATTTTCCTCTTTCAGCTTCTCAATAAGCGCATCAATGTCCTGCGCCTTCAAAAGCCACTGAAGAGCCGGGTAACACAGCAGTGCAATCACGACGAACTTTTCATTCGACCCCTTGCAAGCCATGCGGTTTGCATGACGGGCAAAGACCCGCGAACGGTTCACGCCGTTGTATTCGATGAATGTGCGTCTGATGTCCACTACGATTCCCTCCGATGACAGAACCGAACTCAGAAAATCTTTGAGTTTGGCTTCGGTAATTGCAATATCGTTGTTATTTTCCGCTTGCATCCTGCGTTCCCCTTTCGTTCAGGATTTTCAGCTGGCTGTACAGTTCAGCCATTGCATCGTTGCGAATCGTTGAACCAAGCAGGCTGTTATTACTAAAGAATAGATGGTATCCGCGCTCATCACAGAGTCGGCGCAGTTTCTGGCAAAGCTTGAAGTTATGCACAGGGCAGTTGATTCCTGTGTTCACCGCATTGATATAAGTACGGTAGTTGTCGGAATTGATTTCATCGGAGGTATACACAAGCACCTCGCGGTCGTAAGGAAGTTTCCGCTCCTCACCATCCTCAGCACCGAGCACATAGATGAGTTCGTTCAAAAACGACTCTCCCATCGTCTTGTTGTCGGCTTTTGATACTACCCTGTTGTGCGGCTGAACGGTATATCCATTCGGCTTCGTAAAGAGCACCTCGCTGTGAGTTACACCAATCGGCTCACCGTGGATGCGTGCCTGTTCCAGATACATAACGATTGCGTTTCCTTTTGCCATTTCAAACCCGCCTTTTCCCTTGTACTTAGTACAAGCATGTTATGCCGTATGAAGGAACTCGAACCTTTTTCCTGATGCCATCTTCAATGGTATGCAATTCGCACAAACGCACAAGACCTTTTTTGAGCGCCGAAACTATATCTTGTATTTATGTCAGACATTATACCACAAGATATAGTGTTTTGCAAGAGAAAAACGCTATCTGGCCACTATATATTGTGTTTAAAAATATTATTTGCCATATATACGAATCCGAGAGCACCTATAGCGGTGCTGAACCCAGACAAAAGCAGCACTATCCCAAAGTGAAACTATTGCATTGAATGTATCTCGATAACTGGAATTTTGACACTTTTTGACGACATGCGTAGTTGTATTTAGTACAACTATTTGATATAATAAAGTCACGGCCCAATAAAAAAAGTCATAGTTAGATGGCAGAAACGGGTCTGAATCAAGAACTGAGGTGATTGGAAAATGCTAACTCTCAAAATTAAAGAGGAAAATTACCGTAAGTTTGTGGAAGAAACATCGAAAAAAAGAGAAGACTGGATTAAGAGCATTTCAGACAGTGCCGTTGTAATCATGGAGCGGCAGCGCTACCTGATGGGCATGTCCAAACAAGAGTTCTACGGCGTGTTTCTCGGATGCCCGATGAATTCCCGCACATACCGGAAAATCGTTGAAAAGCAGATACTTGTCCCAGAGAACCTGCTGCTTTCTTTCTGCTTCACTTACGGGTACGACCTGAAACGATTCCAAGAAGTATCGGAGCTGATTGACACACACGATTACTTCGAGAACTATCAGCAAATTGGTGCTGCGATTGAATGTCTCGGAAAGGGAGCCATTTACCAGCTGGCCGCAGCCACGCAAACAGTCTGCACTGATACCAGCCAGTATGCAAGACGGCGATGCGGAGAGGCGCTCACAGCGTTTGCGAAGAAGAAGGAATACGATGAAGAGGTAATCAGAAATCCCGAAATCATCGAGGCGGCAGCTGCATCCGTAAACGAAGCTGCTGATGAGGCGATTGCCGAAAGAAAAAAGAGAGATTCACAAGAAGCGATATCCTACGATATCAAATTAAAAGAACTGGTTTAAAAACAAAGACCGCTGCACCCGGTATTGGGTGTGGCGGTCTGTTTTTGTGCTCAGAAGAAAGCGTCAGCAATAGAGAGCAGCTGATTCATGTGTCCCTCGTCCGGTACGGATGCTTGTGCGGGTACAGGAGCGGCAGGAACATACGGAACAAAGCTTGGCTGCGGTGTGGGAGCAAGCTGTACAGGGGCAGGCTCTTGAATAACAGAAGCGGGTGTAGGCGTTTGTACGGGTTCAGGCTGGGGTTGCGGTGCGGATGCTTCGGATTTCGAGAAATACCGGTTCAGGACCGATTCCATCGAATCTTCCACGGCGCGGCGGATATCAGTTTCCGACACATTCGATGCGCTGGATTCTTTAGCCTGGCTCAGTAAGACATTCGTTTTGAGAGAATCGAGCAGCGCATCCACGATGATAGGGGTGCGTTTTCCGTATCCTGCGTTTTTCAGAATCTCGTACGCCGCTTTCTGTCTCGGGTCAGTGAGGTCAAACATCACCGGCAACCGAATCTGATTCTGGTTAGCTTTAGGCAAGGCAGTTCACCTCGCTTCAACGGTTTTCAGCAGCCAGCTTACTCTCCGCCATCATTTTGAAACCTACTGCGTTAGCGCGGGGGTCTTCCACAAACAGGTAATCGTCCCGACCCAACTCGCTCTCGATGACCGGACGCATCAGGCAGGAACCGCCGCCAATGAACACGGGATACGAGAGGGTCAAATCAACGCCCTTCTCTTTCAGGGTCCGGATAAGGGTCCGGGCATAGGAACGAGCGGTGCTGTGGACCAGTTCGTTGATTTCCCGACCGGGGTTGTAGCCTCTGCGCAGGACATTGTCGATGCTGTAGTCGTCCATATCCAGCTGGAAGCGGTTGCGAACCGCACGCTGTACCTCATCGTACATCTTGATGACGCCGTTGTTGAAGGATTCGCAGAAAGTCATATCGACTTGACCGCCGCGAGAAAACTTCACAACATCGGTCGTATACCCGCCGATATCGATGATGTAGGTATATGCCTCGGGACGAGCCATGATTTGTCCCATGTACGGAGCAATAGCGGCAACGCCCTGCGGGAACACGAAGACGCGGGCAACGCGAATCTCAAAGGAGATGTCGTTGTAGGTGAACTCGACTCGGCGTCCATCGCGGCCGAAATAGGTCTGGTATTTTGGGGCAAGGTCATGGATATGTGTCGGAGGTAAGCCCATTGCAAGGCAAATATCCTGACGGACATTCTTCTGACCGGGACGAATCATGCCGCTTGCCTGAAACTCCTTGGCGATGGCAAAGAGAGTCAGAACATAGTAAGACCAGTCGGAGGTCTTGTCGTACATGTACGGAACACGGGACTGGGTCAGCGTATAGTAGTTGCCCTCATAGCAGAGGGTATCCGCCTTGATGGCGGGCGGAATGTTGCCGTGGCAGATAAGTCCGGAATTGAACGGTTCGGTATGCGGGGTCTTGATGTTCTTGTTTCCGGTATCCACTGCAACGACCAAAAGATTAGCCATATTGATTACTCCTCTATGTTTTTATCAGCGCTCACAGAACGCCAGGTATTTTGCGGTAGCCAGTGCCAGTTTCCCGTACTCGCTGTTCACTTTCGTGGTCACGAACCGGACACTGACCTTCGTCATAGCCTTCCATGCCAACTCGATGTATTTGCGGCGCACAGGGGACTTGCCATCGAGAAGACGGTTGGCGTTCTCGTTCATGATTTTGGCAACCACGGGTTCTGTATAGATGACGACATCCCGAACCGTGTGTTCATCCAGAGCGAGCAGCATCTCAATCGCACCCATCAGAGCGTATTCCTCCGGGTTATTGGCCTTTCCGCATTTGGAAGACTGTACGAAATCCTTGCCCATATCGATGCATAACCCATAAGAACCCATGTCCTTATCAGTATTGTACCGAGCAAACAGGAAAACATTTGCTTCCTCCGCTCCCACTTTACGGGGCAAAGAACCGTAAGCAACAACGCTTTCGGTGAACTTGGGACCATTCATGCCGTCAGGCCATGCGGGAGTTTCCAACTGTTCCGGCTTCTTATCGGGAATGACCATCTCACCAACAGGCTCATGATATCCGGGATTCTTCTCAGACTCTTTCTCTTTGGTATCGGGACTCGCATCCAGATGCGCAGCAAAAGCAGTGGGTTCCTGAGCAGGTACATTCTCGGGCTGAGCGGTAGGCTCGTTTGAAGCGGGAACTGCTTCTACATTCTGAGAGGCCACAGGCTGTGCAGGAACTGCGTCGTTCTGAACGCTCTGGTCGGGCTGCTCGTTCTGGACATCTGCCTCGGTGTCGTCAAACTCGATGTCGATGGGGATATCGTCAACGAAATCAACGGTGTCAACGGTTTCGGGCACAGCAACCGCTGATGCGGGCGCAGAGGATGCTGCGGGCTGTGCAGGGGCAGGGGTGACAGAGACATTGAATGTCTCGCTCTGCGGCGCTGTAGGCTCGGGAGCGGGCGCTGCGAGGGTCTGAGTAGCCTTGGCAGCATTCGTGTCCGCTGCGGGTTTCTCGCGAGCAGGACGCTCCTGCTTTACCTTCTTGTGAGAGCGCTTGAACAGATTTTGGACGAAAGGATTGCTGTCTGCGATATCGTCCATATCCTTCTTGGATGCAGGCATTGTGGCGGCTTTCGCCTCAGGGGTGCCGGGATTCTGTTTCGGAATCATGACGAGCGGCTCCTCGACATCCTCTACATCGTAGTCGTCATCGTACACATGGTACTTCTCTACGGCAGATTCCGCTGCCTGCTTTACCTTGCGCTCGTGCTCGGCTTCTTCCACCTTACGCCGCCGTTCCTGGTTTGCCTCGTATGCGCGGCTTGCCTTGGCGTCGTCAAGATGCGCAAAGATATCATTCAGATTGTTAGACATTTACGGATTCCTCCTCATTCAAAGTCGTGTCTGCCTCGCCTTCATCTTCGTTTACATCGGTGCGAACCGTTGAAATCGAATGCTTGAAGCAAGACGGCCAGACACAGTATTCTCGATTGCTGCCGCGCCAAGGGCAGCTGGATTCGGTACAGACGATGCGGGCTTTTCCCTCCTTCACATTCACTGCAAAGGCACCGCCGCGCTTTGCACGAATCTCGGCGCGATGTTTATCGTTCAGTTTCTCGTATCCGCGTTGTACGGATTCCGGGGTGATGCCGAGCGTAGTGGAAATTTCGTCTGTCGTGTGGTTCTGCTTTTGCAGACTCTCAATCTGCTCAAGCAATGCCTTGGTCATTTTCGGGTGTGCGCGAAGTTCTTTGAACTGGTCCATCAAAATAAAATGCCTCCTATCACTTATCGGGCAAGGCGCTTCAAGCGCTTACAGAAGAAGTTCTTTTTCTTCCAAGGAACATCCGTGGCAACAATGGGTGCCTCGATGAATTTCAGCTTTTTAAGCATAGCCATTACCTCAGCCTGCTCGTGACCTGCGAACATGCTGACGGTTTCGGGAGCCGCCATGCTAATGAGGAAATCGAGCATTGCAGTGGCGATACCAAGTTTACGATGCGGGGTATCCACCACAAGGCTTTCAATGTATAGATGCGTGGTGATGGGAAGAACCATCGCAACGCTGTCCGTCTTCTCACGCTCACAGAACGTCTCGACCTCTGCGTTTTTCTGGCACAGATAATTGATAGCCAGCTGCTTTGCCGGAATAGGGTTCTGTTCCGTGGCGTGCAGGGCTTCGAGGGGAAGCTTCTTCGTGGGAACCTGCAGGACATGTGCCTTCACGGACGCAATCTCTTTCGTGCCGTCCATTGCCTTACAGACGATTTCTGTATCGGACAAGAGGTTGCGTTCCCCAAGCCGCCCGCAGCGGTCCTCGTACAGAGCACTGCTCGTATCTGCCAGCACGACGATGGGGGTAAAGGACTTATCGATAATCGTGATTTTCTTCTTCATAGCGGTATTCTCCTTTACTCACTCACAGCAGAACTTGCGCTTAGAACCGTCAAAGACCACGACCATCGAAGGACGGGTCCCGCCAACACTTGCGGCTCCATGCTGGCCGTATTCGGCGTAAGACGGGAGCAGACGGTTCACGAACTTAACGCGCTCCGGCAAAAACTTTACACGGACACCGGGTTTCAGGTAGATGTGCTCCTGAAACCACTGAGAATCCGTAGAAACAGGCAGCAGCATGACTACCGTAGTCCCCTTCTTCTTTGCCTCGAAGCTTCCCTTCTTTACCCAGCGGCGAAGATTTGCAGCACCGCTCGGCGGGCAGCAGAACACCGTATGCCCTTTCCAGTCCTGTACAAGACCATCATCCTGTGCAGTAAAGAACTTCTGGCATTTGGCGTTCTCAGGGCGGGCACAGGCATCGAGGGTGAAATGATATTTGCGGTCAAGTTCCCGGAAGAGTTCATCGGGGGTCTCCCACTCTCCCGCGATGGTAAGACTTACATTGCGGCTTACGCTTTTCGTGGATTTGTCGTACATAAGACTCTCCTTTGTGATAATGAAGTGTACGAAATACAAGCATGAATCTTTACAAAAAGAGCAGCCCTGCGGAAATTGTACCGCAGCGGCGCTCTTTTTGTCCTCATACTTGTATTATCTGCAATTCGCACATTTCCGCAACAGGATTTTCGAAAAAATGCGCTGGTTCTGTGATTTTCTTGAAAGTGAAATGTGTCATTTGCCGGTGTTTGCCGCTGTATCCTCATCAACGGACCATGTGATGTCTCCGCCAAGGCTGTACAGGCTCAGCGTAGCGGTGAAGGAGGCATCATCCTTGCCGACCAGATACACCGTATAGTTGCCGCCGTTAAGTTTGATGGTGTCGTAAGCCGTTTCCGTGTACTCTGCTGCAACAGATTTCGTATCGGTATCGACAATCAGGATTTTGCAGGCTCCCGTATCGCAGGTGATAGTATCGTATACATCAAGGTTAGCAGAATCTGCGTGCATCGTGAACGAGAAGGCTTCTTTTGCGCCCGTCAAGGACACAGCACCAGCGGCGTAATCAATCGTACCTTCGTCCGTCAGGCTGCTCTGTGACCATTCTGCGGCTTTGTAGGAGGTCGTTCCCTGTGCAACAAGGTCGTTGTTCTCGTACAGCGTTGAAGGGTCTGTACAGCCTGTCAGAGCCATCATGGCGAGGGCGCAAGTCAAAGGTACTGCCTGCATCTGCGCCTTCCGGGACAGTCGTGTAGGTAACGGGTACGAGGATACTCTTTGTAGAGGCAATGATATCCTCAGCCTGGAATCCCTGCAGCGGCTCAACCACATTCACGACTGCACCAGCCGTCAGGCGCTTGTTCTGGCTCGTGATGCTGATTTCAGTCGTTCCGGAATTGTTTGCCGTAAGCAATCCGTTCTGGTCAATGGACGCAACATTGTCCGATGAACTCTCGTAGTGCATTCCTTTGCGTTTAAGAATCGCATCGAGTTCATCCCCCGTCACGGTCGTGCCGTCGCGCAGGATACCGGTAATCTCCACTTCCTTGCTCTCACCGAGCTGGAGCGTGATAGGGCTTGCGAGAGAAATCGAGGCCAGAGCCTTCTTGTTCCCGCAGCTGCACAGCATCACGGCAGCGCACACCGCAATGCATCCCAATGTGACAATCTTTTTGATATTTCTCACTGTTAAATGTTCCTTTCTGTAATGGTTTCGCAGGTGTTTTCCTTATCCTGCCTGCATTTTCCATTATCTGCAATTCGCACATTTACGCAACTGACGAATTGTGTAGTTTTTGTGCCGGAAACAAAAAGAGAGCAGGCAGCTGAGTTCAGCTGCCTGCTCAAGGATATTGTACAGAAGCGACCATTAGGTCACACTGGATAAGTTAAGTCACTGCCGGAACATCAGGAGGCGTCTTTCAACCAATCCTGAGAATCAACCTTCTCAAACTCCGCTTCGTCGGGCATCGTGCCACCGTAAGGAGCGATGGTGTAGGTGACCTTCGTGACGGGAGTGCAGACATTGGCATCGTTCACATTGCCGGTTGCGGTATACACTGCCATCGGAACGCGCATTGCGGTGCCGGTAATCTTGTTGTTGAGGAAGTCGCCGGTAGCCTTGGGGATGACCCAAGCCGTATCGCTATGGTCGATTGCGTTATCGCCATCGGTCAGGACCTTATCACGCAGACGCATGTAAAGTTCGCCGCGATGCAGGGTGTTGTTGCTCATTGTGTAAGAGGAAGAACCGTAATCGGTGCCCGTGTAGTATTCCATACCCGGAACATCCTTCACAGTCCAAGGTCCGCTCGTCTTGATGTTCTTCACCTGAATTGCAACCGTAGAATAGTTGGTGATACGGTAGTTGGTAGGTTCAACCACAGCGCCGGAAGAGTTGGAACCGTACATGCAGACATACAGAGGCACGGTGGCTTTCAGCAGTGCCGGGTGAACATAGAGGTTACCCTTGTGGATGATGAGGTCGTAGTTCTTAACGGTCTCGCCGTTCGGGTTCGTGACCGAACGAACCGTCAGAGCGTTGCCCTGCGTCGGGTCAGTGTTGATGTCAACAACATACGGGGCAAGCGGCTTGTGGTTGTAATCGCAGAATCCGCAGGTCTTCTCATCGTGCGCCCACTCGAAATCGTCATCGGTGTCAGTCTCATTGACATACAGAGGCAGAGACTTTTCATCGCAGTCGGTGACGAAGGGCAGATTCGTCTTGCTCTCGTCGGCATTCTGCTTCTTCCAGTAATCGTAGTTGTTTACGAATTCCTGAGTAATAGCGGACTCAGTGCCGTTATTATCGAGATACAGAACGCTGCTGACAGTATCATTGGCTTTCAGCGGGGTGTCGAGAATCGGCGTTGCATCAACATCGCTCACAACATCAATCAGGTTCTCATCCACATCTTCCATCTGAATATTCACATGGAAGTTCGGGTTCTGCTGGTAAATCAGCTTGTCGTCATCCACTACAGTGACATGCAGAGGACGCTGAGCAACCTCGAAGCGGCCATTCAGGACCATCACGATGTAGTTCTTCAACACATCGTAGTTGTCTTCTGTCAGACCGACATAGGTCAGCGGATATACACCAACAGGAGTAGTCTCATCGGGGACAAGGTCCTCGTGGTCGGTAACAAGAGTCTTGAAGTGGCTCTTGGTGTAGGTCGGGTCAAGGGTCAGGGAATCCCCGGGAACGAGACCATCCAGTTCCAGCCAGCAACCGTCAGAAGCTGCCGTGCCGTAACCGTAAGCCTTTGTATCGTGCCACGGGTCCTCGCCTACGCCGTCGCCATACAGTCCGCGCCAGTTCTTGACCTGTGCGGTCAGGTTAGCACGGGCGATAGCGCCGGAATAAGCCTGACGCTCAACATAGTAGTTCTTTGCGTCCTTACCGGTAAGGGCAGGTGTCGCATCAATCGTGATGGGATTCTCATCCAGTTCGGTGGGCCAGTTAGAACTTACCTTGCCATCAGCATCCAGACGCTGACCAGCGTCCTTGGTCTTGTACTTACCAGTCTGAATCGGGTTGACCAGCTTGACATCATCGCCTTCGAGGATACCGTCAATCAGGATATCCTTGATGGTGGCATTCGTGGTGCCATCGTAGTGTTTGATGTTACGAGGATTGGTCGGGTCTTCCAGATACAGGCTGTGGACATACAGACCGCGAGCAGAAATGCTGCCGGAATACTCTTCCGTGCCGATGTAGTAGTTGGTGCTGCCGTTGCCGACCAGCGTCAACTCACTCTCACGAACAATCTTGTACGGACCACCAGCATCGCTAACGCGGTTGCCGGTCGCATCGCAGTAGTAACCATCCACCTGCGTGGTGTTCAGGGTTACAGAGTCGCGAACCGCCATGCCGGTCGTGATACGGGCATCCGGGATAGAAGCGTTTGCAGTATGGTCATAAGCCTTGCTGTGCTCACCGACAACAGTCAAAGCCATCGGGTAGATATCGAACTTGACGGAAGAACCTGTGCCGCTCGCACCACCGCTCGGGTAGGTGTTGCCGGGGTCGGTGTTCTCGTACTTATAGGTTACGATATAGCCCTGTGCTGTGCAGTTTACGGTTGCCGTGTAGGAACCGCAATCCTGACGGGCATTCTTGTGCTCGTCCGTAGACGCATCGATAGCAGATGCCTGAGTGCCCTTCTTATTGCTGTAGACAATAGAAGTAGCGTTCTGGACCTCTGTCATCTGTTCGCTGGACAGGTTACCGGAATAAGAGAGGGTTGCAGCATCGGGCTGACCATCGTAGGTCTTGTTGGCGACCGTGATATTCACAGTAACGCGAATCGGCTCGCCGGAAGAATACGGGTCAGTATCCTCATAGGCCGTGTCGTAAGCATTGTGACCGTTGCGGGTAAAGCGGTCAACAGCCGAGCGGATAGTCTTAATGGTTGCATAGCCATTGCCGGGATGGAAGTTGTTCTGGTAGCTGTTGAAGTCACCGCCCCAAGTAGTGGCACCAGAGCCAACATAGGACTGTGCTTCAAGAACCGTCACAGACTTGCCATTGCTGCCAGTAAAGGTGCGGCCGGTCGAGGTAATGTAGTTAGAACCACCGTTACCGTCGCGCTTGCAGTAAGCCCAGCCGTCACCCCACCACCGCTTAGAACCAGTGTTGGCGTAACCGCCTTGCCAACCGCCGCCGCCGCCAGAAGGAGCTTCGACGCAGTTCTCGGAAGAACCGTTGACAATACCTCCCAGATAGGGGTTGAAGTTACCGCCGGAAGAACCGGTAGCGAAGGTGCCATTGCCGCCGCCGTTACCGCCATTGACGGGAACACCGTACTGCGCATAACCGCCGGTAGAATCCAAGGCACCGTGCTGGTTACCGCCGCCACCGCCTGCAACACCGAGCATATACTGTGCTGCAGTTGTGGTATTGCCGTATTCAGCAAGACGACCAGTACCCATAAGACCGATAGCGACTGTCGTAGCACCGCCGCCAGAAGCACCAAGCAGGTTGCCGTGACCGTTACGGGTAATCATGGGAGTACCGCCGTTACCGCCGCCGTTGTAGCCGCCAGGAAGAGGACGCTTAACTTCGCCGCAGGCACTGCCGCCGCCATTCTCCCAGTAACGGTTATCGACCGTACCAGAACCGCCCTTGACGAAGTAAAGCTTAGCGCCCTGCTCAGCCTGAAGGACAAGGCGGACACGACCGCCGGAAGATGTGTTGCTGTTCATGGAACCGCCGCCTGCACCGTAAAGCACGACTTCATAGGTGCCAGCATAGGTGAAGGTGTATTCACTGTAGGGGTTAGAGTAGCTGCTTGCGCCTTCCAGCTTATCATCGACCTTAGGACCGGAGCCCTGCTCATCGATGTAGAAATAGACCTGGTCCATATCCGCATTGTCGGTGGGAGCATCGTAGCAGACATAGTAGACTGCATTGCGCCACCACCATTCCCAAGTGGCTTTGTCGAGGACATTGCCGTCCTTGGTGCGGTATGCGAAACCGTGGGTGCCAATCTTACCGATGTAATCATCGTCGCTCGCAGTTACCTGCTGGAACAAATCATACCAGTTATGACCGGCACTGTCGCGCACAGAGGAGTCGATAACCACGGTGTCGCGGCTGTCAACGGTTGTACGACTGTTGACGGGAGAGCCTGCCGTGAAGTAGGTCTCCATGTACCGGATACCGTTAGGAGCGATGATTGCGAGGTTTTTGTAGTTGTAGACTGCACCGCCGTTATTCAGCGCATCGTTGATAGCGGAAATGCTCTTGAGGTCGTTGATGTTCTTGTAGCTGCCGTTCTCTGTGGTGATGGTGTTGTGCTTTGCAGTAGCCTTATTGGGAACATTCGCCTTGATAGAGATGGTGTAGTCCAGGACCAGTTCAGCACCGTAAGAGGACTGGCTGAAATCCTTGTAGATGTGGTCGTTCGGGTCAGCGGAATCAACGACACGGTTGAAGTTGTACGCAACGGTGCGTCCGCAGGTATACGGCTGCATGTTGTTGGCGTCCCAGTTCTTCATATACCGCTCTTCTGCTTCACACAGGAAGTAGTAGTGCGTATCGCCGAAATCCATCGGGTTCGTGGCGTTATCGATGTACAGAGACACGATAGCGTTCCACTCATTGTAGGTCTTGTTGTTGAGGTTCGCTGCATCCGTAGGATACATAGCTTCCAGCTTGATGTAAGCGGAGAACTTGTTGAAAGCAAGACCATTGCCGCTCATGAACGAGCGTTCCATATCATCGACATTGTTGCTCAGTGCGTTGACATTGCCGATTTTCTGACCAACCTGACTGTAGTTCAGCTGAATCGTGCCGTCGCCGTCCGTGACATTCATGAAACGGTCCAGACGACCGCCGCCAGCCACATTGCTGAACTTCCAGCGAATCGTGGGTGCAGAATCCTTGTTGCCGAAGAAGGTAATCTTGGTAGTGTAGACCGCCTTGTTATCGTTGGCAGCACCATAAGTCGTAGTACCGTCCTTGTGCAGCACATCGGGCGCAATTGCGTCCAGAGGTACATCGGTGGTACGGCGACCGTTGTTCGGGTTGCTGGTTGCGGTAGTCCACGCCATGTTGCCGTTCTTGGAATCGAAAGAGTTCAGCAACAGAGACTGCGCTTTCAGAGGCGTCAGTTCAATAGGCGGGGCATACACGACCAGGTGACCGGTACGACCGTTCGGCTCATAGTTGGAAATCGTAGAATCGGCGGTGATTTCGTGCGCAGGAGCCTTGTAGCTGAACACACAGCGGAAATCCAAACCATCCCAGTCCATGGTCGCATTCGTCAGCGTCAGCGTGACGGTGGAATGCTTACGCATGGTAGAGATACCGGACTCGCGCAAATCGTTCAGGGGGTTCCAGAAAGCAGCAGGCCAGAAGGTACGAGTACCAATCTTGGTTGCATCGATGTCAGAAACCTTGGTCGTGACAGTAAAGGAGTCAGCCGGGAACAAATCCGGGTCGCTGCCGACCTCGACCCAAGTGTTATTTTCATCACGGTACTGGACCGTGTAGGTAACACCCTCATTGACACCCTTCCAGTAGTTGAGGTCAAAGTCGAAAGTCGTGGTTTCGCCGACAGGGATACGCTTATCGAAAGCCTGCTCAATGTACATAGGACGAAGTGCAGACTCGCAGTAACCGTTCTTGCCGTCCTCAGCCTTATCAAGGCTCGTATACTGCTTACCAGCGACTGTAAACTCGCACTTGAACTGAATCTTCTCGTTGCAGTAGTCGAGGGTCGTGTAGGTCACGGTGCTCTCGGTGTACGGGATATCAGCGTTGGTAGCAGCCGCCGTAAAGGTGGTCTTGTTGATTTTGCCCTTGACGACACCGTCATAGGTGGTGAAGGAAGTGCCGGGACCGCCAATCTCGAACCACTGGCTCATCTTGCCGCTCTCGGTGATGGCACGGTAGTACCACTTCACATTAGAGTCGGGAACCGTCTGGTCGTAGAACAGCTTACTGCCGACAGTCTTGTTGACAGGACCTTCCCAGTCTTTGTAATCGTCAATCGGGTCTGCGGTGGGTTTGAGGAGTTCCAGAGGATGAGTCTCGCAGTCATTCCAGAAATGATTCGGAACATCCACGACAATCATACCGTACTCAACCACGCTATGACCACTGGGGTCGATGACCTCAGCACGCTGCATACCGGTACAGGGTACATTGGAGATAACATACTTGCTATCACCGTTGACAACGCAGTCGTAGTCAGTGCCATCGGTTGCATGGACGATAACACGGTAGCCGGTGTAATCAGAAACACCGTCATCCGGGAACAGAGCATTCAAATCGCCGACAACACGGGCAACGCCAGTGATACGGACATTGGGCTGGTTGTCGAGTTTCAGAACGGGCAGAGCGCCGACGGTCTTATCGTTGCCGAGGTTCCAGCCGTTGTTGCTGCCTGTAGTGAACATGCCGTAGGTGTTGCCGGTGTTATCGAACAGAGGCTTGCCGTTACTGGCAAGGTTCACATGGTAAGCATCGGAGTTCCAGTGACCGGAGAAGTTCTTAATAGGCTCCCAGCCTTCCGGCAGAGTCAGGTCATCAACAACCTGATAGCAGCCGTTCAGAGGATACCAGAAAGAACCACCAGCCTGCAGAGCAGACAGAACCTGCATGTAGTTGACAGAACTTACGCGGATAACGAAGTGGCTGTCTTCCTGACTGTTCTGGTTTGCTGCACAAATTTCGCACTGCTTGCGCTGAGAGATGTACATGACAGTGTTGGCGAACAGAGCAGATTCATCACGAGTAGCCTGGTTATTCGGCAAGTGACCAATCTGGTTCATCAGGAAGTTGCCCGTGCCGGAAAGGTAGAAGTTGCTGGTGCCGAACCAAGAACGACCAGTGACAGGGTCGGTAATGGTCTTGGTGGTGGGGTACGGATTGTAACCGAACTCTGCACCCGTGACATTGCCGCCTGCGTAATCGACCCAGATAGGACCGAATGCAACCTGAGAGTTAGAGTGCGTCTTGGCAGCAGAAAGAGTAGACGGCAAGTCGTAGGGGAAGTTCGTGGGGTCACGATACTTGACCGTAGACTGCGCCTGAGAGTTGGAATACGGCTTCAGGCGAACACTCAGCTGGTCACTGCCGTACATGATGCCAGCTTTACCGTAGGAGCTGTGGCTACCACCGGTAGACAGAATCATGGAGATAGCATCGGTCGGCAGGACAGTACCGGAATCAATGTTACCGCCGTTAGCGCCCATCAGAGCGTTCATGTTCCAGTGACCGTTATCGATGTTAGGAACAGAGTTCAGAACATAGTAGCGGGTAGAACCATCGTTCTTGTCGGGACCGAAGCGACCACCCTCGTAGTAATCACGAGAACCGGGGTCGGTATAACCAGCAATGTGAGCATCATACCAAGAACCGGCATAGGCGTACATGGTATCGTGACCGACACACATGCCGTAGCCCTGGCTCAGGAAGCCCTTGATGGCATAGTAGGCTTTGCCGGAGATATCAGGCTCCTGCTGTACGCAAACACCCCAGCCGATAGAGTCGATACGGTAGTTGCCCTCGGCGTCCATCATAAAACGGTTGGGGTCCGCGTTAAACGTCTCGGCCTGAATCGACAGGACTGTGATGTGCTGGTTCATATGCGAACCATCATTATTTCGAAGCCAACCGTTATCGGTAATATAGTTGATATAGTTCGCGTAAACACGACCCGCATCAGAAATCCACGGGTTCAGGAAGACAACGGCATCCTTGTACTTCGTACCAGAAGCGCCAGTACCGTAGTTATTCTTATCCGCATCGCGGATAACAGCAGTGTACGCAGGAACCTCAATAGCAGTACCGGTGACGGTCCAAGCGTTATTGCTGTTATGGGGACGGAAATAAACGGTCTGACCATACCACTCAGAGTTGACTTCGAGCATATTGCCATCCGTCAGAGGGAAACCACTATAGGTGCGGGTAGCGCCAGTGGGATAGCCCTTATCGTCCAACTCGTTAGCAGTAAAGTTTCTCGCCCAAGCACCGCCGAGCTGAGTCCAATAACGGTCTGCGGTGGCTTTGTCAAACTTACCGGCATTGAACCACTCGGTAACCTGGTCGTACATGTTCTTGGTGATGTACTCGTAGTTGCCGTTAAGACCCGTAATCCACTGGTTATCAGAGGACAGCGCAGGACCATTCCCGCCAGCGCGGGGAGCAAAGGAGCGTGCCAGCATAGCAAAGGTGGCGGGGGCATTATCCCCATCCGCAGTCTCCGCAGTGGCAGTGTCAGTAGAAACAACCTTGAACTGGACAGTGGACAGGATGATGTCGCCTGTCTTATCCTCATCGGTCAGTTCGTTACCAAGTTCCTCCAAAGCCTTGAAGTTCGCTTCCTTGTAAGCCTCGTCGGTGACAGTAATCAGGCAGCGATAGCTTGCGGTGAGGTCATCCTCCGCGACTTCGAAAGTGTAGGAAGGCTCGGTAGCGCCATCGATATTCTGCCAATCCGTATCTTGGCTGGCAGCAGCTTCATCACTGAACTCCCACTTACCGTCATCGTTGAGGTGTGCGGTGTAGGTGCTCTCTCCGTTAGAAGCATAGACTTCAACGGTGCCGTCTTCAGCATTGGCAGCAGTGATGGTGTAGCCATCCAGAACGAAGTTGGGAGTGTGGTATGCAATCTGGACATTGCTGGAATCAGCACCGATTTCATCGAGTGCATCGACTACAGCGTAGTACACCTCGCAGCCCTGCCACACATAATCCGGCTTGTCAGCGAGAACCACCGTCTCGGTAGTGTCCTCAATGATGAAGTTATACCAAGTAGGCTCGTCCTCTTCATACGGATAGATGGCATAGGATTCGTCAGCAGCAAAAGCTTGCTTCTTCTGCCACTGGTAGGTTACAGAGACATCGTCACGGTTCAGCAGGGCATCCAGAGTAACTGTATCCCCTACTTCTGCCGAAATCTTGTCACCGTAATCAGGTGTTACAGCCTGAATGCCGATGAACGGCTCAGCTGTTTCCGGTGTGGCAATGACATCCTCGGAGGTATCGGGCTCCGTATAGACGACGTCTTCCGAATTTGCCGTATCATCCTTGACCGTATCGGCCGTGGAATCATGCGTCAAATCCACCACATCAGTCACAGTCTGAGAGGGCTCAGGGCTTTCGACCGGCGTATCTTCGGATTCGGAATTTGAAGTGTCGGTCTTGTCAACGGATTCAACCGCATCCACTTCATCATCCGAAACCGGGGCCTCAGTTACTTCGTCGGACACAGTAGTGTTATCTTTGAATTCGTCCGCGAACGCTACGGTATTAACCGCGAACATAGAAAGCAGCATACTGGCCGCCAATGCAACAGAGGTCACTTTTTGTGCAATTTTGTGCATAATGCGTGTGTCCTTTCTGTACAGTGAGCGAATCAGCGTAAAACTTTGGCGTGGTCCTACGCAAAAATCGTCCCTGCACGATTACTTTTGCTTCCGTACATTTCCATTCTATGCAGTTCGCACATTTTCGCAACTAGGCAAAACTTATTTTTTTATCGCAAAGAAAAAGTGCCAATTACGCAACGGTAAAAGGCACTTCATACAAATATTCTGGTTGAATTTTGGCGGGTATGTACAAGGA
>OJJY01000143.1_pt1 | contig 34352 bp, 50 predicted proteins | sample 1596421 | NCBI WGS metagenome assembly OJJY01 (sample SAMEA4350151, study PRJEB24818) | metagenome | biome: human; feature: gut; material: faeces | place: Denmark | collected 2013-09 | reverse complement strand
GAGAAACTAAGAGAGCTTAGTAACTCCAACTAATTTCTCTCCATGCCGAGAGAAACTAAGAGAGCTTAGTAACTCCAACTAATTTCTCTCCATGCCGAGAGAAACTAAGAGAGCTTAGTAACTCCAACTAATTTCTCTCCATGCCGAGAGAAACTAAGAGAGCTTATAGCGTTCCTTAGTTTCTCTCCGTGTCGACGCAAATATAGTTGACGTTAGATGCCTCCTAACTTCTGTAGGTTCTTAACTGCGTCCTCTGATAGTACGTTCACCTGCATAGCCTTCGTGCCTGCTTCTTTGCCGTTGCTTGTAACGTCCTTAAGGTCTCGTAGTCCTCTAAGCTTTGCCATGTAATTAGCATCAACCACACCGGCAAGAGCGCTTTCGTCCATATCGGTTGCGATGAGTTCGGCGATAAGGGCGTACCCGGTCAATAGGTTGGCCGCGTCTTCGTTCCCGTCCTCTGCCAGCTTTTCAAGCCGTGCGCCGTTCTTCTTGAACGCTTGTAAAGTCCACCCGATGAAAAGGCAGAAGCCCCCCAGCGATGGCGCGCGTTTCTTCTCTATGGGTATCTTCTGACCTGCTGCGTTCCCACCCTTCAGCACTTCAAAAGTGATGAACGGGTTCCGCTCACAGAAGTTCATGTACTCGGCTACGTAATCTACGCACTCCTCGACGGTAGTCAACGTTGCGCCTTTACAACCGCGCGTCTGCACAACCTCATAAAGTTCCTTGCATTTCTTCAAATCTGTTTTAGGGGCCGGGGCTTTGCCCGTCGCTTGTCCCTTGGTAATTGCCGCCTTCGTATCGGGGGCGGCTTCCTTCTTTGCTCTTCCTGCCATAGTCTGTTTGTTATTTGGTAATAAGGTATCGCGCGTGTGCGCTCGCGGTCTCTTAAAGAGATGCACGAGTAGTAGACCAGTATTCGGACTATTCCAGTAGCTGGACTACTCACGCTGCTTTCAATCATGGCACAAAGGTAGACAACAAATCGCAGCAGACCAACCTACGGGCAGTTAGGCCTTTTTTACAAATAAAGTTTACAAATGAATTATATTTACACTGTGTTACATTCGTGCACGGTAACTACCTATCACAAAGAGAGTTGCAGGCACCTGCACAGACACACACCTTTTTTTCTAAACTTTAATATAGGATATAGTATATTTTATACCCCCTAAAATACACTTTTCTCCAAAATAATGTTTTACCCTCTTTTTACTGTGTATCTGTGCATTTACATATAATATATTATAATATAGAGAGTTAGAGTGCACAGAGACCTGCACAGTAGGGATTTTTTACTGTGCAGCTGTGCATAAAATATGTTAATTTTAGAGCCTCTTTTTTCTGAATTTAAACAAAAGCCCAAATCTGACATTTTGTAATCAGATTTGGGCTAATCGCTATCATTTGGTTTGCCTATAGGCTTTCGTAGAGACCACTATCATACTGCTAACTCCTATAGGTAAACCGCTTTCATTATGTCAATTTCCACCCGAGCGAAGACCGATACCAATACCACGTTTGAACCGTCCCGTTCTTGAACGTCGATACCCTTTTTATCCTTCCTAACTCGTCTATCCCGTAGGTTCTTGTTATGTCCTGCTCGTTTCTTTTCTCCTCTGCGAGGCGTGCCTCGTCTCTGATAAGATACTGCCTTTTATTAATGGGCTGCTTATACGTGAAGTCCTGGGCGGCTACATACTTTGCCAGCTTATCAATCCAACCGTTGCAAAGATTGGCTTCAACATAACCGCGCCCGTACTTGTCTTTTGTTACCCCGGCGGTATATCCGTACCTTCGTATGAACTCCCATATAATGAAGACATGACAGTTAAGGCATACCGCCATATCCATAAAACTAACTTTCTTCATGTACGATGTTCTTAAGCTTTATATACTTGTAATATGCCCCGGCGCGCGGCTTCTTCATAAACACGTCGCTGCTGCCTGCACTCTTTAAGTCTTCGGGCATGCTCCACGCGCCCACCCCGTACGCCACACTTTCGTGCACTTCGGCTATAATCACGTCTTTCAGGCTCGTGTAGCCCACTACTCTGATACCGATAAGGTATCCCACTTCATCGACCACTGCGGCTGTCCTATCACCCCATTTAAGCTTATGGGGAAGCTTTGGTTCTTTAGTCATATAATTCTTCTTTAAATGCCAATTTATAAAATTTTCCTTTCTCCAGTAAATGCCCTTCATATAGCTTTGTTTCCGGGACGGCCCACGCGTACGCTTTGGCTGCGTCCTTGGGGTGTATCTCGACCACGTACATCACTTTATGTTTAAACTTGTCTACCTTACCCACAAGATGCGCCCGGCAAAACTCGGTGCCATATTCATATCGATACTGGATATTGAAATACCCGGACTTCCTACCGCGTGCAGTCTTTTCTGCTGACAACGCTAAAAATACGTCTATACTCGTAAAGATTGCCGCGGCTAACACCACGGATATTCCCACGGCTATTCCCACCGCAAATCCTATCATTGTTGCTTCCATTACTCGTCGTACCTCCCATCCATATTACGGGCTGCAAATTTAGCCACACACCACAAACCAGTTACCAAACCGGCACCGATTGCTATTCCAAATAAACACATTATTGCTTCCATATCTTTTTTAAATTTTCGATGATACATTTTCTAAACCGTCTCCCATACTTACAAGCTTCATACCTCCGTGCTTACCACGGATATAGGCGGCTTGTACATTGCCGTGCTCGTCCGCCGAGAATTGGATACCCTGCACGCCTTCGTGCTCCTTGATAAGCTCGCCTATCGTCTTATGCTTCGGGGCTTCCTCCTCTACCGGCGCGTCCGGCTCTTCCAGCGTCCCGGCGTTGCGGTATTCATATGATAGAAATTCGTCCTCCGACACGCCTATATCGTTAGCGCCCCAGGACTGCCAGCCGTCCGCATGGTCGACACCCAATATAACTCCGTGCATATCGTTCCAACCGACTACCACACCGGCATACTCACCGTTTCTGTTGAATACTGCACGTCCTGCGTACAGCAATGCAAAATCTTTGTTTCTAATCATAACTTCTAATCTATTAAATCATTAACACTGGCGTAGCAATAGGCCTCGCACCTTTTAAATACTACGTCTTCTGCGTTCGGATAATACCATGCACGTGCACAACCTACTATCAGACAGAACGAGTCGTCAGGCTTTACGGAGTACCCTACTACTTCCAAAATTCCGCCCCGATGTCTAACGAATCGTCCTATGTACTTCTCCATCGGGTGGACTTCTCTCTGTTTAAACTGCGAATACATCTCACTAACTGCTTTTGAATACTTTTCCATAATCTTCTGTTTTTAAATCGTTGATACAAATATAACGCTTTTCCCGTTATGTTGGTTCTTTAGTTAACACTATTTAAGTATTAAACTATCCTTCAGTGAAAGTCCGTACTCTAATTGCTGTAACTTGAAATTACGTTGTATGCTGTCCGCGGCGTTCTGTACTACGGTGCAGCCTACCAAAAGTAGTAGGACTGCAATAACGGTTATTAACTTTTTCATTGGTCAAAGCATTTTATACATTCAAACAGATATTGTGCCATGAGCGGCTGTACTGCGTTACCTACACACTTGTTTCTGTCCATGAGGTCGGGAAGCTCATTAGTGCTTCCGAGAGTTCGGGGTTCGGGTAAATCCCATCGCCCTTTCCATCCCGGATATACTCGTGGAAGTTCCCACGGTAAGTAGGGCTGCCGAAAAACCGATTGCACGGGCTTCCCTTCGCTGAACTTACACACGGGGTAGGCAATGATATATATCCTTTCCCTACGTTGTTGCAATCCAAGGAAGCTACCTTGTAGACACTGCCACTGCGCATCATACCCGATTTCGGAAAGTCCATGTAAGACGTACTCGAATCCTCGCTTTCTAAGTAGAGGGCTATTTTCGATAATGACATAATCGGGTCTAACCTCTCCGATAATTCGGTGCATCTGCCCCCATAGTCCAGACCTGCTGCCCTTAATTCCTGCGCCTTTCCCAGCAGCGCTGATGTCCTGGCAAGGGAATCCACCGCTGATGATGTTAACAAATGGCGGGTTTTCAAGCGTTCTAATATCTCCATATACTGTGTGTCCATCTCCAAAATTTTTTTTAATTACTTTAGTTTGATACTTTTCAAATTCACAACTCCATTCGGTTTTTATGCCTGCAAGCGCGGCACCCAAACCAAATCCCTCTACTCCGCTAAACAGCGAGCCGTGCGTTAATTCTCTTTTCATTTTTTACTGTAAAATTCCATAAGTTCTTTAATGCTCTGCATAAGCCCGTCTTGCGTCTGTTTCTTGCCGTCCAGGGCTTTTATTATCTTCTCGTCTACCGTTCCAGTGGTTAAGATGTGATGGACGGTTACGGGGTACGTTTGCCCCTGGCGGTACAACCGGGCGTTGAACTGCATGTATAGCTCCAGACTCCAGGTGTTACCGAACCATATAAGCGTATGCCCACCTTTCTGTAGGTTAAGCCCGTGCCCTGCACTCGCCGGGTGCGTTACAAGCACTTTAATCTTACCGGCGTTCCACTCGGCTATCTGCTCGGGCTTTTCCAGTTTGACGGGCTTATACGCCTTTAGTTTCCGCATTATGCGGTCGAGGTCGTGCTTGTAGGAGTATGCAACCAATACGGGCGAGCCGTTCGCAGCCTCTACAAGCTCCTCGAGTTTCTCCAGTTTCTCATCGTGCACCTCGATTACCTTTCGGTCTGCGTCGTATATCGCGCCGTTCGCGAATTGCTGTAGCTTATTAGATAAGGCTGCAGCACTTGCCGCGCTTATTGGCTCGTCCGAGTTGATAAGCTCCAGCACTTGTTCCTTCTCAAACTCCTTATATTGTGCCAGCACTTTCGGGGACAACTCTACACGGTCGTATATGTTGATACGGTCTGGCATCTTCAAATAGTCCTCGGCGGTCATTGATATGGTTATATCACTTATCAGGTCGCTTATCTGCTTCTCCGTTTCCTCCTGGGGGCTTTTCAGTGCATAACTGTACACTATATCACCGTTCCGTTTATCGGGTCGGAAAAACCTATCTCTGTACGCTGTGATTGATTTGCCGAGCCTTTGCCCTTGGTCTATCAAATACATTTGAGCGAATAGGTCTATAAGCCCGTTTGGCGATGGTGTACCCGTCAAGCCTACTACTCGTGGTATGAACTTCCGAACCTTTCTAAGGGCTTTAAAACGCTTTGACGCGTGGTTCTTAAAACTGCTCAACTCATCGATAACAACCATATCATAGGGAAGTTTAATACCTCCGTACTCCATTACAAGCCAAACAATGTTATCACGGCTAATCGCGTATATGTCCGCTTGCTTCTCGTAGGCTTCCCGGCGCTGCTTAGCCGTGCCGTCAATAACTGATATCGTCAAGTCCTTAAGGTGCGCCCATGCCTTAATCTCATCGCTCCAGGTAACCTGCGTTACTTTCTTCGGGGCTATTACCAAGCAATTAGATATAATGCAATTGTCTAAAAGGTCTTTGATGGCGGTTAGAGTTGTTACTGTTTTCCCAAGGCCCATATCAAGGAACAACGCGCAAAACTCGTTGTCTATGATGTGCTGCACTCCCTTTACTTGGTATTCATGTAATTGCATTCTTTCTAGCATAACATTGCTTTTATCATTGCTAACTGGGCGCTAAACTCATAGAGTGCCGCCGGGGTTATATGTCCTAATACTCTGTCGTAATCGGCCGCGCACTTGATGCGCTGACCGTTCATTACTATCTCGGTGTGTCCTGCGATACATTTTAACTTTAAATCTATATAGTTTACCATGGCTTTTTACTTCATTAATTTTGTTTTATAGAACACACAAATGCTTTTGAAATCCTGTTCATCCGATACGTAACCAAGCGTTTTACGCGAAAGGAAATTAACGTCCTGGGTAATATCGCGTTGCAACTGGTTTAGAATTTCCTCGGTGTTACCGAACTTATCGTCACGGACATACAGCGCGCCGGACTTGATACCAAAGTACATACCCAAACGGTATTCAATTTCTTCTTTTAAACTTCTCTTTTTCATGATTTCTGTTTTTTAATTTGATACTACAAAGATAACCATTTTCCTGGTACGTTGTTTATTTCCTTAACATTTCTTAAGAAGAAACTTATTGCTGCGTCCCTGCTTTCCAAATCATCGATAACAAATACTTTGAAGCCTAAAGCCTCCAACTTGCTGTGTATCAGTAATTGTATCTTAGTTGGTTTCTTACCCGTGGTCTTTATCTCGGCGAAGCCTACATACCCACCCTGGCAAAGTATCATTCTATCCGGCAAACCTTTTATAAATGTGGATAATAGTTTTATTACCCACACCTTTTTTGTTCGGTTAAGCTTCTCGGCGAATGTACGCTCTAAATCTTTTTCACTTATTATATCCTTCATTTCTCAATTTGTTTTCAAATACCACTGTCTCGGAGAATTCCCCGGCTTCGTGGTCTACTGTAGTCGTATAGATGTGCCCATTATAATAGCCCCTATACTTTAAAACCTCTCCGTTATGCACTATCTCGTCTCCGATACCGTACGCATATTCTTGGTTGCTTATCATAACGTAAATTGAATTGCTTTATTTTCTAACTTAACATTGCTTAAGAACTCGGGGTACGTACCATCTGCACGTTTTGCCGACATATCACGGTATGAAAACTTGTTGCCTTTCGTTCCAAAGTAGCGGAGCAAATGCTCATTGCCCGTTATGATATAATCGTGCTTCTCGTAGAGCGTACCTACGTACCCTATCTTTAGCGAGCTTCTGTGGCTGCCAAAAAGGCTGGTATATTTTAGCTTGAACGTCCGGGGCGGTAGGTGCGTTTCTGGGGCAAAATACCAATGCTCTCGCGTCGAAAGGGTTGCGTACAAGTGGCAGCCCTCTGCGTCGACACCCAAATACATATAGGGGGTGTTACCAGCCATGAACACCGAGTATCCTATGTACTTACCGTTCCACTTCGTTCCCTCAATATAGAACATCGCTGGCTTCATTGTCTCGTCCAAGCAAAATACCGTTGTATCGTCGCTTTCCTCGTCCTCTACGGGCTTTTCTGCCTCGGTTGGTGTAACTACCTTAGTCTTCTTTAAAACTTCCTTAGATAGCTCCGCAATGCGATATTTGCAAATGTGGATAATCTTTTCGTAGTCAAGCGTCCGCGCCTCACCTTCTTTGCTGCGTAGCACGCGTTTCACTATATCCGCGTCCCAGGGGTTAAGATTATATTCTTTCCATATGTCCCATGGTTGTATAGCATGCTTTGAATAATCGGACTTACCTACGTTGTAACTCTGTACATTTTCACTTGTTGACATAGCACAATATTATTTTATTTGTTTTGAACTCATTTTTATAAAACTCCCGTGCCATCTCCACGGTTGGAAATACCCCATCTCCGGGGGTAGGATAATAAGAGGTACGTTCCCCTTCGTTTACTGCGATAACTTTTAAGATAGTAACCATTTTAATTTAATTGTTTTCTAAGTTAATACACTCCGTTAGTTCTTGCATGCTCGTTTCTGTGAGTTGGCGCGTGTAGGTCTGCCCCAGCATACCGATAAAAGGCTTTCCATCTACGTACATGATACGCGATACATGCTCAATGTTGATATACTCTACTTGCAATTCACCCTTAACTACGAACGTCAGTTCAATAAAATTTCCACTTTTCATAATCTTTTCTTTTTAAAATTGTATATAATAAAAACACTTCTTTAATTCTCCAACGCTTTGACCATTTTCCTAAGCTCTCCGCGAGTAACTGAAATACTGAAAATCTCCGTTAACTTCTCCGTGATTACCCATGTGCCGCCAAGGTTCTGGTAATACGCCTCGTTGTTGCTCGGGTTGTTGAGGTTGACCGTTTCGCCCCTACTGGGCTTGTATTCTGCAAGGCTTGCAAGCGTTACCGCGGCTTCCTCGGGTGTACCCAGATGGACTATCATTGTATACCTTTGGGTCTCGCGTGTCAATGCCTCGATGGTTATTTCCCCGTTGGTATCAACCAATTTGCAAACTCCCATACGGAAGGACTTCAATACCTCGGGCTTACCCTGCGATGTGATTTGGCTAAACATTGATACACTTGTAAGAATTAAAACTGCTAATACTACTAACTTTTTCATAATCTTTTGTTTTTAAATTGTTATACTGTAAGAACAGCGGAAGCTTTAGGAAGGTTCACCGTTATTGCCCTATTAACTTTTATTTGTTTATCTCCGTAATCCATTGAATACCCAACCAGTCGTTAAGGTCTGTACTCTTTTGCAATCTTGCATTTTCTTTTTTAATCTCGTTAGCTTCTTGCTTTGAAATTTGCTTTCCGTTTACGTAATACTTAGTCATAATCTTTAGTTTTTAAATCGTTATTATTTCCTTTTGACATTACAAATATACGGCAAATAACGATAGGTTGTATATTTCATTAACACCATTTAAGAAATAAATTTCATTTAGTTATTCTGTTAACAGTTAGTTAACATTTGGGGGCTTTTACGCCCCCTCTGTTATCACTCGTTAACAATACGCTCATATCCTCGTGTGCGTCCGATACCTGCGACTGTTTTCCCGTTCGCTGCACGCTGCCACCCTTGCACTTTAGACATGATAGCGGCTATCTCGCGGCTTTCCTTGGTTGTTACGCGCCCTACTTCCATCTCGAACACGTCCGTAGCGATTTGCATAATAGACACGAAGTCCATCTTTTCCAGTGTAAAGTCTTCCGGGTCTACCTTCGATGCGTCGTACTCCCTAAAGTACATGCGTCGTTCATTCACATACATACGTCTCCAATCGGACGGTACAAGCATATTCAAATACGCTTCTACTGATGCCGTACGGGGGTCTGCCTCGAAATGCTCTTCTCGTCCTTTCTCGGCGATTTCCTCGGCTTCGCGGGATAGTAGCGTACTTACTTTGCGAAAATACATTTGTACGGCTTCCGCCCAAAGCTGGTCTACGTAATCATCGAAGCCCTTCTCAAAGATTAGGTGCGTGTTAGCGTTCGCCTTGACCTTCACGGGCAAAAAGCGTCTGCCTCCCGTATCGTCTTTTAGAAATTCGTCCCGGTTGGTCGTACCTATAAAGATACACTGCCTGGGGAAGTTCTTAGTAACACGTCCGTATGCCGGTCTAAAGCTGTCCTCGGTTTTGGATATGAAGTTCTTCACGCCCTCAACCTCTGAACGTCTCATTGCAGACAACTCGGCTACCTCCAATATCCAATTACCCTGCAACTGTTCAAACGCGCCCTTACCGTCCATGCTTGAAAGGCTATCGGAGAACCAGTGTTTACCCAGCTTTCGGATGAATGTGCTTTTTCCCGCGCCCTGCTCGGACTGTAACACTAACATGCTGTCAAACTTGCAGCCCTTTTGGAATATACGCTTAACCGCACCCACCATCATGATACGGAATGCCTCTCGGGTGTATATGTTATCTTCTGCACCCATGATGTGAATTAAAGCCTTATCAACTCTTTCGATACCGTCCCACTTTAACTTAGTTAAGTATTCCTGCACTGGGTGGAAAGAATTCATTTCCGCGGATAGTGCTATAGCATCGTCAATCTTTGCACTATTCGATATGCCGTAAATGTCCTCGATGTGTTTACGTACGCCCGAATAGTCCACGTCCTGGAAGTCCAGAGAGGTATCTTTCGCGCGCCATAGGGGTACACGGGTAACAACCCGGCGTTCTTTAAATAGGTCTCGTGCAATAAGCCCCTTTAAATTCGGGTCATACTTCATTATCAGCCCTAAATTCTTTGCCGATGGTAGATATGCGCCGCGCTTGTCCGTTTCGAGCTTTGCCATAGCGTCCTCGTACGTTGTCGCTACCTCACTATCCGTCGCTTCCTCTACTTCTATAACGTCGTCGAAGTCGTCCATGATTTCGCCAGCCTTAACTGCCAGCATCCGGGCACGTGCCGCGGCCACCTTCGCATCCTTGTTTACCAGTTCATTCATAGCCTCGGTGGAATTCTTCCTATCCGCGCCCTTATCCAGTTTACCGAACTTGTGCACACGTACAAGGTCGTATGCGTTGAATACGTGGTTACCTTGGATAGGGTCGTTATTATGGAATGAATAGGCGAACATATCATTAAAGGTAAGCATGCCGCCGGAAGTAGAGCCACCCGTATAAGTCCATCTATCGTCCTGGTCGGTCGGTTCGTAAACGTCCGATAGGTATTCCGCGATAACCTCGCTAATCGTGTATGCTCTACAGAAGTCACCGACATTACCCTCTTTTAATGTAGGGTCTTGCTGTTCTTTAGCAAGCGTCCGGGCTTCGCCCTTCTCGTCCTTGTGGTACGCCCATTCGGTCGTGTCGCTCCAATCCTCGTACATACCCAAATACTTTTGCACGTCCAAGGGGCTTTCATTAAATGCCGAATAATCTATAAACTCATACTCTACGTCTTTGGAAACCGAGGGGAAAAACATGCAGCGCTCGGGCTGGAACGTGGTACGGTCGTACAAGTCGATACCCGTTAATTCTGCGACCTTTCGGGCGATAGCCTCATATTGTTCCCCGTCCACTGGTTCGGACAACGGAATGATAACACGGTATCGAAGTGTATTTGCTTTTGGGTTATGCTTGTGCGTCCCGTGAATGATACACGCGCAATTGATAACCGAGTAGAACGCTTCCGGGAAGTTCTTTTCCCCGTAGTCAATATCAAGCGCCAAAATAGAGCGCTCACCGACATTGTTTTTGTTTCTACGGCTACCGAACAATTCGCCGCCCATGAACGCGCCCACATCTTTAATATTACCCTGCTCGGCTTTGCTCGCGCTCATAAACTCCCGGTACGTCTCGTCCGTAACCTTTGCCTTTGTCAACTTCTCGGTTAACTCGTCCCATGAGTAGGAGCGGTTTTTCCAGGAAGTAGACTTCGCGCTGCTCGCGGTAGCAATTTTAAAAACCATTTTTCGTAAATCCATAATTTTAATCTTTTTTGTAATAATCAGTAATATATCCTGCTGCTCTTAATGGTATGCCCTTTGCCCAACTCGGGGCACTGCACATGGCATCACTCATTATTTGCAGCGTTTTTTCTTCGTTCCCGTCTTTTGGTATCTCGGCGGCTATCTCATCATGCACATGTAACACGATATTAAAACCTAAATCGAATACCTTAAAAATCGCATTCGCCAGCAAGTCGCGGGCTATTGCCTGCACGACGTTCTCGGTTAGCTTGCCTCCGTAGGTGTTTAGTTTAACCCATTTCCCGGAGGTTTGGTCTTGACCCATATAGGAGATATCCTCAACCTCAAACGGGCCGTTAACGCCTTCTATGGTGCGCCTCCCCATTCTTGCAGACGGGTAGAATAGCTTTCTACCGCTCGGTATTTCAATAGTCAATGCGCCGCTCTCATATCGGAAAATAATACTCGAAACATCGTTTATCCTATAGGCTTGTTCGCGTCTCGTACCGATACATCGCTTTGCGCAATCTTCTAACGAACGCCACAAAGATACTACTTTTTTATTAGCTTCCCTCCATTTTGACAATATTTGAGGTTTTTCTTCGTCTTTTAACGCTTTCTTAATATCCATTGTAGTAAGCGCGTTAACACCGCCCCCATACCCTAAAGCAAGCTCCGCAACCTTCCCTCGCTGCCTTAAGTCATCCCCCTTGTGTACCGGGACGCCGAACATTTTAGAGGCAGAAGCGCAATAAATATCTGCTTTCGGGTCGTTAAATAAGTCTAAACGCCATTGCTCATTAGCAACCCATGCGATTACCCGGGCTTCAATAGCCGAGAAGTCTGCCACGGAGAACGTGTACCCCTCGGGGGCGATAAACACGGTACGTATAAGCTGCGAAAGTATATGCGTAGGTTTGTCGTATATGACTTCCATCATGTCGAGGTCGTGCAGCTTTGCCAAGTCTCGCGCCCCGTCCAGGTCTTCGATGTGATTTTGCGGTAGGTTCTGCAATTGAACCAGGCGCCCAGCCCATCGCCCGGTACGGTTCGCCCCGTAGTAACGGAACAAGCCCCTAATACGGTTGCCTCTCCCGGCGCTTGCCAGTATGGCGGTGTATTTGGCATTAGACGTTTTGCCTATCTCCCTGCGTAGGTCTATAACGTCTAACACTGCTTGCTTATCCTCGTCAGTAACGTTTTTAAGGCTCGCTACGGTCTTTATCACCTCTTCGATACTATTCTTATTGAGGGAATCGATAACCACGCCCGTACGCTCTTTAATGAAGTTCTTAAGCTGTGGCATGGACTTTAGAGAACTTAACCCGAATTCTTTTTCGGCTTTCTCGGTGAGGCGCGCTTTATATTCTTCGTCCATATCTTGTGCGGCGTGTGCCAGCTCGAGGTCTGCCAGTATACCGTAATCGTTTATACGCTGGTCTGCTGCATAGATGCGCTGCTCTTCTTCTGGGAACTCAAACCGGGATAGCTTACCGAAAATCTCCTTTTCTGAAAGCACATCGTAACGTAGGTAGTCAATGAATTCCTCCCAGTCCTCGGGGGCGTGTTCTGGTAGATTGCGTGTGCGACCTCCGTTTGTTTTGGTAGGCTTGCACGGAATTGAAAAATAACGGATAAGGTTCTTTCCCGTGCCCTTCTTCTTGTCGTCCAGGTTAAGAATATTAGATACCGCTTCCAGTGATGCAGGCATACCACAATACAATGACATGTTAGCCGTACAGAAAAAGCGCATGGGGCTTATGTCAAACCCATACTCGCGCAAACAGATACGTTCAAACGTGGCATTGTGTGCTACTATCACAACGTCCTCGTTGTTCTGTACATACGTGAACAACTCGTTAAACTCGTCCAGTCCTCCGGGCTTTGTTAGGTCAATGATTGTAACCTCCGTGTCGGTATCCCACATGTAGCCACAAAGGAGGATTTCAAAATTCTCGTCTTCACAGTATTTATAGTTACCAGCGCTTTTAATGTCCGTTTCGGAATAAGTTTCAAAGTCGATGAATAAATGTCTCATATTATAAAATTGTTAAATCGTTAGGATTTATATTAAGCTCAAATTTGGCGTAGTTGATAACCGTTTCTAGGTCTTTGTTTGCAAACAAAATTGCTTCGTCTCTTGTACGTACAAGCTGATGATAAAAATTTTCACCTATCGTTTGCCCGTAAATGTAATCGATGTAATACTTAGTCTTCACAATCATTTGTTTTAATTGTCATTACTATTATAACGGCAAAGATACGACAATGTTTTTAATAAACAAGAAAAAAGGCTACTAATTGCATTTATTTAACAATTAGTAGCCTTTTAACTTAATCGGCAAAAATAGGTGAGTAGAAGATAAATCCGCGCTTCTCGTTCAGAATAACGTATGTTTGTTGCGGTTCTTCGTATGCCAGTCCGTGCCCCATTGCGAACGCGTCGAAGCCCTTCAAAGAGCCATTAACACAAACCTCTTTAGTATATACCATTTGGTGATAATGTCCTATGAAGGCTTTATCAATTTGTATTGTTTGGTTCATCTTTGCGTACCATCTCATCATCGACGGGTAAATACCTCCGATACCCCCAGCCGTGCGGAACTGATGCCCGTGTGCAAATAACACTTTCTTTCCGTACACGTCGATATAAGCGAATTCACTTTCCGGAATGATAAAGCTAAATTTGGTAAGCCCCATAAGTGTTAGGGTGTGTTCGATGTCCTTGTACATGAAATACTCATAATTCATCTCGAAACCGTTGCTAAACTGCATTTTTTTTGTAGTTCTTGAATGGTTTCCGCATATACCGATGACAGTAATTTTGTTAACCTCGGGTAACTGGTCGTGCAGATACTTAAGCCCGGAAATAATTAGGTTCTTAACGAAGTTAACGCCTCGCATAGGGGACATGCTATTTGTTTGTTCGAGTTCGGGGTGTATGTAGCCGCCTATCATATCGCCAATCAAACCGATAACCAGGTTATCTACCGGCTTTTTCTTTATCATGTATGCGGCATTCGCAAAGAAATTAGTGATACGCTTTTCTGCGATATCCTTGTTATACTCGTTTTTGCCCAATACCGTAGAAGCTTTTACCACTTCGTCCGCGTGCCAGTCTGATGCGATAAGAAAGCCCGTATTACCCTCGTCGAGTGATGTCGTTTTCTTCGGTGTGATGTCTACCAGTTCGACGGGCGGCGCGTCCTTCTTCAAACCAATAATACCCTTTAGCTCTTCCTCGTTGTAATAGCTTTTAAGCTCCTCTATCAACGGGTCAGTCTCAACAATGGGTTGCTGCACACCCGCAACTGTTTTGCCCTCACGGGCTGCCCAATATGCCTTGTTGACCTTATTATACTTCTTCAACGGTTTGCCCGTTGCCTTTGAAATTCTAACACCTTCTGCGTTTACGTACGAATCGTATTTTCCCATTTTTGCTTTTTATTTTTGGGCGGCTGTTACACCGCCCAGTTATTAATCTGTTTAAGTGAATTGTTAGTTGAATAAATCGTCGTTCTCGTCTTCAAAGTCGAAATCGTCAATGCTTGTACCGCCGTCCAGTCTTTCGTCGTCTCTTATCTTCTGCACACCGTTCAAACCTACGCCGATACCGTATTTCCCGGTAAACTCATAGGGGTAAAATGATACGGCTACATTGCCCCAAGAACCGCTGTAAACCTCGTTCGGGTCTGTGATGTACTGTTTCTTACCGTCGATTACGATAGGCGCGCCCTGCTTCTCTTTACGCTTTGCGTTGATAAAGTAGCAACCTTGATATTCTGCACCGTCTTTCTCGGCATCCCCATCTCTTAATGGGTTAGTCCATACCTTCGGGTCTTTGCCGTTCAACTTCGGGTAACGGGCTTTCAGCCCCTCAAATTCTTGCTCAATAGCTGCCTTAATCTTTGGAACTTCCGGGCTATCCTTCGGAATCAATAAACACACACTGTAACTTGCTTCTCCTTGTCCGTTGACTTGTTGCGCTTCAAATAATCTAACATAACTCAATCTCACGTTCTTAACCATTGCTTTTGCCATAATAACTTTTTTTTTATTGTTTTTGCCCTCTAATCGGTTCGGGCGTTCCGTTTTTAATTTGATGTTGCAAAGATAACAAATAAATCAATAGGTTGTTTACTCTGTTAACCTTGTTTAACTTTAAAAGTTTTTGGTGCTATCGAAATAGCGTAATCTAAATCACTTTGGTCTGCCCACCGTATGATATGATATTTTGAGCCGCTTTTGTAGTACGTTCTAATGCGATACTCGTTTAACTCTCTAATAGCTTTAATCTCGTCCGCGCTGAATCCCTTTATAGCTACCAGAAGTTTTTGCATATCTGTAGAGGTTCTTTCAAGTTCTTTTTTACCCCAGGTGCGGAATTGCTTTTTGTTCCAAAACTTTGTTCTTGCTTGAATCTCTTTCTCCGTTAAAATACCGTTGTTACTTTTCATATCGTTTTGTTTTTAAATTGATAATGCAAATATAACGCTTTATCTGATAGGTTGGTTCTTTCGTTAACATCTTTTATGAATTTAATTCCTCGAAGTCGTCGATAGTTGGACTTAATTCTTCCCTCTTATCGCTTTCCGGGGCTAACGTTGGTAGTCCTTGCGGCTTGACTATCAGACCGTCAAGCGTTGCGGCGAGCGGTTTTTTACCTACCAGACGTTCGAGGTCTCCGATACCTTTCAGTTTTCTGTTAGTTACGTCCTCGGTAGATAGCCCGATAGCCTTTAGGCGCTCTATGGCTGTTTCCGTGTCGTTTATGACACGTGCTGACCTACCCTCTACAAGCTTCCACCCCTTAACCTTTTCGCCCCGTGTGGCGGCTTGCATTGCAAATGTTTTGACCGAAGCCAGCCAATCAGTGAACATATCGGACTTGCTTAATATATCGCCTATCTCGTCAAGCGTTAACGCCTTGGTGTCCCCGTAGGTCTCGAACTCGCTAACTAAAGCCTCTTTCTGTGCCCGGCATTGTGCCTTGAACTTGCAGAACTTGCAGTGACTGCCTACTTTGGTTTCCCCTTGTCCAGCCCAAGCCCTTTCAGCAGTGGGGCGGAGTACGTGTATCGCCCAGTGGGTCAAGTCCCGCGCGGACATCTCGAATACCGAGTAATTGCCTAACCGTACTTGTGCAATGTGCATACGTACCTTTTCAATCTTGGAGCGGTGCGCTTGCTCTAAGGAGTTAAGCACTCCGATAGCGTACATCATTAACTGGCTGTTTCCGTTAGCGTCCACTTGTACGCCCTTACCGTATTTTAGGTCTATGATGTTTAGGACTTTTTCACCTACTATGTCGCAGTCACAGCTACCGAAACACTCGGGAACGTATGTCGTTAGGTCGAACTTCCGCTCTATACTCATTTTAGCGCCTTCCTCCAGTTCGTATATGTCGCACACGTAGCAAACGTAATCCGTTACGTAGTGTTCCATTTCCGAACTATAATATTTGTTGTTTCGTATCTCATCGGGTATGGGCAATTCGTCCAATAATGGTAGGTATTCCCCGGCTAAATACTTTTCTATTGCATGCTCCGCTAACTCATGCGCTACCGTTCCTTCTTCTGATGCCGCGCTACTCGGGCTTTCGTATGGTTCTTCCAACCGTGCAGACGGTGTGCAGTTAAGCCAGCGGTGCGAGCTGCTCGGAGAAAGCAGGGCATGCGCCCTACTTGTGTGGTCTACTTGTACTTTCATTCTTTTTAATCGTTATAGGTTTCAATACGTTGTTTTAATAGCTCGTACTTCTCGGGCTTGATACGCATAAGAGATGCGCCTCCGAACTCCAACATGATATCCGTTAATTGCGGACGGGTGATTTTCCCGGTTTTCATTAAATCAATCATGAACGCCTGCATGTCTTTTGCCGTTAGAGGCTCGTTTGGGGCTTTCTCCGGGGCTTTCTCCTCTTCGGTGGGAGCTTGTACGGGTTCGGGCTCAATCGTCGCTTGTGGGGCTTCCTTTACGGTCTTTGGCTTTACTTGCTTTTCAAGCTTCACGGGTTTTTTCATTTCCTTTTTAACTTCGGCGATAGCGTCTGCTATTGTCTCCTCTGCGATAGCTATCGCTGTGGCTTCGGGATTTGCTTCCTTCTTAAATTCTTGAACGGGTGCGGCGGTCTGTGTAGGTTCGCTAAACGTCGGTACGCTTGTACTGTTTACGGGGTTCTCTGTAGGCGCTGACATAGCCTTAAGCGGCGCGCTTCCGAATAGACGGTTCATAAGTTCATTTACAAATGCTACTTCCTGTTCGTTTGTAACGTCAAAATCGATTGTTAACGGTGTAATCTTCATTTTCTTTTCTTTTTATATGGTGAATAACTAATTTACGCTTCCTTGATTTGTTCGGCTTCCAAAATGGCTTGTGCAACCTTGACAACCGTTTCATTATAGAACTCTTCCCACTCGTCACAGTTGATATACATATCTTCAACATCTACGGGGAATTGGGTGCCATCCAGCCTTTGAGAATAGTAAGAGAATATAAAGCCCTCAAACGTAGGCATTTCCTGCACCGCGTCGATAACTTGGTATTTGTTCTTCCTCGCACTTGCCTGCAAATGCTTTTTTACTTCCTCAATAATAAACTTTTGCTCTTTCATAACTTTATCTTTTTAAATTGTTGATGCAAATATAACGCTTTTGCAAATACGTTGGTTCACTTGTTAACCTTATTTAAGAAAATAGCTTCCATAAGGTCTTGCATGTGCTGGTATCCCATACCGTTGTATTGGTATGTTTCAAATCTTCCGTTACGGCGTACCTCTGAAAAGGTATCGCTATACTCGTTGCCTGCCTCGTCTATAAATACTAATACGTGGCTTTTCATCTCGAATTGACCCTCGGTCAATGTTTCTCTGAAAATTAAATCAATTGCTTTCATAATTTTACTCTTTAATCGTTTTATAATAGATAAACAATAGCGGTTTTAAAAGGTTCACCGCTAACCTACTTTTTTATCCGAATCTTTTAAAGTCGTTCACATAAGCCAAATAATCTTTCTCGTAGAACTTCCATCCGTCATACAATCTGTCAAGATAACTCCTAATCATCCTCATACAAGCGGCTTTCATATAGTTCTTTTTCTTGTTTCTTTCGAGAAAGGCGTTCAATTCTTCGTAATTGTAACCGCCTTCTTCATTAAACAACTTTGAATCATCGTTGCTAAAATTTCTGATTTCGTTTATCTTCTCGTAAATGCTGTTCTTAAGTTCGTCAAGTGATTTCATAACCTTATCTTTTTAATCGTTTATTTCCAATTTAATGTCTTGGTGACCTCATGCCTTCCGGGAAACCCTTGTTTCCTTTTGACATTACAAAGATACGGCAAATACCAATAGGTTGTATCTCTTTTTGTGCTAATAAACCTTAATCAAAAGTGAAAAGATGTAAAGAAACGGTGTGTGTGAGCTAAAGTGCTGTTTATCAGTGTTTTATTTTACACAGACACAGACACACACATGTTTTCATAAACTTTCATTTCGGATATAGTGGTTTTTACAGCTCGTTCTATAGCGGTAAATGCTATTTTCTCCAGAATAATGTTTTAACCCCTTTTTACTGTGTAGTCTGTGTAAATATAGATAAGTAGCTAATACAGAGAGGGCTACCTTACACAGAGACTTACACAGACCAACTTTTCGTCTGTGTAAGCTGTGGTTAACGAATGTGAACAAAAAATGGAGAACTGTTAACAGCCCTCCATTCCCTAATTATTTTAACTTTACCGCTATGTCTATATCTATCTTTGATTTGGGGTTTTTGTTTGATATGTCGTGCTCTATAGCCTTGACCCCCCATCTGAAAAACAAGAATCTTTTCTTTCGTACCGTGATAACTCCCGTTATTGTGTCCCTGCCTTGGTAGCTTAGTTCCGTGCTATCCCGTTTAACCCTCGCTTGAATTGTGTTCCATGCGTCCCGGTATTCGGCTATAAGCTCCCCAGCTACTGTATCGGTACGCACCACCTCCTTTATTACGGTCTTGGTAACGGTACGGGTAGCCGATAATGCATCTTTTACCCGAACGTTAAGCGCGTCCACCTCTTTGTAGAGGTCTGCGTTCGTCTTCTTTAGCTCCTTGTGCGACATCTCTAAGGCTTTACGCTTCACTGCCGCATCTCCGAGCTTGGTTTTATACTCTATCTGCTTATCGTTCATCGCCTCGACATTACGTTCTAAGCGTCCTATTTCGGCTCTTTGCTTCCTTATGGTGTCTACCATCTTGGTTACTGCACCGAACAGCACCATAAGGACTGCAAAGCCCATAATTATCTTTTGTAGTTTATTCATAGCGAATTGCATTAATACGGTTCATCCAACCTTTACGGTATTTCTCGTTTTTGGGTCTCGCCTTGCATATCTCGTCAATGAACTTTGCCCTATCGTCTTTAATCATTTTAAAGAGCGTAGCCGCGTCCATAGCGTTAACGGCTGCAATGGTCTGTTTACCTACGATACCGTCCGCCTTCACGCCTAAAAGACGTTGTGGGCGCTTTATACCGTGCGAACCGGAAGCCCAAACCCAATCAACTAAGATATTTGCTACCGACTGATTTTTAATCTCATCGGCTTTCCACCTATCCCAATACAAGGACTTGAAAACATCGTGCCATTCGGCATCGGATATGTTTTTCAAGTCGGTAACGGTTGGGGCTTTTTGCCCCTTCCGCTTCTTGTATTCGGTGAATGTGCCTATAGTGATACCTTTGTTTGTTGCGCCCCCCAGGTCATCGGGGTCGTTAACGAAACCGCCTTCCCACTGAAGGATGAACGGTACTAATTTACTGCTGTTCGCCATCTTCTTTCTCCTTTTCTTCTAAGGGTATTTCAAATTCGCCGTCCTTAATCTTTTTCTTAAGTTGGAAATACTTGCTGTTCGCTATGCTGTTTAGCACCTTCACGAATTCATTTCCCGGCTGGACAACCCTAAGGTTTCTTGTTATGTTACGCGCGTATATAATAAGGAATATACCAGTGAGCGCCTTAACTAAAAGCTGATAATCTATCCCAGGCTCCAACATATTACATGTTAGGGCTACAAAGAATAGAATTGCATTCGTTAAAAACAACTCCTTAACCGCCTGCATGGTCTTTTTGTGCTTGTAGGGCTTTCCTTTTGCCCGGTCTGCCAAATAACCTACCAACCAATTCAACGCGGTAACGATAACTACTAAAAATATAAAGTCCCGTATATCCGTAACTACTGCAAGAACGGTCACAGCAAAAAACGTGCGGAAATAGGTCTCAAATTGTTCTATCACTTGATTAGCCCTATACGGGTATTCAATACCGTACATGCCTTTATAAACCCGTCCGCCTTCATTCGGCAAATCAACGGCTCTATAAAAAGGTCTGCTTTGCCCCGTTCGGCTTCAAACCTCTTAACCTTGCTTGTATCTGGAACGACTACCGAGCCGCCGTATGTCTGAATCTTCATACCCGTGCTCGTACTGTTTTGGTCTGCTATCTGCAAATACCGCGCAAACGCGTAATAACAGATAACCTTTTCAAGTCCTGCGAAGTTAGACCCGTCCGGGATATATTGCTCCGGAACAGCCTCATACATGCTGTCAATCTGCGGCAATATATCGAGTAGGTCTGCCTCGAAGAATGCTTTTTCTATCTTGTTGTCCTTAACGTCCGTTGCTATCTCAAACAACTGGCGGAACAATATTATCGGGTATGATTTCAGGTCTTCCATCTTCTTCAAATTTATTATTAATTTCTGTAACTGACGGGTCAACCCCGAACACTTGGTACAACTCGCGTGAAATGCGTTGGCGTATCTTTTGCAAGCTATTGCGATAGACCTTTTGCAACTCCTTTATAACCTCGCCCGAAGCATTAGAATAGGTCATCAGCGAGCTATCAATAAGGGGTAACGGGATGTTATATGCCGCTATCGCGATATCCTTTCTAAGGGGTTCCACATATGCCTTGTACAGCTCCCTATCTATCGGGCTGCCTAACTCGTCAACCCGGATAAACGGCTTGTCCGTAGCTACGTTCTCGTCCCTTACTGTAAGCACGGAGCCGGCGTTCTCGCTACCCATCATATCGGCTAATGTATCGCGGAATTCTTGTTGTGCTGTCTCGGACTCAAAATCACCGTGCGACACGATACTACACATGTGGAAGCCCCTACCCAAAGTACGGTTAACATACTTGCCGTTCTTGTCCTCCGCGCCCATCTCGTTTCGTACCGAGTGGAACGTACTAAGGGGGTACGGCCGGGTTGTGCCGAGGTTCACGTATAATAGTTGCCCTTTATGGTTCTCGATACCACCGCATTCTTCAACCTCTGATGCGAAGTTTTCCGGGTCATAGGTCGGATATACTGTAGAGTTCTGTGCACTGCTCGTTGCCTTGACGTTCTGTCTATCCCAGTTATTGAAAACGCGCCATCTCTTTATGGCCGGGTCTTTCAAATAGTTGTCGTTCATCTCGGCACGTACATATTCAAACGGCACGTTGTACACGTTTCGGGGCTTGTAGCCTTCGGGTGTCAAACCATATTGGACTATCCAAGCCCAGCCCCTAAAACGTGCGACATCGTTTGCCGTAGCCTCTAAAACATCGTCCATATTACAGCCGTTCCCGTTTGTCAATGCCGCGAAGTCTTCGTTTTTGAACCCCTCGCAAATAATGTTCTCGGTCATTTTCTCGACCGCGGCCGTTGCTGTCTTTGAAGCGTATATAAGCTCGGCTATCTCTTGCGGATATAAGTTGCCATCTCCGTAGTTAATAATCTTATCGCCCGTATTGGCGGACAACTTAAGCGCTTTTTCGACAACAAGCGCGAAACGTCTGTAACCTATCATATTTAATTCTCCTCTTTATTGATTTCTACGAAGCATTCAGCATAAGCCGGGTTTTCAGTCATAAGGCGTTCCGCTATTTCGTCTGTCATGTTCGCACTCTTATACACGACACCATCAACGTAATGCACGATACGCGCCCCGGGCTTCATTGCCCATCTGTAAACCACCTTAGTTAAATACTTCGTTTCATACCACAAAGATAAATATTCCATATCCATGTGGCAATTAGGGTCAAGTTTTAGACCTGTCATTGCGTAATATGTATCCAACTTTTCTTGTAATGTTGCAACCTTCGGTTCAACAACAACGGGAGCAGTGCTTTCGCCCCGCCCCGTAGTATTAGTTAATTTTTCTGCCATTTTCTTTTTGATTTATTATGCTCCCGGTTTTGCTGCTGGTGTAGACAACGCGTCGTAATCAGCTCTTGACAAGTTGTGAATCGTTGTCCCTACCTGCCAATCCTCTACGCCATAGGTGTATGTTATATATGCGCTTGCGCTTGAATCGCCCGACATCTCGGTACAAACCAATGGGGCACCCAAACCATAAACGCGTACCGCGTCGCCGTGGTCTACCGCGATAACGAGTTCTGCGCGCGATAACGCACCTACAGAACCCATAGGCGTAAAAGCACTTGCTAACGCGTATTCCCCGGAAAACGTTTTGAACGTAATTGATACGTCGTAAGCCCCGGGCACAATGTCCTGCGACTTCAAACCGACTGTCACAACCAAAGCGTTGTTAATTGCGGTAACGCCATAGCCTACCGCCGTGGGCACCCTTGAAATGGTTGCCTCTCCCGTGGCGGAGGATATTGTAAAGCTCGCAATATCCGCTGCATTGATAAGCTTTGCCGATACGGGTGCACTTAAGTCTGCCCGTGCAGGCGCGCCGCAAGGCATAGCTAAAGATGCACCTATTTTTCCTATACATGCCATATTATTTTTTCCTTTCTTTTTTAGTTAATTACTATCCTACCGCTGCCACATAAAGGGCGTCGTATTCTGCATTATCAATATATAAGTTGTCCTCCCCAATAACGTTTTCGGGGGTTTCAAGTGTTACGGTAGTCCAACCCCCATTATCGTGAGAGCTACGGTCTACAGAGACAGCCCCCATCCCGAAATACAGTCCGTACACCGCCGGCCGCGCTGGCGGCCCGGCGTGCTTTGCCAACACTACAAAACTACCGTTTGTAAGGGCGCCCAGTAGATTAGCATATTGCGCGGTACCGATATCGCCCATTATAGTAAGTGTAACCGAATGGGTATACGCGTTAGGCGCGCCCTCATTAATTTTTAGAGCCACCGAAGCGGTAGTAGAGCGCTTTACGGTGTCTACCTTGTACGCACTTGCGCCCCCAGCTAAAGTCAAGCCCACTACCTTTACGTTTGCACCGAGTGTAAAACTTGCAATATCCGCTTTATTTATAATCAACGCGCTAATTAAACCAGTTGCGCCGCTGTCGCAATCATAGGCAATTGCGCTTGCCAATTTTGAAATACATGCCATAATTAAATTGATTTAGAAATTATTGTGTCTCTTACCTGGTCAACGGGTCTTATCATTTGACTACCTGCCGCCCCCTCGGGGGTAGCTAATGTTATTGTAACCATACCGGCGTTAGCGTTAGAATCGAAATCGGCTGCTGAACATTCGAGCGGTATTGTAGAGCCTAAGATTACTTGGTTACCGTCTTGGTATAAAACAAGCACCCTGAATCTCCCAGTAGTTATTGTGTTCACAAAGTCTATAGTGCTCGTACTCGCACCTTGCGGAACTTTGAAAGTAACCGAAACATCCATAGAAGCCGAGGCATCTAAAGACTTTAGCGAACCGTTAACTTGAATATTTTGCTTGTACCCTTCTACAAGGTACGACTTCGCCCCGGAAGCAAACGTAACAGCCGTAACACGGAGCGGAGTAGAAGTAATATCACATGTAGTGTCCTCCGCGTGCATCAGATAGATGCTTTTCACGCCTACCTGCGGAATCGTACAGCCTACCGTAATGTTACCACTAAGTTTATTTAAACAACTTTTTCCCATATTATTTGAAATAAAAAAGGGGCTGGGTTAATATCCCAACCCCCCTTAATTAGTAAATGATTTTATTTATGCTCTCGCGGTCAACCACAACTGCATTTTCTCGGGCGCTACCAACATAGCATCAGCCGCGAACAAAGTCTGTGAGTAGTAGTTTCTGCTCTTTGCGTCCTGGATGAACGGAGCGATAACCGTACCGGCGCTTTCCAGTGCAATCTGAATATTGTCCTTCGGAGTGAACGCGATGAACGCGGTATCCAAACCGTCAACCGTTGCAGCGTTAGAAACGTGTCTCAACTCGTTAATCTTGTAACCCTCGAAGTAATACACCGGGCGACCGTCTACGATATCGGACTGTGCTACGCTGTTATCACGTGTCTGCAACAAGTTCTTATACAAGCGCATAACATTAGACGTAACGAAGAATTCCGAGTTGTCCAGTGTATCGGGGCGCTGTGCGTCGATAGCACCACGCAATGCAGCGAGAACGCCGTTAGTATCGAGAACCAAAACGTTTTCAGTCATTGTGCTGTCCTTGTACTGCTTGATAATACCGCCGTTAGTGAAGATACTGTAACCAGTTGCTCCTACCGATACGTTACCGTCCAACCAAGCCAAACGAAGCAAGTCAGCTTCTAATACCTTCAATACTTCGGACTGGATAAAACCAGCAAGTTCGGTTTCAGAGAAGTTGTCATCAAGGTTGATACCCTTTGCTACCATCTTACCCCACAAGCTCTGCAAGCAAATCTCAATAGGCAGTTCGATAGGTGCGTGCTGGTAATACTTAACCTTATCAGCTACACTATTATAGAAGTATTCACCGTTACATCCTGCTGATTTGCGCAACGCCTTATCAGCTGCTGTAAGGGAAACAACGGGCGTACCGTTAGGGATACCGTTCATTACTGTAATGCCTTGTGCGATTTCACCGGCAAGTCCTACGGTCAAAGAAATAACCTCGTTAAGTGAGTTGAGGTTCAATTTGTTAAGGTCTGTAAATGTAAAAGCCATAATCTTTTGTTTTTTAGTTATTTGTTGTAAAATCTTTTAGCTGCTTCTGCTACAGCCTCTTTTGATAATTTTGTTTCTTTCTTCTTCGGCATGTTAACCGATGGGGCACCGGGTTTCGCGGTCGCTCTGTTAAATTGAGCCGTCATAGCCTCCAGTGTTGCGGTAAGTTCGGTAACCGAGGTTTCCAAAGCTGCCATACGGTTTGCAAACTCTTCGGGTACATCAGCGGTAACCGGGGTTTCAACTTCAATCTCTTCCTCTTCTTTTTCTTCCTCTTCTACCTTAGCTTCTACGCTTTCGATAGCACCGTTTGCAATGGTGATAACCAACACACCGTCTTCAACCTGTACCTCTACTTTGCCGTCCGGGTGAACGTTGCCTTCACTATCGAAAACCTTGTCTCCGATAGCCATTGTTTCGCCTGCTGCTTCAATCGTGATACTCGCACCGTCTACAGTTTCTACCGTCTCGGTTGCAAAACTCGACTTCTTGAATAGCTCTGCGAAAGAACTAAAAAATTTGTTCATCTTCTTTTCGTTTTGATTATTAAATAAGCTTGTGGTGGCTGCTGGCAACCCTACCAAATCGCATGAGTATAACTCAAAAAATTTGGTAACGTCCAGCACATCACCGTTTAATGTCTGATTGTTGATACCCACCACCGAAACGCCCAGCATATCGGGTTCGTTCTTTATCATCTCGGAGATGAATTTTGCCTCCGATGGGTAGGCGGCTTGTAAGGCTTCGGATAATTCCAAATCGGCATAAGCTACACCGTCCTCGTAGACGAAGTTAGTGAATTTTCCTAAATAACCGTCCAGCATATCCGCCCCGTTATGGGTGCGCCTGCAATGGATAGGCTTTAGGTTGCCGAGCGTTACAACGCTTTGAACCGCGGTCTCCGTAATGACTAACGGAAATTCCTTGCCTTCGTATGTACCGAAATTGGTAGTAACCCCGGCTTGAATAATTCTAAGTTTTCTAAATTTCATATAATCTGTCTTTGTTGTAACACGTGCAAAGATAGGCAGTATATAGTAAACTGCCATCTCTGTACGAGTTAATGGTTTAAAATGTTGCCAGCCCCTGGACTACAGAAACGTCGTTTTGTCCGCTGTTGATGTCTTGCACCGATACAACCGGGTTGGGCATGCTCATCACTGCGTCGATAACTACCCCGGCGAGTTGGTTAATGCTTTCGCTTGATAACTTCATGCTTTCAGCTTGCTTAACTACCCGGTTAGCTTCGGAAAGCCCGGCAACCATACCGCCATCAGCAAACTTGTAAAGCCCCGATGTACCGAACGAATTGCCCCCGTGTGCCTCGTTGAGTGCAGACAGCGCATTAATCTCGGCGCTCGCTGTCTTCTTCATGATATAGACGTTTTCACCGCCCTCTGCCTCGAACACTTGCCCGTTATCGCCCCGGAACGTTACGCCGCCTTGTGCATGAGAACGCCCGTATATCTGACCGCCTTTTGCGTACTTCTTAACGGAAGTGTTAATTTTCGTATCTGGGTCTTTCTGTTTCGCAATCGTAGCGACTTGTTTCATACCGAAAGCAATCACAATAGCGGCTTGTGCGATACCGAATATACCACCGCTTGCCAGCGCTTTTGTTGCACCTAAGTAAGTATTTATTGTCGCTTGAACAACCGCAAATGCCTTACCTATAGCACTTTGCTCTCCTAACAGTGTTGACATTTGTCCTGCAAGACCTGCTGTCATTGTCAGTTCTGCGTTAACGCGTGCCTTGGTGTTTGCCTCCTTTGCCTTCTCGTATTTGGCTTGTATCAACGCGGTGTCCGCGCCTATCTTCTCGGCTGCTGCCATCTCTTGCGCGTATTGCGCATCGAGTTGCATTTGGCGCATGTCGAATTCGTTGGTAACTTCTGCCATCTTAAGCTCGTGAAGGTTCGCCGCGTCCATCGCTTCGCGTTCCCTCATAAGAGCGTCCTGCTCCTCTTTACGTTGCATCTCCAACTGTTGTATACCCAAATTAAATTCGGCTTCCTTGTTGGCGTATTCTTGCTTTGAGATGAGACCTTGCTCAAGTCTGTACTTTTCAAGCTTTAGACTTTCCTCGACGTATGCCTTTTCGTTTTCTAACTTCGTCCCAATGGTATCGTTTTCCAGTTCTTTAGCTTGCATTGAAAGGTTAAGAGCCGTTAACGCTGTTTCCATCTGCTTAATGGTCGCTTCTTGTAAAGCGCGCTTTTGGTTTTCCGCGTCTTGCGCTGCCTTTATTGCGGCTTGTGCCTTTGCTGCCTCGGCTGCCTTGTAAGCCGCTGCATTGGCGGCTATCTGTGTCTTTACAATACCGCTCGCTTGGTTTTCCAGTTCTTTACGCTGTGAGATGTAATCCGCTTGACGTGCCTGTAGGTCTGCCAGTGCTTGCATCTCGGCGCGTCTGTCTTCCTTGCTTGTGTAACTAAGTTCGTTTTGCGCCTTGATTTGATTGTACTTCTGCTGTAGTACGTCTATCTCGGCTTTTTCCATCTGCTTGGAAATCGCGATAGCCTTTTGAGCTGCTGCGTTTCGTTCCTCCGCGGTCTTTAGCTGGTCTCCTACAATGGTTCGTTGTGCCTCCAATTCTCTACGCATCGCTGATAACGTTACGAGGTTGTTTGTTTCCGCCTCATATATTGCAAGTTCTTGCTTGGTGAGTGCTTTTGCCGCGTTCGCTGCCTTAGTGGTCTCCTCGGTAATCAGACCGATAGACGAAAGCAAGTTAACAACCTTTTCGCTCACCCACTCGAAAGCCTTTGCGACACCGCTCAACATGTTGGTGATGCCGTCGAGTATCCGGGAGAAGATAACCTCAAACGGAGCGAATGCCGCCTTTAGATTTGCGGCCATCTCGCTATTACGTTTCATCAGCTTCTCAACCGTTGACACGAGAACAAGGATAACCGAAACAACCGCTAATATCGGGTTAGCTCTCAACGTAGCATTAAACACTTTTAAGATGTTCACGCCCCCCGATAGAGAGGTAGCCATAGCCGCTGTAGCCCCAGAAAGCCCCTGCGTGCTGCTCATGGCTTCCTGTATGCTTTCCGCATAGTTACCTACGTTCCTACGGTTATCGCCTACCGCTTTTTCCATATCCTTAAGACGGTCAGATATCTCCTTTGTTTCAGTGACAAGCTTTTGCCCCTCGTCCGTGTTGTTGCGCGTCGCTGCGCTCATCGCGTTCAACTCCTTGGTGTTCTTTGCCAACTGGGCGCGGAGTGCGTCTACGCTATCCTCTTGGCTGTTTAAGAGCGTCGTGTTCGTCTTTATCTCGCGGTTGTTATCGGAAATCGAGGCGTTGACGTCCAACAACTGCTTTTTCAATTCTATTTGCGCCTTTGCCGCATCGCCTACCGCCTTTTTATAATCGTCTTGGCTGATAGTCCCAGCCTTGTACGACTTGCCCGCCTCGTCCAACTGCTTTTTCTCGTCCTTAAGCGCTGCCATTAGCTGGCTCTTTGTCTCGGCCAGTTCTACGGACTTTGCTATAAGAGCGTCCAACCCATCAAGGGCTGATGATGTATCAAACGAAAGGTCTAATAGAGTAACTTTTTCTGTTGCCATAATCCAAATTATTAATTTTTAACTGCAATTAACGTAACGTTCGCATTTCCCGTTGACGGATCCCAGTTGCTTATTGTTCGGAGATAAAACCAGTAGTTAAGCTCACCTACGAAATAAAGCGCGTCGGACTTCATTTTCTGTATATCAAAATATGATAGGTTCATTTTAGCCGTAACCTGCCACCCGGGGGAGAAACGGTAGTAATGCCCTGCTATCGTTGCACGGTAACCGCTCGCACGATTGAAATAGTTATCGAGTGCGTAATAATCGTTTGACCCGGATAACTTAATCACAGAGGCGTACGGTTTTTGCGCACCGGGGTTTACCGGGAACGCGCTCTCGCCTACTGTCTCCTGCGTAGATATGGCACCACCATAACCGCCTACTGTCTGTTTAAGCGCGCCTACCTGTACTGCGTATGTTCTTGCAGCGCCCGAGGCTTCTGCAACCTTTATACTTGATTGGTCTATTTTCCCCGTCCAGTCTACCCGGTACGTAGAACTCGTAGACGGGTTGATAAACGGTTTGAGCGCCAATGCAAACGGTTTGGACTTAAATTCATATGTCCAGCAAAAGGCTTTGCAAAATGCCTGCACAATCCCGAAAGGCGTATCTATGCCCATTGTTTCCACCAAGTCCCAAGCATACTCCGGGGCTGTAGCCGAATTAATCTTGAACGATATAAAATAAGCCTCTGCATTTGGTACGGTGGTAATAGGTGTGCCCGAATAGACCCCCGAAGAGGCGGATGTCGTAAATCCGAAGTTCAAATCGTGTGAAGACCTCGGAGTAACCAAACATGATGTAGAACCCGGGTTTTCTGGGTAATAGGGGTGGTTGCCGTCTGGTCTTACCGCGCCGCGCTTAAAGGGCAAAGCGAATGTACCGCCGTTGCTTCTAAGATAAACGGTAGAAGGCGCGGAAGGCGGAAGGACTATAAACGAATCCTCCGTAAACCTTAAATCGAACTCGGAGCCAACCATGTATGTAAAACACGTAGCAACCTCGTTGCTTTCCGCTATCATGTAATTAGCCGAATACACGGAGCCGTCCAGCCCGTCATGCGCGCCTTTAAAAACCAGCTGGCTTTCGGCGTCCTTGTAATCACCTGCCTTTTTTGTGACCCGGTCTGCAATGTATGACATAAGCACGGGCGTTGTCCCGTTTTTCGCGTATATTGTGGGTATCGTAACGTCGTTAGGGTACGCGTAGTTAAGGCTGTCTATATACGTCGAATACTGATAAGCCAGTGTCTCATATTTAGGTATCGCAACCACCGGGGCGCGTAACGACGAAAGCTTAGATATGTTTTCTATCAACTCGAGGCTATATCCGTCCTCGTCTGCCGTTACACGTACGCGGAACAAACCACTGCCGAACGGAATATTGAAGCCCCCGAAATACAATTCGGCACGGTACGGGGATGTCCTTATGAACTTCCCGGGGAAACGCTCGGAACGGAACACCCGGTCATTTACTTCTGACCGCGGTATGTTGATTGTCCCGGAGTAACTGACCGTTTGCTCCGTAAACTTAAGGGGGTCGGGGTTGTTGATTGTCAGTTTCACCGAGTTAGGGGCTACACCGTCTATCACCTCGCCATCAATTCGTATTGTTAAATCCATATTGTTAAGGTTCTATAATTTCAAACTTGCATTTAAACGCCGCTACCCGTCCAGTCGCACCGCCTTGTATGTTCAACGCGTTCGGGTTCTGTATCGTAACGCGTGCCCACTGGTTGGTAGCCAAAGGGAATACCCCGGCAACCTCGCCCGAACGTGAAAGCCAGTACAACGCGTTTTGGTTATCGTCGGTTACTACTACGTTTATCGTAACGTCATAGGACAACACACGGTTGCCGCCCGAGAAGTTAACCAAGTAAGTAGGCACAATGCGGTATTGGTCAAAATACATCGTATCATAAGCCCCTTTGCTGTTAAGCCATCGAAGCGTTACCCTCTTATTGGGGTCTGGGCAATATGGGTATTTACGTTCAAAACGTGCGTAGCCCCATACGCTGGCGTCGTTCGCGGTTCTGAACTCTCTCATGGGCTGGATTGCGTCGCTCGTTGTTGTATTTGACCATGCAAAGGATGCGCCGGTACCGTTGTTCCTAACCCGTAGTCTGCCGTCCGAGTTTGCCGTAAGTTGTCCGTATCTCAAGGCAAAGTTAAACGGTGTACCCGTTAACGGACTGCTAAGAAACGAAGCACAACTAAAGTCAAGTTGGTTAAACAGTCCATTACCGTAGTCCGATAGGTTGCGCGTGCTTGCAAGGTTGGCAAACCTACCATCCGCTACGGGGGCGTGGATAGCGCGCATAGTGATAGATTTCAACGTACCCTCCAGGTATTGTATTGACACGTCATCCACGAAGTCGGTAAACCCCAGCCCTGCGTTAAGACTCTCCGTTATGCTCGGAGTAGCTGCTGCCATCATGGACATATCCAATACCGCGCCCTCGTAGGGGGTAACTACGGCGGTTGCCTTTGTAGCCCCATTACGTGAAAAGATAAGGGCTATACTTGTAACCGCACCCACCTGCTCCAGGCGTATAGGGCGATAAAGGCCTGCGCCGATGCCGCCAATTATCGTATAACCAGCCTCCGTGGTGGTAACGTTGTTTAATAGATTTCTTATAATCATTGCTTTTTAGTTAAAATGGTTAATATCTCCGCCCGTACTATCCGGGACACCTCTACCGTGATGCGTTGCACCATATCGGGGGTTAGTATCTTACTTGCCACGCCGCCTTCGTTGTGCTCGTTGGGTACTTTAATACCGTCGCGCTTGATAACGTATGCTATCGCGTATGCCGCTTCTTCGGGTATGTCCGTTCCGGCGTTCGCGTTCTTGTCTTTAATCCATTGCTTAATGGCAGAAACGGGCGGAAAGCTACCTGCTGCCCGTCCGTCCTCCATCTGATAGATATATGCCGGGCTTTCAATCTTCACGCCGCCTGCATACTCTACCACTTCAGTTTCTCTATCGAAGCGACCCGAAGCGTTAAGCCTCATGCGATAGTAGTTGGCTACTATCTCGTCGCGTATCTGCTTAACTAATTGGGTAACTTCCTTGTTCATAGTTAAATATACTTAAACCAACTGTAATGTTTCCTCGTCTTCGGGTAGTCTACATCATGCTCGTTGCCGTAGGCTTCCCTCTCAAAACTCATGCGGTCATATGGCTTGTCGTTCGGGTAGAACGGGTTCTTCTTCTCGAAGTGCCAGCCAATGAATTTAATAACGTACTCAATGCCATACCACAAGTAAAACGGCACGTACAGCATTTCACGCATTTGCATCGTGTGGATGTGTTCGTGTCTTAACGTCTTTTCGCTTATAACCGCGTTACCACGTACGAAAAGGACGCCGAATAGGTTAATAGCTTTGAAGCCTTTAACCGGGATAATGTTGTTTCTGATGATTTTCATGTTCTTTTGTTTTTAAACAGTGCACAAAAGTACGAAGTAAACCATCAGAAAACAAACTGTATCAAGTTCACGCCCCGTACTTGTAAGCGTCGAACGTTGCCTCCCATCCCGATTTGATAGTATCGTACTGGTTCTGCACTTTTGCGATACGTAGCGAGCCAATCTCGTAGCCGCATATGAAGCTCTTTAGCATCTCATGCAAAAGCAGGTCTGTACGTATCAGTGTAGCAATCTCTACTGCGTCGTCTCGCATATAAGCCGATGTACCCATACAGCGGATGACTACCGTGTATGCGCTGCTGTTAGGTACGTTCGTGTCCGTATAGCTTCCAGTCGTTACGTCAAGCGTAAAGAAGTCATCGCTCAATTCATTAGCCGCTACGTTCTGTACGGCGGTATCTCCGAATATCAGCGTTTTGCCCAGTGCCGTAGCCCGGGCGTTCGCTGTGTTAATTATCGTTTCAAAAGTCATAACTATCTGTTTTTCATTTGTTGTTTCTTCATTTCTCGCTTCTCCTTCTCTATCTCGTCGTTACGTTTGGCGATGGCAAGCATAGCGTCCGAGTAGTTGATTTGCTTCGCATCCTCAAAGCTACAGTGGAATAGCTCGGCGGTAATCTGCACAAGTCCTAAAAGGTTCTTTGCTTGTTTAATCGTCTCGTCTCCAGTAAGCGCGCTTTCGCCCGTCTGCTTCATGTTCTGAAACACGATTTGCTCGAGACCGTCCGCGATTTCCATCTGTGACACTATGAACTTGTCAAGCTTCGCGGCATCGAGAATCGTCTCGGGTTCGTAGTTGTCATCAGTCCAAGCCTTGATACGCTCGTTTGCGTCCTCTGCACGACGTGTTTCAAGCATAGACCATAGAGTTATGCCCTCAACGTCTCTAAGTCTGTACACGGCTTTCCCATTGCGCGTAGCGACTTGTGAAGGTCTGCAGTACTTAATCATATCCTTTAGCAACTTCTCCTCGTCCTTGGTTATTCGGACGGTTCCGTTTGCCGGTAGGTTAGCAACTCTTAATAAAACCTTTCGGTTATTTATCGCTGTTATGCGATATATCCATTTCAAAATAAACTTTTTCATTATTTGGGTCTGTATTTACGTATCAAGAAGTCCACACCGTAACGGAGCGCGTCGAGTGCGTGGTTCCACGCGTCTATCGCCTCGTTGGTGTATGTGTCCGATACTTCGTCCTTAATCCATTTGTAGTTATCCAGTTCATCAAGCAGCTTGACCGAACGCTTTGTTACGTGCAGCTTGAATTGCTTCACCTGGGCAATGCCTGCCGCTATGGAGCCTCGCCCCTTAACACACGGTATTGCCTTGATACGCTTTTGCTGTAGCTCCACGATACTCTTTTGCTCCGCACTGTCGCACACCGTTATCACGCGGTTCAGTGCGTTAGCGTTCAAGTAGTCCGCTATATGGCTATTCAGTAGACCCTGCTCATAACAAAGCAAGTCTACGAACAAGTCCCAGCCCTCCATGCGGATATCTACTATCGCGGTCGGGTCATTCACGAAACCAAAGTCAAGCCCCAGGCATCGACCCGTGTAGGTTTCCGGCATATCGTCTATAACTTCATATTCGGGGTAAACGTTACCCTCTACGCCGCCCGTCAAGCCCTCGCCATACACGCGCCACCAATTGGCATCGTTCTTGTTCTTCTCGATTGCCGCCACTTGTTCGGGGGTCAAGTACGGGTTATCCTTGTACGTTGAATGTATCGTAACGTATCTGTCACCTACGAACTCGGTCTCACCCCAAAACTTCCGTACGGGGTTGTAGTCGATGATAACCTTTTTACGTGTACGGATATCGAGTTGCCTAAAGATTTCACGCGGTATGCCCTGGGCCTCGTTGACGAAAAGGATATCACGTGCAGGGCCGTGCACCTTCCCGGCGTTATCACAAGAGAAGAACTCTACTATCGTGCCGTTCGGGTATTCGTATGTACTCTCCGTTTTATTAAACTTGTTCTCGTCCCAATAGCCCTCGGCTGCCACCATAGCTTTAAAGTCTCGGAGCATACCGCGCTTAACCATGGGGAACGTAGCCGCTACGCACGAGATAACGAGCGGTTGGGGGTTGTTCAATGCCAGTATGTGCAGCATCTGTAGGGTTGCCCATGTCTTGCCGCTACGTGTGCCGCCTTTAGAGGCTACACCGCGTATCTTCGGGTCTACGAAAGCCGATAGTATCTTTTCAAAAGTAAATGTAACGTTCATGCTTATAAATGTTTAATGCCACAAAGGTAGTGAAAACCGATGTGGCATTGTTGTTTGATAGAGTTTTGCGTAATCACGCGGCAAATCTAAGAGGCGTTATAGCGTCGCTTAGTTTGTGTCGACGGAGCGAGAAACTAAGAGAGCTTAGTAACTCCAACTAATTTCTCTCCATGCCGAGAGAAACTAAGAGAGCTTAGTAACTCCAACTAATTTCTCTCCATGCCGAGAGAAACTAAGAGAGCTTAGTAACTCCAA
>OJJY01000141.1_pt1 | contig 34434 bp, 26 predicted proteins | sample 1596421 | NCBI WGS metagenome assembly OJJY01 (sample SAMEA4350151, study PRJEB24818) | metagenome | biome: human; feature: gut; material: faeces | place: Denmark | collected 2013-09 | reverse complement strand
ATGACGTGGATCCGATCGAAACTCGCGACTGGCTCCAGGCGATCGAATCGGTCATCCGTGAAGAAGGTGTTGAGCGTGCTCAGTATCTGATCGACCAACTGCTTGCTGAAGCCCGCAAAGGCGGTGTCAACGTAGCCGCAGGCACCGGTATCAGCAACTACATCAACACCATCCCCGTTGAAGAACAACCGGAGTATCCGGGTAATCTGGAACTGGAACGCCGTATTCGTTCAGCTATCCGCTGGAACGCCATCATGACGGTTCTGCGTGCGTCGAAAAAAGACCTCGAACTGGGCGGCCACATGGCGTCCTTCCAGTCTTCCGCAACCATTTATGATGTGTGCTTTAACCATTTCTTCCGTGCACGCAACGAGCAGGATGGCGGCGACCTGGTTTACTTCCAGGGCCACATCTCCCCGGGCGTTTACGCTCGTGCTTTCCTGGAAGGTCGTCTGACTCAGGAGCAGCTGGATAACTTCCGTCAGGAAGTTCACGGCAATGGCCTCTCTTCCTATCCGCACCCGAAACTGATGCCGGAATTCTGGCAGTTCCCGACCGTATCTATGGGTCTGGGTCCGATTGGTGCTATTTACCAGGCTAAATTCCTGAAATATCTGGAACACCGTGGCCTGAAAGATACCTCTAAACAAACCGTTTACGCGTTCCTCGGTGACGGTGAAATGGACGAACCGGAATCCAAAGGTGCGATCACCATCGCTACCCGTGAAAAACTGGATAACCTGGTTTTCGTTATCAACTGTAACCTGCAGCGTCTTGACGGCCCGGTCACCGGTAACGGCAAGATCATCAACGAACTGGAAGGCATCTTCGAAGGTGCTGGCTGGAACGTGATCAAAGTGATGTGGGGTAGCCGTTGGGATGAACTGCTGCGTAAAGATACCAGCGGTAAACTGATCCAGCTGATGAACGAAACCGTTGACGGCGACTACCAGACCTTCAAATCGAAAGATGGTGCGTACGTTCGTGAACACTTCTTCGGTAAATATCCTGAAACCGCAGCACTGGTTGCAGACTGGACTGATGAGCAGATCTGGGCACTGAACCGTGGTGGTCACGATCCGAAGAAAATCTACGCTGCATTCAAGAAAGCGCAGGAAACCAAAGGTAAAGCGACGGTAATCCTTGCTCATACCATTAAAGGTTACGGCATGGGCGACGCGGCTGAAGGTAAAAACATCGCGCACCAGGTTAAGAAAATGAACATGGACGGCGTGCGCCATATCCGCGACCGTTTCAATGTGCCGGTGTCTGATGCAGATATCGAAAAACTGCCGTACATCACCTTCCCGGAAGGTTCTGAAGAGCATACCTATCTGCACGCTCAGCGTCAGAAACTGCACGGTTATCTGCCAAGCCGTCAGCCGAACTTCACCGAGAAGCTTGAGCTGCCGAGCCTGCAAGACTTCGGCGCGCTGTTGGAAGAGCAGAGCAAAGAGATCTCTACCACTATCGCTTTCGTTCGTGCCCTGAACGTGATGCTGAAGAACAAGTCGATCAAAGATCGTCTGGTACCGATCATCGCCGACGAAGCGCGTACTTTCGGTATGGAAGGTCTGTTCCGTCAGATTGGTATTTACAGCCCGAACGGTCAGCAGTACACCCCGCAGGACCGCGAGCAGGTTGCTTACTATAAAGAAGACGAGAAAGGTCAGATTCTGCAGGAAGGGATCAACGAGCTGGGCGCAGGTTGTTCCTGGCTGGCAGCGGCGACCTCTTACAGCACCAACAATCTGCCGATGATTCCGTTCTACATCTATTACTCGATGTTCGGCTTCCAGCGTATTGGCGATCTGTGCTGGGCGGCTGGCGACCAGCAAGCGCGTGGCTTCCTGATCGGCGGTACTTCCGGTCGTACCACCCTGAACGGCGAAGGTCTGCAGCACGAAGATGGTCACAGCCACATTCAGTCGCTGACTATCCCGAACTGTATCTCTTACGACCCGGCTTACGCTTACGAAGTTGCTGTCATCATGCATGACGGTCTGGAGCGTATGTACGGTGAAAAACAAGAGAACGTTTACTACTACATCACCACGCTGAACGAAAACTATCACATGCCGGCAATGCCGGAAGGTGCTGAGGAAGGTATCCGTAAAGGTATCTACAAACTCGAAACCATTGAAGGTAGCAAAGGTAAAGTTCAGCTGCTGGGCTCCGGTTCTATCCTGCGTCACGTCCGTGAAGCGGCAGAGATCCTGGCGAAAGATTACGGCGTAGGTTCTGACGTTTATAGCGTGACCTCCTTCACCGAGCTGGCGCGTGATGGTCAGGATTGTGAACGCTGGAACATGCTGCATCCGCTGGAAACTCCGCGCGTTCCGTATATCGCTCAGGTGATGAACGACGCGCCGGCAGTGGCATCTACCGACTATATGAAACTGTTCGCTGAGCAGGTCCGTACTTACGTACCGGCTGACGACTATCGCGTACTGGGTACTGATGGCTTCGGTCGTTCCGACAGCCGTGAGAACCTGCGTCACCACTTCGAAGTTGATGCTTCTTATGTCGTGGTTGCGGCGCTGGGCGAACTGGCTAAACGTGGCGAAATCGATAAGAAAGTGGTTGCTGACGCAATCGCCAAATTCAACATCGATGCAGATAAAGTTAACCCGCGTCTGGCGTAAGAGGTAAAAGAATAATGGCTATCGAAATCAAAGTACCGGACATCGGGGCTGATGAAGTTGAAATCACCGAGATCCTGGTCAAAGTGGGCGACAAAGTTGAAGCCGAACAGTCGCTGATCACCGTAGAAGGCGACAAAGCCTCTATGGAAGTTCCGTCTCCGCAGGCGGGTATCGTTAAAGAGATCAAAGTCTCTGTTGGCGATAAAACCCAGACCGGCGCACTGATTATGATTTTCGATTCCGCCGACGGTGCAGCAGACGCTGCACCTGCTCAGGCAGAAGAGAAGAAAGAAGCAGCTCCGGCAGCAGCACCAGCGGCTGCAGCGGCAAAAGACGTTAACGTTCCGGATATCGGCAGCGACGAAGTTGAAGTGACCGAAATCCTGGTGAAAGTTGGCGATAAAGTTGAAGCTGAACAGTCGCTGATCACCGTAGAAGGCGACAAGGCTTCTATGGAAGTTCCGGCTCCGTTTGCTGGCACCGTGAAAGAGATCAAAGTGAACGTGGGTGACAAAGTGTCTACCGGCTCGCTGATTATGGTCTTCGAAGTCGCGGGTGAAGCAGGCGCGGCAGCTCCGGCGGCTAAACAGGAAGCGGCTCCGGCAGCGGCTCCTGCACCAGCAGCTGGCGTGAAAGAAGTTAACGTTCCGGATATCGGCGGTGACGAAGTTGAAGTCACCGAAGTGATGGTGAAAGTGGGCGACAAAGTTGCCGCTGAACAGTCACTGATCACCGTAGAAGGCGATAAAGCGTCTATGGAAGTTCCGGCTCCGTTTGCAGGTGTCGTGAAGGAACTGAAAGTCAACGTTGGCGATAAAGTGAAAACTGGTTCGCTGATTATGATCTTCGAAGTTGAAGGCGCAGCGCCTGCTGCAGCTCCTGCGAAACAGGAAGCGGCAGCGCCGGCTCCGGCAGCAAAAGCTGAAGCCCCGGCAGCAGCTCCGGCTGCAAAAGCGGAAGGCAAATCTGAATTTGCTGAAAACGACGCTTACGTTCACGCGACTCCGCTGATCCGCCGTCTGGCACGCGAGTTTGGCGTTAACCTGGCGAAAGTGAAGGGCACTGGCCGTAAAGGTCGTATCCTGCGCGAAGACGTTCAGGCTTACGTGAAAGAAGCTATCAAACGTGCAGAAGCAGCTCCGGCAGCGACTGGCGGCGGTATCCCAGGCATGCTGCCGTGGCCGAAGGTGGACTTCAGCAAGTTTGGTGAAATCGAAGAAGTGGAACTGGGCCGCATCCAGAAAATCTCTGGTGCGAACCTGAGCCGTAACTGGGTGATGATCCCGCATGTTACTCACTTCGACAAAACCGATATCACCGAGCTGGAAGCGTTCCGTAAACAGCAGAACGAAGAAGCGGCGAAACGTAAGCTGGATGTGAAGATCACCCCAGTTGTCTTCATCATGAAAGCCGTTGCTGCAGCGCTTGAGCAGATGCCTCGCTTCAACAGTTCGCTGTCGGAAGACGGTCAGCGTCTGACCCTGAAGAAATACATCAACATCGGTGTGGCGGTGGATACCCCGAACGGTCTGGTTGTTCCGGTATTCAAAGACGTCAACAAGAAAGGCATCATCGAGCTGTCTCGCGAGCTGATGACTATTTCTAAGAAAGCGCGTGACGGTAAGCTGACTGCGGGCGAAATGCAGGGTGGTTGCTTCACCATCTCCAGCATCGGCGGCCTGGGTACTACCCACTTCGCGCCGATTGTGAACGCGCCGGAAGTGGCTATCCTCGGCGTTTCCAAGTCCGCGATGGAGCCGGTGTGGAATGGTAAAGAGTTCGTGCCGCGTCTGATGCTGCCGATTTCTCTCTCCTTCGACCACCGCGTGATCGACGGTGCTGATGGTGCCCGTTTCATTACCATCATTAACAACACGCTGTCTGACATTCGCCGTCTGGTGATGTAAGTAAAAGAGCCGGCCCAACGGCCGGCTTTTTTCTGGTAATCTCATGAATGTATTGAGGTTATTAGCGAATAGACAAATCGGTTGCCGTTTGTTGTTTAAAAATTGTTAACAATTTTGTAAAATACCGACGGATAGAACGACCCGGTGGATAATGGGCGTCATAAAAAAAACGTCAGACCCGCCGGAGATAAATATATAGAGGTCATGATGAGTACTGAAATCAAAACTCAGGTCGTGGTACTTGGGGCAGGCCCCGCAGGTTACTCCGCTGCCTTCCGTTGCGCTGATTTAGGTCTGGAAACCGTAATCGTAGAACGTTACAACACCCTTGGCGGTGTTTGCCTGAACGTCGGCTGTATCCCTTCTAAAGCACTGCTGCACGTAGCAAAAGTTATCGAAGAAGCCAAAGCGCTGGCTGAACATGGTATCGTCTTCGGCGAACCGAAAACCGATATCGACAAGATTCGTACCTGGAAAGAGAAAGTGATCAATCAGCTGACCGGTGGTCTGGCTGGTATGGCGAAAGGCCGCAAAGTCAAAGTGGTCAACGGTCTGGGTAAATTTACCGGGGCTAACACCCTGGAAGTTGAAGGTGAGAACGGTAAAACCGTGATCAACTTCGACAACGCGATCATTGCAGCGGGTTCTCGCCCGATTCAACTGCCGTTTATTCCGCATGAAGATCCGCGTATCTGGGACTCCACTGACGCGCTGGAACTGAAAGAAGTACCAGAACGCCTGCTGGTAATGGGTGGCGGTATCATCGGTCTGGAAATGGGCACCGTATACCACGCGCTGGGTTCACAGATTGACGTGGTTGAAATGTTCGACCAGGTTATCCCGGCAGCTGACAAAGACATCGTTAAAGTCTTCACCAAGCGTATCAGCAAGAAATTCAACCTGATGCTGGAAACCAAAGTTACCGCCGTTGAAGCGAAAGAAGACGGTATTTATGTGACGATGGAAGGCAAAAAAGCACCCGCTGAACCGCAGCGTTACGACGCCGTGCTGGTAGCGATTGGTCGTGTGCCGAACGGTAAAAACCTCGACGCAGGCAAAGCTGGCGTGGAAGTTGACGACCGTGGTTTCATCCGCGTTGACAAACAGCTGCGTACCAACGTACCGCACATCTTTGCTATCGGCGATATCGTCGGTCAGCCGATGCTGGCACATAAAGGTGTTCACGAAGGTCACGTTGCCGCTGAAGTTATCGCCGGTAAGAAACACTACTTCGATCCGAAAGTTATCCCGTCCATCGCCTATACCGAACCAGAAGTTGCATGGGTAGGTCTGACTGAGAAAGAAGCGAAAGAGAAAGGCATCAGCTATGAAACCGCCACCTTCCCGTGGGCTGCTTCTGGTCGTGCTATCGCTTCCGACTGCGCAGACGGTATGACCAAGCTGATTTTCGACAAAGAATCTCACCGTGTGATCGGTGGTGCGATTGTCGGTACCAACGGCGGCGAGCTGCTGGGTGAAATCGGCCTGGCAATCGAAATGGGTTGTGATGCTGAAGACATCGCACTGACCATCCACGCGCACCCGACTCTGCACGAGTCTGTGGGCCTGGCGGCAGAAGTGTTCGAAGGTAGCATTACCGACCTGCCGAACCCGAAAGCGAAGAAGAAGTAATTGTTCGTTTGCCGGAACATCCGGCAATTAAAAAAGCGGCTAACCACGCCGCTTTTTTTACGTCTGCAATTTACCTTTCCTGTCGCCTTGCTCCGCGCTCAGAGAGACGTTCGCGTACTGCTGACCGTTGCTCGTTATTCAGCCTGACAGTATGGTTACTGTCGTTTAGACGTTGTGGGCGGCTCTCCTGAACTTTTTCCCGAAAAACCTGACGTTGTTCAGGTGATGCCGATTGTATACGCTGGCGGGCGTTATCACGTTGCTGTTGGTTCAGTGGGCGCTGCTGTACTTTTTCCTTAAACACCTGGCGCTGTTCGGGAGTTGCAGACTGAATACGCTCACGCGCTGCCTCTCTTCGCTGCTGGTTCTGTGGGTTAGTCTGCATTTTCTCGCGGACTGCCTGGCGCTGCTCAGGAGAGGCCGACTGATAACGCTGACGAGCGGCGTCCTTTTGTTGCTGGGTCAGTGGTTGGCGACGGCTGAAGTCGCGGAAGTCGTCATAGCTCCCATAGTTTTCAGCTTCATTAAACCGCTGTGCCGCTGCCTGACGTTGGGTATCTCGTGTAATGACGGGGGCGGCGTGTGTTCGTTGCTGAAACTGACTTGCTGCCGCCTGACGCTGGCTGTCGCGTGTTGGAGCAGGTAGCTGCGTGGCACTCATTCCGCCGTTGACATCGGTTTGATGAAACCGCTTTGCCATATCCTGATCATGATAGGGCACACCATTACGGTAGTTTGGATTGTGCCGCCATGCCATATTCTTATCAGTAAGATGCTCACCGGTGATACGGTTGAAATTGTTGACGTCGATATTGATGTTGTCGCCGTTGTGTTGCCAGCCATTACTGTCACGATGACCGCCATCGTGGTGATGATAATCATCATCGTCATGATGATGATGGTCATGATCGTCGTCATCCCAGTCGATGCTGCTGAATAGTGCGTACGTGGTAGCAATGCCCATGCTATAGCCGAATCCGCGCACAAAGCTGTCAACAAACGGTTCTCCGGCTGGTGGTGGCAGATAAACCGGCGGGTACGCAGTATTGGCCCAGTTCCCGTAAACCACGGTTGGGTTGTAGTTGGGAATATAGACCACCTCAGGATTGGCGGGCTCAATGGAAATGACGGTTGTTGCAGGCTCTGTAATGACGGGGCTGGCAGTTGAAACGGTATTGGATGGTATGACGGGAGCCGTGACTGTCTGTGTTACCGGTACAGCTTTCTTCGTTGTGGTAATAACTTTCTGTTCGGTTGATGACTTCAGCGAGCCGGTTTGTTGCGCCAGTTGCCGCAATCGCTGTACCGAGTCCATCACGTCCTGCGGCTGCGCCAGAAAAGCATCGCCCAGGTTTTGCACCCATTGCGGGTTTTCGCCCATCAATGCCATCAATTGTGGAAAGGCCACCAGTGATTTGACGCTGGCGTCCCACGGCTGGCCAGATACCGCCTGAATAGCAGCATCGCCTTGTTTAAGTGGATTATCGTGTGACCATTGCACTGCTTGAGCAACGTTTGCCGGATAGGTTGATGCCATTAACACTTGTGAAAGCAGAGAGTCGGGGTATAGCGCGACAGGTGCAACCCATTGATCTATTTGAGCAGTGCTGAATGCGGATTTAACGACGGCGGGTGTTACGGGAGGTGCGGAAACCGTTGCAGGAAGCGTAACCGCGGCAGCGTCAGACACAGCCAGTTGTGTCGATTGCGGTTCCACAGGCGCTTCCACTGTGCGGCTTTTTATATATAGCCCGGCAGAGGCGGCACAAAGCCCGGCACTGCAAATTAGCGCCAGCACATGGGGTTTAAACGGCAAAGTCATTTTCATAATTCGGATCTCAAGGAAATCGCAATGGTCGGCGAACTGCCACCCGCAGGTGCTGTGAATCCGAGTATAAAGAGGCGGTAGTTTAAATTTTGACTAATCTTGGGATTCGTTGAGAAAGGTGATTATCACCATGCGAATTAACGAAGTTTTTACGGAGGGAAACAATCTCTAGACCATCCTTAACGATTCAGCCACTTTTTTGTGTTGCTTTTTTGTAAACGAATTAACACATCGTCAAAATCCTGCTATTCTGCCCGTTGCGGTACTGGGCATTTACCCTACAAACTGCTGTCTCACAGGAGCGTGAAGAGAATCGCCTGCCGCACTATGACAATGAGAGCGAGGAGAACCGTCGTGCTAGAAGAATACCGTAAGCACGTAGCTGAGCGTGCCGCTGAGGGGATTGCGCCCAAACCCCTGGATGCAAACCAAATGGCCGCACTTGTAGAGCTGCTGAAAAACCCGCCCGCGGGCGAAGAAGAATTCCTGTTAGATCTGTTAACCAACCGTGTTCCCCCTGGCGTCGATGAAGCCGCCTATGTCAAAGCAGGCTTCCTGGCTGCTATCGCGAAAGGCGAAGCCAAATCCCCTCTGCTGACTCCGGAAAAAGCCATCGAACTGCTGGGCACCATGCAGGGTGGTTACAACATTCATCCGCTGATCGACGCGCTGGATGATGCCAAACTGGCACCGATCGCTGCCAAAGCACTTTCTCACACACTGCTGATGTTCGATAACTTCTATGACGTAGAAGAGAAAGCGAAAGCAGGCAACGAATATGCGAAGCAGGTAATGCAGTCCTGGGCGGATGCCGAATGGTTCCTTAATCGCCCGGCGCTGGCTGAAAAACTGACCGTTACCGTCTTCAAAGTCACTGGCGAAACTAACACCGATGACCTTTCTCCGGCACCGGATGCGTGGTCACGCCCGGATATCCCACTGCACGCGCTGGCGATGCTGAAAAACGCCCGTGAAGGTATTGAGCCAGATCAGCCTGGTGTTGTTGGTCCGATCAAGCAAATCGAAGCTCTGCAACAGAAAGGTTTCCCGCTGGCGTACGTCGGTGACGTTGTGGGTACGGGTTCATCGCGTAAATCCGCCACGAACTCCGTACTGTGGTTTATGGGTGATGATATTCCACATGTGCCGAACAAACGCGGCGGTGGTTTGTGCCTCGGCGGTAAAATTGCACCAATCTTCTTTAACACGATGGAAGACGCGGGTGCACTGCCAATCGAAGTCGACGTCTCTAACCTGAACATGGGCGACGTAATTGACGTTTACCCGTACAAAGGTGAAGTGCGTAACCACGAAACCAACGAGTTGCTGGCAACCTTCGAACTGAAAACCGACGTGCTGATTGATGAAGTGCGTGCTGGCGGCCGTATTCCGCTGATTATCGGGCGTGGCCTGACTACCAAAGCGCGTGAAGCACTTGGTCTGCCGCACAGTGATGTGTTCCGTCAGGCGAAAGATGTCGCTGAGAGCGATCGCGGCTTCTCGCTGGCGCAAAAAATGGTAGGCCGTGCCTGTGGCGTGAAAGGCATTCGTCCGGGCGCGTACTGTGAACCGAAAATGACTTCTGTAGGTTCCCAGGACACCACCGGCCCGATGACCCGTGATGAACTGAAAGACCTGGCGTGCCTGGGCTTCTCGGCTGACCTGGTGATGCAGTCTTTCTGCCACACCGCGGCGTATCCGAAGCCAGTTGACGTGAACACGCACCACACGCTGCCGGACTTCATTATGAACCGTGGCGGTGTGTCGCTGCGTCCGGGTGACGGCGTCATTCACTCCTGGCTGAACCGTATGCTGCTGCCGGATACCGTCGGTACCGGTGGTGACTCCCATACCCGTTTCCCGATCGGTATCTCTTTCCCGGCGGGTTCTGGTCTGGTGGCGTTTGCTGCCGCAACTGGCGTAATGCCGCTTGATATGCCGGAATCCGTTCTGGTGCGCTTCAAAGGCAAAATGCAGCCGGGCATCACCCTGCGCGATCTGGTACACGCGATCCCGCTGTATGCGATCAAACAAGGTCTGCTGACCGTTGAGAAGAAAGGCAAGAAAAACATCTTCTCTGGTCGCATTCTGGAAATTGAAGGTCTGCCGGATCTGAAAGTTGAGCAGGCATTTGAACTGACCGATGCGTCCGCTGAGCGTTCTGCCGCTGGTTGTACTATCAAGCTGAACAAAGAACCGATCATCGAATACCTGAACTCTAACATCGTCCTGCTGAAGTGGATGATCGCGGAAGGTTATGGCGATCGTCGTACCCTGGAACGTCGTATTCAGGGCATGGAAAAATGGCTGGCGAATCCTGAGCTGCTGGAAGCCGATGCAGATGCGGAATACGCGGCAGTGATCGACATCGATCTGGCGGATATTAAAGAGCCAATCCTGTGTGCTCCGAACGACCCGGATGACGCGCGTCCGCTGTCTGCGGTACAGGGTGAGAAGATCGACGAAGTGTTTATCGGTTCCTGCATGACCAACATCGGTCACTTCCGTGCTGCGGGTAAACTGCTGGATGCGCATAAAGGCCAGTTGCCGACCCGCCTGTGGGTGGCACCGCCAACCCGTATGGACGCCGCACAGTTGACCGAAGAAGGCTACTACAGCGTCTTCGGTAAGAGTGGTGCGCGTATCGAGATCCCTGGCTGTTCCCTGTGTATGGGTAACCAGGCGCGTGTGGCGGACGGTGCAACGGTGGTTTCCACCTCTACCCGTAACTTCCCGAACCGTCTGGGTACTGGCGCGAATGTCTTCCTGGCTTCTGCGGAACTGGCTGCTGTTGCGGCGCTGATTGGCAAACTGCCGACGCCGGAAGAGTACCAGACCTACGTGGCGCAGGTAGATAAAACAGCCGTTGATACTTACCGTTATCTGAACTTCAACCAGCTTTCTCAGTACACCGAGAAAGCCGATGGGGTGATTTTCCAGACTGCGGTTTAAAAAGTCAGCGCACGCGCTGCGCATAAACGACACAATGCCCGGTGAATGAGATTCCCGGGCATTTTTTTATTTCTAAACCATCGCCGTTCCGCTGTTTTTCTCCGGTAAGGCTGCGATAATTACATCAATGGCGCAATGCGATTTCGGTGCATTGCCGGGAGCAGAGGAACACACTATGGATTACGAATTTCTGCGCGATATTACCGGAGTGGTAAAGGTGCGTATGTCCATGGGGCATGAAGTGGTCGGGCACTGGTTTAATGAAGAGGTGAAAGAAAACCTGGCCTTGCTTGATGAAGTGGAACAAGCAGCGCACGCACTGAAAGGTAGCGAACGGTCCTGGCAACGGGCAGGGCATGAATACACCCTGTGGATGGACGGTGAAGAGGTGATGGTTCGCGCCAATCAACTGGAATTCGCTGGCGATGAAATGGAAGAGGGGATGAACTACTACGACGAAGAAAGCCTGTCGCTATGCGGCGTTGAGGATTTTCTGCAGGTCGTGGCGGCTTACCGCAATTTCGTGCAGCAGAAGTAAATAAATCTGGCGGAGCCTGGGAGCTCCGCCAGAGCCGTTAAACAGCTGGCATATTGCGCCCGTAATAAATCTCGCGCATTTCTTTCCACAGCGCAGCGGTAATTTCCTGGCGCTCGCTGTCGGTTAAATCTTCCGGTTTGGTGTGGAACATGTAGTGCTTAAGGTCGAACTCTTTAAGCAACATCTTGGTATGGAAGATATTTTCCTGATAGACGTTTACATCCACCATGTCATACAGCGCCTTCATATCGTCAGACATAAAGTTCTGAATCGAATTAATCTCATGGTCGATAAAGTGCTTCATACCGTTAATGTCGCGGGTAAAACCGCGCACGCGATAATCAATGGTTACGATATCGGACTCAAGCTGGTGGATCAGGTAATTCAGCGCCTTCAGCGGAGAAATCACGCCGCAGGTAGAGACTTCAATATCGGCGCGGAAGGTACATAAACCGCCTTCAGGATGACTTTCCGGGTAGGTATGTACGCAAATATGACTTTTATCGAGATGGGCAACGACCGTTTCTGGCAGTGGGCCGGGGTGTTCTGTTTTGTCGATGAGTTTCGGGTCAACCGGTTCTTCACTCACCAGAATAGTGACGCTGGCACCCTGTGGTTCGTAATCCTGGCGGGCGATGTTAAGAATATTAGCCCCGATAATGGAACAGGTTTCTGACAGGATTTCGGTCAGACGGTTGGCATTATAGAGTTCATCGATATAAGCAATATAACCGTCGCGCTCTTCGGCAGTTTTGGCGTAGCAGATATCGTAAATACAAAAACTCAGACTTTTGGTCAGATTATTAAAGCCATGCAGTTTCAGTTTTTTCAATTTCTTATCTTCTCCTTAGGACGGCTGTGAAGCCAGTGCGTCTTGCAGATACTGAGGTAAGGCAAAAGCTGCCGTATGGATTGCCGGATTGTAATAACGGCATTTCAGGCCAGAGGCGAGAAAACGCGCCTGAATAATTTCGGTTGAGAGATGGCGTAAGGCGTCGTTATCTGTCGCCCATGCAAAAGTCATGATACCGCCGTAATAGGTCGGGATCGCCGCCTGATAAAAGCCAACGTCGCTGAAGTAATGGCTGAGTTTGCGATGGCTGTCGATGGCTTCTTCCTGCTGTAAAAAGCAGACGCCGTTTTGTGCGACGAAGATACCGCCAGGATTCAGGCAACGTTTGCAGCCTTCATAAAATGCCGAAGTGAAAAGGCTTTCGCCGGGACCGATAGGATCGGTGCAGTCGGAGATAATGACATCAAAGGTCTGGCTGGTTTGATTAACGAAATTGACGCCATCGTCGATCACCAGCTTAAAGCGCGGATCGTCGTAGCTACCGGCGTTATGGTTGGGTAGATACTGACGGCAGAACGACACGACACCCGCATCGATTTCCACCATCGTGATTGACTCAACGTTTTTATGTCGGGTTACTTCACGCAGCATGGCACCGTCGCCGCCGCCGATAATCAGCACATGTTTCGCGTGACCGTGGGCCAGTAGCGGAACATGGGTCATCATCTCATGATAGATAAACTCGTCGCGCTCGGTGGTTTGTACTACGCCATCCAGCGCCATTACGCGACCAAATGCAGCGTTCTCAAAAATGATCAGATCCTGGTGATCGGTCTTTTCATGATACAGAACGTTATCTACTGCAAAGTACTGCCCAAACTGGTCGTGTAGCGTTTCATGCCACTGTTTTTTTTCGGCCATGGGTTGATACCTCCTTTGTTAACACCCGTAAAAAAAGGGCGCAACATAATAGCTAACATTGACCGCGGATGCACGGTCAATATTTCTACAAAAAGGTATCAGGGATTATTTGACGTAGGCAAGCAGGCTTAAGGAATCGCGGGCCAGGGCTTTGCACTTTTTAGCGACGGGAATGCCGATACCGCTGAGATCGCGGTAGCTGTCTTCACCAAGGGATTTCATGTCGAAGGTGTCGTAGTTGCTGAGATCCCACTGGTTTTGCTGGGCGAAAAAGACCAGTGCGCGACGAATTTGTCCGTTAGGTAAGTTCTGGTAACCACAATCGTTCTTCAGAAAAACAAAAACTGCCGTTAAATCGGCCATATCTTCGGCTTCAGACTCGCTGAGCGCGTAACTGTTTGCGCAAACGGCCATCAGGCTGCCGAATAACACTGTTCTGAAAAACGTCTTCATTGCTTCTACCAGGGGCTTAAAGAAGATAAACGTTAGCACACTGCGAGCGAGGCGACGACCATTATTGTCGATTAAATTGTGTCTGCGGCTTGACCTTCCCGTAAGGGGAAGGACTATGCTCAACGTTTGATTTTGTTTCGCCTGCTTAAGAATAAGGAAATAACTATGCAACGTCGTGATTTCTTGAAATATTCCGTCGCGCTGGGTGTGGCTTCAGCCTTGCCGCTGTGGAGCCGCGCAGTCTTTGCGGCGGAACGCCCAACGTTACCGATCCCTGATTTGCTCACGACCGATGCCCGTAATCGCATTCAGTTAACTATTGGCGCAGGTCAGTCTACCTTTGGCGAGAAAACTGCAACTACCTGGGGCTATAACGGCAATCTGTTGGGGCCGGCGGTGAAATTACAGCGCGGCAAAGCGGTAACGGTTGATATCTATAACCAACTGACGGAAGAGACGACGTTGCACTGGCACGGGCTGGAAGTACCGGGTGAAGTCGACGGCGGCCCACAGGGAATTATTCCGCCAGGTGGCAAGCGCTCGGTGACGTTGAACGTTGATCAACCTGCCGCTACCTGCTGGTTCCATCCACATCAACATGGCAAGACCGGGCGACAGGTGGCGATGGGGCTGGCTGGTCTGGTGGTGATTGAAGATGACGAGATCCTGAAATTAATGCTGCCAAAACAGTGGGGTATCGATGATGTTCCGGTGATCGTTCAGGATAAGAAATTTAGCGCCGACGGGCAGATTGATTATCAACTGGATGTGATGACCGCCGCCGTGGGCTGGTTTGGCGATACGTTGCTGACCAACGGTGCAATCTACCCGCAACACGCTGCCCCGCGTGGTTGGCTGCGCCTGCGTTTGCTCAATGGCTGTAATGCCCGCTCGCTCAATTTCGCCACCAGCGACAATCGCCCGCTTTATGTGATTGCCAGCGACGGTGGTCTGCTACCTGAACCGGTGAAGGTGAACGAGCTGCCGGTGCTGATGGGCGAGCGTTTTGAAGTGCTGGTGGAGGTTAACGACAACAAACCCTTTGACCTGGTGACGCTGCCGGTCAGCCAGATGGGGATGGCGATTGCACCGTTTGACAAGCCGCATCCGGTAATGCGGATTCAGCCGATTGCTATTAGTGCCTCCGGTGCTTTGCCAGACACATTAAGTAGCCTGCCTGCGTTACCTTCGCTGGAAGGGCTGACGGTACGCAAGCTGCAACTTTCTATGGACCCGATGCTAGATATGATGGGGATGCAGATGCTAATGGAGAAATATGGCGATCAGGCGATGGCCGGAATGGATCACAGCCAGATGATGGGCCATATGGGGCACGGCAATATGAATCATATGAACCACGGCGGGAAGTTCGATTTCCACCATGCCAATAAAATCAACGGTCAGGCGTTTGATATGAATAAGCCGATGTTTGCGGCGGCGAAAGGGCAGTACGAACGTTGGGTTATCTCTGGCGTGGGCGACATGATGCTGCATCTGTTCCATATTCACGGCACGCAGTTCCGTATCTTGTCAGAAAATGGCAAACCGCCAGCGACGCATCGCGCGGGCTGGAAAGATACCGTTAAGGTAGAAGGTAATGTCAGCGAAGTGCTGGTGAAGTTTAATCACGACGCACCGAAAGAACATGCTTATATGGCGCACTGCCATCTGCTGGAGCATGAAGATACGGGGATGATGTTAGGGTTTACGGTATAAAAAGACCGTATTCGGGAATATGCCCGGATCTCTCCGGGCATTAAACTGATGACAAACGCAAATCTGCCTGATGCGCTACGCTTATCAGGCCTACGCTACCTGTGCAATCCATTGATTTTGCAAAATTTTGTAGGCTGGATAAGGCGTTCACGCCGCATCCGGCATGAACAACGCGCACGTTGTCAGCAATCTGAGCAAGTCTTACTTCACATCATCCGGCAGGGCATAAGCCACAATATAGTCGCCCATCTTCGTACCAAATGAACCGTGACCGCCTGCGGAGATCACCACATACTGCTTACCATTCACTTCATAGGTCATTGGCGTCGCCTGACCACCCGCTGGTAAACGACCCTGCCACAGTTTTTCACCGTTGCTCATGTTGTAAGCGCGCAGGTAGTTGTCTGCCGTAGCGGCGATAAACAGCACGTTACCCGCCGTGGAGATTGGCCCGCCCAGCATCGGCATACCCATATTGAACGGCACCGGTACAGGCATCGGGAACGGCATACTGTCCTGCGGCGTACCAATACGTTTCTTCCACACCACTTCATTGGTTTTCAGATCCAGCGCCGAGATATAACCCCATGCTGGCTGTTTACATGGCAGACCAAACGGTGAGAGGAACGGGTTGAGCGTGACACCATACGGTACACCGTACTGCGGCTGAATGCCGGATTCCGTACCCGTGCCTTTGGCATCTTTCGGCTGCTCCATCGGGTTACCCGGACCGCGTGGGATCAGTTTCGAAACAAACGGCAGTGCCATTGGGTTGGCAATTGCCACTTCACGATTTGGATCAACGGAAATCCCGCCCCATTCAAACATTCCCAGGTTACCCGGGAAGACCAGCGTGCCCTGTTCAGATGGCGGCGTGAAAATGCCTTCATAGCGCATCTGGTGGAACATCACGCGGCACACCAGTTGGTCAAACATGGTGGCTCCCCACATATCCGCACCGCTCAAATCTTTCGTCGGACGGAAGCTCAGTTCCGAGAATGGTTGAGTAGGGGTAACGTAATCGCCTTTGGCAGCACCTTGGGGAACCGGTTTTTCCGGTGCCGGAACCACCAGTTCGCCATTACGACGATCGAGCACAAAAATGTTGCCGGTTTTCGCCGGAGCGTAAATAACTGGCACTTTCTGACCATTAACGGTGATGTCCGCCAGCGTCGGCTGTGCCGGAAGATCCATATCCCACAGGTCGTGGTGAACGGTCTGGTAGCTCCACGCCAATTTCCCGGTTGTGGCATTCAGCGCCAGAATCGAGCTGGCATAACGTTCCTGTTCCGGTGTGCGGTTACCGCCCCAAATATCCGGCGTGGTCACGCCCATCGGCAGATACACCAGATCCAGCTTCGCGTCATAGGCCGCTGGTGCCCACGAGTTTGGCGAGTTAAAGGTAAAGGTGTGTTCGTCAGACGGGATTGCGTTCGGATCTTTCGCGCCCGGATCAAAAGCCCACAGCAGCTCCCCGGTGTTGACATCAAAACCACGGATCACGCCAGACGTTTCGCGGGTTGAGAAGTTATCGGTAACTGAACCTGCCATCACGATGGTTTTATCGGTGATAATCGGTGGCGAAGTCGGTTCATACAGACCCGGTTTGGTGTCTGGCATATTGCTTTGCAGATTGAGCACGCCTTTATTGGCGAAGGTTTCGCACAGTTTGCCGTTTTCAGCGTTAATCGCAATCAGTCGACCATCATTGACCGGAAGAATGATACGACGCGGGCAATCCGCCATCACTTCCGGCGAAGCCGTTTCTGCTTTGGCTTCATGATAAGAGACACCACGGCAGGTTACGTGCTGGAAAGACTCGTTGGTTTTCAGCTCAGGATCGTAATGCCATTTCTCTTTGCCGCTGGCGGCATCGAGCGCAAACAGTCGCTGGTGAGCGGTACACAGGTAAAGGGTGTCGCCCACTTTAATCGGCGTCACTTCATTGGTGATTTCGCCCGGATCGTTCGGCTGCTTCACATCGCCAGTACGGAACACCCAGGCTTCTTTCAGATTATGGACGTTATTGGCGTTAATTTGTTTCAGAGGTGAAAAGCGTTGACCTTCCTGATTGCGACCATAGGCAGGCCAGTCCTGATCGGCAACGGGTGAGATAGCTTCCGCAGGTGTAGCATCGGCGCTTAAGGTGCCGTTGATTTCCTGCGGATCGTTAAATCCGGCCCAGGTCAGGATACTACCGCTAATCAGCAGTGCCACCACCAGTGCGGCAACTGCGCCGCTGGCAGGAATGACCAGGCGACGCCAGACAAACGGCAGGATCAGCCAGATGCCGAAGAAGACCAGAATATCGCTGCGCGGAGTCAGCGCCCAGAAGTCGAAACCAACTTCCCAGACGCCCCAAATCATGGTGCCGAGCAGCAGGGCTGCGTATAGCCAAAGCGCGGCGCGTTTACTGCGCCACAGCATCCAGGCGACGCCGAGCATCACAAGGCCAGCGATAGGGTAGTACCAGGAGCCGCCAATCGCGACCAGCCAGCCTCCGCCAATGAGTAGATACAGCCCGCAAAGCGCTGCAAAAAGGGCTGTTAGCGTGACGAGTAATCGTCGCGAGCCTGTATTGTTAATTGCCATAAAGAGACACCATTTCAATTCATTAATATTTTAGTAGCAATTAATTATAGGTTTTAACATGTGTGACCGTCATCACAATTCGAGCTTTATTAACAGATTCCGCGAATGAATAGTTTTACTGGTATACTGCGTGTCTTGCGCTTTGTTGCGGTGCCAAAACCTGCCCGTGCGAAGTGATTTGTTTTTAAATCATATGGTTAGAGATATGAAACATACTGTAGAAGTAATGATCCCCGAAGCGGAGATTAAAGCGCGTATCGCCGAACTGGGTCGTCAGATTACTGAGCGTTACAAAGACAGCGGCAGCGATATGGTGCTGGTGGGTCTGCTGCGTGGCTCATTTATGTTTATGGCGGACCTGTGCCGTGAAGTTCAGGTATCTCATGAAGTCGACTTTATGACCGCCTCCAGCTACGGTAGCGGCATGTCCACCACCCGTGATGTGAAAATCCTCAAAGATCTGGATGAAGATATCCGTGGCAAGGACGTGCTGATTGTTGAAGATATCATCGACTCGGGGAATACACTGTCGAAAGTGCGTGAGATCTTAAGCCTGCGCGAACCGAAGTCGCTGGCGATTTGTACGCTGCTGGATAAACCGTCCCGTCGTGAAGTGAACGTCCCGGTAGAATTTATCGGTTTCTCGATCCCGGATGAGTTTGTGGTGGGTTACGGCATTGATTACGCACAGCGTTACCGTCATCTGCCGTATATTGGCAAAGTGATTCTGCTGGACGAGTAAGTGTGAAGTTGCCGGATGTGTTGCATCCGGCATGGCATTTTTATTTGTGGTTGGCGTGTTTCAGCTTGAGGTTGGAAATCCCGTGACGGTAACGTTGCTCAAGGGTTTCGCGGTTGGTGGCAGTAACATCCAGATCACGCAGCAAGCCGTCGTGAATGCCATAGGCCCAGCCGTGAATGGTAACTTTCTGCCCGCGTTTCCACGCTGATTGCATAATGGTGGAGTGGCCCAGGTTATACACCTGTTCCATGACGTTCAGTTCACACAAGGTATCCAGACGGCGCTCTTGCGGCATTTCGCCGAGCAATGAGCTATGTTTGAACCAGATATCGCGGATATGCAGCAGCCAGTTGTTGATAAGCCCCAGTTCCGGGTTTTCAACTGCGGCTTGTACGCCGCCGCAACCGTAGTGGCCACAGATAATAATGTGTTCAACTTCGAGTACATCCACTGCATACTGAACCACGGAAAGGCAGTTCAGGTCGGTGTGAATGACCAGGTTAGCAACATTACGGTGAACAAAGAGTTCGCCCGGCTCAAGACCGGTTAAACGTTCTGCAGGAACGCGACTGTCGGAACATCCAATCCATAGAAAGCGCGGTTTTTGCGCTTGTGCCAGTTTCTCAAAAAACCCGGGATCCTCTTCCACCAGCATTTTTGACCATAGTGCATTGTTGCTGATGAGTGTATCTATGTCTTTCATGGAGGTTAACGACCTGTAACCAAATAATTACGTTTGGCTAATATAGGGCAACTCCGGGACGATTTAAACCACAGATAAAGTGTAAGAACGTAAGGTAAGTAAAAATTTATGACCATTGCACTGGAACTTCAACAGCTTAAAAAAACCTATCCAGGCGGCGTTCAGGCGCTTCGTGGAATAGATTTGCAGGTCGAAGCGGGTGATTTTTATGCGCTTCTCGGGCCGAACGGGGCCGGGAAATCGACCACTATCGGTATTATCAGCTCTCTGGTAAATAAAACCTCCGGGCGGGTCAGCGTATTTGGTTACGATCTCGAGAAAGATGTCGTGAACGCTAAACGTCAGTTGGGACTGGTGCCGCAGGAATTTAACTTCAACCCGTTTGAAACCGTGCAGCAAATTGTGGTGAATCAGGCAGGGTACTACGGTGTGGAGCGCAAAGAGGCGTACATCCGCAGCGAAAAATATCTTAAGCAGCTCGATTTATGGGGAAAACGCAACGAACGTGCGCGCATGTTATCTGGCGGGATGAAGCGCCGTTTAATGATTGCCCGTGCGTTAATGCATGAACCTAAACTACTGATTCTCGACGAGCCAACTGCAGGCGTGGATATTGAACTTCGCCGCTCAATGTGGGGCTTTTTGAAGGATTTAAACGACAAAGGCACCACCATCATTCTCACCACACACTACCTGGAAGAAGCAGAAATGCTGTGCCGCAATATCGGCATTATTCAACACGGTGAGCTGGTGGAAAATACCTCGATGAAGGCGCTGCTGGCGAAGCTGAAATCGGAAACCTTTATTCTCGATCTCGCACCGAAAAGCCCGTTACCGAAGCTCGATGGCTATCAGTATCGACTGGTCGATACCGCGACGCTGGAAGTTGAAGTGCTGCGTGAGCAGGGGATCAACAGCGTATTTACGCAGTTAAGTGAGCAGGGCATTCAGGTATTAAGTATGCGTAACAAAGCTAACCGTCTGGAAGAGCTGTTTGTTTCACTGGTTAATGAAAAACAAGGAGATCGCGCATGATGCATCTTTACTGGGTGGCGCTAAAAAGCATCTGGGCGAAAGAGATCCATCGCTTTATGCGTATCTGGGTGCAGACGCTGGTGCCGCCAGTCATCACCATGACCCTTTACTTTATTATCTTCGGTAACCTGATTGGTTCGCGTATTGGCGATATGCATGGCTTCAGCTACATGCAGTTCATCGTACCGGGGCTGATCATGATGTCGGTGATCACCAACGCCTACGCTAACGTCGCGTCATCATTTTTTGGTGCCAAATTCCAGCGTAATATTGAAGAGCTGCTGGTAGCGCCGGTTCCGACTCACGTCATTATTGCCGGATATGTCGGCGGTGGCGTGGCGCGTGGTCTGTTTGTTGGCATTCTGGTGACGGCAATTTCACTGTTTTTTGTGCCGTTTCAGGTGCATTCGTGGGTATTCGTTGCCTTAACCCTGGTGCTCACGGCGGTGCTATTCTCCCTTGCGGGTTTGCTGAACGGTGTGTTTGCCAAAACGTTCGATGACATCAGCCTGGTGCCAACCTTTGTGTTAACGCCACTCACGTATTTGGGCGGGGTGTTTTACTCCCTGACTTTGTTGCCGCCGTTCTGGCAAGGGCTGTCGCACCTGAACCCAATCGTTTATATGATCAGTGGTTTCCGCTACGGCTTCCTCGGTATCAATGATGTTCCGCTGGTCACTACCTTTGGCGTACTGGTGGTCTTTATTGTGGCGTTTTATTTGATCTGTTGGTCGCTGATCCAACGTGGACGTGGTTTGCGTAGCTAAGGCTATTTCCTCTCCTCTGGATTTGGGGGAGAGGACTTTTGACGGCTATCACCCTTTATCAACAATGGTCAGGGTAGACTGATTTTCGGCTAAGGAGGAAGGCGATGTTAGGTTGGGTAATTACCTGTCACGATGACCGGGCGCAAGAGATACTGGATGCGCTGGAGAAAAAACATGGGGCGCTTCTTCAGTGCCGGGCCGTGAATTTCTGGCGTGGGTTAAGCTCTAATATGCTCAGCCGCATGATGTGCGATGCTCTGCATGAAGCGGACTCTGGTGAGGGTGTCATCTTCTTAACCGATATTGCCGGAGCGCCGCCGTACCGCGTGGCTTCGCTATTAAGCCACAAACACTCCCGTTGTGAAGTGATTTCCGGGGTAACGTTACCGTTAATTGAGCAGATGATGGCTTGCCGTGAAACCATGACCAGTTCAGAGTTTCGCGAGCGTATTGTCGAACTGGGTGGGCCGGAGGTGAGTAGTCTTTGGCACCAGCAACAAAAAAATCCGCCTTTCGTCCTCAAACATAATTTGTATGAGTATTAACCCGCGATTCTGATGGCGCTTTTGCTACAATAAAAGCGTTGTTTCACCCTCGGTTATTTTTTCATGTACAAACAAGCTGTTATTCTCCTGCTGATGCTGTTTACCGCAAGTGTCAGTGCCGCGTTACCTGCCCGTTATATGCAAACCATCGAAAATGCTGCGGTCTGGGCGCAAATTGGTGACAAGATGGTGACCGTGGGGAATATTCGGGCCGGACAAATCATTGCCGTGGAGCCCACTGCCGCAAGTTATTACGCATTTAATTTTGGCTTTGGTAAAGGGTTTATCGATAAAGGTCATCTTGAGCCGGTTCAGGGGCGACAAAAAGTTGAAGACGGTTTGGGTGACCTCAACAAGCCGCTGAGTAATCAGAACTTAGTTACCTGGAAAGATACGCCGGTCTATAACGCGCCGAGTGTGGGCAGTGCGCCATTTGGGGTACTGGCGGACAATTTGCGCTACCCGATTTTGCATAAACTGAAAGACAGGTTAAATCAAACCTGGTATCAGGTCCGTATTGGCGATCGACTGGCCTATATCAGCGCGCTGGATGCCCAACCCGATAATGGCCTTCCGGTGCTAACTTATCACCATATTCTGCGCGACGAAGAAAACACCCGTTTTCGCCATACTTCGACGACCACCTCGGTACGCGCTTTCAATAACCAGATGGCCTGGCTGCGCGACAGGGGATACGCGACACTGAGCATGGTGCAGCTGGAAGGTTACGTGAAGAATAAGATCAATCTCCCTGCGCGAGCGGTGGTGATTACCTTTGATGATGGCCTCAAGTCGGTGAGCCGCTATGCGTATCCTGTGTTGAAACAATATGGCATGAAGGCGACGGCGTTTATTGTTACCTCGCGCATCAAACGTCACCCGCAGAAGTGGGAACCAAAATCGCTGCAATTTATGAGCGTTTCTGAGCTTAACGAAATTCGCGATGTATTTGATTTCCAGTCACATACCCATTTTTTGCATCGGGTAGATGGTTATCGCCGACCCATATTACTGAGCCGTAGTGAGCACAATATTCTGTTTGATTTTGCACGTTCACGCCGCGCTCTGGCGCAATTTAATCCGCATGTCTGGTATCTTTCGTATCCGTTTGGCGGCTTTAATGACAAAGCCGTGAAGGCAGCAAACGATGCCGGATTTCACCTGGCGGTGACAACCATGAAAGGCAAAGTAAAACCGGGGGATAATCCGTTGTTACTAAAACGACTATATATCTTAAGAACGGATTCGCTGGAGACGATGTCGCGGCTGGTGAGTAACCAGCCGCAGGGATAACAATCAAGCAACCTGTACCGGAATCGCTTTCGCGGTACGTTTCATTTCATTGTCGCCTTCAAAATAGGCGACGTTGGGTCGCCAGGTGCGAGCTTCTTCATCTGGCATGGTAACGAAGCTGGCGATGATGACAATATCGCCGACACTGGCGCAGTGGGCCGCCGCACCGTTAACAGAAATAATTCTCGAACCGCGTTCTGCCGCGATGGCATAAGTGGAGAAACGCTTGCCGTTGGTGACATTCCAGATATCAATGGCTTCGTTTTCGAGAATACCGGCTGCGTCAAGAAAATCCTGGTCAATGGCGCAAGAACCTTCATAGTGCAGGTCCGCATGAGTCACTTTCACGCGGTGGAGTTTGCCCTGCAGCATCGTGCGAATCATAACTTCTACCTTTCTACCCTGTCGTTAACGAAGCAGGCGGTGCCTGCTTTGAGGAAATTCTCACGCAGTATTGCCCGATTTTTGTTTAGTGTCTACTCATCTGACGGCATTTGCATCAGCAGTTTGCGTACCGCGCCGAAGCGTGCCATGTATCGCCTGTAACGAATTGATATTTCTCTGAACGCTGCTCGGTAAACAATAAAGAGGTGGCTGACGATAGCACGCCTTGACTGGATACTGCCTTCACGCAAGACAACACGGAAGACAGGGAAGATGGATGCACCGAGTACTACACCGCATGACGCGGTATTTAAACAATTTTTAATGCATGCGGAGACGGCTCGCGACTTTCTGGAGATACATTTGCCAGTGGAATTACGCGAACTTTGTGACCTCAATACGCTTCATTTAGAGTCGGGGAGTTTCATTGAAGAGAGCCTGAAAGGACACAGCACGGACGTGCTCTATTCCGTGCAAATGCAGGGCAATCCCGGTTATCTGCATGTAGTGATTGAACATCAAAGCAAGCCAGATAAGAAAATGGCTTTTCGCATGATGCGTTATTCTATTGCCGCCATGCATCGGCATCTGGAGGCGGATCACGACAAACTACCGCTGGTAGTGCCGATTCTCTTTTATCAGGGCGAGGCCACACCTTATCCGCTCTCAATGTGCTGGTTTGATATGTTTTACTCGCCGGAGCTGGCGCGACGCGTCTATAACAGTCCTTTCCCGCTGGTGGATATCACCATCACACCGGATGACGAAATCATGCAACATCGGCGGATTGCGATTCTCGAACTACTGCAAAAACACATTCGCCAGCGCGACTTAATGTTATTGCTGGAGCAACTGGTCACGCTGATTGACGAAGGGTACACTAGCGGAAGTCAGTTAGTTGCCATGCAAAACTATATGCTGCAACGCGGTCATACTGAACAAGCGGATTTGTTTTATGGTGTGCTGAGAGACAGGGAAACGGGAGGGAAGTCTATGATGACGCTGGCGCAGTGGTTTGAAGAGAGGGGAAGACAGGAGGAAAGGCAAGAATTCGTCCTGCGTCTTCTGAATAAAGGAATGTCTCGGGAAGACGTTGCAGAGATGGCAAATTTACCCCTTGCCGAGATTGATAAGCTGATTAACTAAGTTGTCTGCATCATCAGTTATAGCCAGATAATTGTTATTGTTAACTGACCAGATAATTAAGGGAACCTATGGAAATAAAGACACGGAGAGAAACCAGGCAGACGTTGGCGCAGTGGTTTGAAGAGAAGGGATTTCAGAAGGGATATCAAGAGGAACTCCAGAAGGTAAGACAGGAATTCGCCCAGCGTTTTCTAAGTAAAGGGATGTCTCGGGAAGACGTTGCAGAGGTGACAACTTTACCTCTTACAGAGATTGATAAGCTAATTAACTCTAACTAAATTGCCAGCGATATGAATAATCACTTACAGACGTCATCGCCATGACGTAGGGCAAATTAATAACTGGCGCCATCAGCCGTAGCGCCAGTTAAGTATTACGCCAGTTCGACCATTTTGTTGTCGATCAGGCGAGCATCGCCAAGCCAGGCGGCTACCAGAATTACTGCCCGTTTGCTGGTTTCAGAGACTTCCAGCAATGTGTCGGCATCGCGAATCTGAATATCATCGGCGCGGAAGCCTTTTTCATTCAGTTCTTGCCCTGCAATGGCAATAATTTCATCGAGATCCCGTTCGCCAGCCTGCAATTTGTCGGCAATCGAACTTAAAACTTTGTACAGACCGGGCGCAATTTTGCGTTGTTCTGCCGTCAGATAACCGTTACGGGAACTCAGTGCCAGACCGTCTTTGGCGCGCATAATTGGCACGCCGACGATCTCAATATCAAAGCCCATATCAGCAACCATTTTGCGGATCAGCGCCAGTTGCTGAAAATCTTTTTCACCGAAGCAGGCGATATCCGGCTGGACCAGGTTGAACAGCTTGCTGACGATAGTCGACACACCGCGAAAATGCCCCGGACGGCTCGCGCCTTCCAGCATGGTCGAAAGGCCTGGAACATCAACATAGGTGTGGGTTTCAGTACCGTTCGGGTAGATCTCTTTTACCGAGGGCGCGAAAACCAGATCCACTTTGCGCTTGTTCAGCTTTTCGCAGTCTTCCTGCAAGGTCCGTGGGTAACGAGCCAGGTCCTCCGGGCGGTCGAACTGCATCGGGTTAACGAAAATACTGACGACGACCACATCGGCGCGGGCTTTGGCTTCGTCGACCAGCTTCATGTGGCCATCATGCAGGTTGCCCATAGTAGGCACCAGCGCCACGCGCTTGCCTTCCATACGCAGGCGGCGAATTTGCTGACGCAGCAGCGGCAGGGTTTCGATAATTAACACAACGTCACTCCTTAATGGAAACTGTGTTCTTCGCCCGGATAAACGCCGGACTCCACTTCAGCCATATACTGCCGCACAGCCGCGCGGATGTCGCCCGTTTCAGCGAGGAAATTTTTGGCAAATTTAGGGATATGGCCGCCGGTAATGCCGAACGCATCGTGCATCACGAGGATCTGCCCGTCAGTGACGTTGCCTGCGCCAATGCCAATAACCGGGATCACCAGTGATTCGGTAATACGTTTTGCCAGTTCAACCGGCACGCATTCCAGCACCAGCAACTGTGCACCAGCGGCTTCTAAGGCTAATGCATCGCTAAGCAGTCGATCGCTCGCTTCATCGCCGCGCCCCTGAACTTTGTAGCCACCGAAAATATTCACTGACTGTGGGGTTAAACCTAAGTGACCACATACAGGAACGGCACGTTCGGTCAACATTTTTACGGTTTCGACCAGCCACTCACCGCCTTCAATTTTGACCATGTTAGCACCGGCACGCATAACCGTTGCGGCGTTTTCAAAGGCTTGTTCCGGCGTGGCATACGCCATAAACGGCAGGTCAGCCAACAACAGGCAGTTTGGTGCGCCGCGACGTACGGCGGCAGTGTGGTAGGCGATATCAGCAACGGTAACTGGCAGGGTGGAGTCGTGCCCCTGAACCGTCATGCCCAGCGAGTCGCCCACCAGCATCACACTCAGCCCTTCATCAGCAAACAGTTTGGCGAAGCTGTAGTCATAGGCGGTGATGGTGGCGAAGCGTTTTTTTTCCTGCTTATATTTCTGTAGTGAAGCAATAGTGGTCGGTTTCATAACGTATCCTGATGGCTAAAGTCAGATTGATCGCATTCTAACAGCCGAAAACAAGGGGGCAATGGCTTTTCGTGGGGGAAAACGTTCGCACCAGAGCAGAACTCTGGTGCGATGAGGAGGGAATGACGTTTTACTTATTCGTAGGTAAAGGAGAAGGTCGCGTTTCCTGAAAATGTTCCAACACCGACTGCATTACCACTGCCATCCGGTACCAACTGTGCCGTAAAGGGCAAATTCAGCAGGTTGTTTGACCAGATTGCGAAGTTGTAGTCAACCGTGTTGCTACCATCTGCTTTTAACAATACTTTGCTGTCTTCGTAAGTTGAATGCACTTTTACAGCCACGCCTGAAGCAGAGCCCGTTGTTTTACCTACCAGAGTGGCGTCGCTGGGCTTATTTGCCGCTTTCAACTTAACCGTAATCTTACTGGCATAACAGTATTCAGCGCGGATGGCAAAAGGAATTTCCCGCGTAAGCCCATTTTTCACTTCCGAAACATAGTTGTTCCCAAGCGTTACCTGGTTGCCGCTGACATTACCCTGATCTTGTGCCAGGGCAACTGTTTGACAGGTGGGTTCCTCCACGTAAAAATGCAGGGAGCTTGTATCAACGAAAAAATTTATCCATGGTTGATTCTCATTGCCTATATACCAGGAGGCTATTTTACCTGGTATCGCAAATCCTTCTGAAACCCCATTTTGGGGTTTATATTCCGGGGTCCAGAAAAAACGAAATCGTAAATACCAGCTATCGTCACTATACTCATAGGCCCACTTTGTATCAGAGTTGCTTGTATGATTATCTCCACCGCTTTGTGCTGGAAGCATCAAACTAAGATCCTCCGCGGCTCCACAATTTCTACATTGTAATTCTACTGAATAAACAATACCCGTAACGGTTGTTTTCAATAAACCATTACCGTGATTGTCAGTGTAGGTAGATATGTTACTGGCATCAGCAGTATTAAGAAAATGTACCGCGCTTGTGTTACTACCTAAGGATTTACAGCCAATCTTATCCCCTCGAAGGTCAATATGAACATCCGAGACTGCGAAAGATATTTCCTCCGGGACTGTGACCTCCGCTGCCTGGATGCTGAAGGGAGTTGGGTTTATAACAATATCATAAGCCCCTGCAGCATTGCTCTCTATATAACATTCAGTCGCCAATGCATACCAGGATGTGGTAAAAAATAGCAGTATCGCACTGCATAACTGAATTAACAGTTTATTGCCTTTCCTTTGCATAATTATCCTTATTATTCATAAGATACATTAACAATAACCTGGCTTCTCACCATTCCCGATTCAGGAGGAAGGGCATTATTCACCCGTTGCATACGGGAATAAAAGGTCCAGGTTGAGGGAGCAGCGTTGCCAGGCGCGACCGAATAAATTGCTGTTGAGGAACCATCCGTTCCTCGCACGTTAAATGTCTGCTGATTCGGCTGGGCCGAAAATATCACAATGCCGACGTTTTTCGCCCCGGTAGCCTGCTGTTCATATTCATTACTAAAAATTTGATTATTCACCTGCGCAAGCGATCCCGCCTGCGGCTGAAAATCTAATTTCATTTGCGACTGTGTCGTTTGAATGTTATCGCAAGAGACCACATTAACATTAAACGTTTTGCCACCCGCATAATCCGTTGTCGGGGTCACATTGTCAGCAAAATAGTCCAGCGTCACTGTGCCGAGATCGACAACGCCATTATTACTGACTTCAACCTGACAGGTACTGGCCACAATCTGCGCGGTGAGATTCACATCCTGGCCAGCATAGGCAAAAGGCGTAACGAGGGCTGTTACCAGCCCCAAAAAGCGTACAAATTTATGATGCCTGCATAGCATTCTAATATCCTTATCCGCTATTACTGATAAGTGATTGTGAAAGTCGTAGGAGAGAGGAAACTACCCGGTAATGCATCATTAACCGTTCTCCCTTCAGCGAGAATCATCCGCGCGCTTAAATCGAAATCATAAGGCTGTGTTGTGCTGGCATTAGAAAGATCGACATTGACGACGTTTCGCTGAATGCAACTGAATTGCTTACTGCCACTTCCCCCGGGGGTCGTAGTCGTCCATACTTCGACAGCTGCTCCGCTTGAACCACCTTCGGTGGTGGAGTTAAGTTTATTTGCAAAGCCGGCAGTGTTAGACATGCCGCCAGCGCAACCGATACCTTTGGGTGCCAATACGAGTTGAGCACTTTTTCCTGGAAGACCGGCGCAATCGCTGAAACGGATTTTAAATGGTTGTACCTTGCTTTTGGCTGCCAGTTCAGAAATATAAACATTGTTAAAGGCAACGGTATCGGTCACGGTATCACTGGTATCCAGTATCTTCGCACTACAGGTACCCATAGTCAGGTTACTGTTTACGGTTAAAGAGGCGGATGTCGTACCCGCATAAGCGAGATTGTTGCTAACGCTGGCACCCACGGCAACAGTGGCAATCAGTGTAGCGATGACTTTTAATTTCATGGTGGCTGTCCCTGTTATTCGTAGGTGAAGTTAAAGGTGGCTTTTGCCTGAAACGCACCGGTGCGTCCTGCTCCCGCCGTTGTTTCGCGCAGTGCTACGGTTAGAGGCACACCGTTAGCTTTCTCATCGGTGGTCCATTCAAATTTGTCAGTATTATTGGGTGTAAAGAAAGTTGAGTCTGCGGTATCTCTACGCTTAATCCCCATACCCACACCAGTAGCGCCAGAGCTTGCTTCATTGACAATCAACTTACCTGAAACAGATGCACCTGTAAGTGTGGTAAAAATCTTTGAGTAACCATTGCTGCAATCGGAAGCCAGTAATTTAAAGTTGGCTTGAGCTGCAACATCTCCAGTTATAACTTTATCCAGGCCAACATCGGGAATTGTCAGGCTATATTCACCGTTACTACCCGTCACTACTGGGCCACCATCTTGTACGATAGTTATCGTGCAGGTGGTGGCTAATACGGTGGCCGTAAAATCGACATTAAGATCTGTTGCAGAGCCAACCGCCGGTAAACCCAGGCCTATTAACGCGGATGTTAGTAGTATCCTTTTCATAGAATTTTCCATATTAGTGATTTGCTACCTGACAGGTAAGATTATTAAGTAATAAGGTGTTGGTACTTCCCAACGTTTGTGGCTGGGCCGGGAACTGGTAGTGCAACTTACAGTCAATGGTTTGGTTGTTTTCATACCAACGCACGATTAATTCCCCGCTGTCGTTAATACCGCGCACAAATGCCTGACCACCCTGGCCCATGCTGCCGATCATCACGTCATCCTGGTAAACCTCCGCAGCAAACGGAATAGATTTGCCATTGGCGGCAGTAATATTCAGCACGGCAGAACGCCCCTCGTCAGTTTCGAACCGGGTCAAAACAACGGAGCCGCTACGTGGTACGGTGGTGGCGCTGGTACTTTTCAGTTCAACATCGTTTTCCAGTGTTTCAATGTTCAGACCTACCCGGTTTTCACGGTAGGGGCTGACAGAGGACGTCACGGCATATCCCCAGCGATCGATTTCGTTATTACTGTTATTGATTCGTGCGCCTTTAGCACCTGGGGCGTTGATTAACACCAGCATGTCGTTACTGCTGAAACTGTTGTTAGTGAACGTTAAACCACCACTGTGTAATACAAAGCCTCCATCGGTGGAGATGGAGTACTGTTGGCTGTTATCCGAAGTGGCCGAGGCCGAAGCGGAAATACCGCCTAACCCTGATTCATAGTTGAGATAACCACCAACAGAGGCTAAATCGCCGGAGTTTTTATCGAGGCTATAACCTGCGTTGACACTGTAGTTCACCAGATTGTTTTCAGTGTTACCGGAACTGTTAACATTCAACTGATGTGAACCATCGAAATCGGTATTGAGCTGAGTATTTAAATTGCGGAAACCAGAAGACTTACGTTTGCCACCTAAAATATTCTCAATAGGTACGCTAACGCTGACGTACATCGCGTCATCTTTCTCGCCGTCTTCATTCCAGCTACGTTGCAGGTTGACGCTGAAACTGCCCCACGAAACGCTTTTACTGTAACCAACATTATATTCAGTGCGGCTATTGTTCGCCGCCCAGTAATCCGTCCAGCTACCAGAAATAAACAGTGAACCGTAATCTTCGTAAGTCGTTTTCAGCGGCTGGTTGATGCTGACGGTAAACTGGTTTTTCATACGTGAGTACGTCTGCATGGTGTTTTTGTCTTCATCGGCAGACAAATGTTTGGCGTCGTCAATGAGGACTAACGCATCATGCAGGCCCAGGTAATCTTGGGTGGAATAGCGGTACGCCGCGAGGTTAAATGATGTCCCGGTATCCTGGAATAATTTGTTCCAGGTCACGCGATAACTTTGCCCCTGGTAGGTTTTATCATCCGGAATTTCAGCACGGGAATGGGTAACGTCTACCGCAAAGGCACCGATGCTGGTGTTGATACCCACACCTAACAGCCCGGCAAGATAGTTATTATCGGTGAACTGAATACCGGTATAACCCGTGAAGAGGTTATTCAGACCATAGTAATAAGAGGCTTGACCCATATTGGGTTCGGATCGCAGACTGTCATCAATGACTTTACCCGCGCTGAAATCCCAACGGCCCACACCAGGACGTTGCATTTGTACAACCGACGAGAAGGGTTGCGTAAAGGTGCGTTTGGAACCATCCGCTTCTTCAATGGTCACGACCAGTTCGCTACCAAAGCCGGAGGGGCTAATGTCGTCTATAACAAATTCACCGGGTGGTACGGTGGTTTCATAGATTTTATAACCGCTTTGCGTCACGGTGACTTTGGCGTTGGAGTTTGCTACACCGCGGATGGTCGGAGCGTAACTGGCCAGCGCCGAAGGCAGCATACGGCTATCGCTGTACAGGCGAACGCCGCGGACGTTGACAGAGTCAAATGTTTCACCGGTGGTATAGGCATCACCCATAATTATCTGTGAACGGATTGCCGGAATGTCACGCTGTAAGTAACGATCCTGGAAATCGAAATCGCTGCCGTTATCTGTTGTCCAGTTATAGTTACCGCGCGCACGGAAGTGCCAGGCTCCTAAATTGATACCTGAGTTAAATGCGCCATAGGCGCTGTCACTATTGTCGTTATTTGAACTTGTATGATAGGCGTTCAGGGTATATGCCAGTGTGGCAGCGTTAATCCCTGACTCCCACAGTGAGGGGTCGACATAACCACCGTAGTTTTTCAGAACATAGGCCTGAGGAATAGTCAGATCGAGAAACTGGTCACTGCCGTCAAAGCGCACATCCGCCTTTTCGTATGACTTTGCCAAATCCAGACAATCCTCTTCTTCACCTTCTCTGGCGAGTAAAGTGACAGGCTGTTCAGGTTGCTTAATGTGGAGTTGCGCCAGGTTTTTGTGGGTAATACAGGCCGCTGCGCTGGCTTCGCCAATATCCACAAACGGAATTTCTAAGCTGGACGTCGCCTGACCGTTTACAAACACGCGGACATTATAGAGGCCCGGGGGTGTCGGGTTGCCTTGAGCATAACGTTTAACATCAATCGTTGATGCGCCAGTTCCCATTAAGAAGGAACTGTCATATTCCACCGTGTCTGCCGCAGCACCGTTGCTGCTATAAAACAGGGCACAACAGGCCGCAAGTAGCGTTTTTTTCGGGATACGGCTTATTTGATGAGTAAACTGGTACAAGGTTGCATTCCTGGCGATGTTAAAAAGAATCCGTTTATTTTTTAGAACGTTGCGGAACCATCGATGTTGCCGCCAAAGTCGTTGATCGCTTTAAAGATCACTTTCCCGGATGAAACGCTTCCTGGTAGACCGGTTACGCGAAAGCTTGCCTGGCTGAACGGCGCGACCATGCTGGAATTGACGTTGTAGGTTTTGCCGCCACTTTCCAGCTTGACCTCATTAAAGGACACGTAATATGGCGTTGGGTTATTTGCCTGTAACTGAGCGTTGTTTAATTTCCAGGTGATTTTCGCCGGTGCTTCAGCCGGTTCTCCCTGTAAACCGCTCGGGCGATAAAAGAGTTTGATGCGTGTGCGGAAAGCCAATTGTAATAAGTTTTTGTCAGACTCAGCATCTTTCGGCTTAGGCGGCACTTCCAGCACGTTAAACCAGTAGACACTTTCCCGGTCTTTAGGCAGGGCTGTTGCACCGGTGTACATCACTTTTACGGTTTGACCGCGTTTTGGCTCAACGCGTGAAACAGGCGGCGTAGAGGTAAATGGCACTTTGATCTGGCTGGGATCGGCATTGTCGTCGCCAGTATCCAACCAGTTCTGAATCAGTAAGGGGCGATTCCCTTTATTTTCCAGACGAACGTTAACATCTTTTTTATCAGCGTTATAAATGATACGAGTTCCGGAAATAATAATGTCAGCGAATGCAGGCGCACTGGCTAACAGAGTACTTACAAATAATGCACTAACCGTTTTTTTAACCAAGGGAAACATAAGCACTCCTTGCTGTCTGTAGAAAGATTAAATTAGCGAAAATAAGGTCTGCCTGGCGGCAAACCTTATGCTCAACACACCATTAATTATTTATAAGCAATGGTGTACAGTGCGTTAGTGGTTACATGACCAGCAGTAACAGCCGGGCTGTTCGGTGCTTTAACGTAAGATGCGTTAAACACGTACTGACCTTTACCTTCTGCGTCTAATGTCAGTTCCTGAACTTCAGAAGAGTTGTTCATATGGACCTGCTTAATTTCAGCAGCGCCAGCTTTGTTTTTCATGTTATGAACTGCAATGTTCACGTTCTGAGCCGGTGCAATACCGTTAACAGTGATGTTCATATTGTTATTCAGGGTACCGCTGGTGTTCGCGTAGCTTGCAGAACCCATAGTCAACTCAGCATTCTTCGGAGCACCTGGATCACACTCAACAGAAATCATGAACTCTTTCGGCAGTAAACCAACAGCAGTTGCACTTACTTCAGTAAAAGTATCAGTAACATTCGCAGTATCCAGGGTAACCACGCCATCAGTGGTAACGCTGTGCATACCGGTATCTACCACACCCACTTTACAGGTACCGGACTGTACCATACCGTTAAAGTCGATATGACCACCATCTACAGCCAAGGCGGAACCAGAAGCCATTACTAAAGCGGCTGCGAGAAGTGCTTTTTTCATTACATGCATCCTTACAAAAATTATACGAAATTAATATTGCGAGCGGATATTACTTAAAGTCGGGGAAGGATGTAATAGGGGGAGAGGTATCACTTGTGTGAATATATTTACGTGGTGTATTGAATTGTTGTTATTCTATGTTTTTTAAACAAAAAATGCCTAATCTATTTGCATGAAGTGCTATTTCATGAATTAATTAAAAAAAACTAAAATGTAAATTAAGTATATTTAATCTGTAAGAGGGGAAGTGAGGAGTAAGATAAGAAAATAAAATAATACAGCTAATACCAGATGGCAGGTTGTAGTACTGCTAGCGAAGTGAGTATTTCACTTAATGTCTCCCCATCAGGAAACACGAGTTCCGGGGCAATCTCAAACAGCGGCCACAGCATAAAGCCGCGATTCTTCATATCGTAATGCGGGACGGTGAGTCGTTCGGTATTAATGGTTTCATTACCAAACAACATGATATCAAGATCGAGTGTGCGCGGTCCCCAGCGTTCTGCTTTACGAACGCGACCTTGCTGCAACTCTATTTGCTGTGTGTGATTAAGTAATTCTTCAGGCGCAAGTGTTGTTTCCAGCGCCACGGCTGCGTTTAAGTAATCGGGTTGATCTTGCGGCCCCAGCGGTGGGGTGCGGTAAAACGAAGAAACGGTAAGAATGTGGCTTTCAGGGATATCGCCTAATGCTTTCAGGGCAG
>OJJY01000133.1_pt1 | contig 35846 bp, 26 predicted proteins | sample 1596421 | NCBI WGS metagenome assembly OJJY01 (sample SAMEA4350151, study PRJEB24818) | metagenome | biome: human; feature: gut; material: faeces | place: Denmark | collected 2013-09 | reverse complement strand
TTTCGGTGAGTTTCTTTATCGATGTGTTTTTTTTTTTTTTTCAAGCAGAAGACGGCATACGAGATTCGCCTTAGTCTCGTGGGCTCGGAGATGTGTATAAGAAGACAGGGCAGTTCCGACGCCATCCCCCACGCCGTCGCCCTCGCCCACACCCTCGCCCACGCCGACCCCGAACATCACCTTCACGCCGTCCTACGGCAGCCCGTATGAATTTCCGTCCGACGCGCCCGCGTCCTACTGGAACACGCCGATGGACTACACGGACGAAGCGGCTGTCTGGGCGATGCTGACCGCGCCGATGACGGTGGTCAAGGGCGACGGCCGCACGCAGGTGCGCATCCGCAAAGAGCCGGACAGCAAGAGCGCCGCCATCGGCATCCTGACCCGCGCGACGCAGGGCATCCGCGTGATTGAGACGCTGGACAACGGCTGGTCGCTGATTGAGTGCTACTCCTCCTCCTTCGCGGACAACACGGTGAAGGCGTGGAACCTGCTGGTGCAGGGCTACGTCGAAACGAACACCCTGACGACCGTGGAGTGGGACAGCAACGACAAGTACGGCTTAGTGGTGGACAAGCTGACGCAGCGCCTGTACGTCTACGAGGACGGGCACCTGATTTCGACACTGCTTGTCTCCACGGGACTTGCGAACGCGAAGCAGCCGTTTAACGAGACGCGCTCCGGCGAATACATCATCGGCAGCTTCACGGGCGAATTCACCAGCGGCAACCTCTACTGCGGCATGGGGCTGCGCTACAACGACGGCGACCTGCTCCACGAAGTGCCGCACACCAAGCGCGCCGACGGCTCAAAGTCATACGCCTACAACGAACCCAAGCTCGGCACGCGCGCCAGCCACGGCTGCATCCGCGTTCAGCGCCTGCGCAACACGGAGGGGCTGAACATGAAGTGGCTGTGGGACAACCGGAAGCATCTGGGCCGCCTGGTCATCTGGGAGGACTGGCAGGGGCGGCAGATTCCGATTCCGGACGACGACACCGTGCTGTACTACAACCCCAACGGCGGCTCGTACTACCACCGCGCCGACACCTGCTACTCTGTGACGAAGGACAACGTGACGTTTGAAGCCTTCACCTATGCGCAGCTGGACGAAGAACCGTACAGCAAGCTGGATTTCTGCCCGTACTGCGCGCCCGCGATGCGCAAGGCGGACATTGAAGCCATCAACGCCCAGTACGTCTTCGGCGGCGACCACGACCCGATTCTCACCGCCGCGCGTCAGCCCTATTTCGACTATATCGCCAGTCTCGATCCGCCGGAAGCGACCGAGACCCCGGCGCCATGAGGTAACGCATGAACATCGTCGATTACGTCATCATCGGCATCATTGGCATTTCCGTGCTGTTCGGGCTGTATCGCGGCTTCATTGCCAGCGTGCTGAACATGGGGTGCGGGCTGATGTCGTTCCTCGCGTCCTTCTGGGTCAGCCCGAAGCTCGCCGCCGCCGTGCAGTCCAACCAGTCTTTTCTCAACATGCTGCTGCACTACACGGATGCGTCCAGCCGCATCGGCGACCTTGAAACCGCCATCACGAACGTCGCGACGCTCACCAGCCAGAGCATCAACAGCATTCTGGAGAAGGTGAACCTGCCCGCGCCGCTGGACACGCTGCTGCGCGTGAATCTGGAGAACAATGTGTACGCCTCGTCGGGGCTATCCACCGTCTCCGATTACGTCAGCCAGACGATTTTGCAGGCAAGCATCAACATCATCTGCTTTCTCGTCAGCTTTTTGGTGCTGTACATTGTCCTCGCCATCGTGCTGAACCTGCTCAAGGCGGTGTTCCGCTTTCCCGTCCTCAAGCAGCTCAACGGCTTGGCGGGCGGCGCGTTCGGCTTCCTCCGCGGATTGCTCGTCTGCCTCGTGCTCTTCACGCTCGTTCCCCTCGTGCAGACGGTCATCCCGCTGGACATGGTGAACGACCTGATTGCCCAGTCAACCCTCGCGCCGATTTTCTCCAACGGCAACCTGATTCTCGCCATCATGAACGGCAAATTGTAAAATTTTTTGCGGAAGAAGGAAAACGAAACGGCGTTGACGAACGTCTAATTACATGGGGGAGGCGCAAGGGGCAAACGAAAAGGGACGAAGTCCCCCCCTTGACCCCAGCAGGGACGCTGTCCCTGCACCCTGCAAGGGGCAATCGCCCCTTGACCCCTTTTCGCGATTGCGTTGGTCACACTTCCATGCTTCTTCCGCGTGTTTATCCACAGGATACCCACACGTTCCCCTGCTTCCCTACTTGCGGCAAAAAGCAATCAACATCGGAAAAAAATCCCCTTGCAACCCTAACGACAAGCCTTCAAGGAGGTGCAACAACCTTGAAACCCACCCAGCGCATCGGCGCAATGCTTCTCATCAGCAGTATGCTGCTGACGGGTGTTTCCGTGGCGGAAGAGCCGTCGAATCCTCCCGCAGCGACGGAAGCCTTGGTGACTGCCGCTCCGACGGAAGCGCCGACCGCGACACCCGCGCAAGAACAGCCAACGGAACAATCGGCGGATGTGCCGACCGCGACACCCGCTCCCGAAAATCCGACGGATGCGCCGTCCGCGACGCCCGCTCCCGAAAATCCGACGGACGAGCCGACCGCGACGCCTGCTCCCGAAAATCCGACGGATGCGCCGACCGCGACTCCCGCTCCCGAAAATCCGACGGACGAGCCGACCGCGACACCCGCTCCCGAAAATCCGACGGACGAGCCGACCGCGACACCCGACCCCGAAAATCCGACGGATGAGCCGACCGCGACACCCGACCCCGAAAATCCGACGGACGAGCCGACCGCGACACCCGACCCCGAAAATCCGACGGACGAGCCGACCGCGACACCCGACCCCGAAAATCCGACGGATGAGCCGACCGCGACACCTGAAATTCCGACGTGCGACGTGGAAGGGTGCGCGCACATTTCGCAGGACGAAAACGGGCTGGATTACCCGTTGTGCCGTTACGGGCGGTACCTGCTGGACGAAGAGGACGCTTACAGCGTGGCGACGCTCTCCAACGATTTGCGCATTGTTGACCTCAACCGCGCCGACGTGACGTTCTACCGCAGCGGTCAGTACGCGCTGATTGGCGACCGCAAGGGCGCGGCGGTGCGCGTGGTGAAGAACCGCGCGGCAATTCTGGAACTGCGCGGCGCGTCCATCGACACGCTGACGGTGGAAGCGAACGCCGTCGTTTACATCCGCGCGGCGGACAATTCACTGGCATCTATCAAGAAACTGGAAGTTGCATCCGGCGCAACGGTGATTTTCTCCGAGGGCGGCGCAATTTCGATCGGAACGGTCAACAGCAAGGGCGACATTTCCGTCGAAGGCACGAACCTCTTTGCCGATTTGACGGAAATGAACGGACGCGCGCGCTATGCGTTCTCCGCGTCCGGCGTGCAGAGCGTCCTCGTCGAGGGCGAAAGGTACGCATGGGCTGTCACGCCCGATGCCGACGGCAAGCTGTATCTGTGGCTGAAGCGTCCGGGCGAGGGAATGCAGTGGACGGCGACCGTCACGGAAGGCACGATGACCCTCCGCCAGACCGCCAAGGCCCCCAGCGGCGACGCGGGCAGCATCACCCCCGGCGAGCGCAACACGCTCAAATCCGGCACGGTGTACACGCTGTCCGGCGACATTGCCGAGGGTACGGTGCTGGAAATTATGGAAAGCGGCGTGACGGTCATTCTCGACGGCACGACGAGCGCGGGTACGCTGATTGAGGCGGGCGCGCCGTATGACCTGATTGTGCGCGGCGACACGATTCTGGACGGCCGCGGGCAGATGCCGCTGATGGGCAGCGCACCGAAAATCACGGTGGATGGGCTGCTAAGCGTGCAGGGACAGCTGCCGAACGGAACGCAGGTGCTCTCCGGCGTGGTGATTTGCTCCGACGCGCCCGACGGCTACACGGCGTGGGCCATTTCCGTCCCGCTGGCGCGCCAGAAGGTGACGCTGGATGGCACGGCGATGCCCCTGCTGATGACCCCCGCGGGCGAGCTGCTCCTCCCCGCCCTTGCCGATGACGCAACCTACTCCATCAGCGCCGACGCGGACACCATCGTGATTGAAACCGTCCACGCGCAGGTGCTGACGTTCAACCTGTCCGAAAATGCGCCGAATGCCGACGCGGGCGACGCAAGCCGCTTCATCGTCAACGGGCAGAACGGGTATCTGGACGGCGCGATTCACTCCTCCGGCGCGGCGGCGAGCGCAACCCTGCGCAACGTGCAGCTGAACAGCGCTTCGAGCGTCCTCCGCGTCGAAAACGGCGCACTCTCCGCGACGCTGACGGGCAATTGCGCGCTGCTCAGCGACGGCGCGCCGATTGCACTTGACAACGCGCAGGTGTCCCTGAATGTCGAAAGCGGACGGCTCGTGCTGCGGAATCAGAACGACCTGACCGGCATCACCCTGCGCGGCAACGTGCGTGTGGAGCCGGAAAGCGACGCGCCGCACACCGTCGTCACCATCCGCGACGCGCAGGGCAATCCTGTGCCGAACAAGGCGCTGACGGTCGTCATCGGCGGCAGCCAGTACCGCTACACAACGCACTTTGACGGAACGCTGCAGCTCTGGGGCTTCGGCGACCTGACCGGGCAGGACATTGCCGCCACCGACGGCGAAACGGTGTACTCCGCCGTCATCGCCGGAAAGTCGAGCAGCGCCGTGACCGGGCTGGAAATCAGCGACATTGCCGCCACCGACAACGAGGACGGCACGCTGACCATCACCTTTAAGACCACGGGCGCAAAGAGCGCGGGCGTGCAGGTGTACGCCGGTGAAGCGCCTGCCTCCATGCCCGACACCTACCGCGCCGACGCCAAGCAGTACGAAGCGGACGGCAATTCCGTCACCATCAGCGGGCTGAACACCGGCGACGTGGTCATCTACCGCGTGTACGCATCGGCGGAAGAGAACGTCACGCTGACGGAAAGCAACGCGGACGGCTTCTCCTTCAGCGAGGAGTGCTTCCACGTCCACCGCGTCAAGTGGGTGCCGAGCCGCACCGCGAACACCACCTACAACGCCATGACCTACCGCCCGCGCATGACCCTGCCCGAAACGGCGAGCATCACCTACTCCGGCAACAACCTTGTCGGCGGGCTGCCCTTCTACGTCGGCAGCTACGTCATGCACGTCAAAATCCCCGAAGGCGACCCGATCTATCTGCCGGGAACGGTGGATGTCGCCTTCAGCATCCAGAAAATTCCGCTGACGATCTGCCCCGACGCGAATCAGCAGAAGAACGAGGGCGAGGCTGACCCGGCGCGGTTCACGTTCACGTCGATTGGGCTGCTGGATGGCGACGTGGTCAGCGGCATCCTGAAGCGCGAACCCGGTGAGGAAGCGGGCAACTACAGCTTCGTGCTGACCGGGCTTTCCGCGGCGGATTACTACACGCTGCGCCTGATGGACGACGCGCCGCAGTTCACCATTCTGCCGACCGATCCGCCTTGGTGGGGCGGCGGCGGCGAACGCCTGAACCCGGTGCAGCAGGTCATCGAGCGCTCCGACGGGCGGAAGATGTTCGTGACCATCACGACGCAGGAGCAGCTGGTGCTCTCTTACAGCGAGCTGGGCAGCGTCGTGCGCAACACGGCGGACGACCAGCCGCGCCCCTTCACCCCCTCGCTGACGTGGAACAAAAAGACGGACGAGGTGCTGCTGCGCATCAGCGCGGAAGCCGAGCTGAATAAGGACGCGGGCTACGTCACCGACTCCTACGGCAACCCGGTGTACGGCGCGCGCACGCTGCGCTTCGGCTACATGAGCCTGCGCTACATGAACAACGCCGGCATTGACGCCATCAGCTTCTCCAACAAGAACGCCGCGGTCATCCTGCGCCTGTCGGACTTCCTCTCCGAGGACATGGAGAAGGCGATTAAGCAGGCGGGCGGCAACCTGACGACGACGCTCTTCCGCGTGACGATTGAGCCGGTGGATCTGCCGGACGGCGCGGTCACGGGCGGCTGGAACATCCGCACGGAAATGGTGATTGACCGCAAGCCCACGGATATCAGCGGTCTTTTGCTGAACGCGCAGGTCGCCGTGGACATGGAGGTTGTCGCAAAGCTGCTGACGAACCTTGACCGCTACGACGAAAAGACGTTTGACAAGCACTTCACCCTCCGCCGCGACGCGCAGACGCAGGAAAGCGTATTCATCGCGCCGTATCAGGACGACGAGCTTGAGAAAGTCGCCTACCCGAGCGTGCTCTTCGCAAGCCGCTATCTGCTCATGCCGCTGACGGAAAGCGGTGTGGTGGACGTGGTGATGGTGCCGATTGAGGAAGACGCAGCGGATGGTTCTGCCGGGTAACGGATTCCAGACACAGCAAAGCCCGCACGGGGGGATGAACCTCGTGCGGGCGATTTTTGTGGGGTTATTTGACTTGCTCCAGCCCAACATCCGCGCCGGTGTCGATTTCCGTTGGGTGATAATCGCCCTGATAGGCGGCGAAGAGGTCGTCGAGCGTCTGTGGACGGGGCGGCTTGTGGTCAATCGGCTGTTTATCGGTATTTGGCATCGTGATTTATCCCCCTTCTGGAAATTTACGGCGAACGAGGTCATACCTTGCAGATAGCACGCCCTCCCCCTTCACACACTGCGAAGAGGGAGGGCGCATTCATTTTCGGGAATCCCTTTACTCCTTCCCGCCGCCGACCGCAACGCCAGCAATGATGAACTTGCTGAGGAAGAGGTAGACGATGATGACGGGGAGAATCGAGAGGGCAATCATCATATAGACCTGCCCCATGTCGAACTTCAGGAAGTCGGCGCTGCGGAGCTGAGCAATCAAAATCGGCAGCGTCTTTTTGTTCGCGGAGTTCAGAATCAGGGCGGGGGTGAAGTAGTTGTTCCACGCGCCGACGAAGGTGAAAATCGCCTGAACCGCCAAAGCGGGCTTAATCATCGGCAGAACGATGCGGTTGAACGTGCCGAACTCGCTGCTGCCGTCGATGCGGGCGGCTTCAATGACCTCCAGCGGCAGGCTCGCCTGCATGTACTGGTGCATGAAGTAGAACACCGCAGGGCTGGCGATAGACGGCAGGAACAGCGGCAGGAGCGAATCCTTCAGGTTCATCTTGCCCATCAGCTGCACGAAGCCCAGCGCGGAAACCTGCGTCGGCATCGTCATAATCAGCAGGATGAAGGTAAGGGCGAGCGTGCGCCCCTTGAAGCGGTACGCGTGAATGCCGAACGCCGTCAGCGCGGAGAAGTAGCACGCAAAAATCGCCGTCATGGCGGAAACGATGAGCGAATTGCGCATACCGGAGAGAATCGGGATGTTCGCGTTATTTATCACCTGCGTGAAGTTGTTGCACAGCGACGTCCACGAACCCGGCAGGAACGAGAAGCCCTTCTGGATATCCGCGTGCGGGCGGGTTGCGTTGATGATGAGGACGTAGAAGAAGAACAGGCACAGCGCGCAGAGCAGAATCAGCACCGCATACGCCACGATGCGCCGCGCGGTCAGCACCGCATGAGCGCCGGTCTGCTGGTCTTTTGTCTTGGGCTGCACTTTCATCGTTGCCTGACTCATGCCGCTTTGCCTCCCTTCACAGCCTTCGCCGCTTTCACGGGCTTGGGCTTGCGTTCATCATCGCCGCGCGTCGTGCGCATGATGACCACGCACAGCACCGCGCAGATCACAAACATGATGGCGGACACCGCGCCCGCACGGCCGTAGTTCTTCGACGTGCCGATGAAGTTGTTCAGATACATGACGACGGTCATGGAGGAGCGAACCGGGTCGCCCTTGCCGTTGGTCAAAATCTGCGGAACGTCGAACATCTGCAGGCCGCCAATGAGGGACGTGACGAGCGTGTAGACGAGGATGGGGCGAATCAGCGGCAGGGTAATCTTCCAGAACGTCTGATTCGGGGTCGCGCCGTCAATCTGCGCCGCCTCGAACATGGAGGGGCTGATGCCCATCATCGCCGCCATCAGGATGATGGTGGTGTTGCCGAACCACATCAGGAAGTTCATCAGCGCGACGAGCGAACGCGTGCCCCAGATATTCGAGAGGAAGCGGATGGGTTCGCCGCCGAGTGCCTGAATCATGTTGTTGACCGGGCCCTGATCAGCGAAGAGGGCGAAGAACAGCATGGCGAACGCGGACGCCATAATCAGGTTGGGCATGTAGATGACGGTCTTGAAGAAGCCTTGGCACTTCAGCTTCAGGCGGTTATCGGTGAACCACGCCGCCAGCAGAAGCGAGAAGACAATCTGCGGGATGAAGCCCATCAGCCACATGATGATGGTGTTGCCGAAGTATCTGGGCAGATCCTTGGAGAAAACGTACAAGTAGTTCGTCCAGCCGACGAATTTCGGGCCGACCTGAATCAGACCGCCCTGCTTGAAGAAATACTCAAAGAAGCTGTAATAAATCGTCGAGACGAGCGGATAGAGCTGGAACAGCGCAAACACGATGAAGAACGGCGCGATGAACACATAGCCCCATTTGGCATAGCTGACGGAGCGGACTTTCTTTTTTGCTCCCTGCATCCGGAATCACCAATCCTTCCTACGTTCGTTTGCCCCAATGATGACCTCTGGCATCCGGCGGGCGTGGGGATTTCGCTGCCAGAGGTCACCATTGGAACAGAATACAATTTTCTTCGTAAAGCAAGCAGGGACGGGCGCAATGCCCGCCCCTGCTGCTTGGTTTGTGATGCGAATTACTCCGCGTCCGGCCACTGGAAGTTCACCAATTCCGGATACTTTTCGGAGATGATGCTCTCGAACTGCGCCTTGGCTTCGTCGATGGTGGCGTTGCCGTCGAAGTAGTTCTTGAACGCGCCCTGGAAGGATTCGTTCAGACCCTGGTCATAAGCAGAGATGTTGCTCATGTCGATCTTCGGAGCCGCTTCCGCGAACAGCGCGATGTGGTTCTGGCCGCCGAGGAAGGCAGAAGAGTAGTTCTGCGCCAGCTCGTTCATAGCCGCCACGTTGTTGGTGTAGTCCTGCGTGTCCTCGGTAATCTTCTTGGCGATCGCCGCGTCGCAGGTCAGCTTCTGCATAACGTCCTTGATGGTCGCAACGTTGTCGGTGCCGGCAGCCGCGCAAATCCAGGTGCCGCCCCAGTAGTAAGCCTGCGGGCCCTGGCAGACCGCGTAGTCGCCATAAGCGCCGTTGCCAACTTCTTCCTTGCCGCCGTTAGCGACGGAAGTTTCCAGAGAGTTGCCCAGCAGGGTGAAGTTGATGCCCCAAGTGGAGTAGAAGAAGCCGAAGACCTTGCCGGTCGGGCCCTGATCAGCCGCCCACGTCGCGTCCCACAGGGAGGACTTGTGGTTGTAGCCCTTGTCGGTGTACAGCTTGGTCTGGTCAACCCACTTCATCAGGTTCGCGTCAACGACCACGGTTTCGCCGTCGTCAGCAACCCACGGAGCGGACACGTTGTTGGAGAAGGTGCGGTACGCATCGTCATAGCCGGAGAGCATGTAGTAGCCCTTCGCAGCCGCCTGCTCAGCGACAGCGTTGAACTTGTCCCAGTCAGCCAGCGCTTCCTGCACTGCATCGGGATCGTCGGTGCCCAGCACGTCCTTGGCGATGGAGCGGCGATACGCGAACAGGCCGGGGGTCGCCTGCCAGGTGACAGCCTTCAGCTTGCCATCAGCGGAGGTGGCGATTTCCTGCGTGTACTTGTACTGGCCGGCCAGATCTTCGTCCGTCAGGCCGATGTCCGCCTTCACGTCCAGCGTGTAGGGGGAATCGACGTACTTCAAAGCGTAGTCAGCTTCGATCAGGAAGATGTCGATCTTGTCGTCAGCCGCGGCGGATTCCTGCGCGCGCAGGGCTTCGTCCAGCTTGTTCTGGTAGTTGTTGCCCTCGTTGGGGTTGATCGTCCACTTAACGGTGGTGCCATCGTTCAGGGTGGTGGTGGACTTATCCTCAGCAATTTCCTTCACTTCGGGATAGTAGGCGTTGAAGCGGCTCTGGAATTCATCGTTCCAGCACCAGATGTTCAGCACCTTGCCCTCGGCGGTTTCCGCCGATGCCAGCGTGGCCGGAACGACCATCATCAGGCACAGAAGCAGAGCGACGAGCTTTTTCATAGGATTTTCCTCCTCTTTAATAGGCGGGTTGTGCCCGCTATATTTCCAGCGGCTTCCCTGCCGCGGGAATACGATGTGGGGTGATTTTTTCCGCCTCCTCTTGCGGAAAAAATCAGCTGTTGGCGGCGTCTGTCTTCACCGGGCAGATGCCCATGGATTCGCCCTCCAGCAGCTTAACCGGAATTGTTGCGGTTTCGCTGCCAGCGGTGCGCGGGTTCTCGATGCGGTCAATCAGGAATTCCGCCGCCTGTGCGCCGATGCGCTTGGTATCCTGCTCGATGGTGGTCAGCCGCGGCTGAAGCATCTGCGTCAGGCGGATGCCGTCGTATCCAGCCAGGGACAAATCCTCCGGCACGCGCAAATTCAGCTGTTTTGCTGCCTGCATCGCGCCCAGGGTCGAGTGGTCGTCCGGCAGCAGGATGCACGTCGGCGGGTCAGGGCGGTTCATCAGGTTCAGCACCGCCTGCATACTCGTGGCGGGGTTGTCGTAGAGCGCCTCGACGACGAAGTCCGGGTTCACGTTCAGCCCATGCTCCTGCATCGCGCGGTAGAAGCCGATGATGCGGTTCTCCGTGACGGAGGATTTTTCGCCGTGGACGTACGCGATTTTGCGGTGTCCCTTCTGATAAGCGGCATCCACCAGCAGCTTGAGTCCGCCGATGTTGTCCGACAGCACGCACGAGCGGTTGTTGAAGCTGTGGTCGATGGTGACGACGGGCAAATTGCTGTCCACCAGCTCAATGACCTCCGGCGCGTAGAAATCGGCGCAGACGACGCACACACCGTCTACATTGCGGTATCGGCAGTGCTCCAGATAGGTCATGCCCGTCCACCCGATGTGGTGGTTGATGAAGGTGATGTCGTACCCGCGCTTCTCCCCCGCCGACTTGAACGCATCCAGCACGGAGGCGAAGAAGCTGTGCGTCAGACCCGTGCCGCGCTTTTCTTGGAACAGAACGCCCAAGTTGTAGGAGCGGTTGGTTTTGAGCGTGCGGGCGATGGCGTTGGGATAATAGCCGATTTCACGCGCCGTACGCTGCACGAGTTCGCGGGTTTCGAGGCTGATGTCCGCGTAGTTGTTGAACGCCTTGCTGACAGTGGAGATGGACAGGCCGCACTTTGCGGAAACATCCTTGATGGTCACGGCCATGGGCGCCCCTCCTTTCGTCTTTGCTGGAAGCGCCGAGGCGGGTTAGCGTTCTGCTTCCGGGACATGTGATGCTCACGAACCCGTTCGGCTTTTTGCTAAACCGGTTTCGTGATGGTTAGAGTATACACCACCCGCGCGAAAAAATCAAGTGTTTTCCTGTGTTTTTTTATAAAAAATTTTTCCGGATTCTCCATTCCTCGCGTTGTAAACGTTTTCATTCCTGTGTTTTCAAGGGTTTGCGGGATTTTTTACGAAAACGTTTCTCATGCTTGCGAAATCGTTTCAGCAGGAAATTCCGGTCAAAAAACGACCATCCAGTCGGATTTGCTGGATGGTCGCAGGAGGGGATTTTCGGTTTTTCGGATTTTGCCGGATGGTGCGCGGGCATTGCGGTCGAAAGCACGCCGTCAGGCTGCACGCGCCCTGATTGCCAATGCGGATGCGCCCGTTCGCCTGCCTGCTCATTCCACTTCTTCCAGCTTCCGCAGTGCCCGCTTCGTGTTCTCTCCCGCCCGAAGCTGCGCCCCGACCCGCCGCGCGTTCGCCGCGTAGCGCTGGTAGTCCTCCTCCGGCATCGTCCGAATCAGCTCCGGCAGCTCGCGCAGGCTGTTCAGCACCACGCCGACCTGCTCCCGCGCCACAAAATCCGCCGCCGCGGCGTTCTTCGCAACAATCACCGGCAGTCCGCCCGCGAGGTATGTTGACAGCTTGTGCGGGCTGTTCAGCAGGGCGTACGCGCCGTACAAGCCGGTCAGCCCGTCAAGGCTGTCGCCGTCCCACACGATGCCGAACGCGCCAGAAATCGTCTCCGGCAGCCTCTCCGGTGCAATTTCGCCGTGGTATTCGATGCGCGTTGAGTCGCTTCCTGCCCAGTTTGTTCCATATAATTGCCATTCCAGCGGAACTTTGCCAATATCTTTCAGGTATCCGCTCTTGTCCGCGGCGAGGTTGCCCGCAATCGCGACCATGCGGCTCTTCTCCCGCACAGGGATTTTCCCTTCTGACAGGCAGTCAAACGCTTCCATCAGAATCATCGGGCACGTCACGCCCACTGTGCGCAGGTAGCTTTCCATCCGCTGACTGTGCACGATGAGCGCCTCGAACCCCGGCAGCAGCAGCTGGTCGCTCCCGCGCGCGGCGCTTCCCCCAATCCGCCGGAGCGAGTCGAGGTCGTGCACGAGCGCGGCGGTTTTCACGCCCTTCCAGCGCAGCAGGTGCAGCGCCAGCCGCGCCACGCCGTAGCCCTTGACCGGGAAATACGGGTACTGCACGAGCAGCAGGTCGCCCTGCCGCATCCGGCAGAACGCGCGAACCCAGTCGCCAAGCGTCTTTGCGCCGACTTGAATAGCTTGCCAGACTCTGCCATTTGCGCTGTCCGGCGCGTGGAGCACGAACGGCGCGTACCCCATTTCAGCGGCGATCCGCTCGATGTCCGCGCGCGCCTTGTTCAGCGCCGGCACGCCCGATGCGCCCGTTTTCGGGGTCATCAGGAAGCGCCGCTGAAACCGTTTTCTCTCCGTCAGGGCGATGAGCTTGTCCTCCAGCCGCTGCGCCGCGCTGCCTATGTCGTAGCCCGCGTCGGCGATGGTCTGCGCCTCGTCGCGGCGGATTTCGTGGCGTTCCAGCATGTTCAGCATATGTTCCGCCCAAATCGCCGGATCTTCCGCCGGAATAAACTCCACGTTTCGCGTCAGCTTCGTTTCCTTCGGCACGCTGGCGGATAACAGACACGGCAGCCCTGCCGCCTGCGCTTCCAAAGCCGCCATCCCGAAGCCCTCAAAGTGCGACGGCATGACGAACAGGTCGAACGCCTGCAACAAGCGGTTGACGTCATCTCGATTGCCGAGGAAGAGGACTTCCCGTTCGATGCCGAGGGTGACGGCCTTCGCCTCCAGCTCCGTCAAATCCGGGCCATCGCCGACGAGCACGAGCCGCGCTTTCTCCTCGCGCTCATGCAGGTGGCGGAAGGCGTCCAGCAAGAAGGTTTGGTTTTTCTGGTATTGCAAGCGCCCAACATGACCAACTACGAGGCAGTCTTCCAGCCCATACTGCTCGCGAACCTCGCGCCGAACCTGCTCCGAGAAGCGGAACATCTGCGCGTCAATGGCGTTCGGGATGACCTCGCAAGGCAAATCCATGGCTGGGCACGCCCACTTCGCGCTCTCCATCGAGCACGCCCAAAGGACGTTGGCGTAGCGGCTGAGCGAATGGTGATTGACCCGATGGAGGAAGCCCTGCACATGCCCGATGGCTGATTTATCCATATTCTGCGGATTATGGCAGTGCGCGATTCGCACCGGAATGCCCACCTCCGCGGCCTTTTTCAGCGGCGTCATGTCGTTGAACATGCACTCATTGTCCCAGATAATATCGTATTCGTGCCCATGTTCGCGGAAAAAGTCGTTGATTTCCCGATAATAGCGCATTATATCGCTGCTTCGCCGGGTAATTGTGTATATTTTTCCGATTTTTTCCGCTTCTTTTTGGCATGCAATCGGGCTAAAACGGCACAAAAAGTCGAATTGAACGCGTTCACGGTTCATTTTTCCACAATACGCCATTAAGAAGTGCTCAATTCCGCCCGTCGTCGCCGTCCAGCCCACGACAAGCACCCGCAGTGGTTTCATCGTCATACTTCCTTTCATAAGCGAAGGAGACGCGAGGGGACGCTTTCCCCTTCGATCCCCTGCAAGGGCTTCGACCCTTGACCCATTCGCGCGATTTCGTTGGCTACGTTTGCATACAGCTTCCGCGTGCTGATTTTGCGCTGATTTACAATCTGCTGATGTCGATTGGCAAATACGCTGTCTACCATTTTCGCCATCATCGGCGTGCAAGCGCGGATGTGCCATGACTTTCCAACTGATGAAAGCGTCGCCGCAGCGACGGATAAGGTCGTCCCGCCCGCGATAACCCGTAAGTTACTGCTGATTTGCCTCCCGCCGTCCGCAGCACGTCCTGCCGCGAAAAATCCCTTCCTATTATAGTGCGCTTTCTGCCGATGCACACGCCAGCTGATTCTGCCTGCGCCGAATCAGAATCGCCCGCCTTGCCAGCGGATACAGCCCGCACCGCAGCATGAGCAGCACCGCCTGCGCCTTTGACCGCGGCAGCCACCGCACACGGCGCAAATCCGCGCGGAACGCTTCCCGGCACAAGCGGCGAATCGCCCCGCACTGGCGCAGCACGTCGCGAAAGCCGCCCTCCTGCACCACCCCGTGCGTCAGCATCAGCAGCAGGTGCATCAAGCGGTACTGCGCCGCCGCATCCGGCATGACCAAATAGTTTAATGTTGGCTGTGCCGCCGTGAGCGTTCGCAGATATTCGCGCACCACGTCCGCCGCGCTGTGCACCGCCGAATCCGCCCGCAAATGGTAGCAATAGGTGTTCAACTGCGCCAGCGCAACGGCTTTCGCGCCGCGAAGCACCCGCATCATCCACTCGCCATCCTCCCCCAGCCGCAGCGATTCGTTGAACTTCTCGTTACATATTTCCCGCCGCAGCAGCCAGCCGTGCGTGTGTAAATGCACGGTTGGATTTCGCAGCGCCAAGTCCAGCATATCACGCGAAGGGAGGGTTTGAACGGTGCATTCCGGCACATCAGGGGCTTCCGAACGGGTCACAAGACCCTGAATCGCCTGCGAATCCCCCGCAAGGGCGAGCAGATGGCCGATTGCGTCGGGCAGCAGCACATCATCCGCATCAAGAAAAGTGAGCCACTCCGATGCTGCCGCTTGTAACCCTGCGTTTCGTGCGGCAGACACCCCGCGGTTTTGCTGATGAATCACCGCGATGCGCGGATGGTGCGCCAGCTCGTCGCACAAGCGCGCTGTGCCGTCGGTGGAGCCGTCGTCCACAAGCAGGATTCGCACGTCTCCCTGCATGAGTGCCGACGTAACCGCAAGTTCAAGCGTATCAAGTGCATTGTACACAGGGATGATGATATCGACCATCGGATGGCTTCACCTCCCAAAACGCAAATTTGTAACCATTTGTTATTTCGGCAACGTTTGTGGCTTCAGCCGCCGCGCTTGTGCATCCACCGCGCCCATCAGCAGGCAGAGCCAATGGAGCATTGGCGAACCCGTCGATAGCATCGTGAAGCAGTCCACCAACTCGCAAACCAGCAGGTAAATTACCGGGAGGGGCAGCATCAGCACCCAAAGCGGCTGATTGCGCTTGGAAATCCGCGCCGTCTGCGTGAAGAAGATGGAAATCACAGCCAGCAGAATCAGCAGGCCAGGAATCCCCCAGCTGACAAGCGTCTGTAAGTACAGATTGTGCGCATGTTGGAAGTATTTCGTGCCCGGGTCAGTGTACAAATTCATCATTCCTGCCGCCAGCGGCGCGCTTGTGCCCGTCAGCAGCAGCTCCGGCTGTGCTTTGAGCAGCCGAAGCGCACCCTTCCAAATCCCCCAGCGTCCGTTGAATGCGTCCGTAGTGTCAATGCTGCGGTGGACGGGTGTGCTGTCCAATATAACTTCCTGTTCAGCGGATGCTTCCGTCATCAGGTGCGCCGGGAACTCCAGCAGATTCACGTTGTCCAGCGGGCCGGGCGCGACGGACGGGGCAAGCAGCGTCAACACCCCCGCCAGCAGCCCGTAGCAGAGGGTAATCCCCGCTGCCATCAGCACAGGAAGTATAAGCCTATGGTTTAATTTCGACGGCATATGCACCTTCGCACCGAGGAGCGTCCACACGCAGAAGCCCGCCGCGACGCCGAGCGCCACGAACGCCGTCCGGCAATCCGTCAGCGCGAGCGCGCTGCATTGTACCAGAATTGCCATCACACAGGCAATTTTCGCCCGTTTCGTGCGGCTCAGCGCGAATAAAATTGCCGTTAAAAGCACGGTCATGCCCATTTTTGCGGCGGCCGTCGTAACATAAGCGTTCAAATACAGGCGGTGGTCACCGAGGTTCATGCCGATGTACCACGTCCCCTTCATGCTGAAAACGGCGTGACCGCTGATTGCCGCCCACAAGCCAATGGCTGCTTGACAAGTAATTGCGGTCGTCCAGACGGCTATCGTTCCCTTCAAAAACTGCCGAAAACGATTTTCGGTAAGGCAGCCCGGCAGCGGCGCAAGCACAAGGAACGCAATGATGCCCTCCTTGAGGTACTGCCACTCAGCCGCAAGAACATTTTCGCCGCGGATGGCGCTCATCAGCAGCATCCAGCCAAGCCCCGCTGTCATCGTCCAGACAAGCGGGGAGCGCTTTTTCCAGCCCAAAATCAGCGAAAAAATGGCGGCAATGATACCAAAGTCGCCCAGATACGGCATAATGGTGAACGTCCATGAAAATTCTGTCATTCGCGCGAGGTTCCACCAGAGGTAGCCCGCCGCGACGGCCATATAACTCCAGCGGGCAATCTGCCGCCCCGTTTCCTGCTTCATGCGCCACCTCCGCGTTCATTTCAACCTATATTATAGCATTTTTTTGCTGCTTGCGCAAGTGGACGCATTTCTACTGAATTTATCACAAAAATAGTTATGGTTTATATTCTAATTGGTGATTTTTTTGAAACCATATGTTTCGTAGAACTCGCGTTTGAGCAGCAAAAAATCCTCCATGCGCCGCAATAGCACATACAGCAGCGCCCTATCCTCGAACTCGCCACGCATTGCGGGAAGCGGCTGACGCTGCATCTCTGCCAGCAGGTCATGCAGTGCGAATAACAACGATGTGCAGTCGTTTTCACGGTCATACTCGGCAAAAATGCGGCCAATCAGCGCCCGAACCTCAGCTTCCTGCGGCGGATGTCCCTGTACTTTTTGTGCGTCTTGCGCGACTTGCAGCAGGATTCTTCGCTGCTGGCGGCGCATGTTGATATAGTGAATCTCGCGCGTCGGCGCGTCGGTTAGGCTATTTTCGGCGTTTTTCGCGGCACATTCGTCTGCCTGCCGGAGCGTCTCTTCCAGCAAAATCAAGGGTTTGCGCGCATCCGCCGCTTCCGCAAGCGCACGCAGCGCTGTCCGCATCTGTTCATCCGCCTGACGAAGCAATGCGTCCAGGCGCGCCTCGTCCGGGTGCAGGTGCAGGTTCGTCAGGATGCCGCAGGTTGTGCCGATGAGGAACAACAAACTTTCGTTGCCAACCTGCGTCCACGTCATGCCGCGCGTACCCATAAAGTGGGAAATCAGTACGGAAATCATCGCCGTCGCGTAACCCCACGAGCAGGCATAGCACAGCGACGCGAAAACAAACAGGTAAATTCCGAAAGCAAGCAGACCATCGCCGAAGAGCGAGAAGCACACGAAGGCGATCAGCAGCGCCGACCCGTACGCCATCAGCCGCCCCAGCGCCACTTTCATTGTCTCGCGCTTCGTACCCATCAGGCTCAAAATCGCGATAATCCCCGCCGTCGCGCTAAACTGCAGGTGTATTGCGCTGGCGACGGCTATCGCGACCGCCGCACTTCCAGCCGCCTTCAACCCGGTCAGCAGAAGTCCACGCGTTCGGTCAGTGTGCATTCTTTTCCACATAAACACTCCTCGACGGGAAGGCGAAAGACAGCCCTTCTTCCGCCATCAGGTGCATAACCGCAAGGTTAATTCTGCCTTTGAGTGCGCGGTAGTCGCCGTAACCTGGGGTGTTGACCATCATACGGACGTTGACGTTGATGGACGACTCCGCGAACTCCTCCAGCACCGCCTGCACGCTCTTCCCATCAACGTCTGGATCCGAAACCAGAAGTTTCGTCAGGTCGCGGATGAACTGCTCCACCTGCAGCGCACTCGTACGGTACTCCAAGCCAATCGTGAACGCCCACAGGCGCTGGGTGCGCGCGTTCGCATTTTGGATGTATTCGGCGCAAACCTTGCTGTTTTCGACGGTAATGAGCACTTGATCAGGCGTGCGAATGCGGGTTGAACGTAGCGAAATGTCCTCGACGGTGCCCTCAACATCGCCCAGCACGATGTAATCGCCGAGCGAAAACGGGTGCTCCGCAACGAGCGTGATCCCGGCAATTAGGCCGGAGAGCGTGGACTGCGCCGCGAGGGTGATGGCAAGCCCAACGACGCCCGCGCCGGCAATCAGGCTTGTGACCGGTACGCCAAGGCCGTCCAAACCGACCAGAACCGCCATCACGACGACGACTGTTCGGCATCCATTCTCGAAAAAGCGTGACAACGTTTCGTAGTTTTCCGGCTGATCCGGGTGTGGATGACGATGCAGCATTTGCCAAATAACCGGGATTGCTTCCCATACGCCCCACGCCGCCATCGCCAGCACAAACGCCTGGTAGTACGGCATTGCGCGGGTGAGCACCACACGGATTTCGGCGCTCCACGGGATGGTTAGCACCGCCCAACCCGCGAGTGTGACGCGGACGAGCCATGCCGCCGGGCGTAGGAAGCAGCGGAGAAGATGCCCCACAAGCGCTGGAATGCGGTCGCTAATCCGCTTTTTTACAGGTTTCAGGATGCGCTTTAAGAGTGGAACGGCAAAAACGGCTGCCAGCAGAAGAAAACCTGCGAGTAAATAATGCTGGACTTCGGGTGTCATGGCGCGCGTCTCCTTTTAATAGGTAGAAATTACGCAGGAAAGGGGAAGCCATTGCGCTCCCCCTCGTGCTTATTTGCTTTTTTTCTTGCCGATGGACATGATTTTCTCTTTCCACTGGCGCAGCAGCGACATCCGGTGTCCGCTCTCACGCGGGTCATCGGGAATCTCGTCGCCCGCAGCGGATGCGGATACAGATTCTTCCACGTCCGTGTACCCCTTCTGCCGCAGGCCGTGCCGCGCCGCCGACCGCAGAATGCCGTAAATCGTGGCGAAAACGGGAACGCCGACGACCATACCGACCAAGCCGAAGAGATCACCGCCGACAACAATCGCGAAGAGAACCCAGAGCGCCGAGATGCCAATCGAATCGCCGAGAATCATCGGGCCGATGAAATTGCCATCCAGCTGCTGGATAATCAGGATCAGAATCAGGAAAATCAACGCCTGCCACGGATCGAGGAAGAGCAGAATCACCGCGCCGGGAATCGCGCCGATGAACGGGCCGAACACGGGGATGATGTTCGTGATGCCGACGATGATGCTGATGAGCGTCGCGTACGACAAGCCGAGGATGTTCATGCTGACAAACGTCAGTACACCAATAATCGCAGAATCGAGGATTTTTCCGGCGAAAAAGCCGCCGAAATTGCGGTTTGCGTCGTGGCAAATCCGCAGGGTCGTCTCCGCGGCGCTCTTCGGCAGGAACGCGCGCGTCAGTACCCGCGCGTGGCGGAGCAGCTTATCCTTCTGCAGGAGGAGGTAGACACTGCTGGCAATTGCTGTAAAAATGGTCACGACACCCGACGCGACGCCCCCGACGTAGCTGATAATTTGCGGCACGCGGTTCGTAATCGCCTTGACAATCGTGCCAAGCAGGTCGCTCATGCTGGCATTCAGGTTCTCCACCGCCGTAACCGCAAGGCTCAAATCCACGCCCGGCGTTTCCGCGTCAAGTTCCTTGAGCATATTCAGCAAATTTTGCGCATAGCCGTCGAAATTCTGGTAGAACATGACAACGCTGCCGACCATTTGCGGAATAATCAGCACCATCAGCAGCGCAACGATTGCCAAGCCGACAATGTACGCCAGCAAAATGGCGAGTCCGCGGCACTTTTCGCGTCCGCGGAAGAGGTACTTCATCGCTGCTTTAACAATTGGGTTAAGGCAGTAGGCAATCACCACACCGCCCGCGAACGGCGCAAGGATGCCCAGAATGCGGTTCACACCGTTCAGGAAGGACTGCGCGTTGAGCAGCGCCATGTAAAACGCAACCGCAATCAGCGTAATTCCAAGGTAATCGAGGTTGCTCTGCGGCTTTCGGCGCAGCCACTTGTTCTGGTCCATCAAAAATCCCCTCGCTCTCTACCTATTATAATAGTGCAGAAACGCCCGGCTGTCAATCGCTTCGATTCATTTTTAACGTTTTTTTCATTTTTCGGACGTGAAAAAGGGCGCATTCCCGCGAATGCGCCCCATTCTGACAATCATTGATTTTGTGAATAATGCCGTCCACTGAAATTTAACTTTTCAGCAGAATTTGCTCCACTTCCGCCAGATTTTTTGCTGTATAAGTTGCTTGTTGGCAACCCGTGTTCTTCCAATCAACAAAGATACTGTCGATTCCGGCTTTGATGGCGGCGGGGATATCCGCCGTCGCGCTATCGCCGACCATGACTGCTTCGGTCTTGTCCGTGCAGCCGCATTCGGCAAGGGCAATTTCAATCAGGCGCGGATCGGGCTTGCTGACGCCTTTTTCGCTGCTGATGACAATGGTATCCAGCAGCGGTGTGAACACGCACCGGAAAAGTCGGTTGCGCTGGATGACGCTGTCACCATTACTGACCAGCACGATTTTCATCTGCCCGTGCAGGCGGCGCAAAAACGCCTCCGCGCCGGGCATGAGGTCAGCGTGCGTGCCGAGATAGTGGCTGTAGCGCAGAGCGAGGCGGGGCGCGCAGACGTTTTCGGCGGGGTATTCTGCCAGGAGCTGGGCAAAACGGGCGATTTTGAGCGCCGCGTGGGTGGTTTCGCCGCGTTCGAGTGCCTTCCAGAGTGCGTCATTGATGGCGCTGTACCGTGCGCAGACGGCATCGGTCGGTTCAATCCCGGCTTCGGTGAGCGTCTCGCGGAGGGCGGCGTGTTCGGCGGCGTGGAAGTCCATGAGGGTGTTATCGTTGTCGATGAGCAGATAGCGATACTTCATAGCTGTCTCTTCCTAAACTTTTAGGTATTTTCGTGCGTTACTCGCTGCGCTCCGGCGTATAGGGCAAGTCGCGGTCGGCATTCTTTTCCTTCAGGTAGTCAATGACCCAAATCTTGCCGTCCGTGCGCATCCGGGTCAGCCCTTTATAACCCAAAAGGTACGAAATGTGCTTCTTGTCGCAGTAGTTGACGCTGCCTTTGATGACGTTCGCCGCGCCGTTGATGAAAATCAGCTGCGGGTTGATGGCTTCCAGGAAGTCATCGCGCAGGCGCACCTGCCCGTGGTGCGGGTACTTGAAGATATCCGCGTTCAGCCCGATTTCCGGCGGATTCGCCGCGAAATACTGCTGCGAGCGGTTCTCGTTGTCGCCCGCGAGGAGCATCCGGCGGTCGCCGTACTGCACCATCAGCATGGCGGACTGGTCGTTCACGCCCCAGGAGGACTTGCGGTACTGAATGACGGTCATCTTGACGCCGCCGTCCTCCCCCAGCGTGAAGGTATCGCCGTTGCCAATCTGCTCGATGGGGATGTTGTTCGCCTTCATGAATTTAACCGCGCTCTTCATCCGCGCGTTGAAATCTTCCGGAAAGGTAATCAAGAACTTGGAAATCGGCGCGTATTCGTTGACGAACTGAAATCCGTCGATATGGTCATCGTGCGGATGGCTGTTGTAGGCAATGTCGATGTGGTCGATGCCAAGGGTATCGCAGGCGGTGTAGATGCGGTTGCGCATGGTCGCGTTTTTGGTTGACGCGTCTATCATCATGACCATGCCGTCATAGCGCAGGAGGATGCAGTCGGAGGAATAAACGCGCGGAAAAACGATTTCGAGAATCTTCGCGCCATCCTCAAAGTGGTATTCAGCGTCCGGATTTTCAACCAGATTGACAATGGCGGGCGTTTCTGCCATCGCGAACGTCGGCAGGAGCATTGTCATCATCAGGAGTAGCAAAAGCAATTTCTGGATTTTTTTCATCGGAGAAGCCTTCCTTTCCTGTACTTCCCTTCCATTGTAGGCGATCGGGCGGGGTTTGTCAAGCCGCCGAGAGGATTATTACAAATCAACCGCCGGTTATTCCTCCATCGTGAGATTCTGTAAAATCCACACCTGCCCGTCGGTTTTCAGCAGCAAGCCGCATTCGTCCGTGTGCGCGGCGGGAATCGCCATGGCATCCAGCTGCGCGAGGGCGTACGGCGCGCGGGTCGGTTTGGCGGTGATGATGGCGAGTTTGGGCGCAATAGTGGTCAGAAGAGTCTGATTCATGGCGGCATGGCCGTGGTGCGGGTACTTGAGGATATCCGCGTGCACATCGTCGCCGGAATCAAGCAGCGCCTGCTGACCCATGCTTTCGAGGTCGGCGAGCATCAGCATCCGGGCATCCCCCAACGTCACGAGGGCGAGGAGGGAGCGATTATTAACGGTCTTGCCGGTATTTTCCGGAAGAATCAGCGTGATTTGCGCGTGTCCGAGCGTCAGCATTTGCCCATCCGATGCATTTTCGACCGGCACGCCGCAATCCGCCATTACAGCGAGGGTATGCTGCATCTGCGCGTTTTCGTTCGCGGGGAACGACGTGAGGAAGCGCCCAATCGGCATCCGGCGGGCGATGGCCTCGAAGCCGGGCTGATGGTCGTGGTGCGGATGGGTGGCGACGACCCAATCCAGCCGCGTCACGCCGAGGGCTTCCAGCGCGGTCTGAACGGCGGATTCCTCCGCGTATCCGCCCGCGTCAATCATCCCGGCGTGGCCGTCGCAGACGAGAATGGCGGCGTCGGCGAAGGTCATCTGGGGAAAAGCGACGGTGAGGACGGCGGCGTCGGACGGAAAGCGGGCGTCGGCGTCGTGGGCGCGGAGGTCAAGGACAGGGACATCCGCGTGCGCAGCGGACGAGAAAATCAGGAGGATCAGGAGAATGGAAATTAACTTGCGGGTCACTTTTTGCCCTTCTTGAGCGCTTTGCGCTTCTCTTCGAGACGGTCAAGTTCCTGCTGGAGCTTCTCGCGTTTTTCGCGCATATTCGCCTGCAATTCGTCGTGCTTCGCCTTCAGGCGGGCAAGGTGCGCCTTATTGTAGAATTGCACCTCCGGGAAAGCGTGCAGCGGGTGGCGGAGCAGGAAGCCCTGCGCCATGAGCGCCTCGCGAACCGCCTTGGTGATGGCTTCGGTGTTGTCCGCGCGGACGGATTCTGCCGCGCCGCGAATCTTTGTCAGCACGCCCGCGGAAATCACGACGTCCGCAATCAGCAGCGCCGTCAGCGTGATGGTAATGGCATCCAGCCAGACAGTCGGGATTTTGGCGAACAGCCCAAACGCAAAGGGTTTCAGCACCTTGACGACGAACACGCCCATCACCCCGAACGCCAGCAGGTTGCTCGCGCACACGCGCCCGTTGATGTTGAAGCGCTTCTGGGAGTAGTCCCACCAGCGCGCGTGGAACAGTTTTTCCATCAGCCAGCTGGTGATATATTCCAGCGTGCCGCAAAGGACGAGGGCGAGCAGGAATGTCGACTCGACCTGTGTTGTCCACAGGGGCAGAAAGTACGCCATCAGCACAGCGCCCGTGCCGTAAATCGGGCACAGCGGGCCGAGCAGAAAGCCGCGGTTGATGAAGCGCCCGAACTGCACGAGCTTACAGGTGACCTCCATGCACCAGCCGAGGAAGGAGCAGGCGAAGAAGAGGAGGACATACATTTCAATTTCTATCCACAAGGCGGTGATTCCCCTTTCGATATGGGTTCATAAGTGAATCATAGCACAAGACGAGGGATTACGCAAGGGGGGAGACGAGGGGCTTTGCCCCTAACCCCAGCAGGGCGCTGCCCTGCACCTGCCAAAGGGTCTTCGACCCTCTGGACTCCCTTTTCGCGATTGAGTTGGTGACGTTTTCATACTACTTGCGCGTGCTGATACGGGGGTTTCGCTCCTGCGGGAGCGACCAGAGGCGTTGCCTCTGGACTCCACAAGGGACTTCGTCCCTTGACCCTTTCGCGCGATTGAGTTGGTGACGTTTTCATACTACTTGCGCGTGCTGATACGGGGTTTCGCTCCTGCGGGAGCGACCAGAGGCGTTGCCTCTGGACTCCACAAGGGACTTCGTCCCTTGACCCTTTCGCGCGATTCGGTTGGTGACGTTTTCATACTGCTTGCGCGTGATGATACGGGGTTTCGCTCCTGCGGGAGCGACGAGGGGGCTTTGCGCTCGCCCCCTCGACCCCTTCGCTCCCCTCTGATGTTTGTTGTCGGGTATCGCGGCGTTTTTGTTTGTGTACTTTTTGTTCTTTCAGCCAACAAAACTCTCCCGGAAGGTCAGCCCCTCCGGGAGAAAAAGTGTACATCAGGTTAAATATCCTCGTCATCCGCCGGGGAATCCTTCTCGTCCTCCCCGCCCAGATCCATGTCCAAATCGCTGCCGCTTGCGTCCTCTTCGGCACGGCGCAGCAGCTCCTGCACTGCCTTCGATTCCGCCGCGTCCGACGTGTCGAAGCCCTCGGCGCGCGCTTCGGCGGCATCCGCATCAGCAGCATTCGCGGGCGCGTCCGGCTCTTCGTCGCGCTCGGCGCGGGCAACGGCGATGACGTGGCTGCCTTCCTGCAGCTTCATCACGATAACGCCCTGCGTGTTGCGGCCGCAGACGCGAATGTCCTCGGCGCGGGTGCGGATGATTGTGCCGTCGTCGGTGATGAGCATCAGGTCTTCGTCCGGCTTGACCATCAGCAGCGCGGCGAGGTCGCCGGTCTTGTCGGTCAGCTTCGTGGCGATGATGCCCTTGCCATTGCGGCCCTGCTCGCGGTACTCGTCGGGATTGGTGCGCTTGCCGTAGCCCAGCGTCGTAATCGCCAGCACGTCTGCGCCCTGCTCCAGCGGCACCATGTCGATGATGATATCGTCGTCATCCAGCCGCATGGACTTCACGCCCATCGACGCGCGACCCATCGGGCGGATGTGGCGCTCGCTGAAGCGGATTGCCATGCCCTTGCGGCTGCCCAGCAGAATTTCGTCGTCGCCGCTGGTCAAATCCACGCCAATCAGCTCGTCGCCTTCCTTCAAATTGATGGCAATCAAGCCGTTCTTGCGCAGATTCGCGAACTCGCTGTACGGCGTTTTCTTAATCATGCCGTCGCGCGTCGCCATCACGAGGTTGTGTTCGCCCGTTGCGCCCGGCACAGGCACCATGCACGTCACCTTTTCATCCGACGCAATCTGGATGAGGTTGATAATCGCCGTGCCGCGTGCGGTGCGTCCAGCTTCCGGAATCTGGTAGCACTTGATCATGTACACGCGCCCCATGTTGGTGAAGAACATGATTTCGTCGTGCGTGGAGACGACGCGCATCTGCACGGCGAAGTCTTCTTCCTTCGTCGTCATGCCGGTCACGCCGCGTCCGCCACGGTTCTGCGCGCGGTAGATGGATTTCGGTGTGCGCTTGACGTAGCCCTGCCGCGTCAGCGTGACGACCATGTCCTCCTCCTGAATCAGATCTTCCACGTCGATTTCGCCGTCGATGGTGGTCAGCTCGGTGCGGCGCGGGTCAGCGAATTTATCGCGGATGGCGCTGATTTCGGTCTTGATAACCTCCATCAGCAGGTGTTCGTCCGCCAGAATCGCCTGGAAGCGGGCGATTTCCTTCTCCAAATCGTCGTATTCCTGCTGGAGGCGGTCGCGTTCCAGACCGGTCAGGCGCGCCAGACGCATGTCCAGAATCGCCTGTGCCTGCTTGTCGGAGAAGTCGAAGCGCTCCATCAAGGTCGTTTTCGCGGTGTTGGGGTCTTTGCTGGCGCGGATGATGGACACAATCTCGTCGATGTGATCCAGCGCCTTCAGCAGACCTTCCAAAATATGCGCGCGGGCAAGCGCCTTGTTGAGGTCGAAGCGCGTGCGGCGGGTGACAACGTCCTTTTGATGCTCCAGATAGTAGTACACCATATCGCGCAGGGAGAGGATTTTCGGCTGCCCGTTGACCAGCGCGAGCATGTTCGCGCCGAACGTCTCCTGCATCGACGTGTGCTTGTAAAGCGTATTCAGGATAACCTGCGGGTAAACATCCTTCTTCAGCTCGATGACGATGCGCATCCCCTGCCGGTCGGACTCATCGCGGATATCGCTGATGCCCTCAATGCGCTTGTCGTGCACAAGTTCAGCAATCTTCTCCACCAGCTTCGCCTTGTTGACCTGATACGGGATTTCCGTCACGACGATGCGGCTGCGGCCGTTGGGCATTTCCTCGATGTTGGTCTTCGCGCGCACCTCAATGCGCCCATGCCCCGTGTAGTAGGCTTCGCGGATGCCGCGTCTGCCGAGGATGATGCCGCCGGTCGGGAAGTCCGGGCCTTTGATGTGCTGCATCAGGTCGTCGATGGTGCAGTCCGGGTTGTCAATCATGCAGATAACGCCGTCGATGACCTCGCCGAGGTTATGCGGCGGGATGTTCGTCGCCATGCCGACGGCAATGCCGCTGGAACCATTGACGAGCAGGTTCGGGAAGCGGCTGGGCAGCGCGGCGGGCTGCATGAGCGTTTCGTCGAAGTTGGGGTAGAAATCGACCGTGTCCTTCTCGATGCCTTCGAGCAGGTAGGGGGTCAATTTCGTCATGCGGGCTTCGGTGTAACGCATGGCGGCAGCGCCGTCGCCATCCACCGAGCCGTAGTTGCCCTGCCCGTCCACGAGGGTATAGCGGATGTTGAAGGGCTGCGCGAGGCGCACCATGGCATCGTAGACGGAGGAATCGCCGTGCGGATGGAATTTGCCCAGCACGTCGCCGACAAGGCGCGCGGATTTGCGGTACGGCTTATCGGGCGTCATGCCGAGTTCTTCCATATCGTAGAGGATGCGGCGGTGCACAGGCTTCAAGCCGTCGCGCACATCCGGCAGCGCGCGGTCGATGATGACCGCCATTGCGTAGGAGATGAACGACCGCTTCATCTCCTTTTCCAGATTCACCGGGATGAGTTTGTCCTGAATGCTGCTCATAATTTCTCTCCGAACTGTTCAGGTTTTCTGTCTGATAATTGCTTGTTGTATAATGCACACGGGGTGCCGCCGCAGCGGCGGATGAGGTCGTCGTCCTTACACATCCAAATCCTTGACCAAATCCGCGTTGTCCTCGATGAACTTCCGCCGCGGCTCAACCTGATCGCCCATCAGCAGCGTGAAGATTTCATCCGCCGCCATTGCGTCCTCCGGCGTAATCTGCATCATCGTGCGGGTTTCGGGGTTCATGGTCGTCTGCCACAGCTGCTCGGCGCTCATTTCGCCCAAGCCTTTGTAGCGCTGAATGTCCGGCTTCGGGTCGCGCCCGATTTCGTCCAGCAGTCTTTGGAGTTCGTCGTCATCATAGACGTACTTCTCCATTTTGCCCTTCGTCACCTTGTACAGCGGCGGCATGGCGGCGTACACATAGCCCTTTTCCACCAGCGGTCGCATGTAGCGGTAGAAGAACGTCAGCATCAAAATGCGGATATGCGCGCCGTCCACGTCCGCGTCCGTCATGCAGACAATGCGGTGGTAGCGCAGCTTGCTTTCGTCAAACTCATCGCCGAAGCCGCAGCCGAACGCCGTCAGCATACTCTTAATTTCGTTGTTGCCCAGCGCCTTGTCCAGCCGGGTTTTTTCGACGTTGAGGATTTTGCCGCGCAGGGGCAGAATCGCCTGAAAATGCCGGTCGCGTCCTTCCTTGGCGCTGCCGCCTGCGGAGTCGCCCTCGACGAGGAAGATTTCGCACTTGCTGGGGTCGCGCTCGGAGCAGTCCGCCAATTTGCCCGGCAGGGACGCCGATTCCAGCACCGTCTTGCGGCGGGTAGCCTCGCGCGCCTTGCGTGCTGCCTCGCGCGCGCGCTGGGCGCTCACGCAGCGGTCAAGAATCGTCCGCCCGACAGACGGGTTCTCCTCCAGATAGGTGGACAGCTCCTCTTTCACAAGGTCGTTGACCACGCCGCGAACCTGCCCGGAGCCCAGCTTCGATTTCGTCTGGCTCTCGAACTGCGGGTCTTCCATTTTGACGGACACAACCGCCGTCAGGCTTTCCTTCGCGTCCTCCGCCTTCAGGTTCGGCTCGTTGTCGCGCAGGAGCTTATACTTGCGGCCGTAGTCGTTGATGGCGCTCGTCAGGGCGGTGGTGAAGCCCGTCAGATGCGTGCCGCCGTCGGGGGTCGCGATGTTGTTGACGAAGGTGTAGATGTTTTCGGCATACGAGTCGTTGTACTGCATGGCGACTTCCACGAGGATGCCGTCCTTCACGCCCTCGGTATAAATCGGTTCAGGGAACAAAACTTCCTTGTTGTGATTCAGATACTTGACGAACTCGCGCAGCCCGCCTTCGTAGAGGAAATCCTCCGTCACGGGCGTTTCGCCGCGCTCGTCGGTGAAGGTAATGTGGATGCCCTTGTTCAGGAACGCCATCTCGCGCAGGCGCTTCTTCAGCACGTCAAAATCAAACGTGACGCCGCGCTCAAAGATGCCGTCGGGGTTGTCGTCGCTGATGACGTCGGGCAGGAAGCGAATCGTCGTGCCGGTGCGGTCGGTTTCGCCGATGACGCGCAGGTCGTAGAGGTACTTGCCGCGCGCGTATTCCTGCTGATAAATTTTCCCATCCTGATAGACCGTCACGGACAGCGACTTCGACAGCGCATTGACCACCGACGCGCCCACGCCGTGCAGGCCGCCGGACACCTTGTAGCCGCCGCCGCCGAACTTGCCGCCCGCATGCAGCACCGTCAGGCAGACCTCGACCGCCGGACGGCCCATTTTCGGGTGGATGCCGACGGGGAAGCCGCGCCCGTCGTCGCGGACGGAGACCGAGCCGTCCTTGTGCAGCGTCACGTCGATGCGCTTGCAGTAGCCCGCCAGCGCCTCATCCACGGAGTTATCCACAATTTCGTACACCAGATGGTGCAGTCCGCGGCTGTCCGTCGAGCCGATGTACATGCCGGGGCGCTTGCGAACCGCCTCCAAGCCCTCCAGCACCTGAATCTGCTCCTCGCCGTATTCGCTCTTGACCTGCGTCGCTTCTTCAATCTGCTGTTCGATTTCTTCTTCCGTCCGGTGTTCGAGTTCCTGGTCGTTCAACATGCTTGCACCTCACAAAAATCAATAAACGGCGGATTTTTTTCCCACGCCGCGGAAAACCGTAAAATCAGGGGCATTTGCCCTTGCCCCGCCATCCGGGAGGGGGACACGCACGTCGGGGTACTTCGCGTCAGCGGGCGCACAAGCCGCGTCTACGCGCGCCCCACCGCCGGATTCCCCCGCTGTTGACTCTTCCCCAACATATCTATTATAGCACTTTCCGCCCCAAAAGAAAAGGGTTTTCCTTCATTATTATTGTGTTTTGCTTCGGAAGGGGGGAAAATGTTGTTTTCGGTCAAAGCGGATGCGTTCGGTTCTGCCGCGAAACAGTTCAAGCAGCATGGGTGTGCGCTGCGAAGGTTTCCAAAGGGCGACCGCAAAGCCCTTTGGTCGCTCCCGCAGGAGCGAAATCCTCTGCGTAACAAAAAGTTCAAGCCACACGGGAGTGCAATGCGAAGGGGTCGAGGGGGCAACCGCAGACGTTCGTCTGTTTACATTGCCCCCTCGTCGCGTCCGCAGACGCGAAACCCCTGCGTGACAAAAAATGCAGTTGGTTTTCCCTCCAAATTCAAATGAAATCAAGCGAAATCAAATGAAATCAAATTTCCTTGACGAACATCCATTCCCTGTTCTACAATATCACTGTCGCAATAGCGACCCACAAAATCCGAAAGGAATGACCCAAATGTGCAATGTAAACTACTTGATTGAAATCCGCCGTTTCAACACATTCGCCGCGCGAACCAGCCTGCCCGCCAGCGCCCAGCTGCTGTGGTACAAGCTGATTGAAATCATGAACCAGCACGCCCACGGCGGTGACTGGTGCGACGGTTTCCTCCGCATCGACAATCCGTACCTGCTCGCCTACTTTCCCATGAGCGCCACCGCCCTCGCCGACGCCCGGCGAACCCTCTGCGAAGCTGGGCTTTTGGAGTACATTCCCGGCGAAAAGAAGCGCACGCCGCCCGCGTACCGCCTGCATTACTTCTCCGTTTGCGACGGAAAAGGCGCTGTTGAGCGTGACTATCCGCGTGAAATCAGTGCTGACAGCACAGCAGATTGCCCCGAAATCCGAGACTATCCCCGTGACAATCCGAATTCCCCAAGCGTTTACCCAAGCGATTGCGCAACCGATTGTCCAACCGATTGCCACGGAAATACGCCCGATTTCCACGACACTAATATAAACTATACAGAAACAGAAACGGAAACCGTAAACCCAACGGGGAAAAAGAATGATGATGAAAAAGAGACATCTGCTTCCTCTGCCGGATACGCGGGCGCGGGCGCGGGCGCGCACGAGTGTGCGTATGCGTGTACGGATGCGGGCGCGCGCGAGGGGGCTTTTCCGCGGTCAGTGCGGGAGAGTGCGAAACTGGCGGGTAAAGTGCTGCTGCATCAGGTGTTCACGGAGAATCAGCTGAATCGGGTGATGGCGGCGTTCAATCGCTACCCGTTCGAGGACGGGCTGATCATTCAGGCGGTCGCCAAGACGGCGGAGGCGAACCCGACGAACGCGGTGAATTACCTGATTCAGCTGCTGACGGACTGGGGCGGCGTGGGTGTTCGGACGGTTGCGGAGATGGAGGACTACCTGTACGCACGGGATATGGCGCAAGGGAACGCGCTGATGCACACGCGGGAGGAGGGGCAGGCGCTTTTGGCGGCGTTCAGGGCGGAGCATGGGGCGGCGTGAAGGGAAATTCGGAATGCGGAATTATGTGGGTTCTTCACAGAATCTTGGGGGAAAGAGCAGCTTGGAGGCGCGTCTGCGGACGCGCAAAGTTACTGGCAGGGACGCTTCGCTGCCTGCACCTTTGTTGGCAGCTTCATTGGGATTGGTCGGACGAGGAACAGTTGGGGCGTTGCCCCAAACCCCACAAGGGACGCTGTCCCTTGACCCTGCAAGGGGCAATTGCCCCTTGACCCCTTTTCGCGATTGAGTTGGTTGCGCTTTCATGCTCCTTCCGCGTGCAGCTTTTTAGTGCTTCGCCTAAGCCCTTGTTTGCTCCCCCCCAACTTTCCGTGAAGAACCATTATGTGTGCGCTTTGGGGCATGAGAAACGCCCGGCTGGCGGTGGGGCGCAGTCGGGCGAAGGGTTGGCTTTATGAACTTGCTGGTTGTAACCGCAGATTTAATGGGATTTCCGGCGCACACTCAAGCCTTTCGGGTCTGCACCTCTTCAATCATCTCCAGCACGCGCTTTGTGCCATCGGCGGGAGGGGCGTTTTTGACGGCGGCGGTCAATTTGTCGCGCTCCGCCCACGTCTGCATCAGCGCGTCGGTCAGGGTCTGCGGGGTCATGTTTTCCTGCAGGAGAACGTTGCAGAGTCCGCGTTTTTCAAGGCTTTGGGCGTTGAGGATCTGGTCGCCGCGGCTGGCACCCTTGGGGTACGGGACAAGCAGCAGCGGACGGGCAAGCGCTTGGAACTCCATCAGGGCGTTGCTGCCCGCGCGGGAGAGCACAAGGTCGGCGGCGGCGAGCACATCCGGCAATTCCTGATCGAGGAACTCCACCTGCGTGTAACCGGGGGTTTTATCAAGCGTCGGGTCAAGGTTGCCCTTGCCGCAGATATGGGCGACATCGAACGTGCCGGTGAGCATCGGCAGAGCATCCCGCAGCGCCTTATTGACCGCCTGCGCGCCGAGCGAGCCGCCCATCATCAGCAGAACGGGCTTCGTGCCGTCGAAGCGCAGGAAGGACAAGCCCTTGGCGCGGCTGCCGCGGAAAAGCTCCGGGCGCAGGGGCGTGCCGACCATCTCCGCCTTGGCGCCAAGCATCTGCGCGCATTCGGGGAAGGTGGTGGCGATTCGCTTGACGAACGGGCGGCTGAGCTTATTCGCCAAACCGGGGGTTAAATCGCTTTCGTGGCAGACGACGGGAACGTGATGCAGCCACGCGCCGAACACGACCGGCACGGCGACGAATCCGCCCTTGCTGAAGCAAACGTCCGGTTTAATTTTGCCCATGAGGTGCGCGGACTGGAACGCCCCCGCGGCGACGCGGAAGGGGTCAGTGAAATTCTTCCAGTCGAAGTAGCGACGGAGCTTGCCGGTCTTCACCCCGTGGTAGATGACGCCGGGGACATTGCGGAGCTTCTCGGCTTCCATGCCGTTTTCCGTGCCGATGTAGTGGACTTCGTAGCCCGCGGCGAGGAGGTGCGGCAGGAGGGCGAGGTTGGGGGTGACATGACCCATCGTGCCCCCGCCGGTTAAAACAATCTTTTTCATGACTGGCAGCCTTCTTTCTGGCTTGTTGGTATATGTTGCGCAGAGATTTCGCTCCTGCGGGAGCGACCAGAGGGCTTTGCGATCGCCCTCTGGACTGCTTCGCGGTGCACACTCCTGTTTCTTGGTCGTCAGCGAAAATGGTTATAGTTTGTGTACTGTTTCTGCTCTGAAAACATAACAAACCGGCATTCCCGCTGAAAAGTCCCCTTGAACGCCCAATCCATTGTATGCTATACTAATCAAGAAAAATGCAACTTCCACGAGGAGGAAAAATCCGCATGAAAATTGTCATTCTTGATGCGCAGGGCGGCGGCATGGGGCGGCAGCTGGTCGAGGGGCTGAAGAAAGCGCTGCCGAATCAGCCGCTGATTGCGGTGGGGACGAACGCGCTGGCGGCGGCAGCGATGCTCCGCGCGGGGGCAGACCAAGTGGCGACGGGCGAAAATTCCGTCGTGGTATGCGCCGGGATGGCAGATTTGATTCTTTGCCCGATTGGCATGGTGCTGTGCGACGCGATGCTGGGCGAAGTGACCGCGAACATGGCGCTGGCGGTCGGGCGCAGCAAGGCGCACAAGATTCTGCTGCCGGTGAGCCGGTGTCAGGCAAGTGTTGCTGGCGCTCCGAAAATGTCGATGGCAGAGGTTGTCGCCAAGGCGGTGGAAGAAACCGTGGCGCGGGTTTCGGCGGCTTCCGTGTGAAGCGGAATTGACCTTTTTGCTAATTATGTTAGCATAGTTGACTACTCTTCCACAACTGGACTTTTGCATAGTTCAAGGGGGCTTTCCGGTCGCCCCCTTGACCCCTTCGGTTACATATCCTTGATGCAGTCCTTGTTGCGGACGAAGTAGTCGATGCCGCTCCAGAGGGTGATGGCGGCGACCCACAGCATCAGCACGGTGCTAATCCACCGCTTCCACGGCGCGCCGAGGACGGTCGCGTTGACCACGTCCCACGCGGGGGCGGTCAGGGCGGGCTGGTGCGTAATCAGCACGAAAAGGAGCATCACCATCTGGCTGGCGGTCTTGATTTTGCCGAGCTTGCCCGCGGCAATCACGCGCCCCTGCCCCACGGCGACCATGCGCAGGCCGTCGACAGCGAGTTCGCGCGCCAAAATCAGCACGACGACCCAGCCCGGCAGCGTCCCGCGCTGGACGAGCATCATCATGGCGGAGAGGTTGAGCAGCTTGTCCGCGACGGGGTCGATGAACTTGCCGAAATCGGTAATCAGGTGGCGGGAGCGGGCGATATGGCCGTCAAAATAATCCGTCAGGGCAGCGGCGGCGAACACGGCGGCGGCGAGCAAATCGCAAACGAGGGTCTGCGGGAGCATCAGCGCCACCATCACCGGAATCAGCGCGACGCGCAGGAGCGACAATTTGTTGGGCAGGTTCATGCAATCACCCCTGTCAGGTCGTAGGTGCTGGCTTTTTCAATGCGGACGTCCACGAAATCGCCGACGCTGGGCATTTTGCTTTCGCCCGCGGTGAAGATGATTTCGCCGTCGGTTTCGGGGGCTTCGCGCTGGCTTCTGCCGAGGATTTCGCCGTGCGCGTTGCGGTCGGTCACAAGGACTTTCTCCACCGTGCCCACGCGCGCCTGATTCTTCTTCCGCGCGATGGCGGCCTGCCGCTTCATCAGCCGGTCGAGCCGCTCCGCCTTGACTTCCTCCGGAATTTGGTCGGGCATTTTCGCGGCGGGCGTGCCCTCTTCGGGGGAGTAGGTGAACGCGCCGAGGCGGTCGAACTCGGCTTCGGGCAGGAAATCAAGCAATTCTTGGAACTGTTCTTCCGTCTCGCCGGGGAAGCCGACGATAATCGACGTGCGCAGGGTGATGCCGCGCTCGTGCGCACCCTTGACAGCGCGGCGAATATCGGCGCTTGTGCCGCGGCGGTGCATCCTTTTCAGCACCGCGTCGTTGACGTGCTGAATCGGCAAATCAACATAACTGCAAATATTGGGCGTGTTTGCAATGATGTCCAGCAGCTGCTCGCTGGTTTCCTCCGGATAGCAGTAGAGGACGCGCAGCCAGTCCACGCCGTCGATTTTCGCCGCCTTCTGCATCAGCTCCGCCAGCTTCGATCCGCCGCCGAAGTCCATGCCGTAGCGCGACGTGTCCTGCGCAACGAGGATATGCTCCTTCACGCCCTGCTTGGCCAAACTTTCGATTTCGCGGAGGATGTCGGCTTCGGGGCGGGAGCGGTACGGGCCGCGGATTTTCGGAATCGCGCAGAACGTGCAGCAGTTCGAGCAGCCCTCGCCGATGCGGGTGTACGCGGTGTAGGACGGGGTGGTCAGCACGCGGTCGTGGGCGTAGTAGGTGTGGTCGTCCATGCAGTAGGACTTGCGCACGCCGCCAAGCGCCTTCTCCAGCGCGTCGGGCAGCTGCTGATACTGGTTGACGCCCATCAGCAGGTCGATTTCAGGAATCTCCTGCATCAAATCCTTCTCGTAGCGCTGGGCAAGGCAGCCCGTGACCACCAGCACCCGGCACTTGCCGATTTGCTTGTACCGCGCCATGTCGAGAATCGCGTCGATGGACTCCTCCTTCGCCGACGCGATGAACCCGCAGGTGTTCACCATCAGCACATCCGCCTGCGCGGGATCGTTCGTCAGCTCATACCCGTGCTCCCGCAGCAGCCCCAGCGCGGTCTCGCTATCCACGCGGTTCTTATTACATCCCAGCGAAATCATTCCAACCTTGAGTTTCGTCATTGCTTTCTCCTTCAATTTATGGGGGAGACCCAAGGGGCTTTGCCCCTTGACCCCAGCAGGGCTCTGCCCTGCACCCGCGAAGGGTCTTCGACCCTCTCGACACCCATCTCGCGATTGAGTTGGTCACTTTTTCATGCTATGCCCGCGTGTTTATCCACAGGATACCCACACTTTCCCCCGTATCCACAAGTTACGGCAAAGACCAGTAACAGGAGTGTGCACTGCGAAGGGGTCAAGGGGGCGATCGCAGACGTTCGTCTGTTTTCATTGCCCCCTTGTCGCTCCCGCAGGAGCGAAATCCCCTGCAACATGAAAAATCAAGTCGCATAGGTAAAAAACACACGCCAAAATCCGCATCGCGAAAAGAGGTTATGGGGAAAAATCGCAAATTCCCCTATCGTCCATTTTACCACGAAAATCCGCATTTGAAAAGCCCGAAAATTCCCCCAATTCCTTGCCAAGCACCTCATGGCGCATCAAAATAGGGCTGCAAAAGCGCATTTGGCACGCTTGCAGCCCCGCTGATTTTATTCCGCCACAATCGCAATGGCGCTGTAATTGTCCGCTTCCTCGTCGAAGCGCTGCGCATTTGGATGCTGGAGAACGCGGTTTGGGCGGCGCTTGAGCGGAAGAAAGCGCGCGCATAACGGCAATCAGGGCGCGTCAGCATATCCTTCCACATACCCCGACGCCACGCCCTCATACGCATTCGTCGCCGGATCGGAGGATTTGCGCGCCTGCACCGTCAGGCAAGTGCCCGTGAATCGCAGCAGCATATCCACGCCGCAGGGGGCATCGTCGATGATTTGGCAGCGGACGCGCAGCAGATTCCCGTTTTCATCCGCCGACACCCAGCCGCCGGAGGATAGCATCGTGCGCCCCGGCCATCCGGGAAATTCACTTA
>OJJY01000132.1_pt1 | contig 36065 bp, 36 predicted proteins | sample 1596421 | NCBI WGS metagenome assembly OJJY01 (sample SAMEA4350151, study PRJEB24818) | metagenome | biome: human; feature: gut; material: faeces | place: Denmark | collected 2013-09 | reverse complement strand
TCGCCAGCGCGGCATTAAGATTACAGATATAAAAGCAAAACGCCACGTAAACACGTGGCGTTTTTGGCATAAGACAAATTTATGAGCGTTTCATCATTTCGAAGAAATCGTCATTGGTCTTGGTCATTGCCAGTTTATTAATGAGGAATTCCATTGCATCGATTTCGCCCATCGGGTGAATGATTTTGCGCAGGATCCACATTTTCTGCAGTTCTTCCTGAGTAGTGAGCAGCTCTTCTTTACGGGTACCGGAACGGTTGTAGTCGATAGCCGGGAAGACGCGTTTTTCAGCGATCTTACGAGAGAGGTGCAGTTCCATGTTGCCTGTACCTTTAAACTCTTCGTAGATAACTTCGTCCATTTTAGAACCGGTATCGATAAGCGCCGTCGCGATAATGGTCAGGCTGCCGCCCTCTTCCACGTTACGCGCCGCACCGAAGAAGCGTTTCGGACGATGCAGGGCGTTGGCATCCACACCACCGGTCAACACTTTACCTGACGCCGGAACAACGGTGTTGTAAGCGCGCGCCAGACGAGTGATGGAGTCGAGCAGAATGATAACGTCTTTCTTGTGCTCAACCAGGCGTTTCGCCTTCTCGATCACCATTTCCGCAACCTGAACGTGGCGAGATGCGGGTTCGTCAAAGGTAGAAGCAACAACTTCACCTTTTACCAGTCGCTGCATCTCGGTTACTTCTTCCGGACGTTCGTCGATCAGCAGAACCATCAGCACACAATCCGGGTGGTTGTAAGCAATGCTCTGAGCAATGTTCTGCAGCAGCATGGTTTTACCGGCTTTCGGCGGTGCCACAATCAGACCACGCTGACCACGACCGATAGGTGATGCCAGATCCAGTACGCGAGCAGTTAAATCTTCCGTAGAACCGTTACCACGTTCCATACGCAGACGAGAGTTTGCGTGCAGCGGGGTTAAGTTCTCAAAGAGGATTTTGTTGCGGGCGTTTTCAGGTTTGTCGAAGTTAACTTCGTTAACTTTCAGCAGCGCAAAATAGCGTTCACCTTCTTTCGGCGGGCGAATCTTACCAGAGATGGTATCACCAGTGCGGAGGTTGAAACGGCGGATTTGGCTAGGGGAAACGTAGATGTCATCAGGACCGGCGAGGTAGGAGCTGTCTGCGGAACGGAGGAAACCAAATCCATCCTGCAATATCTCCAGTACGCCATCACCAAAGATATCTTCGCCACTCTTTGCGTGCTGCTTCAGGATGGCAAAAATAATGTCCTGCTTACGCATACGAGCCAGGTTTTCCAGCCCCATATTTTCGCCGAGAGTGATCAGCTCAGAAACCGGCGTATTCTTTAATTCGGTAAGATTCATAGTGGTGTGAGTTCTTAAACTTGGGGTAAATCTCGAACTTAATGTTGTGAATGGTATGGCAGGATCATCCATGCCTGTTTACGGTCATCGACTCATGTCTTTTCGCTGCCTGGTCACAGGAGAGTACGCAGAACTGAAACGACAAGACGGATTGAGTGACGAGCCAGAAATCTGTTCACTTCGCATTTAAGATAAAACGGGAAGCGTTGGAAATTACAAGATTCAAACTTAATAAGGTATGTTTAATACGAAGTCAACACTAAGTTAGCATGACTCACGCCGGGCGTCCAGTTTTTAGCGACGGGGCACCCGAACATGAAATTCCCTTACGCCAGGTTAGCGTCGAGGAACTCTTTCAACTGACCTTTAGACAGTGCGCCCACTTTGGTTGCCGCCACTTCACCGTTTTTGAACAGCAGCAGAGTCGGGATACCACGGATGCCATATTTCGGCGCAGTGCCAGGGTTTTGATCGATGTTCAGTTTTGCAACGGTCAGTTTGCCCTGATATTCGTCAGCGATTTCATCCAGAATCGGGGCGATCATTTTGCACGGACCGCACCACTCTGCCCAGAAATCGACGAGGATCGCCCCGTCCGCTTTGAGTACATCCGTGTCAAAACTGTCGTCAGTCAGGTGAATAATTTTATCGCTCATATATAACTCCACAGGAATAAGCCTGGCGTGTTGGTTTCGTTGTTGGTGTAACATTAACCAACTAAAGGTTGACTTTATTTCACCGGATACGCTTTCGTAAAGCAATAGTAAGCTGATATTCTACCACACTATGAGCAAAACACATTTAACAGAACAGAAGTTTTCCGACTTCGCCCTGCATCCGAAGGTTGTAGAAGCCCTTGAAAAAAAAGGGTTTCATAACTGTACGCCCATTCAGGCACTGGCCCTTCCGCTGACGCTGGCGGGTCGTGACGTAGCCGGGCAGGCGCAAACCGGTACCGGGAAAACGATGGCGTTTCTTACGTCAACGTTTCATTATCTTCTCTCTCATCCTGCGATTGCCGATCGCAAGGTGAATCAGCCGCGTGCCTTAATTATGGCACCGACGCGTGAACTTGCCGTGCAGATCCATGCCGATGCGGAACCGCTGGCGGAAGCTACCGGCCTGAAGCTGGGTCTGGCTTACGGTGGTGATGGTTACGACAAACAGCTGAAAGTGCTGGAAAGCGGCGTTGACATTCTGATTGGCACCACGGGTCGTTTAATTGACTACGCCAAGCAGAACCACATTAACCTCGGTGCCATTCAGGTAGTGGTACTGGACGAAGCCGATCGCATGTACGATCTGGGCTTTATTAAAGATATCCGCTGGCTGTTCCGCCGTATGCCGCCTGCAAACCAGCGCCTCAACATGCTGTTCTCCGCCACGCTTTCGTACCGGGTACGTGAACTGGCGTTCGAGCAGATGAACAATGCCGAATATATTGAAGTGGAACCGGAACAGAAAACGGGCCACCGTATTAAAGAAGAGCTTTTCTACCCTTCTAACGAAGAAAAAATGCGTTTGCTGCAAACGCTGATCGAAGAAGAGTGGCCAGACAGAGCGATTATTTTCGCCAATACCAAACACCGTTGTGAAGAGATCTGGGGCCACCTGGCGGCAGATGGTCATCGTGTCGGTTTGTTGACAGGCGATGTCGCGCAGAAAAAACGTCTGCGTATTCTTGATGAATTTACCCGTGGCGATCTGGATATTCTGGTTGCCACCGACGTTGCCGCGCGTGGTTTGCATATTCCGGCAGTGACGCACGTCTTTAACTACGATTTACCCGATGACTGTGAAGATTACGTTCACCGTATTGGTCGTACAGGTCGCGCAGGCGCAAGCGGTCACTCTATCAGCCTGGCGTGTGAAGAGTATGCATTGAATTTGCCTGCTATTGAGACCTATATTGGTCACTCAATTCCGGTAAGCAAATACAATCCGGACGCATTGATGACCGATCTGCCAAAACCGCTGCGCCTCACGCGCCCACGTACAGGCAATGGTCCGCGTCGTACTGGCGCTCCGCGTAATCGTCGTCGTTCAGGTTAAATAAAATGTCATACTCAAAATCATTCAAACTGTATCAAGATGGCAAGAGAATGAATCCTGAATCACTTACTGTAGTAAGTGATTCAGGTGAAAGAATGCAGCCAACACAGAGACAGATTGAAGGATGAAGAGTATGGGTTCCGCCTCGTCGCTGTATGCAGCCATTGATCTCGGTTCGAATAGTTTTCATATGCTGGTTGTGCGCGAGGTGGCTGGAAGCATCCAGACGCTGACGCGAATAAAACGCAAAGTGCGTCTGGCTGCTGGCCTGAATAGCGAAAATGCCCTCTCCAATGAAGCAATGGAGCGCGGTTGGCAATGTTTGCGCCTGTTTGCTGAACGTCTGCAAGATATTCCTCCCTCGCAAATTCGCGTTGTCGCTACGGCGACGTTACGCCTTGCCGTCAATGCGGGTGATTTTATTGCCAAAGCGCAGGAAATTCTCGGTTGTCCGGTACAGGTGATCAGCGGTGAAGAGGAAGCACGTCTGATTTATCAGGGCGTTGCTCACACCACTGGTGGTGCCGATCAGCGCCTGGTGGTGGATATAGGCGGAGCCAGTACTGAACTGGTAACCGGCACGGGTGCACAAACCACCTCGTTGTTCAGCCTGTCGATGGGCTGCGTCACCTGGCTGGAACGCTATTTTGCCGATCGTAATCTGGGGCAGGAAAATTTTGATGCTGCAGAAAAAGCGGCACGCGAAGTGTTACGTCCGGTTGCCGATGAATTACGGTATCACGGCTGGAAAGTGTGCGTTGGTGCTTCCGGCACCGTGCAGGCGTTACAGGAAATCATGATGGCACAGGGGATGGATGAACGCATTACCCTGGAAAAGTTGCAGCAATTGAAACAGCGAGCCATTCATTGCGGTCGGCTGGAGGAACTGGAGATTGACGGGCTGACGCTGGAACGTGCGTTAGTGTTCCCGAGTGGTCTGGCGATCCTGATCGCCATTTTTACCGAACTGAATATTCAGTGTATGACCCTGGCGGGCGGTGCGCTGCGTGAAGGCCTGGTCTACGGCATGTTGCATCTGGCCGTCGAGCAGGATATTCGCAGCCGTACGCTGCGTAATATTCAACGCCGCTTTATGATCGATATTGATCAGGCACAGCGCGTAGCCAAAGTTGCGGCTAACTTCTTCGATCAGGTGGAAAACGAATGGCATCTTGAAGCAATAAGCCGCGATTTGCTCATCAGCGCCTGTCAGCTTCATGAAATCGGCCTGAGCGTTGACTTCAAACAAGCGCCGCAACACGCTGCTTATCTGGTGCGTAATCTGGATCTTCCCGGTTTTACCCCCGCACAGAAAAAATTGCTGGCGACGCTACTGCTCAACCAGACTAATCCGGTCGATCTCTCATCGCTGCATCAGCAAAATGCCGTACCGCCGCGCGTCGCAGAACAACTCTGCCGTTTACTACGCCTGGCCATCATTTTTGCCAGCCGTCGCCGTGACGATCTCGTGCCAGAGATGACATTACAGGCTAACCATGAACTGTTGACCTTGACGCTTCCGCAAGGTTGGCTAACCCAACATCCGCTGGGTAAAGAGATTATTGCTCAGGAAAGCCAGTGGCAGAGCTATGTCCACTGGCCGCTGGAAGTGCATTAATGAGTAAGTGCCGGATGCGATGCTGACGCATCTTTTCCGGCCTTGATTATTTCCCTCGTTTTGCCGCCATCATCGCTTTCAGATTCGCCAGATGGCTTTGCCCTTTCTGCATCCGTTCTTCGGCGCTGACCACTTTGCGCTCCTGTTCCCAAATCAGATCATCCTGCGGCAGCTCCAGCAAAAAGCGGCTCGGCTCCGGGCGCACCAATTCGCCGTACTGACGGCGTTCTTTACACAGCGTAAAGGTCAATTCCTTCTGGGCGCGGGTAATGCCGACATAGGCCAGCCGCCGCTCCTCATCGATATTATCTTCATCGATGCTGCTCTGGTGCGGCAAAAACCCTTCTTCCATACCGACCATGTAGACATAAGGAAACTCCAGCCCTTTCGACGCGTGGAGAGTCATCAGTTGCACCTGATCCAGCTCTTCTTCACTCTCACTACGCTCCATCATGTCGCGCAAAGTAAAGCGCGTCACCACCTGGGTGAGCGTCATCGGCTCATCCAGTTCACTGCCTTCCAGCATCTCCGTCATCCAGCTAAACAGTTGGTTGACGTTCTTCATGCGCATTTCGGCGGCTTTCGGGCTGGGCGATGTTTCGTACAGCCAGGATTCATAATCCATGCCATGGATCAGATCACGCACCGCGGCAATCGGCTCCCGCTCCGCCAGACGCTGGATTTCTGCCAACCAGTGAGTGAAGCGGGTCAATGCTTCATAACCACGTCCGCTAAGCGTCTGACTCAGGCCCATATCAAAGCTGGCGGTAAACATGCTTTTATTGCGCGTCATCGCCCATTCACCCAACTTTTTCAGCGTCGCCGGGCCAATCTCTCGCTTCGGCGTGTTAACGATACGCAGAAATGCGCTGTCATCGTCCGGGTTAGTCAGCACGCGCAGATAAGCCAGCAAGTCCTTGATTTCAGGACGAGAGAAAAACGACGTACCACCGGATATTTTGTACGGGATGCGGTTTTGCATCAGGAATTTTTCAAATACCCGCGACTGATGGTTGCCGCGATAAAGAATGGCATAATCTTTGTACTGCGTTTTATTGACGAAGTGATGGGCGATCAGCTCGCCAGTAACGCGCTCGGCTTCATGTTCCTCGTTATTCGCGCTTAAAACTTTTAGCTCTGTGCCGTAACCCAGTTCGGAGAACAGACGCTTTTCAAAGACGTGCGGGTTATTGGCGATCAGGATGTTCGCCGCTTTCAGAATACGCCCGGAAGAGCGATAGTTCTGCTCAAGCTTAATCACCTTCAGCGCCGGAAAATCCTGACTCAGCAGCACCAGGTTTTGCGGACGTGCACCGCGCCAGGAGTAGATCGACTGGTCATCGTCACCCACCACGGTAAAGCGCGCGCGGCTGCCCACCAGCAGTTTCACCAGTTCATACTGGCTGGTGTTGGTGTCCTGATACTCATCCACCAGCAGGTAGCGAATTTTGTTCTGCCAGCGCTCGCGGACTTCTTCATTGCGTTGCAGCAGCAACGTCGGCAATAAAATCAGATCATCGAAATCGAGAACGTTGCAGGCTTTCAGGTGTGCATCATACAGCCGATAACAATGGGCAAAAATACGTTCCCGCTCGCCCTTTGCCTCTGCCGCCGCCTGCGCCGGTGTTTTGAGATCATTCTTCCAGTTAGAGATGGTCGAAATCAGTTGTTGCAGGAGAACTTTGTCATCTTCAATCAGCCCCTCGGTCAACTCTTTAAGCAAAGCAAGCTGATCGGTATCGTCAAACAACGAGAAGTTCGCTTTCATCCCAAGCGCCGCATACTCGCGTTTGATGATATCCAGCCCCAACGTATGGAAAGTGGAGATCATCAGCCCACGCGCCTCTTTGCGCCCCAGCGTCTGCCCTACACGCTCTTTCATCTCGCGCGCCGCCTTATTGGTAAAGGTCACCGCCGCGATATGTCGCGCCTGATAACCGCAACCGCGGATCAGATGGGCGATTTTATTGGTGATCACACGAGTTTTACCGGAACCCGCGCCCGCCAGCACCAGGCAGGGGCCGGTAACGAATTCGACAGCTTGTTGTTGGCCGGGGTTTAGACGCATAGGTGTATTGCTCAATCTTCGAACGGGGGGAGGATTGTAGCAGAATCGCATTTGAATGTGACCGCGTGTAAGCCGCTAACCGGTTGGCTGCGGATGTTTAAATCAGAGAGAGAAGACCGAAATCGGAGTTCATCGTGAATCCATTAGACTTAGAAAAAATCGGGTCGTAACGTTGTGTTATTACTTTTTCAGAGTTCACTAAGGAGAGGTTTACTCGTGGCGATTAATTTCAGCCCTAAGGTTGGTGAAATACTGGAATGCAACTTTGGTAACTATCCTGTTAGCCAAAATGGACCGTTCAGCACGACGTATTACGATGGCCGCATTCCTCCTGAAATGATAAAAAACAGGTTAGTTGTCGTGCTCAACGGAAAAATTAATGGCAACGCATGTATCGTCGTACCATTATCAACCACTCGCGACCATGACAAGTTAAATCGTGGAATGCATGTTGAAATAGCCAGTAATATTATCAATGACCTGCAATTTTTTGATCAGCAGATTCGTTGGGCCAAAGCCGACCTGGTACAACAAGTCAGTCGAAACAGATTAAACAGAGCAAGAACTTACAGAGGGTATCTTAATCAATGTTTGCCACATGAGTTGGTTGCAGACATACAGAGGGCGGTCATCAAGTCAATCAATGCCATATCGCTCATAAATTGACAATAAAATCACCATCCCCGATAATGACTTTGTAGCCCATAGAGGCCCTAAGTTTTCTCCCCTTGAGGGACCTGCGAAGCCCGGATTTTCCGGGCTTTTGCCATATATGTACCAGCCACTCCCTGACTGACAATTACGTTAGCATCTGCGGATCATGCTAAAATCGCCGCCTGACAATTATTCACTCAAGGCACGATCATGGCAAAAACAGCAGCAGCACTGCATATCCTTGTAAAAGAAGAGAAACTGGCTCTGGATCTTCTCGAGCAGATTAAGAACGGGGCCGATTTCGGCAAGCTGGCGAAGAAACACTCCATTTGCCCATCAGGCAAACGCGGCGGTGATTTAGGTGAATTCCGCCAAGGTCAGATGGTTCCGGCGTTCGATAAAGTTGTGTTCTCTTGTCCGGTACTGGAGCCGACTGGCCCGCTGCATACCCAGTTCGGTTACCACATCATTAAGGTGCTTTACCGTAACTAACAGTAAGGCCTTCTCCAGGAGAAGGCCTTGAACTCTGAATCGCTATTAACCCGCAACAGCAATGCGTTTCATATCTGTCATATAGCCGCGCAGTTTCTTACCTACCTGCTCAATCGCATGGCTGCGAATCGCTTCGTTCACATCACGCAGTTGCGCGTTATCTACCGCGCCTTCCGGAATAGCTTTACCCAGGTCGCCCGGTTGCAGCTCTGCCATAAACGGTTTCAGCAACGGCACACAAGCGTAAGAGAACAGATAGTTACCGTACTCGGCGGTATCAGAGATAACCACGTTCATTTCGTACAGACGCTTACGGGCGATGGTGTTGGCAATCAGCGGCAGCTCGTGCAGTGATTCATAATATGCAGACTCTTCAATGATGCCGGAATCGACCATGGTTTCGAACGCCAGTTCAACACCCGCTTTCACCATCGCGATCATCAGTACGCCTTTATCGAAGTACTCCTGCTCGCCGATTTTGCCTTCATACTGCGGCGCGGTTTCAAACGCGGTTTTGCCGGTCTCTTCACGCCAGGTCAGCAGTTTCTTATCATCGTTGGCCCAGTCCGCCATCATGCCGGAGGAGAATTCGCCGGAGATGATGTCATCCATATGTTTCTGGAACAGCGGTGCCATGATCTCTTTCAGCTGTTCAGACAGCGCGTAAGCACGCAGTTTCGCCGGGTTAGAGAGACGGTCCATCATCAGGGTGATGCCGCCCTGTTTCAGCGCTTCGGTGATGGTTTCCCAGCCAAACTGAATCAGTTTTTCTGCATATGCCGGGTCGGTGCCTTCTTCCACCAGCTTGTCGAAGCACAGCAGCGAGCCAGCCTGCAACATACCGCACAGAATGGTTTGCTCGCCCATCAGGTCAGATTTCACTTCCGCAACGAAGGACGATTCCAGCACGCCCGCACGGTGACCACCGGTTGCTGCCGCCCATGCTTTAGCGATCGCCATACCTTCGCCTTTCGGATCGTTTTCCGGGTGAACGGCAATCAGCGTCGGTACGCCGAATCCACGTTTGTACTCTTCACGCACTTCGGTGCCAGGGCATTTCGGCGCAACCATGACTACGGTGATATCTTTACGGATCTGCTCGCCCACTTCGACGATGTTGAAACCGTGCGAGTAACCCAGCGCCGCGCCGTCTTTCATCAGTGGCTGTACGGTGCGCACTACATCAGAGTGCTGCTTGTCCGGCGTCAGGTTAACCACCAAATCCGCCTGTGGGATCAGTTCTTCGTAAGTACCCACTTTAAAACCATTTTCGGTCGCTTTACGCCAGGACGCGCGCTTCTCGGCAATCGCTTCTTTACGCAGAGCGTAGGAGATATCGAGACCAGAATCACGCATGTTCAGGCCCTGGTTCAGACCCTGTGCGCCACAGCCGACGATGACTACTTTTTTACCCTGAAGGTAGCTCGCGCCATCGGCGAATTCATCGCGGCCCATAAAGCGACATTTGCCCAGCTGTGCCAGCTGCTGGCGCAGATTCAGTGTATTGAAGTAGTTAGCCATGGTGATTCCTCGTGATGTTGTGCTTCTTATTGTTCGGTTCGCGTTTGCGAGATTGAATTCACTATATGACAGGAAATTTATTGCGGAAATTGATATATTCACAACGTCACATTGCAATTTTTGCAACGTCAACATCGAGGGCTGTCCCTGTGGATTTACGCGATCTGAAAACCTTCCTGCATCTGGCGGAAAGCCGCCATTTTGGCCGCAGCGCGCGGGCGATGCACGTTAGCCCATCCACGCTCTCACGGCAGATTCAGCGCCTGGAAGAAGATCTCGGTCAGCCGCTATTTGTGCGCGATAACCGCACGGTAACGCTGACGGAAGCGGGCGAAGAGCTGCGCGTTTTCGCCCAGCAAACGCTGTTGCAGTATCAGCAGTTGCGCCACACCATCGATCAGCAAGGGCCGTCGCTCTCTGGCGAATTACATATCTTCTGCTCGGTGACAGCTGCCTACAGCCATCTGCCGCCGATTCTGGATCGCTTCCGCGCGGAACACCCGTCGGTGGAGATTAAACTCACCACTGGTGATGCGGCAGATGCAATGGAAAAGGTGGTCACTGGCGAAGCGGATCTGGCGATTGCCGGGAAACCGGAGACGCTACCCGGCGCTGTGGCGTTTTCGATGCTGGAGAATCTGGCGGTAGTGCTGATTGCGCCCGCGCTGCCCTGCCCGGTGCGTAATCAGGTCTCGGTAGAGAAGCCGGACTGGTCAACGGTACCGTTTATCATGGCCGATCAGGGGCCAGTACGCCGCCGCATTGAACTGTGGTTTCGACGCAATAAAATCAGCAACCCAATGATTTACGCCACGGTTGGCGGGCATGAAGCGATGGTATCGATGGTGGCGCTCGGCTGTGGTGTGGCGCTGTTGCCGGAAGTGGTGCTGGAAAACAGCCCGGAGCCTGTACGCAACCGGGTAATGATTTTAGATCGCAGCGATGAGAAAACGCCGTTTGAACTGGGCGTGTGTGCACAAAAAAAGCGGCTGCATGAGCCGCTGATTGAGGCGTTCTGGAGGATTTTGCCGAACCACAAATGACGTTGTCGCGCGAGTAGGCCTGATAAGCGAAGCGCTATCAGGCATTTTTCCCTAACCCGCCAAAAAGAACCTGAACGCCGGGTTATTGGTTTCGTCGTGGCAATCGTAGCCCAGCTCATTCAGCCGGGTTTCGAAATCCGGTTCATGGTCGCCAAGTTCGAACGCCGCCAGTACGCGCCCGTAGTCGGTGCCATGGCTGCGATAGTGGAACAAAGAAATGTTCCAGTGCGTACCCAGCGTGTTGAGGAAGCGCAGCAGCGCGCCCGGTGATTCCGGGAATTCGAAGCTGTAGAGGCGTTCCTGCAACGGATGTGACGGACGCCCGCCGACCATATAGCGCACATGCAACTTTGCCATTTCGTCGTCGGAGAGATCCACCACGCTGTAGCCGCCGTCGTTGAGCATCTGCAAAATTTCTTTGCGCTCTTCGAGGCCGCGGCTCAGGCGCACGCCGACAAAGATGCAGGCGTTTTTGGCATCGGCAAAACGGTAGTTGAACTCGGTGACCGATCGCCCGCCAAGCAGTTGGCAGAATTTGAGGAAGCTGCCTTTTTCTTCCGGAATGGTCACCGCCAACAACGCTTCACGCTGTTCGCCCAGTTCGCAGCGTTCCGAGACGTAGCGCAGGCCGTGGAAGTTCACGTTGGCACCGGAAAGAATATGCGCCAGCCGTTCGCCGCGAATGTTGTGCTGGGCGATATATTTTTTCATTCCCGCCAGCGCCAGCGCGCCAGAGGGTTCCGCCACCGCACGCACATCTTCGAATAAATCCTTCATCGCCGCACAGATCGCATCACTATCGACGGTGATGATATCGTCGAGATACTCCTGGCACAAACGGAAGGTTTCGTCGCCGATGCGTTTTACCGCAACGCCTTCAGCAAACAGCCCCACGCGCGGCAGATCAACCGGATGACCCGCATCCAGCGCTGCTTTCAGGCAGGCGGAGTCTTCCGCTTCTACGGCGATCACTTTGATTTGCGGCATCAGTTGTTTGATCAGCACCGCCACGCCAGCAGCCAGACCGCCGCCGCCGACTGGCACAAATACGCGGTCGAGATGGGCGTCCTGCTGGAGCAGTTCCAGCGCCAGCGTGCCTTGCCCGGCAATCACCATCGGATGGTCGAACGGCGGCACCCAGGTGAAGCCCTGCTGCTGTGACAGTTCGATCGCTTTAGCTTTCGCTTCGTCAAAGTTCGCGCCATGAAGCAGCACTTCGCCGCCGAATCCACGTACCGCATCGACTTTGATGTCGGCGGTGGCGGTTGGCATAACGATCAGGGCCTTCACGCCTAACCGTGCGGAAGAAAACGCGACGCCCTGCGCGTGGTTACCCGCAGAAGCAGTGATCACACCGTGCGCTTTTTGTTCTTCCGTCAGGCCCGCCATCATGGCGTATGCGCCGCGCAGCTTAAAGCTGTGCACTGGCTGGCGATCTTCGCGCTTCACCAGAATGACGTTATCAAGACGCGACGACAGTTTTTCCATTTTTTGTAGCGGCGTAACCTGCGCCGCCTCGTAAACCGGCGCGCGCAGCACTGCTCTTAAATATTCGGCACCTTCCGGAGCACCGGACAGGGGTTGCGAGTCAGCCATTATTAACCCCCCAGTTTCGATTTATCGCGCACCGCGCCTTTGTCGGCGCTGGTTGCCAGGCTGGCATAAGCACGCAGGGCAAAGGAGACCTGACGTTCACGATTTTTCGGCGTCCAGGCTTTGTCGCCACGGGCTTCCTGCGCTTCACGACGCGCCGCCAGTTCGGCATCGCTTACCTGTAACTGAATGCCACGGTTTGGAATGTCGATGGCGATCAGGTCGCCGTCTTCAATCAGGCCAATGCTGCCGCCGCTTGCCGCTTCCGGTGAGACGTGGCCGATAGAAAGGCCAGAGGTGCCGCCAGAGAAACGACCGTCGGTGATCAGCGCACAGGCTTTACCGAGCCCCATTGATTTCAGGAAGCTGGTTGGGTAGAGCATTTCCTGCATCCCCGGACCGCCTTTCGGGCCTTCGTAGCGGATAACAACCACATCGCCCGCGACAACTTTACCGCCGAGAATCGCTTCTACCGCATCGTCCTGGCTTTCGTATACTTTCGCCGGGCCGGTGAATTTGAGGATGCTGTCATCGACGCCCGCGGTTTTAACGATGCAGCCGTTTTCCGCGAAATTTCCGTAGAGCACCGCCAGGCCACCGTCTTTGCTGTAGGCGTGTTCCAGCGAGCGAATACAGCCATTTGCGCGATCGTCGTCCAGCGTATCCCAGCGGCAATCCTGCGAGAATGCCTGTGTGGTACGAATGCCTGCAGGGCCTGCGCGGAACATATTTTTTACCGCGTCATCCTGGGTCAGCATAACGTCGTATTGTTCCAGCGTTTGCGGCAACGTCAGGCCAAGTACGTTTTTCACATCGCGATTCAGTAAGTTAGCGCGATCCAGTTCGCCGAGAATACCGATAACACCACCAGCACGGTGAACATCTTCCATATGGTATTTTTGGGTGCTCGGCGCAACTTTGCATAACTGAGGGACTTTACGCGAAAGTTTGTCGATATCACTCATGGTGAAGTCGATTTCCGCTTCCTGCGCCGCCGCCAGCAGGTGAAGTACGGTGTTAGTCGATCCACCCATCGCGATATCCAGCGTCATGGCATTTTCAAACGCCGCTTTGCTAGCAATATTGCGGGGCAGTGCACTTTCGTCGTTTTGCTCGTAGTAACGTTTGGTCAATTCAACAATGCGTTTACCAGCATTGAGGAACAGCTGCTTACGGTCAGAGTGGGTTGCCAGCAGCGAGCCGTTGCCCGGCTGCGACAGACCCAGCGCTTCGGTCAGGCAGTTCATTGAGTTAGCGGTAAACATCCCGGAGCAGGAACCGCAGGTTGGGCATGCGGAACGTTCAACCTGATCGCTCTGGGAGTCAGAAACTTTCGGGTCTGCCCCCTGGATCATCGCATCAACCAGATCGAGCTTGATGATCTGATCGGACAGTTTGGTTTTCCCGGCCTCCATCGGGCCGCCGGAAACAAAGATCACCGGAATATTCAGGCGCAGAGAGGCCATCAGCATCCCCGGGGTGATTTTGTCACAGTTAGAGATGCAGACCATGGCGTCGGCGCAGTGGGCGTTGACCATATACTCAACGGAATCAGCGATCAGTTCGCGAGATGGCAGTGAATAAAGCATGCCCCCGTGGCCCATGGCGATCCCATCATCCACCGCAATGGTGTTGAACTCTTTGGCAACGCCGCCAGCTGCTTCAATTTGTTCGGCGACCAGTTTACCGAGATCGCGCAGATGGACGTGACCCGGCACAAATTGGGTGAACGAGTTCACAACCGCGATAATCGGCTTACCGAAATCGGCGTCGGTCATTCCGGTGGCGCGCCACAGCGCACGAGCACCCGCCATATTACGACCATGAGTGGTGGTGGCGGAACGGTACTTAGGCATACTTTATTTACTCCCAGTGTCTGTCTCGTAAATGGGACGGTGCGTGCCGTCCCATTTTTTGTATTTATTGATTAACTTGATCTAACCAGCCCCATTTATCTTCGGTTTCGCCGGTAAAGAGGCCGAAGAAGGCTTGCTGAATGCGTTTGGTGACCGGGCCACAACGGCCTTCGCCAACCTGAATACCGTCTACACTGCGCACTGGCGTGATTTCTGCCGCCGTACCGGACATAAAGACTTCATCCGCCAGGTACAGGGATTCGCGCGACAGCACCTGCTCACGCACTTCAATTCCCAGCTCTTTCGCCAGTTTGATGAGGGCATCACGGGTAATACCCGGCAGCGCGGAGGAGGTGAACGGTGGGGTGAACAGCACACCATCTTTCACTTCAAACAGGTTTTCGCCTGCGCCTTCAGAGATGTAACCGTTCACATCCAGCGCGATACCTTCCTGATAACCGTGGCGGCGTGCTTCGCTACCCACCAGCAGGGAAGAGAGGTAGTTACCACCGGCTTTCGCCGCGGTTGGGATGGTGTTTGGTGCTGCGCGATTCCAGGAGGAAACCATCGCATCGATCCCCTGCTCCAGCGCTTCTGCGCCCAGATACGCCCCCCACGGGAAAGCGGCGATAATCACATCGGTTGAGTATCCCGCTGGCGGGTTTACACCCATGCCAACATCACCAACGAAGATCAGCGGACGGATATAGGCGCTGGTGAGATTGTTTTTGCGGATCACGTCGCGACAAGCTTCCATCAGCTCATCAATGCTCTGCGAAACCGGGAAGCGATAGATTTTGGCGGAGTCATGCAGACGCTGCATATGCTCACGATGGCGGAATACAACCGGTCCTTTGTGCGAGTCGTAGCAACGGATGCCTTCAAAAACCGAGGTGCCATAGTGCAGCGCGTGCGACATCACATGCACCTTCGCGTCTTCCCAGCGAACCATCTCCCCATTGAACCAAATGTAATCAGCTTTCTTCGTGGTCATTTTTATATTCCTTTTGCGCTCAGGCGCGGATTTGTTGTGATGTGGTTGTGCTCTGGCAGATGGCAACGTGTGCGACGTCCACCAGTTTATTTAACTGACTAAACAGTAAGTCGACCGACCGTGGGCTGGCAACGGTCAATTCGATATTTATATTTTGTGCATCGCTGGCGGCGGCCATATTCATTGAGCAGACGTGGAAACCACGATGACGCACCACGCGTAAAACACGTTCTAAGGTTTCCGGATTGAAGCGAGCCGATACATTGACCTGATGTTGCATCATGATAATTTCTCCAACATTTCTGAATTACTGGCACCAGGCGGCACCAGCGGCCAGACGTTCTCAAGTTCGTCGATTGAGACATGAAGCAGGTATGGCCCATCACTGTTCAGCATGGTGTCGAGTGCCGCTTCAACCTGGTCTTTACGGGTGATGTGTTGGCCAGGGATGCCGAAGGCGCTGGCTAACATGAGAAAATCGGGGTTATCGGTAAGGGTGGTTTCGCTATATCGTTCCTGGAAAAACAGTTGCTGCCATTGTCGAACCATCCCTAACCGTTGGTTATCGAGTAAGACGATTTTCAACGGTAACTGCTTACGTTTTACGGTGCCCAGCTCTTGTACATTCATCATGAAAGAGCCGTCACCGGAGATACAGACGACGGTATCGTTCGGTCGCGCGACTTGCGCGCCAACCGCCGCCGGTAAACCGAAACCCATGGTGCCTAAGCCGCTGGAGGTGATGAAATTTTCCGGGCGAGTATGGGCGATGTGCTGCGCAGCCCACATCTGGTGCTGCCCCACATCTGTGGTCACGACGCAATCCGCAGGTTTACGATCCGACAGTTGTTTTAACAACAACGGCGCGTAGATAGCGTCACCGGGATGGTCGTAACGCCAGGCATGTTCATCACGCAGCTGCGCGCAGTGTTGCTGCCAGTCATTGATATTTAACGGCTGCTGTAATGCTGGTAACAGAGCATTTAAATCACCCTGTAATGCCACATGTGCCTGACGCAGCTTGTTCATTTCTGCCGGGTCGATATCCATATGGATAACACTGGCGTGTGGTGCGAAGGTGTTCAGTTTGCCGGTCACCCGGTCATCAAAACGTGCACCCACGGCGATCAGCAAGTCGCACTCCTGCACCGCGAAGTTCGCCGCTTTGGTGCCATGCATTCCCAGCATGCCCAGATAGTACGGATAATCTGCTTCAACTGCGCCCAGCCCTTTCAGCGTGCAGGTGGCAGGCATTTTTGTGGTAGCGAGAAATTCTCGTAAAGCAGGAACTGCCTGCGCCATACCCACGCCACCACCAACGTACAGCATCGGTTTTTGCGCTTTTGCCAGCATCTGGCGCGCTTGCTCAACTTCGGCATGTGGGAAAGTCACTTCGTTTTCAACGGTGGTGAACCAGGGTTCCAGGTCACCGCTGGCTAACTGGATATCTTTTGGGATATCGACCAGAACCGGACCAGGACGACCCGAGATGGCAACTTCGAATGCTTCAGCCATGATGCGCGGCAACTCTTCCAGCGACTGTACCAGGAAGCTGTGTTTGGTACAGGCTAACGACAATCCCAGGACATCCACTTCCTGAAATGCGTCGGTGCCGATAAACGGTGCGGACACCTGACCGGTGATGGCAACGACAGGGATGGAATCTAACAGTGCGTCCGCAAGCCCGGTTATCAGGTTGGTTGCGCCCGGACCAGACGTGGCGATACATACGCCGGTTTTGCCGGTAGCGCGGGCATAGCCAATAGCCGCCATTGCTGCGCCCTGCTCATGTCGGCACAGCAAGTGCTCCACGCCGCCGTCATACAATGCATCGTAAACCGGCATAATTGCGCCACCCGGATAACCGAAAACGGTGTTCACACCCTGTGCCCGCAACGCATGTACCACCCACTGTGCGCCATTCATAGTTAGTTCCCCGTCCTGAATCTTGAGAAACAGAATTTTGTGCTGTTATTCATTGTCTGCTCCTCGGTTATGTTTTTAAGGTCAAAAAAAACCCCCGGACCTTTCGGTGCGGGGGTCTTAGTTCGTTAAGGCTTGATCTCTAAGCCTTTCCTCGTCCAAGTGCAGCCCCGCACGGTGGGATAATAATCACCACCACGCTAATCACGACCAGGCTAATCACTCGTAGAAGGGCTGTCATTTTGTCTTTTCTTGCATCTTGTTCGAAGGAATGCCTAAAGAGTTACCATAGATTTTGCGAATAGCACAAGATATTTTTTGGCCGATTTTTATGATGACTTTAACAATTTCAATAGAAATTGTTGTTTTTTAAAAAGAAAATAGTGAGTGAAAAAAATTCAATTTCAGTATAAATGTTGTTCCCTTCCTCGTAGTTCATCCTTTGTCCGCTGCATTTTTGCGAGCATCATTCCACCGCCAGAACAACTCAACTTCACTTGCACAAATAAACAGGAATCAGCCACTAAAATTCACGAATTAGCGGGCTACAGCAGCGATATCTTATGCACATAATGGTGACTCAAGGAGGGCTTATGTCACTGTCAATTGTTCATACCCGCGCAGCCCTGGGAGTAAATGCGCCCCCGATCACTGTTGAGGTACATATCAGTAAAGGTCTACCCGGCTTAACTATGGTGGGCTTACCAGAAACAACTGTAAAAGAAGCTCGCGATCGCGTGCGCAGCGCCATTATCAATAGCGGATTTTTATAAATTAGTGTTCTTTGCTGTTTCATAATGTGCCACGTTGTTCGTTATGTTTTTGATTTTTAAACGCATTGCAATTTTTCTTGTTCCAGCTTGTTCCACGTTGTACCCCCTTGTGCAATGATCGGTGTAGTCACTGGTGTAGTCATTTTTTTACAAAATTGGGGTGCGGGGGAGAATAAACGTGAGCAGAGCGCTTAACAAACTGAACGATACATTGTTAAGAAAACTTTATGGTAAGCCAGCGGAGAAAAATACGTTCTATAGCGATGGCGGTAATCTGAGCGTGAAATATTTAACATCAGGTAAATTGACCTGGTACTTCACCTACAGGGCTGGAACGGGAAGGGATACCACACCGGAACGCCTGAAGCTGGGAAACTATCCCGATCTGAGCCTTAAAGCAGCCAGGGAAAAAGCCGCAAAGTGTCGTGCATGGCTGGCAGAAGGGAAAAACCCACGTCATGAACTGAACTACACTGTGCAGGAAGCGTTAAAACCCGTAACGGTTGGCGATGCGATCAGTTACTGGCTGGAAACGCACGTAAAGGAAAACCGTGTCGATTATGTATGCCTGAAAAGTCGCCTGAATAATCACGTCATACAGCACATCGGTAACATGCCACTGGATAAATGCGAATTACGTCACTGGCTGGCCTGTTTTGACCGGATACGCAAAAAATCCCCCGTAACGTCTGGTCACATGATGCAGGCGTGCAAACAGGCGCTTAAATTCTGTCGTAAACGCCGCTATGCCGTCAGTAACGCTCTGGATGATCTCAACGTGGTGGACGTTGGTAAAAAACCAGGTATAAGCGAACGCGTGCTTAGTAACAAAGAACTGGGCGAATTATTACAGGCGCTGGATAAAAAAATATTCCCGCCCTACTACAGCGCACTAATCCGCCTCCTGATTGTGTTTGGTTGCCGAACCGGAGAACTGAGGCTGTCGGAGATCAGGGAGTGGGATTTTAAGGAAATGCTCTGGACAGTACCGAAGGAGCACAGCAAAACGAAGGTCGCCATATTCAGGCCAATACCGGAAAGCATTTTACCGTTCGTCACACGGCTGGTGGAGCAGAACCGACACACAGGACTATTACTCGGGGAACTGAAACAGGAAGCCAGCGTGTCGCAATACGGCAGATTCACGCACAAAAAATTAAACCATCCGCACTGGTCACTACACGATATACGGCGCACGTTTACCACGATGCTGAACGATTTAGGCGTGGATCCGCATATTGTCGAACAACTCACCGCTCACCAGATGCCAGGGATGCAGCGAGTCTATAACCACTCCCGTTATCTCGATGCGAAACGTAATGCGCTGGACATGTGGACAGAGCGGTTAGAGATACTGGCGGGTACTCACGAAAACGTAACCACACTGCCAATAGCCAGAGAAATATAATTTTTTTCGTGATTTTTCAGAACGGACACAACGTGGAACAACGAGACACAACGACGAACAACGGCGAACAATCTGGAACAAATCTGATTATCTATGATTATTTCTGATTAACTCCCTATAAGTCTGATTTTCTGGTGGTTTACTGTTTTTTTGTACATTGGCGAATCAATCTTAAAAATATGTAAAAAAGGCGTAAATGCAGAATTTTACGCCTTTGTATCCAAATGAATCAAAATAGTTTTTTTCTAATTGCGCCTGTTTCAGCGACGAACACCACATCACTGTTTGCCATTCCATAAACACCCTGACACAATCCGACACAACCCAACCCAATAATCCACCCAATGACTCTTTAAGAAACAACAAAGGGGGAATTGTGTTAAGCACAGATCGCTTTATACGTGAAAAAGAATGTCAGCAACTTACAGGCCTGAGCCGCTCATGTCGGTATCGCCTGGAAAAGACCGGACAATTCCCATCACGGCGTAAACTCGGCGGTCGTTCCGTTGGCTGGTCTTTATCCGAAGTTCTGGCATGGAAGGACAGCCGCGAGGCAGTTCACTAATCAGGCTGGCGGCGCACCGCCGCCACCCATCCACTAACACAGAGATCTAACCATGAATACTGGATATACGCCCGAACAGGGGCGGGGCTTCGTTCGTCCTGGTGAAACTAAAAAGCCATGTTATCGGGTATTTTCAGGCATAAAAAAAGCGGCCCCGATAAGGAACCGCCTTTCTGAACAATTAACCTGCTGCGAAAAAAATGGATCAGTGCAGGGGAATTATATCAACCGTGTGGTGAAGCGCCACTATTGCCGGATAACAGGCAAAACAAAGGCGACCGCAAAAGGGTCGCCAGTGGGAACAAGGGAAAACAAAAGCATCACCAACAATGCCACATTTGCGGCTGGTGGGCAATGTGATCAGTCAGATTTGGTTCGTTCCAAGGTTTGCAACGAGAGTTTTTTCCTGCGCTCTTTAAGGAATTTCTCAAGAGCAAACGAACAAGGTGCGAATCTTTCTGATTCATGCTCTATCTTTCTGCGCCGTCTTTTCCGTGTCGGTGATAATGTTTTGGTCAATTCTTTATCGGTCATTGTGTTGCCCTGCATAGCAATGCGCCGTAGTTACTCACACCACGGCGCTGATAGTGATTATTCTGATTCTTTGGCCTTCCGGCGCTGTTCATATTTTAATTTGCGTCCACAGGCATCTAAGACCCATGCGGAAAAATTAGCACTAGGATTAGTTAATTTTTCTTGTTCAACGCTGGCATCAATCCCATCTATAAGCTCATGTGGGAATCGAATATTTTTCTTTGCTGATTTGTTGTTTGTGTTACCGCTAGACATTGATGCACCTCACTTAAATGGACTTTATGGGCGCACACAATACAGCAAAAAAAATGAGATGTTAAGTATTGACATGTGCGCACACATGATTTTAATCTGTGCGCACAGTTTGAGTTTTGTCACTCAAATTAAGCAACGCCCCGCAGTGCTCGCAACACATGCAGGGCGTCTAACAACCAACGATAGCAGAAGTATCGAGGCAGCTATGAGAAATTATACCAGACACCCGCAAGGGCGGGACTCGTACAACCTGAATAAATACATCTGGCGTTTTATCGCCCTGAGCACGGCACAACCGCGCGTGATTACCATTGAGGCCACCAGCGAACAGGAAGCGCGTCAGCAATCTCCTGATGGCTGCGTGATGGTATTCGCTGCCCGTATTCGCCAGGGGGAACACCATGATTAACCTGTCACTTACCGACCTTAACCGCGTTCAGTTTCGTGAGAAATTTACCGGGCAGCTACTGGTCAATGTGGATAAAGGTCGCGTGGTGTGTAATTACCACCTGCCAGATGAAGCCATTGTCGCAACAAGGGAATCATTACGGGAACTCGCAGAACGTGCCGGAATGATTAACGCGAATATTCAGGGGGTGAGACATGTGCAATAACACCCGTCCGGACGCAGCCGCCGAAGCCATCAAAACGCTGATGCACGCGCTGATTGATATTTCATGCACGGTAGCAATCGCAGAAAAACACATTACCAGAGAGCCGGAATATACAGGGGCGATAATCCCGCATTCGCTGGCTTACGCACAGCTTACCGCTGATATGGCGCTGAATGAGGCTAAAGCCATCCTGATTGCTGATTGTGAAAATGGCGGGGGCGATTATGCGAAATAAACATGATATTGAAGACCTGGCATTTGAAGCCCTGCACTCTGCGAAAAAAATCAGGGAAGTCGTCAATATGTGGATGAACAGCCTTAGCACCGATAAATCCGATAGCAGAGAAGAAATTCTTATTTCTTTGCTGTTAGACCTGGCAAATACACAGGTTTCTCTGACATCTGATATTGAGCTCGCCGCTAAAAAGCTGCCTCTGGAGTAAAAAAATATGAAAAAGAAAAATTCTGGCTTTACTGCCAGCGGCCCCGCTCGGCCTGAAATCCGCCCCGGCGATATTTTCCGGGATAAATACGGCAGCACGATAACGATTAAAACCGTCGATGATTTTCGCGTGACCTATATCCGCGAAGGTTATGCGCATCCCTGCGTGTCGTCGCATATGCGCTTTGAAAGGGAGTTCACCCTGGTAAGCAAAGCACCACCAGCAGAATTAAGCGACATCGACAGAATCATGCGCGTTACAGGAATGGAACGCATTAAGGCAGTACGTGAAATTATTCGTGAACGGGGAAAGGCAAAATGAAGCGCGCACCAAACTTAAAGCACCAGCCAGCCGACAAAATGACGGAGGTAATCATCTTTGCAGGTAGTGATGCGTGGAGCCATGCGAAAGAGTGGCAGGAATGGGCAGGTAAGCATATTGCCGCCGACAATGTGCCACCTGTCGTTCTGTCAGATGAACACCTGAAAGATATTACCGGTTATCAAATTATTGATGATAGCCGTCAGTGTGTGCGTGTTTACCGCGCAGGGCACATCACTGAACGTAGCCTTACACAGATCGTCACGTTGCTGGCTGTGGCTGGCGTGAAGACCGTATACGAATACGCGGGTATAACTGACACCAGCCCGGCGGATTTATCCGACCAGTTGCCTCGCCTCAAAGACGAATACGAGCGCGGGGAAAGTCTGGTGTTGCCTTTAAAGAAAAAAATTACAGAAAGCCAGGGCGATGATGAATTAAAGCCCCGCGTTGAAAGTCGCGCCGATGGTGTTTTCTGGGTAACGCCAAAAGTGGATAAGCAGTCAGGCGAAATTATCCGGCCTGAGACGTGGTTATGTTCCCCGCTTGAACTACTGGGAACGGGGACAATCGGTAAAGAGCATTACCGCGTGATGCGCTGGAAAAAATTAGCAAACCATGAAGTCATCACAATGGCGGTTCCGTGCGGTGGCATTGGCGACCGTGACGGCTGGCGGCTGCTGAAAGACCACGGACTGAACGTAACAACTAACGGCAAATACAGGGCTATCCTGGCTGATTGGATGCAGTTAAGCGGAAGCCATGAGGAATGGCAGTTAAGCACAACAACGGGCTGGCATTTTGGCGCGTACATCATGCCGGACGGTTCGGTCATTGGTGATTGCGAAAAGCCAGCCCTGTTTACCGGAAAAACGGCTGCTGTTAATGGCTATTCCGTGGCAGGAACGGCGGAGGGTTGGCGCGATACCGTGGCGCGGCTGGCTGGTGGTAATCCGTCCATGATGCTGGGTGTGGCGGTATCGTTATCCGCACCATTAATCGGGCTGGTGGGGGCTGACGGCTTCGGGGTACATCTTTTCGAACAGTCATCGGCAGGGAAAACCACCACACAGAACATCGCATCCAGTTTATGGGGAGAGCCGGACGCACAACGGCTGACCTGGTACGGCACGGCGTTAGGTATCGCCAACGAGGCCGAAGCACATAATGACGGGCTGTTACCCCTGGATGAAATAGGTCAGGCCGGAAACGCGCGGGAGGTGTCCACGTCAGCCTATACGCTGTTTAACGGTTCGGGGAAATTACAGGGGGCGAAGGACGGCGGCAACAGGGAGATCAAACACTGGCGCACGGTGGCAATCAGCACCGGAGAAATGGACGTTGAAACATTCCTCAAAACGGAGGGGATAAAAGTCAAGGCGGGGCAGCTTGTCCGCCTGCTTAACGTGCCGATGGAAAAAGCCACGCAGTTTCACGAATACAGCACCGGAAAGGCGCACGCAGACGCGTTAAAGGATGCCTGGACAGAAAATCACGGGGCGGCGGGTCGAGAGTGGGTTAAATGGCTGGCAAACCACCAGCAGGAAGCAAAGGACACGGTAAGGGCATGCCGTGAACGGTGGCGCAACCTGATACCGGAGAGCTACGGCGAACAGGTTCACCGTGTGGGGGAGCGATTTGCCATGCTTGAGGCGGCGTTAGTGTTGTCCGGTCATATTACTGGCTGGGATGTTCAGGCGTGCCGCGATGCCATACAGCATAATTTTAATGCCTGGGTGAAGGAGTTCGGCACGGGTAACAGGGAATTTAAACAGATGGTTGAACAGGCAGAGGCTTTTTTAGCGTCGTTCGGATTCAGCAGATACCTTCCGTGGCCCAACACCGACGAGCGTGATTTACCGATTAAAGAGCTTGCCGGATACAGAAAAGGGAGTATCAGAAACGAAGATGACGAGTTCCGTTTTTACACGTTCCCGCATGTGTTTGAAGGTGAGATCGCACAGGGATTTAACCCGTCGCATTTTGCAAGAGCGCTTGATGCGGCGGGGATGCTGGAAAAGGGGAACGACCGCCGTTACAAGAAAAAGGCGCTCAGCAAAATTGGGGGGAAGCAGCATGTTTTTTACGTGCTGATGTTCCAGCCTGAGGCAGAAGATTAACCCCCTGTGTGATGTAAAAAGTTGCGGGTTATGCGGGTTATCCTGTGTATAAGTGCATTAACTGTATGAATAAAAAGGAAATCAATAACCCGCACGTAACCCGCAAAACGGCAGTTATAACCCGCAAAAGTGCGATTATAACCCGCAGAATTTCACCGTAAGGGTGTAAACAAGCGTAACCATCAACGTTAAAACCGGAGAGCAGACAGCATGACAGCACAGATAGCGGCTTACGGGCGGCTGGTGGCTGACCCGCAGTTAAAGACCACCAGCAAAGGGACACAAATGGCGATGGCGAGTATGGCGGTTCCCCTGCCGTGCAGCCAGGCAGATGACGGAACGGCGACGATGTGGTTATCTGTCCTGGCGTTTGGCAGACAGGCCGACGCACTGGCAAAACACCACAAAGGCGAACTGGTGAGCGTGGCGGGTAACATGCAGGTGAGCCAGTGGACAGGCCAGAACGGGGAAACGCGGCAGGGCTGGCAGGTTATTGCAGACAGCGTAATCAGTGCGCGAACGGCGCGACCGGGCGGCAAAAAAGGTCAACAGGGCCAGGCCACTGACGCACTGAACAGGGCAAAACAACAGACAAGCCAGCACGATGACCCGTACGGGGATAACATACCGTTTTAATTCACAACAGCGAACAGAGTAATTACGGGGGAAGGCATGACAACGCTGACCATTAACCGGAAGCCGAAAGGCATTTACGGCACGCCGCAGAAAACGACGCAGGCGGCGCAAGAGCAGGATAAAACCACATCGGTGCATAAAGTGATACCCGGCAATCAGAACGCACAGCAGAAGCCCACAGGGGCGACACCGTGGCAGCATATGACCAAAAGGCAGCGCAAAAACCGCCGACGCGTTAACCGCCTCACTGAGATGTGGCCTGACTTATTCAGCCATAAAGCACCGAAGCCGCTTAAGGTGGGGATATTCGACGACCTGATGCAGGATATCGCCGTCAGGGGGCTGGCATTCGGGTCGGGGGTATTACGTGCGACGCTGGCATCCTATGCGCAGTCTCCGCGCTATTACCGCGCCCTGATAGCTGGTGGCGCACGTTACGACCTGAAAGGCCAGCCATGTGGGGAAGTGACACCACAGGAACAGCAGGAGGCAGAAACACGGCTGATGGTGCTGAATGAGAAGCACAAGCGCCAGCGCCGGGCAGCAAAGGGGGATACATGCCAGTGACATTTGAAGAAGTTCAGCAACATAAAAAGCTTCATGGTTTTGATGATCTGGAAACCACGACAGCAAAAAAATATCGTCGGTTGCTTTCTTCCGATGCGTTATTTTTTGTGGATCATCATGATTTTCTGCGTAGCTCACTGACCGGGGAAATTTTCGCAACCAACCGTGAGCAGGTGGAAGCGATGATCGAATATTTGTGGAAAATAAGACGCAGAATGCGGGAGCCAGTGAAACAATAAAGCGATAAAGGCCCGGATTTTTTCCGGGTCTTTTTTCAGGTTTTGTAAATTATTTGTTCGTGGTTGTTCCAGGTTGTTCGGTGATTCTGGTTGATGTTTACATACTGATTTTTATGTATATGTTGGCGTGTGGCACTCAGACGTGAGCCGCCACAATGCCGCCTGACCCCCTGCGCGATGCCGGGTTGATCTGCGAGATGCCGAGAGTGTCGGGCGGCGCTCCCCCCGTGTTGGTTTCACGTCCTGAATCTTAACCAATGCGAGAAAACCTTCATGAAGAAATTAATCGAACTCCGCCAGCAAAAAACCGCCCTGAAAAACCAGATGCGATCCCTGCTGGAAAAAGCCGACAGTGAAAACCGCAGTCTAACCGATGACGAAGGCAAACAGTTTGATGAACTGCGTGCAAAAGCCGATTCCCTCGACACAGAAATTTCCCGCCTCGAGTCTGTGGCTGATGAAGAACGTAACCAGCCTGGTGTTCCCGTCGAAGATAAAATCACCAAAAATGAGCTACGCTCTTACATTCTGACCGGGGAAACCCGCAACCTGTCCGGCAGTGTTCCGGCTGATGGTGGTTATACGGTTATCCCGGAACTGAACAGAGAAATTATGCGTCAGCTTTCTGATGAGTCGGTGATGCGTAAAATCTGTACTGTTAAAACCATTCACAGTAATGAATTTAAGCAACTGGTTTCTGCCGGGGGTGCGGTCGTGGGACACGGCGAAGAAGGTGCGGCACGTAACCAGACGGCAACCCCAAAACTGAATGAAGTCAGTATCCGCCTGTATCCGATCTACGCTTACCCGAAAACCACTCAGGAAATTATCGATTTTTCCGAAGTCGATATTATGGGCTGGTTATCTTCTGAAATTGGCGACACTTTCGTTGATACCGAAGAAACGGATCTGGTTTCCGGTGATGGCGAGAAAAAAGCCAAAGGTTTCCTGACTTTCCCGCGCGCTACGGATAATGACAAAACCCGTCCTTTCGGTACGCTCCAGACGAAAAAAGTGACTGGCAGTCTCAGCGCCGATATGCTGATTGACCTGAAATTTACGCTGCGCAATAAGTACCGCAAAAAAGCTGTATGGGTGATGAACTCAAATACAGCCGCCTCCGCACAAAAACTGAAAAATGCCACTGGTGATTACATCTGGCGCGATCGTTTACAGGCTGGTGATCCTGATTCTCTGCTGGGGCTTCCGGTTGAATATCTGGAATTTATGCCGGACGGTGTGATTGCAGTCGGTGACTTTAAGCGCGGTTATTTCATCGTTGACCATAAAACCGGTACGCGTACCCGTCCGGATTTCAGCGAGCCTGGATTCATTAACATCTATACCCAGAAATATCTGGGCGGTGGTGTGGTGGATTCGAACGCCATCAAGATTCTGGAAATTCAGGCTGGCAAGTAATGAGCAAAGGGGGCTTCGGCCTCCTTTTTCAGCTTTATGGAGTACACCGATGAAAAACACCGATTTTGAAATCCGTACATCTGAACTGACCGCCAGCGATAAAAAACTGGTGGGTTATGCCGTTCGCTGGAACAGCCTTTCAGAAATTATCTGGGACGAGTTTCGCGAACAGTTCACGCCGGGGGCTTTTGCTGACTATCTGGCGGCGGGTAATGATGTGCGCTGTCTGTATGAGCATGACTATACCCAACTGCTGGGGCGTACCAAATCCGGCTCACTGGTACTGACTGAGGATAACACCGGGCTACGTTTTGAACTGACACCGCCAAATACCCAGCTTGGAAAAGATGTGCTTACGCTGGTGGAACGTGGCGATATTACAGGAATGAGCTTTGGCTTTCGCGCATTATGCGAGGAGTGGAATATCGCGCAAAAACCGTATCTGCGTACTGTAACCGCCGCAGAACTCCGTGAAATCACGATAACATCGATGCCTGCTTATCCCGAATCCGGCGTGGAGATTGCCCACCGTTCGTTGTTTGCACAGTACCCTGAATTACGCCCGGCAGGAAATAATCGTCATCGCTGGGCTGAACTGGCGGGGTTGTGATATGTGGTGGCCTTTTAGTCGTAAAAAAAGCGATCTGCGTAACCTGTCCATTGATGATTTTCTGGCGTTGTCTGGTGTACCAAATACCGGATCCGGAGAATATGTTTCTGCCGGGACGGCTGAATCATTGCCTGCTGTGATGAACGCGGTTTCTGTCATCGCTGAGGCGGTGGCCACGATGCCGTGTTACCTGTATCTGGTACGCAATGATAAGGGCAGAGAGGCGCGGGAATGGCTGGACAGTCACCCGGTAGATATTCTGCTGAATGAGCAGCCTAATTCGTGCCTGACACCTTACCAGTTTAAACGCACAATGATGCGTCACTGCCTGCTGAACGGTAACGCCTATGCGGTTATTGAGTGGGGGCGGGACGGGCAGCCAAAATCACTTCATCCTTATGCGCCGGGGTGTGTTGTACCGGAACGCACAGGCACACACAAATACCGCTATACCATCACCGAACCCTGTACAGGAACGGTGCGCACGTATTTACAGGAAGAAGTTCTGCATCTCCGCTATGCCTCGGATGATGGCTTTCTGGGGCGTTCCCCCGTCACGATTTGCCGTGAGGCGCTGGGGCTTGGCCTTGCTCAACAGCGCCACGGAGCCAGCATTATGAAAGATGGCATGATGGCGGCAGGGATTATCACGTCAGGTGAATGGCTGGACGGCGTGAAAGGTAAACAGGCATTAGACGCACTGGAACGCTACAAGGGGGCGAAAAATGCCGGAAAAACGCCAATCCTTGAAGGGGGCATGGATTACAGGCAGCTGGGGATGAGTAACCAGGATGCGGAATGGCTGGCCTCCCGTCGCTTCTCCATTGAAGACATCGCCAGGATGTTCAACGTGTCGCCGATTTTTCTTCAGGAATACAGCAACAGCACCTACAGCAATTTCAGTGAGGCGAGCCGCGCATTTCTGACCATGACAATGCGCCCGTGGCTGGCGAACTTCGAACAGCAAATCAAGGCCGCTTTGCTGGTGACTTCTCCCGTACCTGGTACCCGTTATCTGGTTGAGTTTGATTCAGCCGATTTACTGCGCGCCACACCCACCGAACGTTATGCCACGTATGAGAAAGGGATTAAGAGCGGGATCATGAATCCGAACGAAGCTCGCGAACGCGAGGGTATGCCGCCGCGTGAAGGTGGTGATGAGTTCAGCCAGGCATGGAAACAGACTGTGGAAATTAAAGGGAGAAAAGATGAGTGAAGCCAGAATTACACCTGATGAAGTCAGGGCACATCTTCGACTTGATGATGATTTATCCGGTGAAGGCGAACTTCTGAAAATGTATACCGATGCGGCGCTGGAAGCCTGCCAGAAGCATATCGGGAAACGTTTTGAAGACGGGCTGGAATTTACCCCGGCAATGCGTGTTGGTTGCCTGATGTACATCGCTTTCCTGTACGAGAACAGGGAAGCAGTTTCACCAGTGGAGCAGTCTGAACTGCCTATGGCTATTTCTGCGCTCTGGTCGGTTTATCGTGATGTGGGGGTGTACTGATGCCGTGGCAACCATTAAGGCGATGCACTGAGCCGGGCTGTAATAAGCGCGTGAAGTCCGGCAAGTGTGAAGAGCACAGACGGGCTGTATGGCGTGCAGAGGATGCCAGACGGGGACACCGCCGCGCGCGCGGGTATTCCCGACAGTGGGACAAATACCGCGCCCTGTACCTGAGCAAAAACCCGTTATGCGTGCGTTGTCTGGCTAAGGGGATTTATACGCCAGCTCTTGTGGTGGATCACATCATCCCCATCAATGGCGGCGGTGATGTTCTCTTCTGGCCTGAGTGGAACCACCAGGCATTGTGCCAGACGTGCCACAACCGTAAGACGACACGGGAAGATCCAGCCACGAAAGCGAACCGTAAGGCGGGCATGTATCGCGAGCAGGAAGAACGGGCAGCACACCGTAACGACTGGATGTATGGCGATGATGACTGAACAGGAGCAAACCAGGCTGATACGTGGACTGATAAGGCAGCGTGACTTATGGAAGACACAGGAGACAGGGCACAAAGCCAACAGGACAGGGCGCACAAAACGCACCACAGCGAAGCGATTAACCGACCGTGACCGCGAGGTCATGGAATGTTTTCGCAATCGCTGGTGAGGCCGTCAGAGGGGGTGGGGGTGGTTTTCAGGACGAAACCGTCCCTGCCGGACACCGACCGCCTCCTCAAATTTTTGTGCACGGGAATTTTTTTGAAAATAATTGGGCGAAAAAAGAACATGGCAAGACCACCAAAAGCCCCCGCTTACCTGGATGAAATCGCGGTCAGGCAGTGGAAGGAAAAATCGCGCCAGCTTTCCGGACGGGAAGACCTTACTCCCGCCGACTGGAGCAATCTGGAGCTGTATTGCGTTAACTACTCCATATACCGCAAAGCCGTCGAAGACCTTGCCACGCGCGGGTTCAGCATTGTTAACAGTCAGGGCAGCGAGAGCAGAAACCCCGCCCTGAGCGCAAAGGCTGACGCTGAAAGAATAATGATCAAAATGGCTTCTTTGCTGGGTTTTGACCCGGTAAGTCGCCGCAGAAATCCACCGGAAACAGAGGAAGAGGACGAGCTTGACCGCCTGGCATGAGTACGCAGAAGGCGTAAAAAACGGCAAAATTACGGCCTGTAAACGACTGAAACAGGCCGTTAAACGGTATTTTTCTGACCTTGAAAACCCCCTTTGCACGTTCGATCCGGAGGTCGTGGAGCGGTTTATTGCCTTTTCCAGGGTGTGTCCGCACGTAAAAGGCGCAATGCGCGGTAGCCCCATTGAGCTGGAGCCGTGGCAGCAGTTCGCCTTTGCGTGCATCCTGGGCTTTAAGGTTAAGGCCACCGGACGGCGCAAATACACCAGCGCATTCATTGAAGTGCCGCGAAAAAATGCCAAATCCACGGTCGCCGCTATCCTGGCTAACTGGTTTCTGGTTATGGAAAACGGGCAGCAGGATATTTACACCGCCGCCGTGAGTCGTGATCAGGCGCGGATCGTGTTTGATGATGCGCGTCAGATGTGCCTTTTATCCCGACCGTTACGAAAGCGGGTAAATATTCAGGCACACAAGGTGATACACCCGAAAACCAACAGCCTGTTAAAGCCACTGGCAGCAAAAGCGGCAACCATTGAAGGTACAAACCCGAGTCTTGCCATTGTGGATGAATATCACCTGCACCCTGACAACGGGGTTTATTCCGCGCTTGAACTGGGAATGGGGGCGCGTCCGGAGGGGCTGTTATTTGCCATCACCACATCGGGGAGCAACGTTGTTTCAGCCTGTAAACAACACTATGACTATTGCTGCCAGATACTGGATGGTGAAGAGGTGAACGAATCCATGTTCGTGCTGATTTACGAGCTGGATGATGAAAGCGAGGTTGACGATCCGGCGATGTGGATAAAGGCGAATCCCAATATCGATGTTTCCGTCGATCGTGAAAAACTGGCCTCAACCATCCAGAAAGCGCGGGGTATTCCGTCGCAGTGGGTGGAAATGCTCACCAAGCGATTCAATATCTGGTGTCAGGGGGCTACGCCGTGGATGGGTAACGGTGCATGGGCGGAGTGCGCCGGAACGTTCGCGGAGGCGGATTTATACGGGCAGGAGTGCTACGCGGGGCTGGACTTATCATCAACCAGCGATATTTCCAGCGTGTGCTATGCCTTTCCGGTCGGTAAAAAGATTATGCTGGTTTCCCGTCACTATCTGCCTGAATTTCAGCTACAGAACCCCGCCAATAAAAACCGCGCCATCTATCGCCAGTGGGTAAAGGTGGGCTGGATACGCACAACACCGGGTGACTGCATTGATTATGACCGTATCCGTGATGACATCATGGCGGATGCAGAGAATTTCAATATCAGGCTGGTGGGCTTCGATACATGGAACGCCACGCACCTGAGGACGCAGCTACAGGGGGCAGGATTTGAGGTGGAGCCGTTCCCGCAAACATACCTTCGTTTCAGTCCGGCGGCGAAATCGTTCGAAGTTTTTGTTAACCGGAAGGTGATTGTGCATCGTGGCGATCCGGTGCTGGCCTGGTCAATGAGTAATGTTGTGATGCAGAGTGACGCGAACGCCAATATCAAGCCGAACAAGAAAAAATCATCCAACAAGATAGACCCGAGCGTTGCGGCTCTGATGGCGTTTGGCACATTCCAGGCAGAACATGAGGAATTTGCATTTGATATGAGCGACAGCCACAAAGAGCGGCTTGCGGCGTTTGATGGGGTATGACGAGAATGAGCGAAACCGAACTACTAAAAATAATCCGTCGCGTTACCGGAATCAGCCAGGAAGCAGGCAAACAGGAGGCCACGCAGCCGGACAGCGTGATAGCCGAAAATTACGCGCGTGTGGTGGCTGAGGTGATGCGCCGTGACGGTATCGAGCTTAACGGCGTGGATATACGCAATATACGCACCAGAGTTCTGGAGTTGTTGTCATATCGTCGCCGCGTGGAGATGTACCAGGAGAAAGAAAAAATTACTTACCACTGGAAGAAGCCGGAGCGGTTACGACGTTAACTTGTGGTGACATACCGTGACGGAGAGTGACAACCAGTGACACACAGTGACAAAAAGACGGTATTTAAATAGAGTGGGTGTTTAATACCCCCCGTTTTTTTCGTGTGGTGCATGGTCAAAATGACCACGGAGAAGATACGCACCGAAGCAGAACAATTACCGTAGGTTAAAGCGACAGTATTCACACCAGCAACCTGATTATCAATTTTCAGCCGTTCGGTGGCATCACTGGCCCCATTTTCCTGATGGGGTTGCGGGTTATTTGGGGGGGATTTGCGGGTTATTTTGAATGTCTCGCGGGTTACGCTTTGGCTAATATTCAAACGCATCATTTTTTAACTCATTGATATTAAAGAATAAAAAACACTTAGCAAGCGAAGATAACCCGCTAACCCGCATAACCCGCACTGTTTTGTATATATATATACGAAAAATTGCATTCAGGAGGTGGGATCGAAATCCCTACAACCCATTGCTTATGGGACTGCCCGCCCCGTCAAATTTTTACACCCGCGAAAAATACTTCAAGCTGGTGGGCATGATGCCGATATGGGGATCCCCATGTCGACATTAACGCCCCTCATGAATTGGCGTGCTTCCCCCTGGAAAGATGACCCGCCTGTATATTTCTTGTGTCTATTTGTTCCACGTTGTTTCATACAGTGCACCGAACGGTGTAGTTACTGGTGTAGTCATTTTGCGATTTTTAAAGTTATCTAAGATATTATTTGTCGTTTAAATTCAATTGGTTATGAGTATTTGATTATAAATAGCGGATATGAATATCCGGCGAAAAAAATCACCATCAACCTTGCTCCAGCCGATCTACCAAAAGAAGGGGGACGATATGATTTACCTATCGCCATTGCGTTGCTGGCGGCCTCAGAACAGCTTACAGCCAATAAGTTAGATGAATATGAATTAGTCGGAGAACTGGCTCTTACAGGCGCTCTGCGTGGCGTTCCCGGCGCAATCTCCAGTGCAACTGAAGCTATTAAGTCGGGCAGAAAAATTATCGTCGCGAAAGATAACGAAGATGAAGTGGGGCTAATTAACGGTGAAGGATGCCTGATAGCCGATCATCTGCAGGCTGTCTGTGCGTTTCTGGAAGGTAAGCACACTCTCGAACGCCCGAAACCAACTGATGCAGTATCCCGGGCGCTACAACATGATCTCAGTGATGTTGTCGGTCAGGAGCAAGGAAAGCGAGGACTGGAAATTACCGCCGCTGGTGGGCACAACCTTTTACTGATTGGACCGCCGGGAACAGGTAAAACAATGCTCGCCAGCCGTATTAATGGCCTGTTGCCAGATTTAAGCAATGAAGAGGCACTGGAGAGCGCTGCGATATTAAGTCTGGTAAATGCTGAATCAGTACAAAAACAATGGCGGCAGCGCCCGTTCCGCTCACCTCATCACAGTGCGTCGTTAACTGCGATGGTGGGCGGTGGTGCAATTCCAGGGCCAGGTGAAATTTCGCTGGCGCATAACGGCGTGCTTTTTCTTGATGAGTTACCTGAATTTGAACGGCGTACACTGGATGCCTTGCGAGAGCCGATTGAATCCGGGCAGATCCATCTTTCACGCACACGAGCAAAAATAACCTATCCAGCCCGTTTCCAGCTTGTTGCGGCGATGAATCCCAGCCCTACCGGACATTATCAGGGAAACCATAACCGCTGCACGCCAGAACAGACATTACGTTATCTCAACCGGCTCTCGGGGCCCTTTCTCGACCGCTTCGATCTCTCACTGGAGATCCCATTACCACCCCCCGGCATTTTGAGTAAAACGGTAGTGCCGGGAGAAAGCAGCACCACCGTTAAACAACGTGTAATGGCTGCCAGAGAGCGCCAATTTAAGCGGCAGAATAAGTTGAACGCCTGGCTGGATAGTCCGGAAATACGCCAATTCTGCAAACTTGAGAGCGAAGATGCGATGTGGTTGGAAGGAACACTGATCCATCTGGGGTTATCGATTCGTGCCTGGCAGCGGTTATTGAAAGTTGCACGAACCATTGCTGATATTGATCAGTCTGACATTATCACACGTCAGCATTTGCAGGAGGCAGTTAGCTATCGTGCGATTGACCGTTTGCTCATCCATCTGCAAAAACTACTGACATAAAAAAAGGGCATTTCGCCCTTTTTATTAATCATCAGAATCGGTGTAGTCTTCAGCACCTTCAACCTGCGGTTTACCGCCGGAAAGGGTGTGAAAACGTTTTGGACGCTTAATACGCGTCATATACTTGGACCACACGCGTTCTGCTTCTGTCACTGGCTCACGTTCGCCACGGCATACTGCTACGAAGAGTTTCTCTTCCTCGGTAACCGGCTCGCGTTTGCCAAGATCCAACTCATTGAAGGCATAACCATGACGCTCAAGCAGTTGTGCCTCTTTGATGGTGAAATCACCATGACGAGAGAATCCACGTGGATAATGTTTATTGTCGAAATATCGATTAGTCGTCGTAAAGCTTTCCGCCATCCTGCACGCTCCTAATTCTTTGACCGAGCTAGTTATGGCGCGGAGTATTAGTTACGCTTGACAGAGTGTAAAACAAAACATTTAAATCATAACGACAAATAATTTTGCGGAGAGCACTGTGGATACGGAATTGTTAAAAACTTTCCTGGAAGTTAGCCGAACGCGTCACTTTGGTCGAGCGGCTGAATCGCTCTATCTGACCCAGTCAGCAGTGAGCTTTCGAATCAGACAACTGGAAAATCAACTGGGTGTGAACCTTTTCACCCGCCACAGAAACAATATCCGTTTAACCGCTGCCGGTGAAAAACTACTGCCTTATGCAGAAACGCTCATGAGCACCTGGCAGGCCGCCCGTAAGGAGGTGGCGCATACCTCACGACATAACGAGTTTTCTATCGGTGCCAGCGCCTCATTGTGGGAATGTATGCTTAATCAGTGGCTGGGACGTTTGTATCAAAATCAGGATGCCCATACAGGCTTACAGTTCGAAGCGCGAATTGCCCAACGGCAGTCTCTGGTAAAACAGCTGCATGAACGCCAGCTTGATCTTCTTATTACCACTGAAGCGCCCAAAATGGACGAATTTAGTAGTCAGTTGCTGGGGTATTTCACTTTAGCGCTTTATACCAGTGCCCCTTCCAAACTAAAGGGAGATCTTAACTATCTGCGACTGGAGTGGGGGCCAGATTTTCAACAGCATGAGGCAGGTTTGATCGGTGCTGACGAAGTTCCCATTCTGACAACCAGTTCTGCTGAACTGGCACAGCAACAGATTGCGATGCTTAATGGTTGCACCTGGCTACCCGTCAGCTGGGCGCGTAAAAAAGGCGGCCTGCACACCGTTGTCGATAGCACAACACTTTCGCGGCCGCTTTATGCCATATGGCTGCAAAATAGCGATAAAAATACGCTGATTCGCGATCTATTGAAAATTAACGTGCTGGATGAAGTGTATTAATCTGAATGGCTGGCAAGGATGCCGGTAGAAGGATTTACTTCAGAGAGGGTTATTTCAGATAAAAAAAATCCTTAGCTTTCGCTAAGGATGATTTCTGGCAGGGGCGGAGAGACTCGAACTCCCAACACCCGGTTTTGGAGACCGGTGCTCTACCAATTGAACTACGCCCCTAATTAGGGTGGCGGAACGGACGGGACTCGAACCCGCGACCCCCTGCGTGACAGGCAGGTATTCTAACCGACTGAACTACCGCTCCACCGAATTCTTTTACAACCACCGGTTTTATGACCGGCTTACTGCTTAATTTGATGCCTGGCAGTTCCCTACTCTCGCATGGGGAGACCCCACACTACCATCGGCGCTACGGCGTTTCACTTCTGAGTTCGGCATGGGGTCAGGTGGGACCACCGCGCTAAGGCCGCCAGGCAA